>WNEV01000087.1_pt1 | contig 49007 bp, 49 predicted proteins | sample 5399861 | NCBI WGS metagenome assembly WNEV01 (sample SAMN13153335, study PRJNA577476) | soil metagenome | isolation source: 40 cm grassland meadow soil 2 days after 3rd rain plot 2 | place: USA:California | collected 2015-11-11 | reverse complement strand
GCGGATCGAATCGAAGAAGAAGAACTCGAGCTCGGGACCGATGTAGACCGTGTCGGCGAGGCCCGTCTTCTTCAGGTGCGCCTCGGCCTTCTGGGCGATATAGCGCGGGTCGCGCGAGTACCACTTGCCCGTGACCGGATCCTTCACGTTACAGATGAGCACCAGCGTGGGCACCGCCGTGAACGGATCCATCGCGGCGCTCGACGCGTCCGGCACGAGTAGCATGTCGGACTCGTCGATCGTCTGGAACCCGCGGATCGAGGAGCCGTCGAAGCCGAGCCCTTCTTCGAAGATGTCCTCGTTCAGCTCGGAGATCGGGATCGAGAAGTGCTGCCAGAGCCCCGGCAGGTCGATGAACCGGAGATCGACGATCTTGGCGCCTTTCTCCTTGGCCAGCTTGAGCACGTCCTTCGCGGTCATGCGGAACTCCTTTTCGTCAGTGAGTGATGGGATGGCCCGATTACCTTATGGGAACTCCCCCGCCGAATCAAGCGCCTCGGCATGGTGGACACGCGACTCAGTGAGCCACGCGGGGCCGCGCCTCGCCGAACGCGCCCGGGTGTCCCGCCCCGACCTCGCCGTAACCGCCGCCGGCGGCGTACGCCGTCTCGGAGTGCTGCGAGAGGTCGAGCCCGGCCACTTCGTCTTCCTCAGAGACCCGGAGCCCGACCAGCGCGTCGACGACCTTCAGGATGATCGCGGTCACGACGATCGCGAGCACGTACGTCGCCAGGATCGCGACGATCTGGATCCAGACCTGACCCGGATTGCCGAAGAAGAGCCCGTTGTCGCCGCCCTCGTTGATCGCCTTGGAGGCGAAGAGCCCCGTCGCGAGCGCCCCCCACGTGCCGCCGACGCCGTGCACGCCGACGACGTCGAGCGAGTCGTCGTAGCCGAGCTTCCCCTTGAGGTTGCACGCCGTGTAGCACAGGGCGCCCGCCATGGCGCCGATGATCAGCGACGAGATCGGCCCGACGTAACCGGAGGCGGGCGTGATCGCGACGAGCCCCGCGACGGCGCCCGACGCCGCGCCCAGCACGGTGGGCTTGCCACGGCTCATCCACTCGGTGAACATCCAGCCGAGCGCCGCCGCGGCCGCGCCCGTGTTGGTCGCGGTGAATGCGCTCACCGCGAGCCCATTGGCCTCGAGCGCGCTGCCCGCGTTGAAGCCGAACCAGCCGAACCACAGGAGCGACGCGCCCATGACCGTCATCGGCAGGTTGTGGGGCTGCATCGGCTGGTGGCCGTAACCCCGGCGCCTGCCGAGCATGACCGCGCAGACCAGCGCCGACATGCCCGACGAGATGTGGACGACCGTGCCACCGGCGAAGTCGAGCGCGCCGAGCTTCTTGAGCCAGCCCCCGTCGCCCCAGACCCAGTGCGCGAGCGGGTCGTACACGAACGTCGCCCAGAGGACCGTGAAGAGCAGGAACGCCGAGAACTTCTTCCGCTCGGCGAACGCGCCCGTGATGAGCGCGGGCGTGATGACGGCGAACATCATCTGGAACAGCATAAAGACCTGGTGTGGGATCGTCTTCGAGTAGGCGTCGAAGGGCTCGACGCCGACGCCGCGCAGTCCGAACCATTCGAGCCCGCCGATGATCCCGCCCTTGTCGGGACCGAACGCGAGCGTGTAGCCCCAGAGGATCCACTGGATCGAGATGACCGCCAGGATGATGAAGCTCTGCATGAGCGTCGCGAGCGCGTTCTTCTGCCGGACCATGCCGCCGTAGAACAGCGCGAGCCCGGGCGCGGTCATCAGGAGGACCAGGGCGGAGGAGGTCAGCATCCACGCGGTGTCGCCCTTGTCGATTTTCGACGCGGCGGGCGCAGCCGGCGTCGCGGCGGCCGTGGCGGCCGGCGCGGCCGACGGCGGGCCACGATCGCTGTGGCGCTCACGACCAGCACCATTGCCAGTGCGAGGCTGAATCGCTTCACGGCAACCTCCTTTGGGACTAGAGCGCGCTCTCGTCGCGCTCGCCCGTCCGGATGCGCACCGCCGTCTGAACCGGATTGACGAAGATCTTGCCGTCGCCGATGTTGCCGGTCTTGGCCGCTCCGGCGATCACCTCCGCGACCTTGTCGACGAGGTGGTCCGGGACGACGACCTCGATCTTGATCTTGGGGAGGAAATCGACCGTGTATTCGCCGCCGCGGTAGAGCTCGGTATGGCCCTTCTGCCGGCCGAAGCCGCGCACCTCCGACACGGTCATGCCGATCACGCCGATGGAGGTGAGCGCTTCCTTGACGTCGTCGAGCTTGAACGGCTTGATGATCGCCTCGATCTTTTTCATCAGAGACCCTCCCGGCCGCGTCCACAGCAACCGCCGTGCCGGGGGTGCTCGCGGCAAAGACGCGGGAAATCAGGCGATTCGACGACGCGCGCGGGCGCGGAAGGGCGCCCGCTTGCCTAGGAAATGGGCACGCGCGTGAGAAGTGCCCGCGTTTCGGGCGCTGGGTGGAGCGAGCTAACGACGCGGAGGGGCCGTTGTCACCGGCCTACGGCCGACGTTGCGGGATGCCGTGCTTGCGCATCTTCGAGTAGAGCGTCGGGCGCCGGAGCCCGAGCAGCGCCGCCGCGGCCTGCTTGTTCCACTTCGTCGTCTCGAGCGCGCGCAGGATGGAGGCACGCTCGATCTCCTCGAGCGAGCCGACGGGCACTTCGGAGGGTGCGACCGTCGGCGCCACCCCGGGCTCGGTGTCCGCGCCCTGGAACGGCTCGGGGAGATCCTCGAGGGTGATCTGCGGTCCACGAGTCACGAGCACCGCGCGCTCGAGCGCGTTCTGGAGCTCGCGGACGTTGCCGGGCCATGCGTAGGAGAGCAGCCTCCGGTAGGCCTCCGGCTCGATGCCCCCGACGTCCCGGCCGTGCTTGGCGCGATAGCGCTCCAGGAACGCGCGGACCAGGATCGGGATGTCCTCCCGGCGCTCGCGCAGCGGCGGGACGTCGATCGAGACGGTGTTGATCCGGAAGAACAGGTCCTGGCGCAGGCGGCCCTCGCGCAGGGCCGCCTCGGGGCTCCGGTTCGTCGACGAGATGAGGCGGAAGTCCACCGGGACGGCTTTGGCGGCGCCCACCCGGCGCACGGCACGCTCCTCGAGCACGCGGAGGAGCTTCGCCTGGAGCTCCGCGGGCATCTCCGTGATCTCGTCGAGGAGGAGCGAGCCCCCGTCCGCCTCCTCGAGCAAGCCCGTCTTGTCGCTGGTGGCGCCCGTAAAGGCACCGCGGGTGTGGCCGAACAGTTCGGACTCGATGAGATCCTTGGGCAGCGCAGCGCAGTTGATCTTCACCCACGGCCCGCCGCGCCGCCGGCTCCGCTCGTGGAGCGCGTCGGCGACGAGCTCCTTGCCGGTCCCGCTCTCGCCGATGATCAGCACGTTGGCGTCGGCGTCCGCGACCGCCGCGACCGTTTCCAGGACGCGCTGGATCCCGGGCGCCTGCCCGAGGATCTCGCTGTCGGCGGCGCGGTCGGCGAGGCGGCGCCGCAGGTTGGTGTTCTCGACGACGAGCCTCCGGTGGTCGAGCGCGCTCCGCACGAGACCGAGGAGCTCATCCGGATCGAACGGCTTCTCGAGGACATGGAACGCCCCGGCCCCTTTGGTCGCCTCCATGGCCTTGCGCACCGAGCCGTACGCGGTGATCACGATCACCTGGAGCGAGGGGTCGCGCCGCCGGAGCTCCCGCGTGAGGTTGAGACCGTCGCCGTCCGGGAGCATCAGGTCCACGATCGCGGCCTCGGCCTCGCACTGCGCGAAGGCGGCGAGCGCGTCCCGCACGCTCCCGGTCGTGTGCACCGCGTAGCCCTCGCTCTCGAGCGTGAGCCGGAGCCCGTCGGCGATCGTCTTCTCGTCGTCGACGACGAGGACCGCGCTGCTGTTGGTCTTCACGGCGCCACGACCGGCAGTCGCACCTGCACGCGCGTGCCGTGCCCGAGCCGGCTCTGGAGGCTGAGCTCTCCCCCGTGGAGCTGGACGACCGAGCGCGCGATCGACATGCCGAGCCCGGTCCCGTCGGGCTTGGTCGTGTAGAAGAGGTCGAACGCCCGCGAGATCGTCTCGTCGCTCATGCCCGCGCCGGTGTCCTCGATCGTCACCGTGATCATACCGGAGTCGGCCGCGTACGAGGTCGCCAGGGTGAGCCGGCCCGAGCCGTCGAGGGCTTCGAACGCGTTGACAATGAGGTTGAGGAAGGCCTTCCGGAGCTCGCGCGGATCGAGCATGAGCGCCTCCGGGCACGCCGGATCCCACCCCCGAACCACTTCGATCGCGGTCGCAGCGAAGCGCGCGGCGGCGAGCTCGAGGCACTCGTCGAGAACCGCGTGGACGTTCGTCGGCGCGCGGTGGAGCTCGGGTGGGCGCCCGAATGCCGTGATCTCGGCGACCACGTCGGCGAGGTGCTCCACGCCAGCCGCGATCTTGCCCGCGAGCTCCCGACCCTCCGTGTCGCCCGCCCGGCTGAGGCGCTGGTCGAGGTGGCGGGCGTACAGACGCAGGCCGGCGAGCGGGTTCTTGATCTCGTGGGCGACCTGCGTCGCCATCCGGCCGAGCGCCGCGAGCGCGCCGCTCCTCAGGCGCTCGAGCTCGTGCGTGTTGCGGACCGCGATCGCCGCCTGCGACGAGAAGAGCGCGAGCAGCTCGAGGTCGTCGTCGGTGGGCTCGACGCGCGTCGGCGTCTCGATGACGAGCGCTCCCGTCGGCCCGCGCTGGACGACGAGCGGTGCCGCGACGATCGTGCCCGCCTCGGCGTCGCCGCCTGCCGAGCGGGTGATCGGCACCCCCTTCTCCATCGCGGTGGTCGCGGCCGCCTCGAGCGCCTCCCACGAGGGCGGAGGCGACCCGGCGCTCGCCATCGGCACGAGGCGTCCGCGCTCGAGCTGGAAGACGACGCAGCGCTCAGCCTCGGTCGCCTCGACCGTGGCCTGGGCGACCGAATCGAGCACGCGCTCCATAATCCCGGACGAGGCGAGCGTCTGACCGACGGTGAGGAGCCGCTCGCGGTCGCGCGCCCATCGTCGCGTGGCGAGCGCGCGCTCGATCTTCGTGCGGAGCTCGTCGCGCACGAACGGCTTCGTCAGATAGTCGAAGGCGCCGCGCCTGACCGCCTGCACGGCGTTGTCGATCGTGCCGTGGGCGGTCATGATGAGCACCGGCAACCGGCGCTGCTGCGCGTGGAGTGCCTCCATGAGCTGGACCCCGTCCATCGGTCCCATGCGCAGATCGATGAGCGCGAGATCGAATCGCTGCACGGTGGCGGCCTCCAGCGCGCGGCGCGGCTCACCCACCGGGGTGACGTCGAAGCCCATCGCTGCGAGGCGCATCGTAAGCACCTCGAGGATCGCCGCGTCGTCGTCGACAACGAGAACCTTCCGCGTCACTGTAGCGGGGTCCGCGGGGCCGGCCCGATCGGTGGGTGGCCGTGGGACTGATCGCCCTTCGAGCGCGGGCTTCGCCCGCGCAACCGATCCTGGGGGAGGCTCGGAGGGGGCCGTCGAGGCCCCCTTCGATGATCTGGGTGGCCTGAGACGGCGCGGTTCACTTCTTCTCTCCGCGGCGCTCGATGCGGAGGTCGAGCTCCTTCAGCCGCTCCAGGTCCGCCTCGCGCTTGGCGAGGTCCTCGCGGAGCCGCGCGATCTCCCGCTGGAGCGCGAGAATCGACGCCACCGTGTTCCGGCTCATCCGGACCCGCGCGTCCGCGCCGTGTCTCGCGAGGTACGCGTCGTAGGCGGCCACGGCCCCCGCGTAGTCGCCCTGCTCGACGAGGCGGTCGGCTTTCACGAGCTCCGGCCCATACCACCACGGCCACGGAGGCAGGGAGGCGCAGCCACCGGCGAGAAGGGCGAGGAGCAGGGCGACGACCGATATCCTCATGCGCGCGGCAGGAGCACGGTGAAGCGGCTCCCTTTTCCTTCGCGCGACTCGGCGGTCACGCGACCGCCGTGGGCGTCCACGATGCCGCGCACGATCGCCAGGCCCAGGCCCGTGCCGCCCCGCTCGCTGTGGGCCTGGCGGTAGGCCTCGAAGATGTGCGGCAACGCATCGGCGGGGATGCCGACGCCCGTGTCCTCGACCTGGAGCTCGAGCTCCGGGCCGGTGTCGATCAGTCGCACGACGACGCGCCCCCCGCGCGGGGTGAAGCGGATCGCGTTGGCGCCGAGGTTGACGACCAGCTGGTGGAGGCGCTCCTCGTCGCCGCGATACGTAAAGTCCGCTCCGAGGCGCTCGCGCTCGAGGGTGATGCCCGCCTCCTCGGCCTGCGGGTGGATCTCCTCGACGACGCGGTCCACGAGCCACGCCAGATTGAGCGGCTTACGGTCGAGCTCCACGAGCCCCGCCCGCAGGCGCGACGTCTCGAGGATCTGATTGACGAGCCGGAGCAGCCGCTCGGAGCTCTGCCCGATGATGTCCATGAGGCGTTCCTGCTTCTCCGTGAGCGGTCCGGGGACGCCGTCGCGGAGGAGATCGGCGGCGCCGCGGATCGACGTGAGCGGCGACCGGAGCTCGTGTGAGACGGTCTCGAAGAAATCCCGCTTCATATCGTCCATCTCGCGCAGCCGGCTCGCCATCGAGTTGAACGATCGCGCGAGCGCCCCGATCTCGTCACGGCTCTCGACCACGATGGGCTCACGAAACGCGCCCGCGGCGACCTCGGCCGTCGCCGAGGACAGGAGGGCGAGCGAGCGGGTCATCCGCTGGGCGACGACGGCGGTACCGAGCAGCGCCAGGCAGACGGCGGCGGTGAGCGCGATCAGGACTGCGGTCCACGTGCGCGACTCGAGGCGGGCGGCCTCGGCCTGTGCCGCGAGAACCCGCGTATGGGTCGCGGCCATCAGCCCGTCGAGGTTCTCCTGGACGTCCTCGGTGAGCACCCGAGCGTCGGCCTCGGTGAGACGCAGCGCGCGCGCCCGCTCGCCGCGCTGGAGGAGCGCCTGTTCCTCGGCGACGACGCGCCGGTAGCCCTCGAACGCGGCGCTCGCCTCGCGGAGATAAAACGCCTCCCGCTCGCTCACCGCGTACTCGGCGAGACGATCGAGGTTGTCGGCGACCCGCGCCGCTCGCTCGGTCCACGCCGTGGCGTACCGCGCGTCGCCCAGCACGATCGCGCGCGCCTCGAGGCGCACGAGTGGGGCGATCGCCTCGCGCGCGGACGCGGTGAGGCGTAGCGCGGGGACCGTCCGCGTCGCGATCTCCCGGTTGACCGACACGAGACGGCCCAGCGCGCGCAGGCTCAGAAACCCGACGCCCGCGAGGACGACGATCACGAGAGCGGAAGTCAGGAAGATTTTCGAGCCGAGCCGCATGCCCCCCTCTGTCCTACCGACCGGGGCGGCCGGCGGGCGCGGTCGCCGGCGGGGCCGCCGGAGCCAGCTGAGTCGCCACGAGCGTTGCGATTAGTCGTCGCTGCCGTCGAATACCGAGACCTCGACGACAAGGGTGGTACGACCACGATGCACGATCTGGGCCTCGGCTGTCAATGTCCCACGGCTGGCGTTCCGGATAAGGTTGACCGACAGCTGGAGGGTCAGCGGGAACCGGTCCGGGCGGACCATGGGCCTCGATCATCGTCCCGCGGGCCCACGCGTTGATCTTCTGGGCGAACTCCTCCGGCGTCACGTCACTCACCCCGGCGAAGGTCCGCATAGACGTTACGCCCGCGCGTCTCGCGCAAGAGCAGGCTCAGGAGAGCGGCAGCCAGCGCGAGGGCCGCGCAGGCGGCGAACGCCCCCGCGTACGCCTCGAGCGGGTAGACGCGCGCCCCGCCCGAGACGACCCCCGTCCAGCGCGCGTCCAGGACCGCGCCGAGCGGCCCCTGCGTGAGCGCGGCACCCAGGAAGCCTCCGAGGTTCACGACCGCGACCGCGATGCCGGCGAGTCGGGGCGGATTCACCTCGCGGCCGAGCGGCCACGTGAGCACGAAGGCGGCGCTGAGGGCGCCCATCGCGAAGAAGAGCGCGTACACGCCGCCGAGCGGGAGCACGCCGAGGGTCGTGATCAGCACGAGCCACAGCACGAAGGAGCACGACGCGAGGGCGACGTACGGCAGCTTCCGACGCCCGAGCACGCGGTCGGACACGAAGCCCGTGAGCGGCGCCGAGCCGAGCAGCGCCAGTGACGGGGCGGTCGCGTAGAGCGCGGCGTCGCGCGCCGAGAGGCCGTAGACGTCGCGCAAGTACGGCACGATCCAGAGCGACAGGTTGCCGAACGCGGAGTACAGGCAGAAGAACGCGAGGAATGGCGGCCACGTGTGCGGATTGCGCAGCACCCGGACCAATCCGACCACGACCGCGCGCACGGCCGGCGTCGCGTCCGTGGTGCGCTCGTCAGGTCCATCACGCACGACCGCGAAGCAGAGGAGAGAGACCGCGAGCGTGCCGAGGCCCACGACGCCGAGCGCGCCGCGCCATCCCGCGACCGCGACGAGGAGGGCGAGGGGGGCCGTCGAGGCGAGGGCGCCCATGAAACCGACGGTCGCCGTCACGGCCGAGAGAAAGCCGAAGCGTCCGGGCGGGAACCACGTCGCGGCGACCTTGAGGGCGCCGATGAACGTCGTGGCGGCGCCGAGACCCACCGCGAACCGTGCGGCGAACAGCGCCCATGGGGTCGCCGCGAGCCCCATCGCGACGGTCCCGAACCCCATGACGAGCCCGCCGGCGGAGACGACGCGCCGGACGCCGAACGCGTCGATGCAGAGCCCTGCGGGGATCATGAGGCCGGCGTACGCGTAGAAGTAGGTCGCCGACAGGAGTCCGACGATCGCGGCCGTGGTGTTGAAGTCGTGCATGAGGTCCTTCGCGATGATCCCCGGCGCGCTCCGGTGGAAGAACGCGATGAGGAACAGGAGCGCCGGCAGGGCCCACATCGCCCACCCGCGGCGCGCGTCCGACACGGCGACGAGCATCATCGCGCCGCGGAGACCGCCTGCGCGTCGGGGAAATGCATACCGCTTAGTGATACCATAGGCGCCGTCCCGATCGAGGCGTGCACTTTTCCCGGAGGACTGTCGTGGAGTTCGGCTTCGCCCTTCCCGGTCGCGGCCCGCTCGCCCAGCCCGACGTCGTGCTCCGGATGGCGGCGCAGGCCGAGTCGCTCCGCTTCGACTCGATCTTCGTGACCGACCACGTGGTGCTCCCCGCCTCGATGGCGCGCTCCGTCTACCCGTACTCGACGACGGGGCAGCTGGCGGGCGGCGCCGCGCAGGATTATCTCGAGCCGCTCGCGATGCTGGGCTACCTCGCCCACGCGACGAAGCGGGTGCGCCTCGGGACGAGCGTCCTCGTCGTCCCCTATCGGAACCCGCTCGTGACGGCCAAGACCCTCGCGACGATCGACCAGCTCTCGCGCGGGCGCCTCATCCTCGGCGCGGGCGTCGGGTGGCTCCGGGAGGAGTTCGAGGCGCTCGCGGCCCCCGCGTTTGAGGAGCGCGGCGCGGTGACCGACGAGTACCTCCGGCTCATGCGCGCGACCTGGACCACCGATCCCGTCACGTTCGAGGGTGAGCACTACCGGGTCCGGGACGTCCACGCGCTGCCGAAGCCCGCGCAGCGGGGTGGGATCCCGATCTGGATCGGCGGTCACACCGACGCCGCGCTCAAGCGCGCTGGCACTCTCGGCGACGCCTGGCATCCGATCGGCCTCCGGCCGCCCGCGATGCTGCTGCCAGACGAGTACGCGCAGAAGGTCAAGCAGATCCACGCGTGGGCCCAGCGCGCGGGGCGCGATCCGAAGGCGTTCACGCTCACGTTCCGCGCGCCGATGGAGGTGCGGCCGCGAGCGACCAAGGCCGCGAGGGGCGAGCGGCCGCGACTCCAAGGCACGGCGGCGGAGGTCGCGGCCGACCTCCAGCAGTACGCCGCGCTGGGCGTGACGCACTTCGTCTTCGACCCGACGGTGCCCGACCTCAGGGCGGTCCTGGCCAACATGGCGCGCTTCGCCGACGACGTGCGGCCGAAGCTCAAGCGCGTCCGCGCGTGATCACGCACGCAGAGGCGTGCGCGCTGATCGAGACCCCCGACGCGGGGCTCGACGAGCTCCTCGCGCGCGCGGGCGAGGTGCGCGACCGCGGCCGGGGACGCGTCGTCACCTTCTCGGCCAAGGTCTTCGTGCCGCTGACGACCCTCTGCCGCGACTACTGCGGCTATTGCACCTTCCGGCGCGATCCCGGCGAGCCCGGCGCCCATACGATGACGCCCGAGGAGGTGCTGGCGCTCGCCCAGGCAGGCGCCCGGCTCGGCGCGAAGGAAGCGCTCTTCTCGCTCGGTGACAAGCCGGAGGCGGCCTTTCCCGTCCACCGCGAGTTCCTGCGCCGCCACGGCCACCGCACCACGCTCGGCTACCTCCGCGCGGTCTGCGAGCTCACGCTTCGCGAGTCACCGCTCCTGCCCCACGTCAACCCGGGGCTCATGGTCGAGCGCGACCTCGCCGCCCTCCGCGAGGTCAGCGTGAGCATGGGCCTCATGCTCGAGACCGTCGCGGAGCGGCTCGGCAGCCCCGGGCTGGCGCACGACCGGGCACCCGACAAGGCGCCGGCCCGGCGCCTCCGCACGATCGCGCTCGCGGGCAAGCTCTCGATCCCGTTCACGACGGGCATCCTCATCGGCATCGGTGAGACGCTGCGCGAGCGGGTGGACGCCCTCGCGGCGATCCGCGACCTCCACGAGCGGTACGGTCACCTCCAGGAGGTCATCATCCAGAACTTCCGCGCGAAGCCGCGCATTCCGATGCGGGATCATCCCGAGCCGCCGCTCGCGGACATGCTCCGCACGCTCGCCGTCGCGCGGCTCCTGCTCGGGCCCGACGTGAACATCCAGGCGCCGCCGAACCTCTCGCCGCGCGCCTACCCGCGCCTCCTCGCTGCGGGGCTCAACGACTGGGGCGGCATCTCACCGCTCACCCCGGACCACATCAATCCCGAGAAGCCGTGGCCGCTGATCACAGAGCTTCGCCGCGCCACCGAGGGCATGGGCTTCGTCCTCCGCGAGCGCCTCGCGATCTATCCCGAGTTCGCGACGCGCGCGGAGTTCCTGGACGAGGCGGTGCGCGCGCGCGTCGCGTCGCTCGTCGACGGCGACGGCCTCGTGAGGGAGTCCCATGAACACTGGCGCCGCTGGTAGCCTCTCCGCCGTCCTCGACTGGGCGTCGCGCGACGTCCGCCGCATCCTCGTCGGCGTCCTCGACGGCGGCGAGCTCTCCGTCGATCACGGCATCGCGCTGACGGGCGCGGTCGGCCGCGACCTGCACGCCCTCACGCTCGTCGCCGACGAGCTGCGCCGCCGGCAAGTCGGCGACGTCGTGACGTACGTCGTCAACCGCAACATCAACTTCACCAACGTCTGCATCAAGCACTGCGGCTTCTGCGCGTTCAGCCGCGACCACCGCGAGGAGGAGGGGTACCTGTTGCCCCTCGACGAGGTCGTCCGGCGCGCGCGGGAGGCGTGGGAGCTCGGCGCGACCGAGGTCTGCATCCAGGCCGGGCTGCCGCCGAAGCTCGACGGGCGCTACTACATCGACCTCACGCGCGCGATCAAGGGCGCCCTGCCCGGGCTCCATCTGCACGCCTTCTCGCCCGAGGAGGTCCTGTACGGCTCGGTGAGGTCGGGGCTCCCGATCCGGGAGTACCTGACGGAGCTCCGGGCGGCGGGGCTCGGGACCCTCCCCGGCACGTCGGCCGAGATCCTCGACCAGGAGATCCGCGACCGGATCTCGCGCGGCCGGATCACCGTGGACCAGTGGGTCGAGGTCATCACGACCGCGCACGCGCTCGGCATCCGCACGACGTCCACGATCATGTACGGCCACGTCGAAACGCCCGCCCACTGGATCCGCCACATGGCGCTGTTGCGCTCCATCCAGAAGGACACGGGCGGGTTCACCGAGTTCGTCCCGCTCTCCCTGATCCACTCGGAGGCGCCGATGTACGCCAAGCGCCTCGTGGACGCCGTACGGCCCGGCGCCACGGGCATCGAGGTCGTCAAATTGCACGCGCTCGCGCGCCTGATGCTGGGCGCCGCGCTGCGGAACATCCAATCGTCGTGGGTGAAAGAGGGGCCGAAGCTCGCGCAGCTCCTGCTCGACGCCGGCGCCAACGACCTGGGGGGCACGCTGATCAACGAGTCGATCTCGACCGCCGCCGGCGCGCAGCACGGGCAACTCGTCGGGCCCGCCGAGCTCCGGCGTCTCGTCCGCGACGCGGGGCGGCTCCCCGCGCAGCGCGACACGCTCTACGCCATCGTGCAGATCTATAGAGACGGCGAGGATCCCGAGTCGCCGCTCGACCGGATCGACGACGCGGAGGCGCGTTTCGGCTCGTACCGTCGCCTGATCGCGTCGGGCGAGTTCCGGTATACGCGCAGGTAGCCGTGCGCGGTGCGCTGTGGTATTAATTCACTTCGCGTTCACCCACACCCCTTCCAGAGGAGGCCGCCTGTGGCGAAGATGATGACGAAATCCGCGACCCTGGGGCACCTTGCGCAGAAGACGACGCTGTCGAAGAAACAGATCGCGGACGTCCTCGACGAGATGCTCTCCCTCGCCTGCAAAGAGGCCAAGAACGGATTCGTGCTGCCGGGCTTCGGCAAGCTCGTCCTCGCCAACCGCAAGGCGCGGATCGGAAGGAACCCCCAGACGGGCGAGCCGCTCAAGATTCCGGCGAAGCGTGTCTGCAAGTTCCGCCTCGCCAAGAGCCTGAAGGACGCGGTGCTTGGGAAGAAGTAGGACCCGGGCGAAGGCAGAGATCCCGACCTCTGCCCGCTCCGGGGGCGGGCGCGTCCCCGCCACGACGCCCGCCTCCTCGAGGCTCCCGAGAGTCTGGCAGGGGATCGGCTATCGCCCCCTGCCGGACGCCGGGAACGCCCGCCCCCTCTTCGAGTTCGCCGCCCTTCCCTGGCCCGCGACCGACGCGATCTTCTTGGCCTGGGGCGCGTTCGCGGCGGCCAGCAGCGACGAGCGTCTGGTCGGCGCGCTCGTGGCCGATCGGAGCGGGAGCGACGCGATGGTGCACGGCCCCGTCGTGATCGTGGAAACCGACCCGCTCGAGATCGCGGCCCAGCTCGTGGCGGCGGCGCTTGACGACGCGACGGCGTCCGGAATCACAACCCTGTTCGCCCGGCCGCAGGGCCTCGACCGCGTGTGGGTCCGCTACGGCTTCATCCCGGTGCCGGAGAGCATGCTGCCCGCCGGCCTCACCCGCCCGGCGGGCGCGGGGCTCTACGCGTGGCGCGGCGGCAGCGCGCTCTGGACGCTGCGGGAAGCCACGCCCGCGTGACATGCGCCTGACCGCGATCGCCGGTGGCACGGGCGCGGCGAAGCTCCTGCGCGGCCTCGCGGCCGCGGTGCCTCGGAGTTCGCTCACCGTGATCGGCAATACCGGTGATGACGCCGAGATCTGGGGTCTCCACGTTTCCCCCGACCTCGACACCGTGATGTACGCGCTCGCGGGTCGGCTCGACGCGGCCCGCGGCTGGGGCCTCGCGGGCGAGACGTTCCGCTGCCTCGAGGCGATGGGCGACCTCGGCGCCGAGACGTGGTTCAACCTGGGCGACCGCGACCTCGCCACGCATCTCTACCGGACGCGCGCGCTCCGCGATGGTCGACCGCTCTCGGCGGTGACGGCCGAGCTGTGCCGTCGCCTGAGCGTGGCGGCGCGCATTCTCCCGATGAGCGACGAGCCCGTGCGCACGCGGGTCCGGACCCCCGACGGTTGGCTCTCGTTCCAGGAGTATTTCGTGCGCCAGAAAGCCCAGGTCCAGGTCCTCGACGTCGAGTACGCGGGAGCCCCCGCGGCCCGGCCGGCTCCTGGCGTGCTCGAGGCGATCCGCGCAGCCGAGCTGGTCGTCGTCTGCCCGTCGAACCCCGTGACGTCCGTCGGTCCGGTGCTTGCCGTACCCGGCATCGCGGAGGCGCTCGCCGCCGCGCGCGCCCGCGTCGTCGCGGTAAGCCCGATCGTGGGCGGCGCCGCCGTGAGCGGGCCGGCCGGCGAGCTCATGCGAGCCCGTGGCCTGACCGTCTCCGCCGTCGGGGTCGCCGCGGCATACGCACCGTGGCTCGGGACGCTCGTCATCGACCGGAGCGACGCGCCGCGCGTCGCCGAGCTGGCGCGCCGAGGCGTCAAGGCCGTGCTCGCCGACATCCTCATGACGGACCGTGACCGGGAGATTGCCCTGGCGCGCGTCGTCCTCGACTCGCGAGGCCCTGTAGATTGAAAGGCCAGATGCAGAACGGAGCCGGGTCGCACCCTGCTCAGGCCACCCACGGAGTGACCCCGCCCTCGCGGCCCCCGTGTGGAATGAAACGCGTGTTGCAGAACGGAGCCGGGTCGCACCTCGCTCAGGCCACCCACGGAGTGACCCCGCCCTCGCGGCCCCCGTTAAGATGATCATCTGTGCCGTGCCGGCCAAGGACCTCGTCAACGCCAAGCAGCGCCTCGTCCCCGCGCTCGGCCCCAGGGAGCGCCACGAGCTCGCGCGCGCGATGCTGGGCGACGTCTTGGCCGCCCTCCGCGCCGCGCGCCTGGACGGCGTCTGGGTCGTGACGCGCGATCCCGAGGTCATCGAGCTCGCCGTAGCGATCGGCGCCGAGCCACTCGCCTCGCTCGGTGAAGCGGCGAACTCGAGCCACACCACGGCGGTCGCCTTCGCTCAGGCCGAGGCCGCGCGACGCGGGGCGCGGGTCTTTCTCACCGTGCCCGGCGACGTCCCGTGCCTGACTGGCGACGAGATTCAGGCACTCGTCGCCGGGGCGCGGGAGGGCGCGCCCGCGTTCGCCCCGTCACGCTCGGGGTTCGGCACGAACGGTGTGGCGCTGACACCACCCGACGCGATGCCGCTCAAGTTCGGCGAGCCCTCGTTCCAGAGCCACCTCGCGGCGGCGCGCGCCCGCGGCCTCGAGCCGCGAGTCCTGATGCTCGCCGGCCTCGCCCTCGACGTGGATGCGCCGGAGGATCTCGCGGCGCTCGCCGCTGAGGGTGGGGTCACCGAGAGCGCGCGCCTCGTTCGCGCGTGGGCGGATGCTGGAGCGGGGTCCGCGAGGCCGGTACCGCCGAGGGTGGCCTGAGAACGATGCGCACCGGCTCCGGGCCGCCCCGTTACGAGGTGATCGGCATCGCGGGCGTCCCCGAGGTGCACCCCGGCGCCGACATCGCGCGCCTCGTCGTCGAGGCGGCGGCGCGCCAGTCCACGCCGCTCGCCGGAGGCGACCTCCTCGTCGTCGGCCAGAAGATCGTCTCCAAGGCGGAGGGCCGAATCGTCCGGCTCGCCGACGTCACGCCCTCGCCCGTCGCCCTGGGCATGGCGACCGGGCTCGGCCGAGACCCGCGCCTCGTGGAGGTCATCCTCCGCGAGTCGCGCCGAATCGTGCGCATGGATCAGGGCGTCCTCATCACCGAAACGCATCACGGCTGGGTCTGCGCGAACGCCGGCGTCGACCAGTCCAACGTGGACGTCGAGTGCGTCGCGCTCCTGCCCGAGGATCCCGACGGGTCGGCGCGCGCTCTGCGCGACCGGATCCGCGCTCTGGCCGGCGTCGACGTCTTCGTGATCGTCGCCGACACCTTCGGGCGCCCCTGGCGCGAGGGGCTCACCAACGTCGCGATCGGGCTCGCCGGGCTGTCGCCGCTTCGGAGCTACCTCGGCGAACGCGACCCCGCGGGCCGCCCGCTCCAGGCGACGATCCTCGCCGTCGCGGACGAGCTGGCCGCCGCGGCGGAGCCGGTCATGGGCAAGCTCGACCGGATCCCCGCGGCGATCGTGCGGGGCGCGCCGCTCACGCCGAGCGAGGAGGGCTCGAAGCCGCTCTTACGCGACCCCGCGCGGGACCTCTTCAGGTGAACATCGCGATCCTGGGCGGCACGGGCAAGGAGGGCGCGGGGCTCGCCCGCCGCTGGGCGCTCGCGGGTCACTCGATTATCATCGGCTCCCGCGACCGCGAGCGCGCGAAGGCGAAGGCGGCCGAGCTGCGCGAGATCACTCGGAAGATGCCGATCATGGGCGAGTCGAACATGGAGGCGGCGAAGCTCGGCGCCGTCGTCGTCCTGGCGCTCCCGGCCTCGGGGCTCGCGACCACGCTCCCCGAGGTGAGCGACGCCTGCCGCGACAAGGTCGTGATCAGCACGGTCGTGGCGCTCGCGTTCGGCGGCCCGCGCCTCTACGCCCCCCCTCCGGCGGGCTCGTCCGCCGAAGAGGCCCAGGGGCTTCTGCCCGGTGCGAAGGTGGTCGCCGCGTTCCACCACATCGCCGCCCACGAGCTCGCCGAGACCGACCACCCGATCGAGTGCGACCTCCTCCTGTGCGGCGACGACCAGGCGGCGAAGGACACGGTCGCCGAGTTCGGGCGCTCGATGGGGCTTCGGCCCATCGACGTCGGGCCGCTCTCGAACGCGGGGCTACTGGAAGGGATCACGGCGGTCCTGGCGACGATCAACCGCCGCTACAAGCTCAAGAACTCGGGCATCAAGATCACGGGCCTCTGAGGAGGTCGCCATGGCCCAGGCGCCGGTCATCGTCACGCACACACGCCTCCACGGCTTCATCGTCGACGTCCTGATCGCGATGAAGATGGGCCGCACCGCCGCCGAGACCACCGCCGGCCACATGGTGCGGACCGACCTCCGCGGCGTGGACTCCCACGGGATCGGTATGCTGCCGCGATACGTCGAGTGGTGGCGCGAGGGCTATCTCCGGCTCGAGCACGAGCCCCGGGTCGTCCGGGACGACGGCGCGATGGCGCTCTTCGACTCGGGCCAGTGCCTCGGCCACTACGTCGCGACGCTCGCGATGCGCACGGCGATCGCGAAGGCGCGGGCGTACGGCATCGGCATCGCGACCGTGCGGAACTCGAGCCATTTCGGCGCCGCCGCCAACTACTCGATGATGGCGCTCGAGCACGAGATGATCGGGCTCGCGACGACCAACATGCCCGTGCCCGCGGCGGTGCCGACCTTCGGGCGGAAGGGCATGCTCAGCACGAACCCGATCTCCTTCGCCGCGCCCGCCGGCCGCCACGCGCCGTTCGTGCTCGACATGGCGACGACGACCGTCGCGATCGGCAAGCTCGTCGTCGCCTCGCGCTGGGGGAAACCGATTCCCGAGGGTTGGGCGCTCGACGACCGGGGCCGGCCGACCACCGACCCCGTGGTCGCGCTCCGGCACCGGCTCCTGTCGCCCCTCGGGGGCTCGCGCGAGCTCGGCGGTCACAAGGGCTACGGCCTCGGCGTCATGGTGGACATCCTCTCCGGGGTCCTCAACGGTGCCGTCTACGGCAACCTCTTTGAGCGAAGCGACATGAAGGAGCGAAAAGTCCAGAACGCGGGCCACTGCCTGGCAGCGATCGACCCGTCACGCTTCCGGCCGATCGAGGAGTTCAAGCGCGACATGGACGACATGCTCGAGGCGCTGAAGACGGCCCCGCGCGCCGAGGGGCAGGAGCGGATCTACGTCGCTGGAGAACCGGAGTTCGAGAGCGAGCGGCGGCGGCGAAAGGACGGTCTCCCGCTCGCCCCCGTCCTCGTCGCCCAGTGCAACGCTATCGCGCGCGACCTCGGCGTCGCCTCGCTGGCTTGAGGCCTCCGGCCGGTGCTCAGGCCCGCGACACCGCCACACCCAGGTAGGCGATCGCGACCGCGAGCAGCAGCACGAGCCGGTCGACCCACGCGATCCGCCTGAGCGCGTGCGCCGGGTCCTGGCCCTCGACGAGCGCGCGACCGAGTCTCGGCACCAGCGCGAAGTCGCGCTGTGCGGCGAGAGCCACGGCCCCGAGGACCAGCACGAACTTCCCCGCCAGGAGGAGCCCGGCCCCGCTCTCCATCACGCGCTCGAGGGGCCCGAGCCGCGTCACGTTGTAAAACCCCGTCAGGGCGACCACGGCGACCGCGGTCCACGCGATGGGCCGCCCGCGCCGGGCGGCCTCGGCGAAGACGCCGGCCCCGCCGCGCCGGGCCGCGGGGCCGAGAACGTGGGCCTGGTACGCGAGCCCGCCGATCCAGGCGACGATGCCCAGCACGTGGAGCCACACAGAGACGAGCCGCATTATTGGAGCGGGGGCCGCGGGACCGGCCCCATTGGTGGGTGGCCTGAGACGAGGCGCGACCCGGCTCCGTTCCGCATGTCGCGTCTCATTCCACCGTCGGCCGCGGGACCGGCCCCATCGGTGGGTGGCGTGAGACGGGTTCGGTGTGGCGCCGTCCCGCGCAGCTGGTGAGGGCCGCGAGGGCGTAGGCGACGTCCGAGAAGTCGCGGAACAGGAAGTCGGGCGCGCACGCTGCCAGCTCGTCGGGCGGGTATTGCCCCGTCGCCACGGCAACCGCGACTGCGCCGCAGGCGCGGGCGCAGTCCACGTCGTGGGGCGTGTCGCCGATGATCGTCACGCGCGCGCCGTCGATGTCGCGCCCGACCAGACGCGCGGCCCGCTCGCGTGCGATCGGCGGCAGGCGCCGGCGGTCGACGTGGTCCGAGCCGTACGCGCCGACGCGAAAGTGCGGGAGGAGCCCCGTCGGACGGAGCTTGAGTCGCGCGCCCGCCTCGATGTTGCCGGTCAGGAGGCCCACGACCGCGTCGGGGCGCGCGCTGAGTTTCCCGACGAGCTCGCGGATTCCCGGCATGAGCTCGACCACATGCCCGTCGCCCAAGATCGTCTCGAGCTCGCGGACATACGCCTCGAAGCAGTCGCCGAGACGCGCCTCGATCGCCTCGCCCGGGACTCCGGCGGCGGTCAGAACGTCCCAGACGATGCGCGGGTCGGTCTTGCCGCGGAGGTCGTAGACGTCGAGCGCGCCGGCGGTCCCGTAGGTCCGCTCGAGTGCCTGCCTGAAGGCGGCGCGTCCCGCGCCGCGCGCGATCAGCAGCGTGCCGTCGATGTCGAACAGGAAGAGCCGCACGTCAGCGCGGCGCGAGGCGGCGCAGGCGCGCGACCACGGCAGGCAGCGTCTCGACGGCGACGTCGATCTCGCTCGCAGTGGTCCAGCGTCCGAGCGTGAAGCAGAGGGAGCCCTCGAGCGCCTCGCGGTCGCAGCCGATCGCGCGGAGCACGTGCGAGGGCTCGCCCGTGAGCGCGTTGCACGCCGAGCCGGACGAGGCGGCGATGCCTCTGAGATCCAGCTCGAGCAGGACGCCGTCCGCCTTCACGCCGGGCACCACGAAGGACGCGTGGTGCGGCAGTCGGCCACCCCCGCGCGCGCCAGTGAGGCGCGCCTCCGGGAGCCGCTCGAGCACCCGGGCGATCAGCCGGTCGCGCAGCTCGCGGAGCCGGACGACCTCCGCCGGGCCCTCGAGCCGGGCGAGATCCGCGGCGACGCCCATCCCCACGATCGCCGGCAGGTTCTCGGTCCCCGCGCGGTACCCGCCTTCCTGCCCGCCGCCGAGGATCTGGGGCGCGAGCTTGAGCCCCGCCCGCGCCCACAGGGCGCCGGCGCCCGGCGGCCCGTAGAGATCGTTCGAGGAGAGGGTGAGCAGGTCGACGTGCGCCTCGTCCACCGCGAGCGGCACACGCCCCGCCGCACCGACCGCGTCGACGTGGAAGGCGACGCCCCGCTCGCGCGTGAGTCTTCCGATCGCGGAGATCGGTTCGAGGGTGCCGATCTCGCCGTTCGACGCCATGAGTGAGACCACCGCCGTGTCATCGCGGATCCACCGCGCCACAGCGTCGGGATCCGCACGCCCCTCGGCGTCCACCGGGACGTAGGTCACCGTGAACCCCTGCTTCTCGAGATCGCGGCACGCGTTGATCACCGAGACGTGCTCGATCGCCGAGGTCACGATGTGGCGGCCGGGGGCCCGTGCCGCGACGCCTTTGATCGCGAGGTTGTTCGCCTCGGTGGCGCTCGCGGTGAAGATCACTCCCGACGGCGTGCCACCGATGAGACGCGCCACCTTCGCGCGCGCGCCGTCGAGCGACGCGCGCGCCTCGAGCCCGAGGGAATGGGGCGCCCCGGGGTTGCCGACGCCGCCCTCGAGGAACGGTCGCATGACCGCGACGACACGAGGGTCCACGGGGGAGAAGCCGGCGTAGTCCAGGTAGACGCGCGGAACCGCCGCGGCGGGGCCGCTACCGGGTCTTGCGGACGAAGAAGCGAAAGACCGTGCCATTCTTCTCGATCTCCAGGAGTTCGTGGCCCGTGCGGGCCGCCCAGCTCCTCATGTCTGCCTCGGAGGCCGGGTCGTCGGACGTCATCTCGAGGACCTGACCGAGAGTCAAGTGCTTGATGGCCTCGCGCGTCTTGAGGATCGGCATGGGACAGAACAGCCCCACGCAGTCGAGCTTCTTGTCCGCCCCCCGGGGCATCGCGAAACCCCTTGAAATTCTGACATTGACAGGGTGTCGCAGCAACAAGAATAATGACCATAGATGGCGACCGACGCGTCACTGGATGTGACGGTCGTAGGGCGGAGACTGCGGCGGCGAGTCCTGCTGGCGCTCGGCCTCTTCGGAGTACTCCCCGTGCTTGTGCTCGCCTACGCGGTGCACGGCTACTTCTTCGCCGACGTCAGGTCGCTGAGCGGCATCAACCTGTTCGGGCTCCAGAGCCTCGTGTTCTTCACGCTGCTCGCGATGGTCGGCGGCGCCTGGATCCTCTGGGACATCGGTCGGGCCGTCAGCCGCATGGGGGAGTTCTTGTCGCAGCAGCCGGACGTCACCGCGCTCGGTGCCCGGACCGACGAGGTCGGGGCGCTCATGAAGTCGTTCACCAGCATGCTCACCACGATCGAGCAGCAGGCGGTCGAGATCAACTCGTTCGCCACGCGCCTCGACGCCGCCTACAAGGAGCTCGAGGTCACGAACGCCAGGCTCAAGGAGACGTCGTTCCGTGACGACGTGACCGGGCTCTACAACCGGCGCTTCTTCTCCTTGCGTCTCGAGGAGGAGATCTCGCGCTTCCGGCGCTTCAACCACCCCGTGTCGGTCGTGCTCCTCGACCTCGACGGCTTCAAGAGCGTCAACGACGAGTTCGGCCACGCGGTCGGTGACGAAACCCTGCGTGAGATCGCGCAGATCCTCATGAAGCACTCGCGCGGGATCAATGTCGTCTCCCGCTACGGCGGTGACGAGTTCGCGATCCTTCTCGTCGAGACCTCGAAGGCGGGCGCCCGGCTCTACGCGGATCGGATCCGGCAGGTCGTCGCCACGTTCCCGTTCTCGCACGGCAAGTCCATCACTGCATCCTTCGGCGTCGCGAGCCTCCCGGACGACGAAGCGGCCAACTCGGAGGACCTTTTCCGCGCCGCCGACGAGGCACTCTACGCCGCGAAGCGTGCTGGGAAGAACCAGGTCGCCGCGGCGGGCCCGGCGGAGAGAGTCACATGACATGGCGCAGCGGGACATCCTGATCGTTGACGATGACCGTCAGGTCCGTGAAGTCCTTCACCAGATCTTCGTCGCGGCTGGCTACAACTGTCTGCTCGCGAACGACGGTCGCGAAGGCGTGGAGGTGTTCAAGGCGGGCCGTCCGCCGCTCGTGGTGACCGACCTCAAGATGCCGGGCATCACGGGCATCGAGCTCCTCCAGCAGGTGCGGGCGGTCGACGACGACGTCGCCGTGATCGTGCTGACCGGCGCCGCCGACGTGAAGACGGCGATCGCCAGCCTGAAGCTCGGTGCCCACGACTTCATCATGAAGCCGGTCAACATGGACGAGCTCCTGATCGCCACCGAGCGCGCGCTGGAGCGCCGCCAGCTCCTCATCGACCGTCGCGAGTACCACAAGAACCTCGAGCGTCGCGTCGTCGAGGCCACGCGCGACCTGGCCTCCAAGCACAGCCAGCTCCAGGAGACGTACCGCGCCACGCTGGAGGCGCTGGGCTCGGCGCTCGACACGCGCGACGTGGGCACCGAGTCGCATTCGCGGCGCGTGCACGGCTACGCCCTCGCGACCGCGGACGAGTACGGCGTGCCCGAGGCGGAGCTGCCCGACCTCGCCCACGGTGTCCTCCTCCACGACATCGGCAAGATCGGCATCCCCGACGCGATCCTGCTCAAGCCCGGGCCGCTCACCGCGGAGGAGTGGACGATCATGCGGCGGCACCCGGAGATCGGCAAGGCGCTGATCGAGCGGATCCCCTTCCTGCGTGGCGCGGTGCCGGTCGTCTGGTCGCACCACGAGAAGTGGGACGGGAGCGGCTACCCGCGAGGCCTCACGGGTGAGGAGATCCCACTCGGCGCCAGGATCTTCATGGTCGTGGACGCCTTCGACGCGATGACGTTCGACCGCCCGTACTCGAAGGCGAAGCCGTTCGACGTCGCCAAGACCGAGATCAAGCGCTGCGCCGGCGCGCACTTCGACCCCGCAGTCGTCGAGTCGTTCTTCCGGGTGCCGGACGCCCTGCTGGAGGAGATCCGGCGGCGGAGCGGCGAGCCCTGAGGGCGGGCCCGAGCCCGTCCGAGACGGCGCCCTCGAGGCGCGCGGTCGCTCAGGCGTGGTCCTCTATGCCGAGCTCCTCGCACAGGCGCCGGATCTGGGCGAACACGGCCGACAGCTCCTCGGTCGAGAGCCCGAGCTCCGTGCAGCTCTGCAAGAGCTCGCGCAACGTCTCGGTCCGCAGCACAGCCCCGTCGCGGTCGCCGGCGTCGTTGAGCTGGCGGATCGAGAGGGCGCGGAGGTCCGCGACGCCCTCGAGCGCGCGCACCAGGGCCGCGCGGGTCTCCGACTGGCGGTCGGGGCTGACGTCGGGGAGCCTGAGCGCGCGCACGAGGGGGTCGACCGCGTCCTCGTAGTCGCCCGCCTCGAGGCGGCGGACGCCGAGCCGAGTGTAGCCCCACCACAGGCGCTGGTCGACCTCCTCGCGGCGTTTCGGCGGAAGCGCCTCGTCAGGGATCGTCTCGAGCAGCTCCTCGGCGCGGCGGAGCGAGGCGAGCGCCTCCGACTCGCGCGCCTCCTGCATCGAGCGGATCGCCTGCGCCGTGAGCTGACCGATCTCACCCCCGAACGTTCCCGACAAGAGCTCCTCGAACGGAGCCACGCGTGCCGCCGGGATCTCCGGGTCGTCGAGGGCCTCGCGGAGCAGGCGTCGGGCCTCACGGAACTCCTGGCGCTGGAGGAGCTTGTGCACCGACTGCTCGTATGTCGGCCAGAGCTCCGCACGGGCGAGCGCGCGTGTCTCGGAGAGCCGTTCGTCAGAGGGCACGGCGCCGAGGCCGCGCTCGGTCCACGCGAGCGCGCCGCGGAGCTCCGCGATGCGGTCGTCGGTGTCCTGGTTGCCGGCGCGCGCCAGCGCGGTCCGGGCGGCGCTCTGCGCGAGCGCGGCGATGTGTTGGCGGTACGTCATGCCCTCGTCCGCGGGCGCGACACGGAGCGCGGACTCCAGCGCCATACTGGCGCCGATATCGTCGCCGAGCGCCTGCTTCGCGAGGGCCACGACGGACCAGAGCGCCGCGGCCTCGCGCGCCTCCCGCGTCGAGAGCGGCGCGTCTCCGAGCCGCCCGAGCGCCTCCTCGCCGGTCGACACCACCTCGTCGTGTTGCCGGTCCTGGTAGAGCGAGAAGCACCGCTCGACCAGCAGCGGATCGATCCGGAGCGTCGTGCCAGGCGCGGGCCGGCGCGGAGGCTCGAAGGGCGTCGCCGGCGGGGGCTCCGGCGCCGCCACGGTGGCGGCGACCGACTCCGGCGGAGGCTCCGGCTTGACCGCCGGCCCCGACACTTCCGGCGCAGCCACCTCGGGCTCGACCGTCTCGGGCACGGGCGGGGTCTGCGCCATCGGCGGCGGCGCCGATGGCATTGGCGCGGGCGCGTTCGTGACCGGCGCCGGGCGAGCGAGCGGCGCGGGTGGAACGCGCACGGGAAGCGGCTCGCGCGCGGCGACGGGCTCGACCTGTCCCGCGTGAGGGCGCGCGTGGGGCGAGACCTTGCTCCGGCGCATTCGCGTCGCAGGCAGCGGCTCGACCGGCGGCGTCACCTTGGCGGGTGCCGGGGGTGTGAAGTTTGCGGCGACCGGCGGCGTGACCCTGACGGGAGCCGCGGGCGTGGGCTTCGCCAGGGTCGGCGCCGGCCCTTTCGAGGGTGGGGAGCGTCGAACCGGGTGCCGAGGCCGGGACGGCCAGATGAGCTCGAGGATCCCGAGGATCAGCAGGGCACACGCCCCCACGACGGCGATGAGAATCAGCGCTTCTTCGCTCAGCATTCGACGTCTACCGGGCGACGCTCGGCGATCGAGCGGTACGCGGCGAGGACGACGGCCAGGTCCCGCCGGCCCGCCGCGCCGTCTGTCTCGGGGGCCTTGTCCGCCCGCATCGCCTCGTCGAACGCGCTCAGCATGGCGACATGGCCCCGCGTGTCTCGGAAGAAGAGCGACAGCCGCGTGCGGCGCGCGCCGCGGAGAAGCACCCAGCGGCCGCGGTAGTCCGCGAAGCACGTGCCGTCGGTCCCCGTCACTGTAGACCATTGAACCCGCGGCATGCCGCGGGCGCCAAGCGAATTGGCGAGGAATCCGACCGCGCCGCCGGGAAGCTCGGCGAGGAGGTCCACGGCGTCCTCGCCCCCGAAGGCGACGGTCCGAGGCGGCGCGAGGGCGAAGACGCGCCGCGGCTCGCCGCCCCAGCGGCGCAGGTTGTGGACATGATGGATGCCGGCGTCGATGAGGACGCCGCCCCCGCACGTCCCGGCGTCGAGCCGCCAGCCGCGGTGAGGCCGATAGCCGCGCGCGACGAGATGGAGCTCGCGGAGCTCGCCGAGCCGACCGCCGGCGATCAGCCGATGAACGTGGTGAAACGCGGGCATGAAGTGGGCGTTCTCGGCGACCATCAGGATCCGGCCCGCGGCGGCGGCGGCGCTGATCATCCGGTCGGCCTCGGCGAAGGTCGGCGCGATCGGCTTCTCGACGAGGACGTGCAGGCCCGCTCCGAGTGCCAAGAGCGCGTCGGGGAGGTGCCGGTCGTGGGGCGTGCACACGATCGCGCCGGTGGCGCGCGGGTCGCGCACGGCGTCCTCGTAGGCGCCGAAGGCGTCCGCGGCGGCGAACTCGCGGGCAAAGGCGCGGGCCCGCGCGGCGTCGCGGCTCGCCGCGAGCAGCGGGATCCCGAGGCGACGCGCCGCGGCGGCGTGGCGGCGCGCGATCCACCCGCACCCGAGCAACACGAGCGCTCGCGCAGCCATGAATGTTGATGCTAGCATGGGCCCAGACGAGGAGGCGCTATGCGACGGGTCGCGGTGATCGGCGTGGGCGTGACGAAATTCGGCAAACACGACCGCACATCCTCAGAGCTCTTCGCGGAAGCCGCCGCGGACGCGCTGGCCGACGCGGAGATCTCCGCGAGCCGGGTCCAGGCCCTCTACTACGGCAACGTCGTCGGCAGCGAGACCGAGCACCAGCTCCACACCGGACCCCAGGCCGCGTCCATCCTCGGGATCCCCGCGATCCCCACGACGCGCTTCGAGACCGCGTGCGCCTCGTCCCACGCCGCGTTCCGTCACGCGGTCATGGAGGTTGCGGCCGGCGTCTCCGACGTCGTCCTGGTCGGCGGCGGCGAGCGCGTGCTCAACGTGCCGACCCCCGAGTCCACCGAGTACTTCGCGTACGCTTCCGACGCCGTCTGGGAGCAGACGCTCGGCCTCACGTTCCCCGGCGTCTTCGCGCTCATCGCGCGTGCCCACATGCAGAAGCACGGGACGACCGAGGCCCAGATGGCGGCCGTCGCCGTGAAGAACCACAAGCACGGGACGCTGAATCCGAAGGCACAGTTCCAGAAGGAGATCACGCTCGAGCAGGTGCTCAAGAGCGCCTACGTCGCCGACCCGCTCAAGCTCTTCGACTGCTGCCCCTTCACCGACGGCGGCGCGGCGGTCGTGCTCACCTCCGAGGAGGTGGCCCGCCGGAGCCGCCGGCCCGTCTGGGTGCTCGCCTCCGCCGCCGCCTCGGACTGGATGCTCCTCGGCGACAAGCGCGACCTCTCACGCGTGCCCGCGACCGAGCGCGCCGCCGCCGCGGCGTACAAGCAGGCGGGGCTCACGCCGACGGACGTGGACGTGGTCGAGCTGCACGACTGCTTCACGATCGCCGAGATCGTCGCGACCGAGGGACTCGGCCTCTTCGAGCCCGGCGCCGGCGGACTGGCGGCCGAGAAGGGCATGACGAGCCTCGGCGGCGCGATCCCCGTCAACCCCTCGGGTGGTCTCAAAGCGAAAGGGCACCCGATCGGCGCGACGGGCGCGGCGCAGATCGCCGAGATCGTCACCCAGCTCCGCGGCGAGGCCGGCCCGCGCCAGGTGGACCAGGCGCGTGTCGGACTCACCCACACCCTCGGCGGCAACACCGCCACGGTGCTCGTGAGCCTCTTCGGCCGTGACTGAACCGGTCATCACGCTGCAGCGCTTCTTCGCGCGCGCGCGGGAGGGCCGGCTCACCGGGGTTCGCTGCGGGAAGTGCGGCGCGCTCGCGATCCCGCCGAAGGAGCTGTGCCCGGCTTGCTACGAGCGCGCGTGGGAGCCGGTGCCGCTCGCCGGCGAGGGCACGATCGCGAGCTACACCGTGATCCGCGTGGCACCGCGCGCCTATACCGCGGACGTGCCCTACGCGGTGGCGGTGGTGAAACTGAAGGAAGGCGTCTCGCTGCTCGGCCGGATCGTCGAGATCCCCCTCGACAAGCTTGCCGTCGGCCTGCCCGTCCGCTTCCGCCCGCTCGTCAAGGGGGACCAGACCGCCGTCGGCTTCGGTCCCGCCTGAGGCGGAGGCTCTCGATGACACCCGAGCACCGCGCGATCCTCGAGCGGATGGGAGCGTCCGCCCGTGTCGTTCGGCGCGTCGTGGAGGCCGCGGCGTCAGGCCGGTTCGCGGAGCCGCCCCGGGAAGGCGAGTGGTCGGCGCTGGAAACGCTGACCCATCTGCGCGACGTCGTCGTCCACGTCTACGGGCTCCGAATCCGGCGGCTCCTCTACGAGGAGGCTCCCCTCTTCGCCGACTTCGACGAGGAGGGCTTTCGCCGTGCCAGCCTCGTCCGCGGCGAGAAGACCGGAGACCTCCTGGAGACGATCGTCGCCGAGCACGAGCAGCTCGCGCGGCTCCTCCAGACACTGCCCGACGCCGAGTGGTCGCGCCAAGGTCGCCACCCCTCGCTCGGCGTCATGTCCATCGAGTTTCTCGCCCGGCGGGTCGGCGAGCACGCCGAGGAGCACGCGGCGCAGATCGCGGCAGCGACGCACCCCGGCTGAGCGCGAGACCATCGGCTGGGTCGCGCCAGTCGCGGATCACATCGCAAGCTCGTGCGAGGTCAGCCTGTAGCGGAACGTGTCGGGGTCGAGGCTGTCGCGCCGCTCTCCACCCGACTCGGCCTGTGGGTACATGAAGAACGCGATGGGATCGCCCGCCGAGTTCGGCAGCTTCACGTCGTGCGCGTAGTTGTAGGCGAGGTAGTTCATCTCCCAGGCGCCGAAGAGTTTCGCCCGCGCCCGCTGGACGGTCGCGTCGCCCAGCGACAGCCCGCCCTTCTCCTCGAGCACGACCTTGCGCACATCGGCGGGATCCACCGGCACCCAGCCGTGGGTCGGGAGGTAGAACTCCGCCCGGCAGTGCTGCGCCTTGCTGATGTCACCGCTCTTCCCGAGGCTCTTGAACTCTGCGGAGTCGGCGACGCGGATGCCGTAGATGTCGCGCGACGGGATGCCGACGGCGCGCGTCAGCCCGACGAAGAGCGCGTTGAGGTCGGCGCACTTGCCCCCGAGGCTCCTGGCCTCGAGCATCCAGCTGATGTCGCCGATGCCGCAGCCGCGCACCTTCGGATCACGGAACGTGTTCTCGACGATCCACGCGTAGACCGCGCGCGCCTTGTCCAGATCGGTCTTCGCCCCCCTCGTGATATCGAGCGCCGTCCGGCGGACGATTCCGTCGGTCCGGATGAGACGGGTGGCGGCGAGGTATTTGGCGAGCTCGCGCTTGTCCTCGCGGCGGACCTCGCCCGGCTCCTTGAGGTCCACGGCGCGGTCGCGCGTGGCGAAGCGGGTCGTCACCTCGACGAGGGGACTCGGTTCGGTCGCCGGCCACTCGGCGTAGAAAATCGCAGCGCCGTACCGCGGCTCACGGTAGATGCGCGTGGTCGTCGCGTTCCCCGTCCAGCTCTGTCCCTGGCTCTTGTGATAGTCCGTGTCCGGCATGAGCGGGAGCGGCAGCCACGCTCGCGCGCCGCCCGTCGGATTGACGATCTCGGCCCGAGTCGTCACCTCGAACGCGCGCCACCTCGGCGCATCCGGAGGCGCCGCACCCACTGCCGTGCCGTGTCGCGCGAGACCCGCGACGACCGCGGACGCCGCCCCGGTCGCCAGGAATGCACGTCGGTTCATATCGTCCCCCTCACGCGCGGTCTGAGACCTCTTACTGAGCATTTAGATGCGGATCGTAGCAATCGGTTGCCGTCGGTCCAAACGGAAGAAGCGATAGGACGGCGACGGAACGATCGGGAGGCTCTATAACGCTTGGCGCGGGCGAGAAAGCAGACGAAAGAGGCGGTCGGGCGTCACGGGGAGCTCGCTCAGCTCGATGCCGAGCGGCTTTAGCGCGTCGGCGATCGCATTGGCCACGGCGGCGGGCGCACCGATCGTCCCTCCCTCGCCGACCCCCTTGAAGCCCCCGAGCGTCGTGGGCGACGGCCGCTCGAGGTGGACAACCTCGACGGGAGGGAGCTCGGCGGCCGTCGGGACGAGGTAGTCCATGAGGCTGCCCGTGAGGAGCTGGCCGTCGCCGTCGTACACGATCTCTTCGAGCAGCGCCGCGCCGACGCCCTGCGCGACGCCGCCGATTGCCTGGCCCTCGACGATCAGGGGGTTGATGATCCGGCCGCAGTCCTCGACGACCACGAAGCGGCGCACGACGACCCCGCACGTCTCCGGGTCCACCTCGACGACGGCGATGTGCGTCGCGTTGGACGCCGTGCCGAAGTAGGGATCGTAGAACCGCGTCGCCTCGAGGCCCGGCTCCATCCCCGCCGGCAGCCGCTTGGCGCCCGCGTACGCCGCACGCGCGATCTCCCGGAGCGAGAGTGCGCGGTCCGGTGCGCCGCGCACCGTCGCTCGACTGTCCGCGAGCGTCAGGTCGTCGGCGGAGACCTCCAACAGATGCGCCCCGATCGCGAGCGCCTTCTCCCTCAGGGCCCGCGCCGCGAGGATCGCGGCGCCGCCGCCGATGACCGCGCTCCGGCTCGCGTACGTCCCGGTCCCCGCGGGCCCGGCGGCGGTGTCGCCGGAGACCACGCGCACGTCCTCGAGCCGCGCGCCGAGCTCTGCGGCCACGACCTGGGCGAGCGTCGTCTCGTGTCCCTGGCCTTGGCACGCGAGACCGAAGCTCGCCGTGACCGTGCCGCTCGGGTCCACGCGGACGGTCGCGCCCTCGGTCCCGGTGTTGATCGCGGCCCCCGGCGACGCCGGGATTGCCGAGCCGACGCCCGTCAGCTCGACGTAGCACGCGACACCGACGCCCACGTAGGGCCCGGCCCGACGCGGGTCGCGCTGCGCGGCGCGCACGTGCTCGTATGCCACCACGTCGCGCGCCCGCTCGAGCGACTCGACGAAGCTCCCGCTGTCCCACACCACGCCCGACGGCGACCGGTACGGGAGCTCGTCGGGCCGGATGAGGTTCCTGAGCCGGAGCGCGACAGGATCCATCCCGAGGCGGCGCGCCGCGCGATCCACGAGCGCTTCGGTGACGAAGGTGGAGACCGGGCGGCCGACGCCGCGGTACGGCCCCATCGGCGCCTTGTTGGTCGCCACGCCCCATGCCTCCCCCCGGTAGTGCGGCACACGGTAGGGCCCGGGGAGGAAGCTGATCACCTGGACGACCTCGATCGAGGCGGTCCACGGGTGGATCGAGTACGCACCGACGTCGGCGACGACGCGAGCGCGGAGGGCGTGGATCGTCCCGTCCGCGTCCACGGCGAGCTCCGCGTCGATCGTCTCGTCCCAGGCCTGCGTGCTCGTCAGGAGGTCCTCGCGCCGGTCGCCGACCCACTTCACCGGCCGCCCCGTGAGCCGCGCGAGGGCGCAGACGGCGACCTCCTCGGGGTAGAGCGCGCTCTTCACGCCGAAGCCGCCCCCCACATCGGGCGCGACCACGCGGAGTCGGTGCGCGGGCAGGTCGAGCAGCTCGGCGAGCGCCTCGCGCAGGAGACCCGGGATCTGCGTGGACGACCAGAGCGTCAGCTCGCCCGCGCCCGTGTTCCAGTCGGCGAGACAGGCCCGATTCTCCAGCGTCACGCCCGCGTGGCGGTGGAAGCGGAAGCGGTCGCCGACGACCACGGCGGCACCCGCCATCGCCGCGTCGGCGTCGCCCCTGACAAAGGCGCGCGACAGGAGGACGTTGCTCCCGGCCGCCTCGTGAACGAGCGGCGCGTCCCCTGCCATCGCCGTTTCTGGTGTGGCGACGACCGGGAGCGCCGCGTAGCGGACGTCGACCGCCTCCAGCGCGTCCTCGGCGACGTAGCGGCTCTCGGCCAGGACGGCGACCACCGCCTCGCCGACGAAGCGGACCTTGCCGCGCGCCAGCGGCGGGAACTCGGTCGCGTGATAGCCCGCCATCTTCGACTCGGCGCGGATCGGCCGCGCATGCGTCGCGATCTCATCACCCGTGATGCACGCCGCGACGCCGGGCAGCGTGCGGGCAGGGCGTGTGTCGACCGAGACGAGGCGGGCGTGGGCGTGTGGGCTCCGGAGGAACGCGACGTGCAGCACCCGGGAGAGCGTCAGGTCCGCGACGAACCGGCCCTGCCCCTGGAGGAGGCGCGCGTCCTCCACCCGGCGGACGGACGCGCCGATGAGCGTCATTGTACCGATCTCCGCCGGGCCGGCAGACTCCGTGGGTGGCCTGCTGTCGGCACGGGTGGCGCCGTCCGCCAAGCCCACGATCCCCCAGGGGCCGGCAGACTCCGTGGGTGGCCTGCTGTCGGCACGGGGTGGACCCGTTGGAGCGAGTGCCGCGAGGCCGGCCCGTTCCGTGGGTGGCGCGCTGTGGGTACGACGTGGCCCCGTCCGGCCAGTGCCCGTCGCCTCTAACGCATCTTCCGCGCGGCGGCCTCGACGGCCCGGATGATGCCGTGATAGCCGGTGCAGCGGCAGAGGACGGCGGAGATACCCTCGCGGATCTCCGCCTCGGTGGGGGACGGGTTCGTCCGGAGAAGGTCGAGCGCCGTCATGAGCATGCCCGGAGTGCAGAACCCACACTGGAGACCGTGGTGCTCACGGAACGCCTCCTGGAGCGGGTGGAGCTTACCGTTCTGCGCGAGGCCCTCGATCGTCAGGATCTCCGCGCCGTCGGCCTGGACCGCGAGCATGATGCAGGACCGTGCGGCCTCGCCATCGATCAAAATCGTGCACGCGCCGCAGACTCCGTGCTCGCAGCCGACGTGCGTACCCGTGAGGCCGAGGTCCTCGCGCAGAAAATCCACGAAGAGCTTGCGGGGTTCGCAGCGTCCCTCGTGCGCGACGCCGTTCACCGTGAGGCGGACGGTCACGGCGTCAGGCATGGGCGACCGTGCGCGCGCGCGTGAGCGCCCGCCGGGTGAGGACCGTCGTGAGGTGACGGCGGTAGTCGGCCGAGGCGTGAATGTCGGAGTCGGGCGACACGAGCTCCGCCGCCCGCCGGGCGGCGGCGTCGATCGCCGCGTCGGTGAGACCGTCGCGCTCGAGGATCTCCTCGGCGGCCCGGAGCCGCACGGGCACCGGCCCGGCGCCGGCCGTGGCGAGGCGCGCCGCTCCGCACCGCGCGCCGTCCCGGACGACCAGCGCGGCGATCGCGACGATCGCGAAGTCGCCATGGCGCCGCGCGAACTCCTCGAGTGCCCAGCCCGCCCCCGCGGGGGTCGCCGGCAGGCGGACCTCGACGAGGATCTCGTCGGCCTCGAGGCTCGTCGTGAGGTACGTGACGAAGAAGTCCCTCGCCCGCACGACGCGCTCGCCCTTCGGCCCGCGCGCCACCACCTCGCCGTCGAGCGCGGTGAGGACCGCCGGGTACTCCGCGGAAGGGTCGGCGTGCGCGATCGAGCCGCCGATCGTGCCGCGCGTGCGGATCGGCAGGTGCCCCACCCACTTCGTCGCTTCCCTGAGCAGCGGGACCCGCCGCGCGACGAGGGGCGAGAACTCGATCGTCCGCTGTCGCGTCATCGCGCCGAACCTGACCTGTCCGTCACGCTCCTCGATGTACGCGAGGCTCGGGATCCGGTTCAGGTCTACGAGCGCCGCGGGACGGCTCAGGCGGAAGTTGAGGAGCGGCATCAGGCTCTGGCCGCCCGCGAGGACCTTCGCGTCGCCCCCGTAGCGGCGGAGCAGCGCGAGCGCCTCGTCGAGGCTCGCGGGGGCGTGGTAGTCGAACTTCGGCGGCTTCATTGTAACGGGGGCCGCGAGGCCGGCGCACTCCGTGGGTGGCGCGCTGTGGGCACGGCGTGGCTCCGTCCGGCCGATGCCCGTCGCGTCATCGTAGCGGGGTCCCCGTGTTCGGTTCGGGCCGTGGGTGGCCTGCCCGAGGTGCGGCCTGGCTCCGTACGATCAGCTCGTAGAGTTTCGTCGGCGTCATCGGGAGCTCCGTGATGCGGATGCCGAGCGGCGCCAGCGCGTCGCTCACCGCGTTGGCGATGACGGCCGGCACGGTCATCGAGGACGACTCGCCGAGCCCCTTCGAGCCGAGCGGCGTAAGCGGCGAGGGCGACACGACGTGGGCGATGTCGATCGTCGGCGCCTCGCTCGCGGTCGGGACGAGGTAGTCCATGAACGTCCCGGTGAGGAGCTGGCCGTCCTCGTCGTAGGCGAGCTCCTCGTAGAGCGCCCCGCCCAGGCCGTGGAGGGCGCCGCCGTAGATCTGGCCCTCCGCGATCATCGGGTTGATGATCGTCCCGGCGTCGTGAACCGTGACGTAGCGGAGGATCTTGATCGTCGCCGTCTCCGGGTCCACTTCGACGGCCATCACCTCCGCGATGAAGCCGTAGGTGTTCGACGAGTTCACGCGGTCCTCCGCGTCCACCGCCTTCGAGACCGTGAAGCCGAAGACCGCCGTCGCCTGGAGGCCGGGCTCCATGCCCTCGGGGAGCGACTCGGTGTTCCAGTGGGCGCGCCCGGCGAGGTCCTTGATCGAGTACGAGGGCCCCTTCCCCGTCCTCGGGCGGATCGCCCCGTCCCGAAACGTGAGCTGCTCCTTGGGGACGTCCAGCAGGTGCGCGCCGTACTCGACGAGCTTGCCCTTGAGCTTGCGCGCGGCGAGGACGACCGCGCTCGTCCCCACGGAGCCGAAGCGGCTCGAGTAGGTGCCCGACGAGATGGACCAGACCCGCGTGAACGTGTCCATCTCGTCCACGACCGTGATCTCCTCGGGGGTGAGCCCGAGCTCGTCGGCGACGATCTGCGAGACGATCGTCTGATGCCCCTGGCCCTGGGGTGTCGTGCCGAGAATCGCGATGACACGCCCGAGCGGATCGATCTTGACCGTCGCCGAGTCGACGGCGCCCGACTTCGGCAGGTACTCGGGCTTGGCGCGGAACTGCGGGTCGAGCGCGGTCGCGACGTAGCCCATGTTGGAGACCGACGGGTCCACCGCGAGCGCCAAGCCGATCCCGAAATAGCGGCCGGCCGCCCGCGCCCGCGCCTGCTCGCGACGGAGCTCGGTGTACTTCGCGAGCTCGAGCGCCTTGTCGAACGCCGCCTGGTAATCGCCCGAGTCGTAGAGACCACCCGTCGGAGTTCGATACGGAAACGCGTCGGACGGGACGAGATTCCTCCGCCGCACCTCTGCCGGATCCAGTCCCACCTTGTCGGCGAGCCGGTCGATCATCCCCTCGCTCTCGAAGTAGAGGTGGCCGCACGCGTAGCCGCGGTTCGGCCCCGTGAGGCTCTTGTTGGTCATGACGATGGAAGCGTCGACTTCCAGATTCTGGAAGCGATACGGGCCGACAAAATTACCGGTCGGGCGAAAACTACATCCAGGTTCGGGGCTCCTGATGTAGCCACCGACATTATCAAGCCAGCGGAAGCGCATCCCGAGGATCGTCCCATCCTTCTTCGCGGCGAGCTCGCGGTAGGCGACGCGGTCGGTGCCGCTCGAGGAGGCGAGCAGGTGCTCGCGACGGTCTTCGATCCACTTGACCGGGACGCCGCAGAGCCGCGCGGCCAGCGCGATCAGCGCCATGTAGGGGTAGATCGACGTCTTGATTCCAAAGGAGCCGCCGATGTCGGGCGGCACGATGAAGCGGAGCTGGTTCTCGGGGAGCCCGAGCACGCGCGCGGTGAGCGGGTGCATGATGAACGGCCCCATGAAGTTGGACCACACGGTACACACGCCCTCGAACGCGTCCCACGTTGCGATGACGCCGTACGTCTCGATCGGCGTCGAGCCGTACTTCGGGAACCGGAAGCGCTCCTCGAGGACGACGTCGGCCTCCCGGAAGGCCCGGTCGGGATCGCCATAGACGAGGCGCCGGTGGCCCGCGAGGTTCGTCCCGACGGCGTCGTGGAGGACGGGTGCGTCGGGTTCGAGCGCCCGCTCGGGATCGACGACAGCCGGCAGCGGCTCGTAGCTCACCCGCACGAGCTCGGCCGCGTCCTCGGCCACGTAGCGGCTCTTCGCGACGACGACCGCGACGGGCTCGCCGACGAACCGCGCCTTGTCGGTCGCGGCGCAGTAGTAGTGAACGGGCGCCGTGACACCAACCCCGAACGGCTTGGTGTGCCGGAGGACGTCCTCGCCCGTGATCGCGCCGACCACGCCGTCGACGGCAAGCGCGGCCGTCAGGTCGTAGCCGCGGATGCGCGCGTGGGCGTGGGGCGAGCGGACGATCGCCGCGTGGTGGACGTTGGCGACGGGCGGATGATCGTCGATGTACCTCCCGCGGCCGGTGAGGAGGCGCGCGTCCTCGACGCGCCTCACCGGCTTTCCGATCCAGCCCGTGGCACTCATGGAAGGCGCTGCACTCTAGTCAGCCGCGCGCGTTCGTGTCAAGCGTCAGCGCTCTCGGCTCTGCTCATCGATCCACTTCTTCGCCAGCTCGATCGCGTACTGGTCGGCTTGCTGAAGCGTCGGACGGGTCTCGGTCTGAGGGAAGACGGACTGTTGCCCTCCGCGTGACCCGCGCGGTGAGACGACCCACGCCCTGGGCCTCCAGCCTCCCGATCGCAGCGCCTGCGAGTCGACTCGAATCAGGTAGCTCTTGTAGAGAATGGTCTCCATACGCTCCTCGAGCGGGAAGTCTACGCGTGGCCGCCGCCGTCGATCGACACGCCCGTGAACGTCGCAAGCCGCTTGGCGAGCGGCGTGTTGCGGCTCCGCCCGACGCTGACCCGTCCATCGATCACCACACAGGAGATCCCGGGGATGTCGCCGCGCGCGATCGCGTCGAGGGCGTCCTTCGCCAGCGACGCGGCCGGCGCGTCGCAGACGACGAGATCCGCGGGCGCGCCGACGGTGATGGTGCCCGTCCCGCGCGCGAGGCGGAAGATCCGAGCGTTGTTCCCCGTGGCGAGCGCGAGCGCCTCGGCGGGCGGGAGGTCGCCGAGCGAGGCGAGCTCGCACACGCTCTTGACGACGCCCATGGGCATGACGCCGGTCCCCGTCGGCGTGTCGCTCGCGACGCACAGGCGCGCGAGCGCCCCGGCCTCGCGGCAGCGTCGCAAGAGGTAGAGCGCCGAGCGCAGGTTGCCCGCCTGGACCACCTGCAGCGCCATCGACGTCTCGCGGACGATCGCGTCGAGCCCCGCCTCGTCGAGCGATGTCGTCCCACCGTTGATGTGGCCGCAGACGTCGGGCCGGAGGTGGAGCAGCACGTCGTGGGTGATCGGGCTCGACCCCGGAATCGAGGTGCCGCCCGAGTGGGACATGACGCAGAGCCCGTGCTGCTGCGCGCGCCGGATCTCGGGCTCGCCGTCCTTCGGGTGGGCGTAGCCGCCGAAGCCGTACTTCGCGTGGCGGACGCCGTGCCGGGCCATCTCGGCGAAGTCGTCGTCCGTCAGGCCCGGCTCGAGGACGACCGAGCCCGCGATGACCTTCATGCCGTTCGGCCGGAAGTTCGCGAAGCACTTCGCCGCCGCGATGGCGAGCGCCTTCGCGGCGACGGAATCGTGCGGCCGGCCCGGCGCGTGCACCCCCTCGCCCGCGGAGACGACCGACGTGATGCCGCCGTGGACGTACGAGTCGAGGAAGTCCACGGTCTTCTGCCGGGGCGTGTAGTCGCCGAGCACCACGTGGCAGTGAGAGTCGATGAGTCCGGGGATGACGGTCGTGCCCCGGCAGTCCACGACCACGTCCGCTGCCTCGGCGCCGGTCCTCGACCCGGCGCCGAGCGCGGCGATCCGGCCGTGCTCGACCAGGATCGCGTCGGCGTCGAGCCGCGGCGACGCGAGGATGCCGGTCGCCAGCGCGCCGATGTTCACGAGGCCGAGGCTCGCCATCAGTCCACGTCGTGGGGAGCGACCGCCGCACTCTTCGACCGAGGGTGGCTACGCCCCCCTCGGACTCCCCCGGCCGACGCCCCGCACCGAGCACCCGCGGCGGCCGAGCCCGAAAAGCCGGTTGCGCCGGCATAGCCGGCGCTCGACACGCGGGACGGGGAAGCGACCCCCGCGTCTCCCCGATACCCCCCACCTGTCAGCATCGACGCTGCTCCATTCACGGCTTCAGTATTCGCCGAGGCAGCGGTCGACCAGGGCCTTGGCCGCCTGCCAGTCGTACGAGCGGAACATCCGGCGGTTCACGACGGGCTGCGCCGCCGAGTAGAACATCTCGTACTGGAGCTGGCGTCCGCCGAACTCGGTGCCGACGAAGTCCCAGACGAGCTTGACGAGCTTGATCCTTTCGCGCGCCGCGGCGGCGGCGGACCGGTAGTACCGCTCGGTGTTGGCGCGAGTTTCCTCGCTCGTGAAGGCGGCCTCCGAGGACGGCACGGTCTGAAAGGCGCCGCCCGCCAGCTCGCGCAGCGTGCGCATCATGTCGACGATCAACCGGCGCTGCAGGGCCATGCCCGCGTAGACGTACTGCGGGTGCGGCCGCGCCACCCCCGCGGAGATCAGCGGGGAGCGCTCGGCCGCCTGGACGAGGGCGTCGAAGGCCGCGCAGAGCGCGGCGATCTCGCCGCCGAGCGTCGCCTGGACGCTCGGGTCGCCCTCCGCCGTCTGCACCTCGGCGAGCCGCAGCGCGAGGCCGGCCATGAACTCGAGCTTGACGCCGAACCGGACGAGCGACTGGAAGTTGGCCGTCGTGTGCGCGGGCGTCTCGTGGAACTGCGCGTTGACGAGGTCGACGCTCCGGTAGATGAAGACCTGCGCCCAGGGCACGAAGACGTCGTTGAACACGACGGTCGTGTCGATCTCGTCGAAGCGCGAGGAGAGCGGGTAGTCGAAGACGCTCGTCGCCGCCGTCGCGTACGGCCGGCGCGGATAGAGCCGGAGTCCCTCGGCGTTCATCGGCATGACGAGCGAGATCGCGTAGTCCTCGTCGCCCGGGACGAGGGGCGTGATGTAGGAGAGGAAGAGCCAGTCGGCCAGCGTCGCCGACGTCGCGATCGCCTGCGCCCCGCGCACGACGATCCCGCCGTCCCGCTCCCGGAGGACGCCGGGATGGAGGAACGGCTCCGGATGGCGGTGCGCGGGCTGCGAGCGGTCCACCTGCGGCGGGACGATCGCGTACGCGAGGTAGAGGTCCTCGTCGCGCGCGCGCTCGTAGAAGCGCACGACGTTGTCGCCGAACGGCGCGCCGCCCCGGTCGAAGAGCTGCCGCCACGCCGCGAAGGCGGTGAGCACGCACGCCACGTGGTCGGGGGTACGTCCCATCAGGCCGTAGGACGGCTCCGCCCAGAAGCGGTGCACGCGTCGCCGCGCGCCGAGGTCCTCGGCGGAGCGCGGCACGAGCCACATGTTGCTATGACGTGTCCCCGTCGCGGGATCGGCGTAGGTCAGCGCGGGGTCGGCCTCGACCGCGCGGGCGCGCTCGTAGATCTCGGCGATGTGCCGGATCGGCTCGGCGAATCCGGGGTGGCTCGTGACGTCTTTGACCCGCTCGCCGTCGAGGTACACGGCGCGGCCATCCCGCAGCGCGGCGACGTAAGCGGCTCCCGTTCGCACCCGCCAACCTTGCCACAGGCGCCGCGTCATGACAAACCCCGCGGCCGGTGCTAATGTCTCGCAACTTCGGCCCGGGAGGCTCTGGATCTGAGGCGTCCACCCCTGGCGGTCGTCCTGGTCGCCGTCGTCGTGATCGCGCTGGGCGAGACCGGCGGGGCGACCATGTCGCGCTTCCGCCCCGAGATCGAGCGCTATGCCGCGGCCCGCGTCGCGGCGAACGCGCGGGTGCATGGCCTCTCGGGCTCGGCGGAGTACGACGACGAGGTGCGTGACCGTGCGGTCTTCAGCGTCGAGGCGGGCCTGTCGTTCTTCCACACACACGCCGAGGGCGTCGGCCTCATTCTCTTCTTCGGGAGCACCCTCGTGGCGAGCGCGGTCCCCTGGCGCCGCGCTCGCGCGGCGCTTTACCTCGCGTTCACCGTGGGCGCCTTGTTTCCGCTTGGCTATCTGGTCTACGGCGCCGCCGTGCTCGAAGCCGGGCGCGACGCGGGTATCGAGCTCGCGGAGCGCTGGGTGCTCACGCCCCTCGGCGGCGCCGCGATCGTCGGCCTCGTCGGCCTCGCCCTCGCCCTCGCCGCGACCAGGCGCGCGCCGTGACCATTCCAGACTCCTGGCGGCTTCCGCCCGTCCCGGTGCTCCTGACCGCGGTGGTCCTGATCGTGTGCGCAGAGGTCGGTGGCGCCTCGATGGTACGCTTCAAGCTCGAGCTGACGCGGTGGGCCCGGCAGGCGATGCTCGAGCGCCCGGGGACGCACGGGCTCGTCGGCGTGCGCGACGTGGACGAGCGCGTGCTCGACGAGGCGCTCGTGAAGTTCGACGCCGGCCTGCGCCTCTTCCACCTGCACGCGGAGGGCATGGGACTCGTCATCATCGCCACGGCCACCGTCGCGGCGACGCTCGCCGGCTCGCCCGCCTCGCGCCGGCCCATCATCGCCCTTCTCACGGTCGGCGGGGCAGGCTATCCTCTCGGCTACCTGCTCTGGAGCGGGCTCATCCCCTACTACGGACCCGACAGGGGGAAGACGATCGCGGAATGGCTCGTGTGGATCCCGTTCGGCGGCGCGACGATCGTCGCCCTCTGGTGGCTCGCCGGCCTCGTCGCGTGGCGGATGATGCGGAGGGAGCGCGCGTGATCGGGCGTGTCGGAGCCCGGGTGGCGGCCGGCTCCGTCTCCGCGGCCATCGCGCTCGTCACGGTCGGCCCGGCCACCGCCCATCACGTCGGCACGTACGTTCCGAAGGACAACGAGATCACGACGAACTTCAAGCAGATCAAGTTCTCCGTCCAGGCGGGCAAGTTCGACGTGGCGCTCCGTCTCTTCGAGACGGGCCCGCTGCACGCCGACATGCGCGCGCGGGCGGCCACGCTCCCGGCCGGGCTCGAGGCGGGGCTCCACGCGGCTCTCGAGCGCGGCGACGGCGCCGAGGTCGAGCGCCGCCTCATGATCTTCTTCGCCGCGCTCGCCCGCGATCTGGCCCGCGAGGCCGCGCGCCAGACGGCCGATCCGACGCGCTCCCGCGAGGCCCGCACGGCGATCGGCGCGCGATTCCTCGAGGCGATCTGGCGCTACTACAACCTCGTCGACTTCGCCGTCGCGCGGCGCGACGACAAGACCTCGGTCGCCATCCGCCTCGCCTTCGACGAGGCGACGGGCTACGCCACGTCCACCGCGGCGCCGGACCGGCTGCGGGAACCGCTCAGCCGGATCGCGCACGTCCTCTCGACGCTCATCGAGTCGTCAACCCCAGCAAGGAGGGGCTCATGAAGCGCATCACCTGTGCCGTCGTGCTCGCGACGGTCGCCGTGTTCGTCTGGGTCGCGACACCCGCCGTCTCCCAGCCGAAGGTCGTGAGGATCGGCGACCTCGGCTCCAAGGTCGGCGTCTTCGAGGGCTACGGGAAATATCAGACGATGGGCATCCAGATGGCCGTCGAGGAGCTGAACGCGAAGGGGGGTGTCCTGGGCCACCGGATCGAGATCATCTCCGAGGACGACGAGACCAAGCCGGCCCCCGCCGTGCGCAAGGCGGAGAAGCTCATCCTCCAAGACGACGTGAAGCTGCTCGTCGGCGTCGTCTCGAGCGGCGCGACGATGGCGGTGATGGACGTTACCAAGAAGCACAAGACGATCCACTGGAACTCGGTCTCGTGCGCCGAGTTCATGCGGACGACGAAGTTCCACAAGTACTACTTCTCGAACCAGCCCGACTCGCGGATGCAGGCGAACGGGCTCGCGAAGTACATCATCGACCGGATGGGCAAGCGCGTGTACATCTTCTACACCGACTACGCCATGGGGCAGTCGGACGGCCGCCAGTTCAAGACCGCGCTCGAGCGTCTCGGCGGCGAGGTCGTCGGCGTGGCCGGGGCGCCGCTCGACACCAAGGACTTCAGCCCGTGGTTCGGCGCGATCAACACGGCCAACCCCGAGGTCCTCTTCCTCGCGTTCGCCGGCACGGACTCGCTGCGGCTGATGACCCAGCTCCACTCGTTCGGGATGACCAGGAAGTACAGGCTGGCGGGGATCGACTGCTTCCTGCTGCAACAGGATCTCGCGTCGATCGCCGAGCCGATGGAGGGCTTCGTCCAGCTCAACCACTTCTCCGCGTACAACCCGGACAAGAACATGCAGGCGTTCAACGCCCGGTTCAAGAAGAGGTTCGGCGTGGACGCCAACATCGCGGCCGGCGCCTACGACGCCGTGCATTTCTGGGCGGCGGCGGTCGAGAAGGCGCAGTCCTTCGACCCCGATCGTGTCGCCGAGGCCCACGAGGGGATGTGCCGCGACGACACCCACATCGGCCGCCAGTGCATCCGCAAGGAGGACCACCAGGTGGTGATGGACATGCACCTCTACCAGGTGAAGGGCGGCAAGAACCTCCCGATCGCGCGCATCGCCGGGACGGACTCGATCGGTGAGCCGATGGTCGGCCGAGACCCAGTGGAAGGGTTCACCTGGGAGATCAAGAAGAAGAACTAGCCGCATTGGATTATCTGGTCACGGTCCTGCTGCCGCAGCTCCTGCACGGCCTCGTCTTCGGCGCCGCGCTGGGGCTGCTGGCGCTCGGCCTGACCGTGATCTTCGGGCTGCTGGGCGTGATGAACTTCGCCCACGGCGAGCTGTACATGCTGGGCGCGTACGCGGGGATCGCGGTGATCGGCGTCACCCACTCGTTCTGGGTGGCCCTGATCCTGGCACCCCTCCTCGTCGCCGCGCTCGGCGCCGTCACCGAGGTCGCGACGCTCCGCCCCATCTACCGGCGCGAGCCCCTGTACGGCCTCATCCTCACCTTCGGCCTGGCGCTCGTCTTCCGCGAGGGCGCGCGCCAGATCTGGGGCGGCGACATGCGCCGCATCCTGCCGCCCGTCACGGGCTCGACGCCGCTCCTCGGGATGATCTACCCGAACTACCGCCTCTTCCTCCTCGGGGCGTCGTCCGTGCTGCTCCTGGCGATCTGGCTCTTCTTCACGCGGACGCGCGCGGGGGTCCTCGTGCGGGCGGCCGTGCAGGACGCCGAGATGCTCGACGGGCTCGGCGTCAACGTCCCGCGCCTCTTCACGCTCACCTTCGCCGGCTCGGCGGCGCTCGCCGCCCTCGCCGGCCTGCTGCTGGCTCCCGTCTTCACCGTCTACCCCCAGATGGGCGTCGAGATGATCCTGCTCGCGTTCATCGTCGTGATCCTGGGCGGCATGGGCTCGATGGGTGGCTCCGTCGTGGCCGCGCTCGTCATCGGCACCGCCCAGAGCCTCTTCTCGCTCTGGATGAACCCGCAGCGCGTAGCGATCGCCATCTTCGGGATCATGATCGTGGTGCTGATCGTCCGCCCGCGCGGCTTCTTCGGCCGGGAGGGCATCCTTGAGTAGGGTCGTGTCGTGGCGGGCGCTCGCCGTCTTCGCGGCGCTCGCCGCGCTCCCGGCCCTGTCCGGGCTGCCGAAGTACTATCTGCTCCTCGCCTTCGACGCGCTCCTCTTCGGGGCGATCGCGATGAGCCTCGACCTCCTCATGGGCTACACGGGGCTCGTCTCCTTCGGCCACGCCGCCTTCTACGGGCTCGGCGCGTATGCGACGGCGATCCTCCTGGAGCGCGGCGTCCTCTCCGTCTGGGCGTGCCTCGGGGCGGCGCTCGTGGTCGTCGGGCTCTACGCGGCGATCGTGAGCTACTTCGCCACCGCACGCCGGGGCATCTACTTCGCGCTGCTGACGCTGATCTTCGCCGAGGTCGTCTACACGTTCTTCCGTTACACGCAGACCTTCGGCGGCTCGGACGGCATCCAGGGTCTGCCGGACGCCCTCCTCTGGCGCGGCGTCGCGATCGACACGCCGCGGCGGAAGTACTACCTCGTGCTCGTCTACCTCGCCGCGGCCTACGCGATCTGTCGCGTCGTCGTCACGTCGCACTTCGGCCGGGTCCTCGTGGCGATCCGCGAGAACGAGGACCGCGCGCGGTTCCTCGGCTACAACGTCCAGCGCTACAAGATGGCGGCGTGCATGATCTCCGCGCTGCTCACGGGCACGGCGGGCGCGATCTACCCGATCCGTTCGGCGTTCGCGACACCCGATCTGATGCTCTGGACGGAGTCGGGCGAGTTCATCATCTCGGTGATGATCGGCGGGCTCGGGACCCTCGTGGGCCCGATCCTCGGCGGCGCGTTCTTCACGATCCTCCGCGACAAGGCGTCCTCGTTCGTGGACTGGTACTTCATCGTCATCGGCGTCGTCCTGGTGCTGATCGTGCTGTTCATGCCCGCGGGGCTCCTCGGCGTCCGGCGGTTGGTCGGCTTCCGGCAATGGCGGCACGGGGCGTAGTCCTCGAGGTCGACTCGGTCTCCAAGAGCTTCGGCGCCCTCGCGGCGCTGAGCCGCGTCGGCTTCGCCGTGTCCGAGGGCCAGGTCTTCTCGGTCATCGGACCGAACGGCGCCGGCAAGTCGACGCTCTTCAACGTGGTCTCGGGCCTCTACGCCCCGAGCGCCGGCCGGGTGACCTTCCGCGGCCACGAGATCACCGGCTGGCCGCCCGAGCGGATCAACCGGCTGGGCATCGCGAAGACCTTCCAGATCACGAACCTCTTCCCCGCGATCTCCGTCCGCGAGAACGTGCGCGTCGCCGCGCAGTCACGCGCACCCGAGTCGGGGCGCCTCGCGTCGTTGTGGCGCACGGCCGATGTGGAGGCACGGGTGACGGAGCTCCTCGAGCCGTTCGGCCTCGCCACCAGGCGCGACGAGCCGGCCCAGAACCTGTCGCACGGCGAGCAGCGGTACCTCGAGATCTGCCTGGCGCTGGCCACCGAGCCGACGCTGCTCCTGCTCGACGAGCCGACGGCGGGGATGACCCCGGGCGAGACCAAGGACGCGACCGCGCTGATCCGGAGGATCGCGCTCCAGCGCGGCCTCACGGTCCTCCTGATCGAGCACGACATGTCCGTCGTCATGGGGATCTCCGACCGGGTCGCCGTCCTCCACTTCGGTGAGAAGATCGCCGAGGGCACGCCCGAGGCGATCCGGAGCGACCCGCGGGTGATCGACGCGTACCTCGGGGGCGCCGAAGACTAGGGTGCTCAGGATCACCGACGTCCATGCCGGCTACGGGGCGACGCCGATCCTCTTCGGCGTATCACTCGAAGTCCCTCCGGGCGACGCCGTCGCGCTGCTCGGCCGGAACGGCATGGGCAAGACCACGCTCATGAAGACCGCGATGGGCTTTCTCAAGCCGTGGCGCGGGGCGATCGAGTTCGACGGCCACGACCTCACCCGGCTCACCCCCCACGAGATCGCGCGCCTCGGGATCGGGCTCGTGCCGGAGAGCCGGCGCATCTTCCCGGGGCTGACGGTGCGCGAGAACCTCGAGCTGGGCCTCTCGGCCGTCGCCGACCGTTCGGCGGCGCTCCGCCGTCGCCGGTTCGAGGAGGTGTTCCACCACTTCCCGCGCCTCGCCGAGCGGCTGGAGCAACCAGGCAAGACGCTCTCGGGAGGTGAGCAGCAGATGCTCGCGATCGCGCGCGTGATGATGGCAGGGGCACGGCTGATCCTGATGGACGAGCCCACGCAGGGGCTCGCCCCCGCGTTCATCCGCCTGATCCGTGACATGGTCACCGAGCTCAAGCGCCTCGGGGTCACGGTGCTCCTCGTCGAGCAGAACGCGCGAGTGGCCCTGGCCGTGTGCGACCGCGGCTATATTATGGAGAAGGGGGCGATCGTGTTCGCGGCCTCGGCGACGGAGCTGCGGGAGAGTCCGGTGACCCGTGAGAAGCTGGGCGTCTAGACCACCGAAGGGGGCCTCAACGGCCCCCTCCGAGCCACCCCCAGGAAGGGTTGCGCGGGCGGAGCCCGCGCTCGAACGGCGGTCACCCCGACGCGCTCTTAGTCTCATCGGTGGGCGCCGGTACCAGTCGCTCTCGCGCGCGGGGCTCGCCGTCCTCCTCCTCGGCGCCCTGCTTTGGGCGCTCCCGCTCCGGCGGCCCGGCGAGGAGGGCGGCCATCATGCGCAGCACGCCGCCCCGCCGCTCGACCCGTTCGAGAAGGCGGGCGTCACCGAGCTCACCGACGGCCAGCAGGGGCCCCCGGTCCGGCTCGCGACGCTCGACGGACGCGCGGCGTCGCTCGCCGACCACGTGGACAAGCTGGTCGTCGTGAACTTCTGGGCCACCTGGTGCGAGCCGTGCCGGCTCGAGATGCCGACGCTCGAGACGGTGTGGCGCGAGTACCGCGACCGCGGCCTCGTCGTCCTCGGCGTGTCCGTGGACCGCGGGGCGCCGCGCACGCTCATCGAGCCGTGGGTGCGGAATCAGAAGCTGACGTTCCCGATCCTGCTCGACGCCGAGCTCCGGACCTCACGCGCCTGGCGGGTCACCGGGTTGCCGGCGACGTTCCTGGTCCGTCCCGGCGGCGAGGTCGCGGGCATGGCGGTCGGTGCGCGCGAGTGGAGCAGCGAGGAGATGCGCGCCCTGGTGGAGACCATGCTCCCGGGTGCGCACGGGAGCCACTGAGAGGACGCCGGGTGAGCGCGACGTGATTAAAGTGTCAGGTCTCGAAATGGTGTTGACCCCCTAGGGGCGACCGGCGCTCGCCGCGGCGGCGGGGTAATCAGTAGTGGTGGCGGTCGCGGCGGCTCAGCAGAGCGATCAGAAAGCCCGCGTCAACGAGCACGCTTCCGGCCATAGCCCGTGCTCTTCAAAATATGCCTTCTTCTGCCCACTCAGATCGGCTGGTAATCCATCCACGGAGCCGACGAGATCGGCGATGACGGCAGGAGGCACGCGCCGTGAGCGTCGTCCACCGGCGAGGGTCAAGCGCTCTCGAACGACATCGGATTTCGAGCGCTGCCGTTGGCGACACTCGGCCTCGATCTCCGCCACGAGCCCCTCAGGGAGTCGCACGGTGAGGGTTTTCATTGCCGAATTGTATACGACCCTGTCAGACGTGCAAGACGTGCCCCAGAGCGCCCCTGGGGCTCTGACGTCACTGAGTCCCGTGTCCTGACCAAGCGAGCCGGCGCGTCCGACTAGCACCCTAGAGGGCTTCCTGGCGGCGCTCGGCGGCCGACGTTCGCCGCTGCACGCTTCCACGCACGAGCGCCAGCGCCCGCCGCTTGAACGGGGGCCAGACCTGCGCGAGCACGACGAGCGCCGCGATCAGGAGCGCGTTGGCCAGCCCGTAGGCCCACCAGGAGTGGAAGAGCACGCCGAAGCGCTGCCGGAGGAAGGTCAGGACGATCACCTGGTGGACGAAGTAGAGCATCAGCGCGTTCTGGCCGAGAACGACCAGCCATGGCACCTGGACTCGCCGCATCTTCATGAGGTAGTACATGGCCGGCAGCAGCGAAAAGATGATCCCGAGGGTCCAGAGGCACGTGACGGGTCCGGGGTTCCAGTGCTTGTTGAGGACGAGGTCGCGCCCTGAGTAGAAGTGCGGCGTCGACCCGACGGCGAGCTCGAGGGCGAGGAACGCCGCCAGACACAGCACGCCGGCGAGGCTCATCATCCCGAAGTACCGTCGATCGTCGTCGCCGCGCCGCTGGCCCTCGGCCCACACCCACCCGAGCACCACGCCGAGGAGCGCAAAGGCGAACCACGGCCAGAGCGGAAAATCGGAAAACCACACGTCGGCGACGACGGGATGGCGAGTCAGCCAGCGGCCGAGAAACGGGTGCGCGAGGGCGAAGCTCGCGTAGATGCCGAGCGCCGCCGCCAGGAGCGCCCACTCCGCGGCGCGCCAGCGGAGCAGCGGCAACAGCAGCGTCAGGCCGACGATCGAGAGGCCGATCGTCTGGAGCACCCCGCCGGCGAACAGCGGCTCGTCGGGAAACACGAGCAGATTCAGGAACCAGCCCGCGACGACGAGGCGGGCGCCGCGCCGGACGTACTTCCACGCGACCGACACGTAGCGCTCGCCGCGCGTGAGGGTCGAGTTGAGATAGGAGAGCGGCAGGCAGAAGCCGACGAGGAACAGGAAGATCGGTGCCGCGAGGGTCACCGTGAGATACACCAGGTGATACCGCGGCCACCCCAGCGGGCGCTCGATCCACCACCGGCCCGTGTGATTCAGCACCATGAAGATCAGGGCCAGCCCCCGGAGGCCGTCGAGGAAGAGCTGTCGTCCCGATGCCGGCGTCGCCACCGGCCAGGAGTCTACATCAAGACGGGTTGGGTCGATGGGATCTCCACCGTTGGGGGGGCCGCCGACAATCGCTGGAACAGCAGATTAGAATCATTCGCGTGACCACGCCAGCCGAGTACCCGCGGGAGCTCGTCCAAGACGTCAAGCTCAGGGACGGCTCCTATATCCACATCCGTCCGATCCGTCCGGAGGACGCGCCGCGGCTCCAGGAGCTCTACGGCCGGCTCAGCCGCGATACCGCGTACCACCGCTTCTTCACGGTCATGAAGCGTTTGCCGCCCGATTGGGCACAGGTCCTGGCCACGGTGGACTACCGCCGGCGGCTCGCGCTCGTCGCCGAGCACGACGGCCCCCCCGGGGTCGGGGTCGAGATCATCGCGGTCGGACGCTACGAGCCGACCGACGAGCCGGACACGGTCGAGGTCGCGTTCGTCGTCGAGGACGGCTGGCAGGGCCGAGGGCTCGGCACGATCCTCGTCCGCGAGGTGCTCGATTCCGCGGCCGCGCGCGGGGCCCGCCGGTTCCGCGCCTACGTCCTCTCCGAGAATCGACGCATGCTCGGACTGATCGCGCGCTTCGGCGACGTCCGCGAGCGCAAAACGGAGCAGGGCGTGACGGAGCTTCTCTTCACGCGCCGCGAGGAGCGCGAGCGCTAGGCGATGAGGCGCGCGATGAGGAAGGCGGCACCGGCCGCGAGGCCGCCGATGAGCACGGTCTGGAGCGCGCTCCTGAGCGGCGTCGTGCCCGCGAAGTTGCCCTTGACCCAGCCGAAGACGGCCAGCGCCGTCAGCGTCACGAGGACCGACCACGGCAGGGCACTTCGCGCGCTCGCCGTGAGCATGTAGGGGGTGAGCGGGATCAACCCGCCCGCGACGTATGCCCCGCCGATGACGACGGCGCTCGTCCGCGCGCGGGCGGGGTCGGGTTTCTCGAGCCCGAGCTCGAAGCGCATCATGAAGTCGCGCCACGCCTCCGGGCGCCTGCGGAGGGCCTCGACGACGGGCGCGCTCTCCTCGGCGGTGAGACCGTGCGATTCGAGCAGCTCCCTGACCTCCTCGGCCTCGATCTCGGGCTTCTCCGCGATCTCGATCTCCTCCCGCGCGCGCTCCCTGATGTAGTGCTCGAGGTCACTCTTGCCGGCCAGGTAGCCCCCCAGGCCCATGGCGATGGCGCCGGCGGCAATCTCGGCGACGCCGGCGGTGACGACGAGCGCCGTCGAATCCACGGCGCCCGAGACTCCCGCCGCCAGCGCGAACGGCACTGTGAGACCGTCGGACATGCCGATGACAATGTCCCTGACGATCGCGCTCGCGGTGAAGTGGTGCTCGACGTGCGGTGTCAGCGGCATGGCGCCTCCCCGGCCTACCGCCCCGCCTTGAGCTCGAGCCTCCTGACGAGCCAGAAGGTCCCGAGGGCCATCAACACCACCAGCGCGGCCAGCAGCCAGAACGGAAGCCCGAGCAGCTCGGCGAGGGTCGCGCTCTCGAGGGAGCCGCTCCAGACGAACGCCGCGATCGCTGTATAGATCTCGGCGAAGACGATGACGCCCGCGATCAGACCCAGCATGAAGAAGAGCGCGTCCAGCCGACCCGAGGCCGCACCCACGGCCGAGGAGCCGGGTCAGTAGCCGCCGAGCGCGAACCCGACGCCGAGGATCAAGCCGCCCACGGCCTGCGGCCAGAGATAGGTCGGCTGGACGGCGATTCGTGAGAGGTCCAGCACGCCGAGCAGCGAAAGCGCGCCGATGCCCGCGGCAGCCACGGCGATCGCGGCGAACATGACCTTGAGCATCGTGAAGTCTTCGAGATAGAAGAGGCCCGTGAGCTTCTTCGGATCACCCAGACCGCCGCGCTCGAGGATGAAGCCGAAGGCCACACCCGCGAGGAGCCCGATCGCGAGCCCGCCCGCGCCCTCGAGATCGAGCGGCCAGCTCATCGCCACGCCCTCCGCACGATCCACGCGGTGACGAACCCGCCGGCCATGAACGTCGCGAGGAACGCCCAGGCGCCCGGCGCCAGCACGGCGCCGCCGGAGAGCGCGACGCCGCTCGTGCACCCCTGAGCGACCCGGCTCGCGAACCCCACTGTCGCTCCGCCGATGAAGGCGAAGAGGAGCCGGCGGCCCGCGCCGATGCGCGGGCCCTTCTCGAGCCGCCAGGCGAAGCGGCCCGCTGTCCAGGCGCCCAGGACGGCGCCGACGATCACGCCGACCATCTCGACCACGATCCACTGGGCCCACAGGCGGCCTGCTTCCAGGTAGCCCACGAGGTACGGGTTCGCGTGGGCTCGCCCAGGCGCGACGGCCCCCTCGAGACGCGCGGCGACCTGGGCGAAGGCGCCCGACGCACCGAGGCCGAAGCCCATCAGGAGATAGGTGGCGAGCAGGGTCAACCCGAGCGCGACGCCCGCGAG
>WNEV01000066.1_pt1 | contig 52208 bp, 47 predicted proteins | sample 5399861 | NCBI WGS metagenome assembly WNEV01 (sample SAMN13153335, study PRJNA577476) | soil metagenome | isolation source: 40 cm grassland meadow soil 2 days after 3rd rain plot 2 | place: USA:California | collected 2015-11-11 | reverse complement strand
AGTCGGTGTTCCACAAGTCTTGGAGCGACGCGACCGTGCGGTTCTCCGAGCTGCGCCGATTCATGCACGCCGAGCAGTACACGGCGGCTGGCCAACGGCCCTAGCGGCGGCATAACACGCGTGTGATGACCTGGCGCCTCGCGGGCCGGCTGTCGGACATGCTGCGCGGTTACGTCTACTGCAACGGCGCGGGTGAGCCGCCCCGAACACACGCTGGATGTCCACACGGCATACCTTCGGCGTGCATTGCGCGCAGGCAGGCATTCCGATCGTCCGCATCCAGCGGCTGCTTGGGCACTCGACCCCCGTGATGGCATTGCGCTACATGAAGCACGTGCCGGAGAATTATTTCGCGGCAGACGCGGCGCGCGTGGCTGCGAGTCTGTCGGGCATCGCCGATCGAGAAGCGAGCGCTCAGGCAGAGCCTACCCGGCAGGGGCTCAAGACAAGCTAGCGGACACGGTGTGCCACCATTCTTGCCACCAGTCGACTCGGCGCCCGCATGTTGAGCAGTTGGTAGGGGGTTGCGTAAGCCCAAGTGAGTTGCGACGTTCTGCTCTCGTGGGAGAGGTGGCCGAGTGGCTGAAGGCGGCGGTTTGCTAAACCGTTATAGGGGCTAATACCCCTATCGGGGGTTCGAATCCCCCCCTCTCCGTACCTCACCCCATGTCCATCCGCGTCCGCTTCGCTCCGTCCCCCACAGGCTATCTCCACGTCGGCGGCGCCCGCACCGCCCTCTTCAACTGGCTGTACGCGCGCCACGAGGGCGGCAAGTTCCTGCTGCGGATCGAGGACACGGACAAAGAACGCTCGTCCGAGGAGCACACCCGCGTGATCCTCGACGGCCTCACCTGGCTGGGCCTCGACTGGGACGAGGCGCTCGTGTTCCAGGGGGCCCGCATCAAGCGCCACCAAGAGACAGCCGACAAGCTGCTCGCCGAGGGAAAGGCCTACCTGGACGATGGAGCGATCCGGCTCACCGTCCCGCCCGGAGAGATCGCGTGGGACGACGCGGTCCACGGTCGGATCTCGTTCCAGGGCGCCGACATCAAGGACTTCGTGATCCTCCGGTCCGACCGCACGCCGCTGTACAACCTCGCGGTGGTCGTGGACGATCTCGACATGCAGATCACGCATGTGCTGCGCGGCGACGACCACATCTCGAACACGCCCAAGCAGATCGCGCTGTACCGCGCGCTCGGGGGGGGCGCCGCGCTGCCGGTGTTCGGTCACGTCCCGATGATCAACGGGCCCGACGGGAAGAAGCTCTCCAAGCGCCACGGCGCCACGGCCGTGGGCGACTACCAGCACATGGGGATCCTCCCGGCCGCCATGCGCAACTTTCTGGCGCTGCTCGGCTGGAGCCCCGGCGGCGACCGCGAGATCATGACGCGCGAGGAGATGGTGCGGCTCTTCTCGTTCGCCGGGATCCAGCAGAAGAGTGCCATCTTCGACATGACCAAGCTCGAGTGGATGAACGGGCAGTATCTCTCCGCCACGTCGGCCGAGGAGCTCTACCCGCTCGTCGCACCACAGCTGGCACAGCTGGGCCTGAACGGGCGGAAGGACGCCGTGCTCCGGGCGATCGCCGCGGTGAAGACCCGCTCGCGCACGACGCTCGACGTGGCGAAGCAGGTCGCCGTCCGGCTCGATACCAGGTTCGTGCAGCTCGACGAGAAAGGCGCGAAAGAGATCGCCAAGGATCCGGCGGGCTACAAGGCGTCGCTCGAGGCGAGCCTCGCCGTGCTCCGGAGAGTCGACTGGACGCCGGAGACGCTCGAGCAGCACCTGCGCGGGCTGGCGGAGCAGCGCGGCGTGGCGGCGGGCAAGGTCTTCCAGCCAATCCGCATCGCCCTGACGGGCGGCACGGTGTCGGAGCCGGTGAACGAGCTGTTGTATGTGGTGGGGAAAGAGGCGGCGCTGAAGAGATTGGAGAGCGCAATTTCGGGAAGTATCCCGGGCTGAGAGCCCGGGCTCGGCGCGATGTGCGCCCTCTAAGGGCGCATCCCAGGCCGAGCGTCCCCTCTCAGGGGACGACCTTCGCGGTATCCGCCTTCGCCCCGGTCGTATCCCCTCGCGCCCGCTTTTCCGCGTCGCGCTCGGCCTGCTTGCGCGCACGCAGCTCGCGCACGTACTGCTTGAACAGCTGCAGCGTCTCGGTGCGCCGCGCGGCCTGCATCAGGTCCTGCCGCATCTCGTCGAGCTGGCGCGCGCGCAGCTGCTCGTCGTAGTTGCCCTGCGGGAGGCTGATCGGCAGCAGCGCGAGCGCCGCCGTCGGGATCTTGATCCCCGCCACGTGGATGTACTGCGAGTCGATGCCGAATACCTTGCCCGCCACATCCGTCGTCCAGGTGGGCTTTTGACGCCCGCGCTGTTCCTGATCGATCATTACGTTGAGCGAGTCCACCATGGCGCGCAGTCGCCGCACCACCACGGTGTCCCGCTGCTCCGGCGGGGCGTAGAGCGCGTCGGCGACTTCGGCGGGGAGACCGGGACGCGGCAGCACCCACAACCGGCCGTCGCCTGCCTCGGGGGGATTCACGATGTGCGGGCCGACGGCGACGGGGCTCGCCGCGAGGGTCGTGTCCGGCTTGCCGACCGGCGCCGGCACCGCCGGCGTCGTGTCCGGCACGGCCGCCTGCGGCAGCGGCCGGCCCATCCCGCCGCTCGGGCCCTTGCCGGGCCGCGTGCCCCCGTACGGCGGCAGCTCGAGCAGCTGCGGGGTGCTGGGCGGAATGATCGTGATCAGGCCCTGCGGGCGATCGATGCGCCACGACCCGGTGATCGCGAGCGCGATCAACGCGACGTGCAGCGCCGCGCTCGCGGCCACGCCGCGGGTGAGGCGCCACCCGGGGGGGCGGACCGGGAACCGCCGCAGCTCAAACAGTGGCGAGCACCTTTCCCAGCCGCTCCGCGGCCTCGACCAGCCGCGGCGCGCCGACTGTCAGCGCGATGCGGAAGAATCCCTCCCCACCGGCACCAAAGGCGCTCCCGGGAAGCGTCACCACCCCTGCGTCCTCGAGCGCCCGTCGCTGAAACGCGGCCGACGGCACGCCCTCGGGAAGCGGGACCCAGACGTACATCGTGGCCTGCGGCGTCTCGGGCTCGAACCCCTGCGACCGCAGCACGGGCAGCATCGCGTCGCGACGCTCCTTGAACCGCGCCACGTAGCCGCGCGCCAGGGACTCGGCCTGCGACAGCACCGCCGCGCCCGCCGCCTGCACTGCGAGAAACGCGCCCGTGTCGACGTAGTTCTTCACGCGCGCCAGCGCCGCGATCAGCTCGGGCCGCCCGACGGCCCAGCCGAGCCGCCAGCCGGTCATGCAGAACGTCTTCGAGAGCGAATGAAACTCGACGGCGACCTCCCGCGCGCCGGCGATCTCGAAGATGCTCGGCGCGACATAGTCGTCGAACGTGATCTCGCAGTACGGGTTGTCGTAGGCGATCACGATACCGTGCCGCCGGCAGAACGCCACGGTGCGCTCGAGGTACTCGCGTGTCGCCACGGCGGCGGTCGGGTTGTTGGGATAGTTGAGATAGACGAGCTTCGCGCGGCGCCGCGCGTCGGCCGGGATTTCCTCGAGCTCGAGCAGGAACGCGGTGCGCGGCGTGAGGGCGTAGCGGTACGGCTCGCCGCCCGCCAGCACGGTGCCGCCCTCGTACACGGCGTAGCCCGGCTCGGGTACGATCGCGACGTCACCTCGATCGACGAGGGCCGTCGCGAGGTGCGCGATCCCCTCCTTCGAGCCGATCAGCGGATGCACCTCGGTGAAGGGATCGAAGCGCGCGCCGAAGCGTCGCTGCATGTAGGCCGCGGCAGCCTCGCGGAACGCCGGCAGTCCGAGCTGGAACGGGTAGCGACTCATCGCCGGGTCGCGCACGGCGCGCGCCAGCGTCTCCACCGCCAGCTCGGGCGGCGGAAAGTCGGCGTCCCCGGCCCCCAGGTCGATGACGTCCACGCCCTGCGCGACGAGCCGCCGCTTGATGGCGGGGATCTCCGCCATGGGGTAGCTCGGGAGCGCGGACAACCGCTTGCTGAAGCTGGTCACTGGATCACCTGTATGGGTCTACGCACGACGCGCCGGCTTTGTCGCCACGCGGAATGTATCCTCTATCGCTCTCTCCCGCCCTCCACCGTCTCGGCTCCGAGTCCATGCCGCGCAAAGAACTCTTCGCACGCTCCCCGGACGTCCCCCCAGTGGCCGATCACGCGCGTCGCGCGGGGCAGGCCATCGAGCATCATCGCCCCGTAGCGTTTTGTGACGACGCGCCGGTCGAGCAGCACCACCGCCCCCGCGTCGCTCTTGCTCCGGATCAGCCGGCCGAAGCCTTGCTTGAGCTTGAGCGCCGCGTTGGGAACGAGGTAGTGGGAGAAGCCGTCCAGGCCGCGCGCCTCGAGTCGCTCGAGCCGCGCCGCGGTGAGCGGCTCGCCCGGCACGCGGAACGGCAGCTTCGCGAGGATGAGCACCCGCAACGCCCGGCCCGGGACGTCCACACCCTCCCAGAACGAATCGGTGCCCAAAAGGATCCCGGAGCCCGCCTCGCGGAAGCGCCGCAGCAGCTGGTCGCGCTGCCCTTCCCCCTGCACGAACAGCGGCCAGCGGCCGCCGATCGAATCGCGCACCGCCTCGGCCGCGCGCTTGAGCGCCCCGTGGCTCGTGAACAGCACGAACATGCCGCCGTCGGACGCGTGCGCCAGCTCGACCAGCGCACGCGCCACCGCGCGGTCGTGGCCGGCCTCGTCGTCGCGCGGCTCGGGCAGGTCGGTGGGGATGCCGAACAGGCACTGCGACGGAAAATCGAAGGGCGAGGCGTGGATCTCGCGGACCTTCACGCGCGAGGGCGGCAGGTCGAGTCCCAGCCGCTCCTCCAGGTAGGAGAAGTCGCCGCCGGCCGCGAGCGTGGCGCTCGTGAGCACGACCGTTTCGACGCGATCGAACAGGTTGTCCTTGAGAATCGGCGCGAGGTCGAGCGGCACGGCCGCGAGGGACAGGTTCGCGACCTTGCGCCCGCGCCGCTCGAGCCAGCGCACCGCCGGCGGCCCGCCCGGCGGCGGCCGCAGGGCCGCCGTGAGCCCCGCGGCCACCGCGTCGAGCCGCCGCACGACGCCGCGCAGTTCGCCCAGGAGCTGGGCGCGCCGCTCCGAGGGATCGTCGAGCGCCAGCCGGTCGGCGATGGTCTCCACGCCGTCGCGCAACCCCGAGAACGCGAGCAGTAGGTTGTCGAGCGCGACGCCCAGTCCGGCGGCCCAGACTGGATCCGCCGCGAAGTCGTCGCGCAGCCGCAGCACTGGCGGAGACATCGCTCCCGGCTCGGCCTCGAGCCGGCGCGCCAGCAACGCGAACACCTCCTCTGCCCCGCGCCGCGCGGCCCCGAGCGCGTCCGCGAGGCTCTGCTGCACCAGGTCGCGGCTCGCCGTGGAGAGCAGGTCGTCCCGGCCGAACAGCAGCGAGCGCAGCGTCGGCAGCAGCCCGCGGCCGTTCTTCTCGAGCCGCGACAGCAGCCGGTCCACGCCGAGGCGGCTCACCTGGGCGCCGAGGTGCATCGCCGCCACGTCCTCCAGGTGATGCGCCTCGTCGAGCACCAGCCGCCGGTAGGGTGGCAACACCGCGGCCTCCTGCCAGTTGTCCGACGCCATCCGCACGGCGAGATCACTCGCGAGCAGATGGTGGTTCACGACGACCACGTCCGCCTCGGCCGCGCGGCGCCGCGCTTGAAACAGGAAGCAACGCTCGAAGTGGGGGCACTTGAGTCGCGTGCAGAGATCCGACTCCGCCGCCACCGCGTCCCACAGCTCGGCGCTCGGCTCGTCCGGAAGGTCGGCGAGCGAGCCGTCGCTCGTCCGCGCCGCCCAGGCCGCGAGCCCGTCGAGCTCCGCCCGGCGCTCGTCCTCGAACAGCGAGCCCTCCGCCCCGCGCGCCTGCTCGAGGCGCGACAGGCAGACGTAATTCCGCCAGCCCTTCAGGAGCGCGAACGTCGGGGAGTGCTCGGCCGTCCCCAGCGCGCGGGCGAGGACCGGCAGGTCCTTGCCGACTAGCTGTTCCTGCAGGTTGATGGTGTTGGTCGAGACGACGGTCCGCTCGCCGTTCTCGCGGGCCCACACCAGCGCCGGGACGAGATACGCGAACGACTTTCCCACCCCGGTCCCGGCCTCGAGCAACCCCACACCGCCGTCGTTGAGGAGATCGGCGACGTAGGCAGCCATGTCCCGCTGGCTGGGCCGGTCTTCGAAGCTGCCGAGCGCGCGGGCGATCGGCCCGCTGGGGGCGAGCAGGGCCGCGACGTCGATGGGATCGATGCGCGCGGTGGCCCGGGGGCGCGGGCACTCGACTACCACGTAGCAGTCGGTGACCGCGTTGTCCACGATCGCGAACCCGACGCCGCCGTCGTGCAGCCGGGCGGCGACGGCGAGATCGGCCCCCGACGGCTCGAGCACCCCGCTCGGATGGTTGTGGAGCAGCATCTCGCCGCGCACCGCGATCCCGGGGAGCGCGAGCACCGCGTCCACCGTCCCCCGCGCGACGACCCGCGCCTCGACGATCAGCCCGTTCGCGTCGGGGCGAGCCACGAAGGACACCTCCCGCCCGTGGGCCGACGAGATCTCGGCGCGAATCAGGTCGCGGACGGCGGGCACCAGCCGCTCGGCGCTCACGTCTTCAGCTCGCGCTTCTTCGCCGCCGGGAAGAGCACGTTGTTGAGGATCAGCCGGTAGCCCGGCGAATGCGGGTGGAGCGACAGGTCGGTCGGCGGGTCGCCGATCTGGTGCTGCTGGTCTTCGGGATCGTGCCCGCCGAAGAACGTCCACGTTCCCTTGCCGTGGTCGCCGTGGATGTACTTGACCCAAGGCGCGCCTTCCTCGTCGGCCAGCACCAGGTCGCTCGGCTTCAGGCGATCGCGCACGAACGACGTGGTGAGGCCGTAGAAGTCCGGAATCACCTGGCGGTGGCTCTGTACCAGCATCGTGGGCACGGGGTCGATCTTGGCGCTGAAGTTGAACAGCTTGAACGCGCCGAGCGGTTGGCGGCGCGGCCCCGCATTCACCTGATGGCCGTCGATGTCGGAGAAGCTCGCGATCTGCGGGTTCGGCTCGACGTGCGCCCCGGTGAACGCCAGCGCCCGCGTCCAGTCGAGCTTTCTGTCCGCCTGGGGGTCCATCGGTGTGCCGTCCGCGAAGGCGGCGGCGATGTCCACACGCTCCGCCGCGAGCGCCAAGTCGATCGTTTCGGTCGCGGTGCACATGGCGAACAGGAACCCGCCGTTCTCCACGAAGTCGCGGATCTTCCGCGCCACCGCCTTCTTCAGGTCCGGCACGGTCTCGAACCCGAGCCGCCGCGCCGCGTCGCCGTTGAAGCGCACCATCTCGGCGAGCCAGGGCGCGCCCGCGTAGATCAAGTAGAACTTCGAGTACTGGCCGGTGAAATCCTCGTGATGCAGGTGCAGCCAGTCGTAGGTGGGCAGCTTGCCCGCGACCACCTCGAAGTCCCACACCTTCTCGAACGGGATGCCCGCGTACTGGAGCGCCATCGTGACGGCGTCGTCCCACGGCGGGGCGTTGGGCGGCACGTACACGGCGACCTTGGGCGCCTTCTCGAGCGGCACGGCGTCCATGTTGTTCGCCTCGATCTCGCCGCGGATCCCTGCCACCTGGCCGTCGTCCACCGCCTCGAAGCCCACCCCCGCGAGCGTCGCGTCGCGCCGGATCGCCGGGCCGTCCGGGACGAGGAACGACCCCCCGCGGTAGTTGAGCAGCCACTCGGCCTTGATCCCCGCCTGCACGACGCGGTAGGTGACGCCGTACGCCTTCAGGTGGTCGGATTGCGCGTCGTCCATGGGAATGAGCAGCGACGGATAGGCGGACAGGCGGATAGGCGGATAGTAGGCGAGCAGACGCGCACTAACCGCCCATCCGCCTATCCGACTAACCGCCTGCAGAAACTCTCTCCGCTTCACGACTTGGGAATCGCTCCCTTCGCGCGCTCGAGCTCGCGGCGCGCCTCGGGCACGACCGCGCTCCCGGGATAGCTGAGGATCAAGTGCTCGAGATGCTGGATCGCCTCGGCGGTGCGCTGGTCGCGCTCGAGCAGGCGCGCCCACTCGAGCTCCGCTGCGGGCGCCGCCGCACCGGACCCGCCGGTCCTCACGACCTCGGCAAACAGCGCGAGCGCGACGCGCCGCTCGTCGGGCCCGAGCCGCGCGGCCACGCGCCCCGCGACCAGGAGAATGTCCGGCCGCCCTCCGCCGCTCCCCCCCGTTTCCAGATGCACAGCCGCGAGCCGCAGGGCGGCAACCGCGGGCACCGAGTCGCCCCGGGCGAGCGTCAGCAGGGCCGCGCCCAGCTCGGGGAACGTCGCGGTCGGGATCTGTTGCAGCAACGCGAGCATGGCGCTCCGCTCGGTGGCGTCGCGCCGGTGCCCGGCGTACGGTCCCGCCGCCTTGAACAGCTGCTGCGCCTCCTGCACGCGACCGCGGTACAGGGCGATCCAGCCTCGCTGCGCCAGCGCGTCGACGCTGGAATCGCGCGCGAGGGCTTGGGCGGCGCGGTCGAGGTCGCCGCGCCTGACCCATGCCTCCGCGAGCCGGAGGCGGAGCGCGGCGCGGCCCTCCGCGGTGAGCCGGCCTTCGGCGTCCAGCCGCCGTCCCGCTTCGTCGAGCTGCCCCCCGTCGATCAAAGCTTCGATCACCGCGCTCTGCGCGAGCGCCTGCGCGTCGGCCGGCGCCGCCGAGTCCCGCGCGACGCGCTCGAGCACGTCACGCGCCGCGGCGCGGTCGCCGGCCTCGAGGAACGCCCGGGCCGCGTCGGCTCGGGCGCGCACGGCGAGGGGTTCCGGGACCATCTCCGCGAACCGGGCGAGCGCGAGCGCCCCCACCCGGCGCGCGGCAGGCGTGTTCGACGCCGCAGCGAGATCGGCGAAGCGCCGCAGCGCGTACGCCGCGTCGGCTGACGGCGTGGCCACGCTCGGCGCGAACACGTCCCACGCGCGCTGAGGCTGACCCCATCCGAGCAGCAATTCGCCCGCGAGCCGGCGCGTGACGGCGGGCGGATCGCCGCTCGTGAGGACCCGCGTCACGCGCTCGCGTTGCACCTCGGGAGCTTCCGACAGGTCGCCCGCGGCATTGGGAAGCTGCGCCGGCGACTCCGTGACGGCGGCCGCCCACTCGCGCGCCGCGCTCTCCCAGTCTCCGGTGCGCTGGTCGAGCTCGGCGAGCTCGATGGCGAACGCGGCGGGGCGACCGACGGCGCGCCGGCCGAGCAGCAGCACCTCGCGCGCCGCATCGTGGTGGTGGTAGTCCTCGAGCGCGATCGCCCAGTCGCGGTACGGGGCCTCGTCGCGCGGGGCGTCGGCCGCCCACGCGAGCGCCACGGACCGCGCGCTGTCCGTCTCGCTCAACGCCACATAGGTCCGAAGCAGCACGCCCCGCAGGGCGGCGCGTTGCGGACCGGCGGCCGCGGCGCGTCGTGCCACGGGCAGGAGCTCCTCGAGCCGGTTGAGAGGCGGCAGGACACGCTCGAGGCCGAGCAGCGCCGCGAGGTTCGTCGGATCAGCGCGCAGCGTCGCGAAGTAAAGGCTCGCCGCCCGGTCGTATTGGCCGGCGCGCTCGAGCTCGACCCCCTGGCCGATGGCCTGGGCGGGGAGGGACCGAAGGGGCAACAGCAACGACAGCGCGAGCCCGGTTATTCCCAGGCTGAAGCCTGGGCTCGGCCCGGCGCTGCCCTGAAGGGCATTGCCCTTTAGGGCAACGATTCGCCGAGCCCACCCTTCAGGGCGGGAATCCCGGGCGGGTGCGACCACGCATTCACCGCGGTGCGGGCGCATTGAGCCTGCGGAAGTACTCCAGGACGAGCCGCCGTTGCTCGGGGGTGAGCCCCCCGAGCTCCTCCCACGTGGGATAGCGGAGCTTCGGGCCCGCGCCGGTGGCGCCCGGCTTCAGGACTTCGGGAATGTGGACGCTGTCGCCGGTCGCGGCGCGGCTCACGCGCTCCTGCTTCTCGTCGGGCTCCTCGCCCTGCAGGGTCCGGCCCGCGTCCAGCAGCCGGCGGTACAGCTGCTGCTGGCGCCGGATGGTCAGCTGATCGAGGCGTCCGGCCTCGAGCTGGCGCGCCAGCTCGCGGGCTTCCTGGGCGAGCGCCGCAGCCGCGGGGCTCGTCCCCTCCGCCTTGAGGCGCTCGAGCTGCTCGGCGAGGGCGCGCTGGCGGGCGGCGAGGGCCCGCAGCTGCTCGAGCACCGCCTGACCGCTCGGGCCGATCAGCGGGAGCAGCCCCTGCGCCTGGCCGTTCAGCCCCTGCTGATCGCGCGCCAGCCGCGCGAGCTGCTCCACGGCTTCGGCGAACCCGCTCCCCGATTGCGCGCCGCTCACCTGACTGCGGCTGCGGGCCAGCGCGAGCGCCGTGGCATTCAAGGCGTCCACCGCCTGCTCCGCCAGCCCCGCGGCCTCTCCGGGATTCACGTCCGCCTCCTCGAGCTGCGCCTGCGCCGCCGCCATCTGCCGTTTCGCGAAGCCGAGCGCCCCTTCGAGCTGGGGGGAAACGAGCGCGTGCTTCCCTGCGGCCTCGCGGACCTGACGGCCCACGGCGTCGGTGCCCTCCTCGATCGATGCCTGCTGCGAGCGGGTCGCCGCGCCCGCCTCGCCGCTGCGCAGCGCTTCGGCCACTCCCTCCTGGCGCTCCGCCAGCGCGGCCGTCTCGGACAGCGCGCGGTCGAGCGCCGCGAGCGCCTCCGCGCGCCACTGCTGGGCGAGCGAGTCCCGCTGGCCGCGCAGCTGGTCGGGCACGTCCTCGAGCTGTTGCTCGGCCTGCTGACCGGCCTGCTGCGCCTCGCCCGCCTGCCGGTCGTCCGCCGCCCGCGCGGCGCGCTGCATGGCGGCGCGCGCGTTGCGCGCGGCCTGCGCGGGCCGCGCCAGGGATGGCCGGGGCGCGCCGAGATCCTTCGCGACCTGGTCGATCCCCGCCGCAAGCGAGTCGGCGCGCTCCGCCAGGGCGCGCTGGCGCGCCGCCGCGGCGCTGTCGGGCCGCGCCGCGTCGTCGCGGTTCCACTCGCCTTGCCGGCGCTTCAGGTCCTCCGCGTCGGCAGCGAGGGAGGCGAGCGCCCCCTCCACCGCCGCGCGCCGGAACAGCTCCTGGCTGCGCTCCAGCTCGGCCTTGAGCTGCTGCTGCGCTTCGGCGAGCCGCTCGAGCGCTTGGCGCGCGGCCTCGGGATCGAGCTTCGCCAGCGCGTCCTGGAGCTCGCGCAGCCGCTGCTCGAGCTGCGGCGTCACGGCGCGCTGCAGCAGCTCCTGCACCTCGCGCAGCCGCGCCTGGAACGCCGTGTCGTCGATCCCCGCCGCGCGTGCGGCGCGGGCAATCTCCTCGACCGCCCGTGACAGCTGCTCGACGCGCTGCTGCAACGCCGCCTGCTCGCGCGCCACCGCCTGGGCGCGCTCGGTCGCCTGGAAGGGGAGCGTGCCCTCGCGCCCGCTCTCCCCGGGGGGCGGGCGCCGCGACGCCGACGCGTCGCGCGAGCGCTGCTCGGCGAGATCGCTCGTGCGCGCGCCCAGCTCGCGCTGCGCCTCCGCCAGTGAGTCGCCCGCCGCCGCGAGCGCCGCCGTGGCCTGGCGGGTGGCCGCACGCAGCTCCTCCAGGCTCGGCAGCCGCAGCGCGAGCTCGGCGCTACGGCCGACGTGCGGCGTGGGAGCGTTGTCCCACGCGTCGACCCGAAGCCGTAGCGTGTCGCCGGGCAGCAGGCCGCGCCGCCCGGCGTCGAGCTCGCCCTGCACGATCGCGCGGTCGCCTACCCCGGTCACGTCGAGCGACTCGCGCACGGCCTGCCCCACTTTCCCCGTCCGGCTCACGCGCCAGCTCACCACCTCGAGCCGCGTCAACCCGTGGTCGTCCCGCGCGTCCACCACGAGCGGCTGGCGCAGCGACAACGGCAGCGTCGTGTCGCGCCCCGGGATCGGCACCGCGACCACCGGCGCCGAGTCGGGGACCACCCGCAGCCGCAGCTCGGGCACATCGCCTTCGAGCAGACTGCCGTCCGCCGTCGCGAGATCGAGCACCCATACCCCTGCCCCGACCGGTGCGAGGCGGCCCGAGAACCCGCTGCGCGCGACGGCGAGCGGCGCCCGCCTAGCCCCGTGGCGCCACGCCGCGCTCTTGAGCGGCACGCTCGCCGTCCCGCTCGTGAGGATCGCGGTGCCCTCGGGCAGCGGGATGGTGTCGGAGGGGGGGCCCCCGACGAGCGGCTCGTCGGGGCGCGCCAGATAGGCGGGATAGCGGGCTATCAGCTCGAGCCCCGCGAGGAACGCGGGCAACGCGACCGTGACCTTACGCTCGGCGCTGCGCCGGCCGCCGCTCGTCGCGCGGAGATAGAGGTCGGCGTCCAGGGGCCCGAGGCGCCGGACGGCGCGGCCCAGCGAATCGAGCGCGACGGGGGCGGGCCGCCACGGCTCCCCCGGCCCGCGCGTCCACAGGACGGCGCGCGCTCCCGCGGGGACTTCGATGGTGGCGGTGACCGTGTCACCGCGCCGCACGGCCACCCGGTCGAGGGAGAGGCGCACGGGCGCGCGGGCGTCGGCGAGGGCGCGGAGCGGATGCCAGAACGCGGCCGCCGGGGCACCGCCGGGCGAGGCCGCGACGAAGAGCGCCGCGCCGACGGCGGCCGCGCACGCCCCTGCGCCGAGCGACGCCCGCGTGCCGCGCCACAGGAACCGGCCCACGGCCGGGGCCGCCCCCTCGACCAGCGCGGCGGCGCGGTGGTCCGCGAGCCTGAGCAGGTCCGCACTCGCGCCTGCCGTCCGGGTGGGGGGCGCGAGCAGCCCGACGACGCTACCGGCGCGGATCCCCGCCATCGCCTCGACGAGCCGTCCCACGACGGGCGGCGCCGCCCGGCGGCGCGCCCGGCGCACGAGCCATGCCGCAACGCCCGCGGCCGCCGCGATGAACAGCCAGGCCCCCAGCACCGCCGCCACGCGCGGTGCGAGCGCCAGCCCGGCTGCCGCACTGCCAAAGGCGACGCCCGCGCTCGCGAGCAGGACCGCTCCGGCGCGGGCGCGGGCGTGCGGCAGCCCCAGCCGCCGCAGCCGGGCCGCGGTGTCGGTCACCGGGTCGTGCTCACGGCGTAGGTGAAGAGGTTCACGCCCATGCGCAGCGCCGCTTCGCGCAGGTTCGGAGGCAAGTGGTTGACATCAGGGTCCTCCCACCCGTCGTTGAGGTCCGCCTGGTAGTCATAGTACACCACCAACCGGTTCCCGAGAAAGATACCGAAGCCCTGCGCCGGCAGCCCGTCGTGCTCTTCGATCTTGGGGGTCCCCTGCGGCAGATCGTAGACCACGTGGTAGATGGGATGACTCAGGGGCACTTCCACCAGGGGATGGTCTGGGAAGACGCGCGCGATCTCACGGCGGAACGACTTGTCCATGCCGTAGTCGTCATCGCCGTGGAGAAACCCGCCCTGCTCGAGCCAGCGGCGCAGGATCCGCACCTCGTCGTCCGAGAAGCGCACGTTGCCGTGCCCGGTGACATAGAGGTAGGGGACGTCCCACAGTTCCGGTCCCGTGAGCGTCACGACGCGCTCGCGCTCGGCGACCGGCAGCGCGGTGCGCTGGCGGATCGCGGCGAGGAGGTTCGGGAGCGCGGAAGGGCCGGCGTACCAGTCGCCGCCTCCGTCGTAATGCAACCGACCGATCGTGAGGGCTGCTGCCAATTGCGGATTGCGGATTTCGGATTGCGGATTGAACACGCAGAGGCCCGATGTGCAGAATCCGCAATCCACAATCCGCAATCCGCAATCGCGACGGCCGGCGAGCGGCAACGCGACCGCGCACAGCACGATCGTCAAGCGCTTCATAGTTCGTTCACGAGCCGATACGCCGTGTTTCTCGTCATCCCCGTCTCCGCCGCCAGTTGATCGGCCACGTCGCGGCGGGTCATGCCCTGCGCGAGCAGCGCGCGGGCGCGCGCCTCCGCGTCGGGGGGCGGCTCCTCCTCCCGCACCCGCTTGCCCGCCCTCGCGACCAGGACGGTGACCTCGCCGCGCGGCGGCGCTGCGGCGTAGTAACCGGCGAGCTCTTCCAGGGTCCCGGCGCGCGTCTCCTCGAACACCTTGGTCAGTTCGCGCGCCACGGCGGCGCGGCGCTCGCCGCCGCACGCCGCGGCCAGGTCCTCGAGCAGCGCCGCCACGCGCGGCGGCGCTTCGAACAGCACCACGGTCCACTCGCTCTGCGCGACGAAGTCGAGCAAGCGCCGGCGCTCGCCGCCCTTGCGCGGCAGGAAGCCGAGGAACAGGTAGCGATCGGCGGCGAGCCCCGAGACGGAGAGGGCCGCGGCGACCGCGGTCGGCCCGGGGACGGTCACGACGTTCACGTCGCGCGCGCGCGCGGCCGCGACCAGCTCTGCGCCCGGGTCGCTCACCGCGGGCGTGCCCGCGTCGGTCACGAGCGCCACGTCCTTTCCGGTGCCCAGCAGATGCAGGATGCGGCGCAGCGCGGCCGCGCTCGAGTGGGCGTGAAAGCTCACCAGCGCGCCGCGCGCACCCGCGTGCGCCAGGAGCGGTTTCGTGTGGCGGGTATCTTCGGCCACGACGGCGGCGACCTGCCGCAACGTGGCCGCCGCGCGGGGGGAGAGGTCGTCGAGGTTGCCGAGCGGGGTCGCGACGACGTACAGGGTCCCGGCCATCTCACCACGACACCTGCCACGGCAGCCGTCCGTAGAAGCCCGACGACTGCAGCACGTAGCGGTGCTCCCGCGTCGCCTCGCGCAGGATCTTGGGTGCGGTCCCCGGCATCATCACCTCCACTCCCTCGAGCAGCTGCAGCGACCAATCGGTGAGCGCGCTCGACAGCTCTTCCGGCTGCACCACGGCGTCCGGGGTCTCGGCGCCGCGCGGCACCGAGAGGACGGCGATGGCTCTGTGCCCTTCCCTAATGCCGGCGCTCACCTTCTGCGCGCGCCGCTTCGCCTCGCCGGGAAACTCTTTCTCCACCTCGTCCACGATGCGCCAGTACAGCTCGCGGTAGGTGTTGATCAGCGCGTGTGGCGCCTGCTGCGGCAGCTCCGCGACCGGCGGGAACACCGCGGCCGTGACCGCGGGCGAGTGCCCGTCGGCGCCCGGCTGGAACTGCGACTCGAGGAACTTGGGGACGGGCGTCGCGTCCGGCTTGTCGCAGAAGTAGCCTCCGGTGAAGCGACCGTCCCCGAAGCGGAGGTACGACACGCGGCCGTTCGAGATCAGCTCGAGGACGCCCGTCACCTTCTCCTGCGTAAGCGCCGGGAAGAGTCCGCCCGGGTTCGCGGGATCCACCGCGCGCACCGCGGTCGGGGCCGCGCACGACTGGTACATCCACGCCAGCTGCTCCATCGGCGCGGCCGAGTAGGTCAGGTCGCCGCGCTCCACCTCGGCGCGCATGCGCTTCAGCGCTTCGGTGATGGTGACGACCTGCCGCCCGGCGGTGTGCAGCGAGGCGGCGTTCACCGCCTCGCCCTTGCGGAAGAAGAGCAGCAGGCATTCGTCGGGGAGGTGCGCCGTGATGTAGCCGTCCACGCGGCCGTCACGGTCCCGCTTGCCCCAGGCGAGCAGGTTGTCGAGATGGATGAACGCGAGCCGCGTGCGATGAATCAGCCGGCTCACCTGCGGGAACGTCAACTCCGCGAGGCGAACCGGCGAGTTCATCAGGCGAGCGGTGCTCGCGCGCATGGTCCTCCGGGGAGGATGCTACGACAGGTGCTGTTGGATCTTCTGCTCGAACACCGGCTTCGGGTACGCGCCCACCAGGGTGTCCACGTGCCGGCCGTCCTTAAAGAATAGAATACTCGGAATCGAGCGCACGTTGAAGCGCATCGCCGTCGTCTGATTCGCGTCCACGTCCAGCTTCACCACCTTCAGCTTGCCCTGGTACTCGCCGGCCAGCTGGTCCAGGATCGGCGCCACCATGTGGCACGGACCGCACCAGGTGGCCCAGAAGTCCACGATGGTGAGCCCGCGATGCTGCTCGACTTCCTGTCCGAAGGTGGCGTCGGTGACCGCCACCGGATGACTGTTGACTGCCATGACCTCTCCACTCCCTCGGGTGCAATCGTTATGTTGACGGGCGATATGGCGGATTCACACGCCCGCGTCGCCCACGTCGGTATCGCCGTTCCGTCGATCGCCGCCGCCGTCGCGTTCTACCGCGACGTCTTCGGCCTCGAGCCGGGACGTGCCGAAACGGCCGACGGCGCCACGATCGTCGGGCTCGCCTTCGGCGACGTCCAAGTCGAGCTCCTCGAGCCGCGCGACCCGCACGGCCCGGTGGCGAAGTTTCTCGCCAGGCGCGGGCCGGGGATCCATCACATCTGCTACCGCGTGCCGGACCTCGATCGGGCGCTCGAGCGGTGTCGGGCGGCGGGCTATCGCCTCGTCGACGACGTGCCGCGCCGCGGGGCCGGTGGTCGGCGCATCGCCTTCGTGCATCCCAAGGCGACGGCCGGGATCCTCTTGGAGCTGACCGAGTAGCAAACGCCCGCTGTGACGCGAACGTTCCCCCCCCTCCCTCAGCGCTTGCAGGCGTCCGCCGGGTTGGGGAGGCTCGCGAGATCCACCGCGTTCACGAGCCAGGCGCCGTTCCGCGCGTGCACCAGCACGATCGGGAACACGACCGTGCACGAGTTGGGACGCTGCAGCTCGACGCGGAACTGCTGCATCCGGTTCTCGCCGGTCACGGCGGTCGGGCCCTCGAGCACGCGATAGCCGACATGATTGAGGTAGATCTGGAACACGGTGAGTCGTTTCTTCAGGTCGTCGGGCTTCATCCAGCTGGCGGCCGGCCCGCGCTCGCTGCCCCAGAGATCGCCCATGCGGTCGAGGTCCTTTGCCTTCACGGCCGTCATGAATTGCTCGAGCGCCTGCTGGGGCGACTGCGGCGCGGGCGTCTGCGGGCCCCCCCCCGCGCACGCGAGGAGGCCCAACGCGACGAGCACGGCCGGTCGTGGTCTCACGGGCGAAACCCTCGAGTGTGGGCGGGGTGACCCGAAGGTAAGACGGCATGCGGCTCTACGTCAACATTGATCACGTCGCGACGCTGCGTGAGGCGCGTCGGACCGACGAGCCAGACCCGGTGCGCGCCGCCGAGGCCGCCGAGCGGGGCGGCGCGGACGGCATTACGGTGCACCTGCGCGAGGACCGGCGGCACATCCAGGATGCCGACGTGCACGCGCTCCGGTCGTCGGTGCGCACCGTCTTGAACCTCGAGCTCGGTGCGGCGCCCGAGATCGTTGCGATCGCGCGCCGCCTGAAGCCGTTCCAGGCGACGGTCGTCCCGGAGCGCCGCCAGGAGATCACGACGGAAGGCGGTCTCGCCCTGCAGGGCGCCAACCGCAAGGTCGCGGACGCGATCCGGCGACTGACGGACGCCGCCATCCGCGTGAGCCTGTTCATCGACCCCGACCCGCGGACCATCGATCGCGCCGCCGAGCTGGGCGTGCCCGCCGTCGAGCTGCACACCGGTCGGTACGCGCACAGGTGGCGGCGCAGCGACGTGGCGCTGCGCGCGCTGGCGCGCGCCGCCGCCCACGCGCGGGCGCGCGGGCTCGCCGTGCACGCCGGTCACGGCCTCACCTATGACAACGTCCAGGCCGTCGCCCGCATCCGCGAGATCGAGGAGCTCAACATCGGGCACTCCATCGTTTCCAACGCGGTATTCTGGGGGCTGGAGGAGGCGGTGCGGCGCATGCGGCAACTGGTCGATGAGGCAAGGGCGCAGGCCCTTTGTTAGCTTGAAGTCGCCATGACCGGTCCCTCGAAGCCGCTCGGCATGTCCGACTTCTTCGCCCTCGAGGCGGGGGAGTATCTGGAGCGCCTGGACGGCCTGCTCGCGAAGGGCGAGAGTCCGAGCGCCGACGAGCTCGTGCGGCTGGCGCGCGCGCTGCGCGGCAGCGCACTGATGGCGAACCAGCCCGCGATCGCGCGCGCGGCGGCGGGACTGGAGGCGCTGGGCCGCGCGGTGCGCGAAGGGCGTCGCGCCTGGGACGCCGCCACGCGGCACCTCGCCGTGCGCGGCGTGGACGACCTGAAGGTCTTCGTGCGCCGCGCCGCGAGCTGGACCGACGCCGACACCGCGAAGGCCGAAGGCCTCGCCCACGAGCTCGAGCAGCAGGCGGGCCGCCCCTCCGCGCAGGTGCGGGCGGTCGAGGCCCTCGGGCTCGACGCGGGCGCCCGCGCGTTCGTGGCGCGCGAGGGAGCCGCGATCGCGAGCGCGCTCGACCGCGCCGCGCAGACGCTGCGCGGCAACCCCCTGGCACACGACCCGCTGCAGCAGGTGCTGCGCGCGCTCCAGCCGCTGCGGGGCCTGGCCGCCGTGAACGACCTGCCGCCCCTCCCCGACCTGCTCGAGGGCATCGAGCGCGCCATCGCGGAGCTGTCGCGCTCGGGGCTCGCGCCGCCGGCCAACGTGGCGGAGCTGTTCCAGGCGGCGGCTACGGCGATCGCCCGCTCCGCGCGCGACGTCGCCGAGCGGGGGCGCCCCGATCCGGACGGACCCGAGTTCCGGAGGTTCGCCGACCTGCTCGTCAAGTTCATCGAGAGCGAGCCCGACGTCGTCTCCGTCGGCGCGCTCTACTACAGCGACTCCGGCCCGCACATCGTGTCGCGTGGCGTGCCCGTGGCGCGCCCGTCGACGTTGGGCCGGCTCGAGCTCGTGAGCCACGGCGAGCACTTGCGCCAGGCCGCGGACTCGCTCGAACGGGCCCCCTCCGCCACGCAGCGCGAGCTGCGCGCGCACACCCTCGGCACGACGTTCCGCGCGCTCGCGAACGCGGGTGGCGGCGTGCTCGCGGACCGCGTCGCCCAGTTCGCCATCGCCGCGCGCGAGGCCGTGGCCTCGGGGCTGGCCGTCAACAACCCGGCCGGGTTCGCCGCCGAGTTGCGCCGCGTCGGCGACCTGCTGGCGCGCTCCAGCGCGGGCGAAGAAGAGGCGCTCGCCGCCGAGCTCGACGGCCTGATCGCGGGCGTCCGCGCGCTCCAGCCTGGGGCACCCCCGCCCGTGGTTCCCATCGAGTCCCTGGCCCCCGCCCCGCCCCCCCCGTCCCCCCCGCCCCCCCGGCCCCGAGCGCGGGGCGCCGCCGAAGAAGCGGTGCCCGAGTCGGCCGACCTCGTGGGGTCCTGGGCGGTGTACCAGCGCCTCGTGCTGGGCGGCGTGGGCCCGGCGTCGCTCGAGGAGCTGATCGCCGCGGCGGCCCAGGTGCCGACCCGGCCCCGCGCGCCGTCGCTCGACACCGCCCGGCCCGCCCCCAGGTATGCCCCTCCCGGCGCCGGGGCCGAACTGCCCGTCGTCGACGTTCGCCTCCTGCTGTATCGCGGCGAGCGCGCGTTGCAACGCGCGCAGGAGCTGCGTGAAGCCGCCAAGCTGGCCTCGGGGGAAACGCTCCGGGCGCTCGTCGAAGAGGTCTGCGACCTCGTTGCCCTCGCCGTCGAGCCCCCCCCCAACTCCTAGCGGTCCAGCGTCGCGCTGGGCGTGGGTCGTGGGGCTCGTGGTCACGCTCGGGCTCCTCGCCTGGGCGCTGCACGGCGTCGATGCGCACGAGCTCGTGGGGCACCTGCGGCGCGCCAATCTCTGGCTCATGCTGGCGACGATAGCGCTCGCGACGCTGACATTCCCGCTCCGCGCGCTCCGCTGGCGGCTCATCCTGCGCGACGTCGGGGGCAGCCGCTTTCCGTTGCTCCCGCTGTGGCACGCCACGGCGATCGGGTTCATGGCCAACAACCTGCTCCCCGTGCGCGCCGGCGAGTTCGCCCGGGCCTACGCCGCGAAGCAGGCGCTGCCGGTGCGCTTCACGACCGCCCTGGCGTCGGTGGGCGTGGAGCGCGTGTTCGACGGATTGATGCTCGTCGGGCTCCTCGCGGTGGCGCTGGCCGCGCCGTCGTTCCCGCACGCCGCCACCATCGGCGGCACCTCGCTCGCGGCGATCGCCCGGGGTGGCGCGGCGCTATTCGGGGCGGTGCTCGTCATCGCCCTGCTCGTGGTGCACCGCCCTGCCCCCTGGCTCGCGCTGCTGCGGCGCGTCGCCCACGCGCTGCTCCCGGGGCGCCTCGCCGACCGGGTCACGCATGTGGCCGAGGGCCTCGTGGCCGGGCTCGAGGTGCTGAAGAGTCCGGGCCGGTTCGTCGGCGTCGTGGCGTGGTCGCTGCTGCTGTGGCTCGTGAACGGCGCGTCGTTCGCGATCTGCTTCCAGGCGTTCGGTCTGCCGGTGCCTGCGGAAGGCGCGCTGCTGTTGCAGGGGATCATCGGGTTCGGCGTCGCCCTGCCGTCGTCGCCCGGGTTCGTCGGCGTGTTCGAAGCCGCGACGCGGGCGACGCTCGCGGTGTACGGCATCGGCGCGACTCGAGCGGTGAGCTACGCGGTGGGCTACCACCTCACGACGTTCGTCCCCATCACCCTGCTCGGACTGTATTCGCTGTCGCGCATGCGCCTGCACCTGGCGGAGCTCCGCGCCGCGGCCGACGTCGAGGACTGACGGCGTGGCGCCCCCCCCGCCCTCCCCGGACCGCGTCCGTATCGCGGCCCACGCGAAGCTCAACCTGTTGCTCCGCATCCTGGCGCGGGAAGCGCCGTCCGGGTACCACCAGATCGAGACCGCGTTCGCGCTGCTCGAGCTGGCCGACGAGCTGGTCGTGAGCCGGACCGCGGACGGCGGCGGCGTCACGCTGGCCGTGGAGGGGCCCGACCTCGGTCCCGTGGAGGACAACCTGGCGGTGCGGGCGGCGCGGGTCGTCCTCGATGCGACGGACCGGAAGTTCGGCGTGGCGATCGAGCTGACGAAGCGCATTCCGGTGCGCGCGGGGCTGGGCGGCGGGTCGAGCGACGCCGCGGCGGCGCTCCACGCCGTGAACGCGCTCGCCGGTGACGCGGTCCCGCGCCACGAGCTACTCCACTTCGCCGCGCGGCTCGGCGCCGACGTCGCGTTCTGTGCGAGCGGCGCGCCCGCCGCCGTCGCGTGGGGTCGGGGCGAGCGGCTATTCCGGCTCGCGCCGCCGCCCGCCGCACCGGCGCTCGTCGCCGTCCCTCCTCCGTCCCTCGCCGTGGCCACGCCCGACGCTTACCGCTGGTGGGACGACATGCATCTCGAGCCGCCGGCGCGGGGGCCGGTCGTCCTCGACGCCGCCGCGTTCGCGACCTGGGGCAGCATCGGCCGGTTGGGGGGCAACGACTTCGAGGTGCCGGTGTTCGGGAAGCACCCCGGATTGCGTGCCCTGTACGAGAAGCTGGCTCAGACGCACCCGTACTGGGTGCGGCTGTGCGGTTCGGGCGGGGCCGTGGCCGCCGTGTACTCGAGCGAGCGGCTGCGCGACGACGCCGCGATGATGCTGGGCGAGAAGCAGCAACAGTTGATCAAGACGTCGACCCGGGCCGCGGCAGCGCCTGGTCCAGAGGCTCAGTAGGCGCGACCGCACGCGGTGGCGGGCCCGCAGCCCCGGGCGTATAGTGGAAGAGACACTAGCGCCCGAGGGACATCATGCCCGAACAGCTCATCGGAACGGTGGTGCATTACTTCAAGGGGCCGAGCGTCGCGGTCGTGCGCGTCACCGAGGGCGAGCTGGCGGTGGGCGACCAGGTGCGGTTCCACGGCCACACCACCGACTTCACCGAGCAGATCGCCTCGATGGAGGTGAACCACCAGAAGGTCGAGCGGGCGCGCCCGGGGGAAGAGGTCGCGATCAAGGTGACCGACCGCACCCGCCAGCACGATCAGGTCCTCAAGGTGACGCCATGAGGTGGCGTAGACGCCGCGCACGCGGCGCTCATCGTCGTCGCCGCGTGCGCCAGCCCCGCTAGTTCTCCCCCCGCTTCACGTCCCGCGCCGACCTCCGCGGCGCTGTCGATCGACAGTCACGAGCGCTACTACGACATCGCAGGCTCGAGCGTGCAGGAGTTGCGCGACGAGATCCGCCGCCTTGGCCCCCAGGGTGGCGACGACGCACTGACCGTCTGGGATCTACAGTGGACCTATGGCGACGCGCCCGCGGCGCATGGGTGCGTACTGCGAAACGTGAAGGTCACCCTCACGGTGACGACTACCCTGCCCCGGTGGGAACCGCCCGCCGGTACGCCCGCCCGCCCGGTCGAGTCCTGGCGGACCTATCTCGCGCATGTGAGAGTGCACGAAGCCGGTCACAAGGCGATCGCCGAGCAGTATGCGAGGAAGCTCGTGGCGGCGCTCGGGTCACTGCGCGGGGCGACTTGTCGGGAGGTGTGGGACGCGGCGCAGCGCACGGCGACGCGGGTGGTGGAGGAGGGCCGCACGAGGAACCGCGCCTACGACGTGGAGACGAAGCACGGGCAGACGCAGGGGGTGGTGCTGGCTCCCTGAGCCGGCGGGCGTTCCTGACACCCTCGGGCGTAAGCAAATGGACCCTGCAGCGCGGGTTTGATTACCACGGCGCGCCGAGCGTACCTTATGCTGTCGCCGGAGCTGACCTGGAAAACCTTCCATGCCCGTTACGGCGAAGCTGTCACGCGCGTTCTACGACAGGTTCGGCGACGAGCTGACCAATGAGCTCGTGGAGTGGTTCAATCAGGTGGACGCCACCTATCGCCTCGAGTTCCGCGACCTCTTCGAGACCAACTTCGCACGATTCGACGCGAAGCTGGAACAGCGGATCGCGGAGCTCAGAGCAGAGCTGCGGGAGGAGATGGCCGAGCTGCGGAGCGAACTCCAGAGCGAGCTGCGGAGCGGCTTGGCGGGCGTCGAGGGCCGGCTGCTGGCCCGCATCGGCGTGGTCGAAGGCCGGTTCGGCACTCTCGAGGGCCGTCTTGTCCGCTGGATGTTCCTGTTCTGGGCGGCGAGCCTGGGAACGTCGATCGCGCTGATCCAGCTGAGTCGCTGAGCAGCCCGTTTCTGTTGCCCGTCCCCCGCTGTGCGCCGGTGCGTCTATATTCTGTGCACTGAATCCCAGCCTTTCAGACTGGCCCCTCGTCCAATGGCAGGACACCAGACTTTGGATCTGGGAATGGTGGTTCGAGCCCACCGGGGCCAATTGACTGACTGGCCGCGCGTTAGTGCCATGGCTCCGAGCGCCGCAAAAACACCCTAGTCGAAGTAGGCGCCTACCCACAAATTGATCCCTGCCGGGGGTGCCGGTTCTGGCTCCCCTCATGTCCCCGGGAGGTCGTTATGTCCACTAGGCTCGCGGTCGCCGTCCTCGCCCTCGCTGCGTGTGTTTCGACCAATGCGGCCCTGTTGAACCCGTCGCTCAAACTTGCTCCGGTCTGCCCTGACGGAGTGCAGGTGTTCACTGACACGAGCAAGGTAGGCAAGCCGTACACCGAGGTCGCCGTGCTGAACTCGAAGGGCGAAAGCGATATGACGTCGGAGAGCGGGATGATCAAGTCTCAGCGGAAGAAGGCCGCCGAGCTGGGTGCCAACGGGCTGATTCTCGGCACCATGAAGGACCCGAGCACCGGCGCCAAGATCGCAAGCAGTATCTTTGGCACGAGCGCGAACCGGAAAGGGAACGCGATCGCGATCTACATCCCGAGTGACAGCAGCCGAGTCGCAGCTGCCTGCAAGACGACCAACTAGTTCGTCCACTCTGGGGTTGGAGCGAACCTTCCGGAGATGACCCAGCGGGGCGACCCGCCCCTGAAGGGCCTTCTCCGGGGGGTGCGGCCCCACCCCTTGCCGCCTTCGTCACCGCGCAGCACACTTAGCCCCCCGCGTTCAGGTTCTCTCTGTTGGAGTTCGTCGGCGTGGTTGCGCGGTTTCACGCGGCGGCCTGGGTCGCCGCGACGGTCATCACGGCTACGCCCGGGCGCGCCGCCGCGCAGCACATCGCGAGCGACCACCGCTCCTGGCACGCGTCCCATATCGCCCTCGCGGGTGCCTTCGCCATCGCCCTGTGGATGGACGCCGCCCAGACGCGCGAAGCGGTGCGGCGCGGCTACCAGGAGCAGAACCCCGTCCTCGGTCCGCATCCCAGCGTCGGCCGTATCAACAGCTATACCGTCGCGGCCGGTCTCAGCGTGCTCGCCGCGGCGGCGGTTGCGCCGCGGCGGGCGCGGCCGTGGCTGCTCGGCGCCGCGCTGGCGATCGAGACGTTGGCGATCGCCGGGAACGCGCGTGCGGGGCTGTCGGTGAAGTTCCCCTAAAGCCCTTGAACCCTGCCCGCTTCACTGATTAACCATCCACACCCCGTCGCCGCACGACTCTGTTCCATTCTTCGACTGAGGCCCCACAGATGCGCCTGACCGCACGTCCGCTCGCCGCGCCCGCCTTCGCGCTCCTCCTGCTCGCCCTGGCGCCCTCCCCCTTTCCCACCGATCTCCGCGGCTTCACGCCCGAGTCGGCCAAGGCGGAGCGAGAGTGGGAGACCAAGTTCCGCGCGCTTCCCTCCCCCGACTCGTTGCGCGAGTACATGCGCCGTCTCTCGGCGCGACCGCACCACGTGGGCTCGCCGTACGACAAGGCCAACGCCGAGTGGATCCTCGCGAAGTTCAAGAGCTTCGGGCTCGACGCGCAGATCGAGTCGTTCGACGTGCTGTTCCCCACGCCCAAGGAGCGCGTGGTGGAGCTCGTCGCCCCGACCAAGTTCGCGGCGAAGCTCCAGGAGCCGCCGGTCGCGGGCGACCCGACCTCGAGCCAGCAGGCCGAGCAGCTGCCGACGTACAACGCCTACTCGGCCGACGGCGACGTGACCGCGCCCCTCGTGTACGTGAATTTCGGCGTCCCGGCGGACTACGAGCGGCTCGAGCGGCTCGGCGTATCGGTGAAGGGCGCGATCGTGATCGCGCGCTACTTCGGCTCGTGGCGCGGCATCAAGCCCAAGGTCGCGGCCGAGCACGGCGCCGTGGGCTGCCTCATCTACTCGGACCCGAAAGAGGACGGCTACGCCCACGGCGACACCTATCCCCAGGGCCCGTGGCGACCGCGCGACGGCGTGCAGCGCGGCAGTGTGATGGACATGCCCGTCTATCCCGGCGATCCACTCACCCCGGGCGTAGGTGCCACCAAGGACGCGAAGCGTCTGCCCATCGATCAGGCGCAGACGATCACGAAGATCCCGGTGCTTCCGATTTCCTACGGCGACGCCCAGCCCTTGCTTGCGGCGCTCGCCGGCCCTGTGGCGCCCGAGGAGTGGCGCGGCGGCCTCGCGATCACCTACCACGTCGGCCCCGGGCCCGCGAAGGTGCACCTGCACGTCAAGTCCGATTGGAGTCTCAAGCCGCTGTACGACGTCATCGCGCGCATCCCGGGCGCCGCGGCGCCGGACGAGTGGGTGATCCGCGGCAACCACCACGATGCCTGGGTGAACGGCGCCGAAGACCCGATCTCGGGCCAGGTGACGCTGCTCGAGGAGGCCCGCGCCTACGGCCAGCTCCTGAAGCAGGGCTGGCGGCCGCGGCGCACCATCATCTACGCCGCCTGGGACGGCGAGGAGCCGGCGCTGCTCGGCTCGACCGAATGGGCCGAGGCGCACGCCGACGAGCTGTCGCGCAAGGCCATCGCCTACCTGAACAGCGACACCAACGGGCGCGGCTACCTCTTCATGGGAGGGTCGCACTCGCTCGAGCGGTTCATCAACGACGTGGCCCGCGACATCGAGGATCCGGAGACGAAGCTCACGGTGTGGAAGCGCGGCCAGCTCCGCGCCATCGCCGACGCGAGCTCGGCGGACGGCCGCCAGGAGGCACGGCAGCGCGCCGACCTACGCATCGGAGCGCTCGGCTCGGGCTCGGACTACACACCGTTTCTGCAGCACGTCGGAGTCGCGTCGCTCAATCTCGGCTTCGGGGGCGAGGACGGCGGCGGCATCTATCACTCCATCTACGACGACTTCAAGTGGTACACGACGTTCGACGACACGGCGTTCGTGTACGGCCGCGCCCTCGCCCAGACCGTCGGCACGGCGGTGATGCGGCTCGCCGACGCCGAGGTGCTGCCCTACGAGTTCACCGGGCTCGCCGAGACGGTCGGGCGCTACGTGAAGGAGGTCGAGAAGCTGCTCAAGGACAAGCAGGACGAGGTGCGCGAGCGCAACCGTCAGCTCGACGAGGGGGTGTTCGCCGCGACCGCCGACCCGCGCGAGCGGTTCGTACCGCCCGCCCGGGAGGAGGTCCCGCCGTTCCTCAACTTCGCGCCGCTCGACAACACCTTGGACGTCCTCACCCGCGCGGCGGACCGCTACGAGAAGGCATTCACGAAGGCCGCGGCGACCGCCAGCGCGTTGGCCCGCCCGGAGGCCGCCGCCCTCAACGCGACGCTCCTCAGGAGCGAGCGCGCTCTCATAGGCGAGGGGCTGCCGCGCCGGCCGTGGTACCGCCACCAGATCTACGCCCCGGGCTACTACACGGGGTACGGGGTAAAAACGCTCCCGGGGGTGCGCGAGGCGATCGAGCAGAAGAATTGGAAGGAAGCGGACGAGCAGATCGGCGTGACCGCGAAAACCCTCGCCGCGGAAGCCGACGTGTTGAACCGCGCCGCGGAGCAGCTGGAGAAGCTGGCCCCGTAGCTGTCGAGCGGGCGCGACATTGACTCCCCGGTGCCGCTCCGCCAGTATCGGTCCGGGAAACAGGGAACGAAACTCGGGAGGCGCGCATGAGGTATCTGCCGCGGGCGGCCGCGCTCGCCGCCATCCTGGTGACTCCGGCGCTGACCTCCGCGCCGGTGCAGCCGTCCACGTACACCTACCGGGGCACGGTCCACACCGTCCAGCCGCGGGCGGGCTCGCTCGAGCTCATCACCGGCGTCGGATTCGCGTTGCGGCTCGTCCAGATGCGCGCCGTGGCCGCGACGCGGATCGAGAAGGCCGGCGTGGCGATCGCGCTCGCCGACCTGAAGCCCGGCGACATCGTGCGCGCCGATTGCCGCCGCACGAGCCTGGGACTCGTCGCCGATCGCATCATAGAGATCGACGGGACGGCCGCCCGGTGACCCGGGCGGCGGTCGCGGTCGCCGGCCTGGTGGCGCTCGTCGCGGCCGGCTGCGAGAAGCCGCTCAAGCCCGGCGACCCCGTGCGTGGGTTGACCGCTGCGCAGCGCGACCGATTCACGCGCGGCAAGGTCGTCTTCGACAGCGCCTTCACCCCGCAGACGGGGCTCGGCCCGCTCTTCAACTCGACGGGGTGCGGCGAGTGCCACGAGGACCCGGCGAAGGGCGGGTTTGGCGACGAGGTGGAGGTGCACGCCGCGGCGTTCCGCGGCGGCGTGTGCGATCCGCTGGTGCAGGAAGGCGGGTTCGTGATCCAGCAGCACACCATCCCCGCCCTCAAGCAGGCGCTCGGCATCGACTCGGAGCCGTTCCCGCCCTCGGCGACGGGACGCGCCATGCGCACCACGCCGGTGCTGTTCGGGCGTGGCCTGCTCGATCTCGTCCCCGACTCCGTCATCCTCTCCTACGCCGACCCCGACGACCGGAACCACGACGGCATTCGCGGCCGCCCCAACCGCGCGGTGGACGGCCGGCTCGGCCGGTTCGGCCGCAAGGCGTTCATCGCCACGCTCGACGAGTTCAACGCCGGCGCGTTCGTCGCGGAAATGGGGATCACCGATCCCGCGCAACCGACCGAAGAAAACATCGGCGGGAGGCCGATCCCCGCGGGCGTCGACTCCGTCCCCGACCCCGAGATCACCCAGGAGCAGCTCGACCTCACCAACGACTTCGTGCGCTTCCTCGCCCCGCCGACGCCGGCGCGGCTCGACGCGACGGGGCGCCGCGGGCGGGAGCTGTTCTCGCAGATCGGCTGCGCGGCCTGCCACATCCCGACGCTGCGCACCGGCGACAGCCCCGTGGCCGCGCTGCGGCACCGGGAATTCGCCGCCTACACCGACCTGCTGCTGCATGACATGGGCCCGGACCTGGCGGACATCTGTCTCGGCCGCGCGACCCCATCGCAGTTCCGCACCGAGCCGCTGATCGACCTCCGCGACGCCCAGCGCTTCCTGCACGACGGCCGGGCAACGACGCCCGAGCAGGCCATCGAGGCGCACGGCGGCGAGGCCGCCGGCGCGCGCGACCGCTTCAAGGCGCTCCCGCCCGCCGACCGCGCCGCGCTCACCGCGTTCCTCAAGTCGCTGTAAGCAACGTGAGGGGGACTTGAAGAACCCCGCGCCTCCAACCCGCGCGCTCTGCCGCGTATGCCTTTCCTCTCTGTAGAGAGCGTCTCCAAGCGTTTCGACGATGTGACCGCGGTGGACCGCGTGTCGTTTGCGGTCGACCGCGGCGAGGTGGTCGGGTTCCTCGGCCCCAACGGCGCCGGGAAGTCGACCACCATGCGCTTGATCACGCAGTACTACGAGCCCGACACAGGCGAGATCCGGCTCGACGGCTTGCCGCTCGCCGCAGCGGCACGCGCGGCGAAGCGGCGCATCGGCTATCTCCCCGAGAACAATCCGCTGTACGGTGACATGCTGGTGTCGGAATACCTCGCGTTCATCGCGGATCTGCGGGAACTCAGGGGGCCCGCCCGCAGCCAGGCCATCGACGACGCCGTCACCGGGACCGGCCTCGAGACCGTCTACTACCGGCCCATCGGCGAGCTGTCCAAGGGCTTCCGCCAGCGGGTCGGGCTCGCGCAGGCCATCCTGCACCGCCCCGACCTGCTCGTGTTCGACGAGCCCACCGAAGGACTCGATCCGAACCAACGCGTCGAGATCCGGCGCCTGATCGCCGAGCTCGGCAAGGCCCGTACGGTGATCCTCTCCACCCACGTGCTCTCCGAGGTGCAGCACACGTGCTCCCGGCTGCTCATCATCAGCCGCGGCCGGATCGTGGCCGACGGGCCCGTAGACCGGCTGATCCGCCAGGCCGAGGGGGCGGTCGAGATCGCCGTCGAGGCGGCGGGGGACGGTGTGGCGGCGGCGCTCGCCCAGCTGCCGGGCGTCCGCCAGGTCGCGCCCCAGGATCGCACCGCGGACGGGCGCGTCGCGCTCACGCTCACGGCCGACCGGACGCGGGACCTCCGGCCCGAGATCTTCGCGCTCGCCAAAGCGCGCGGCTGGACGCTGTACGAGCTGCACCAGGCCGCGGGGAGCCTGGAGGACCTGTTCCAGCAGCTCACCCAGGGCGCAGCCGAGCAGTGAGATGAACGCGATCCGCACCATCGCGCGGCGCGAGCTCAAGGCGTTGTTCGACCAGCCCACGGCGTACATCCTGCTGGTGGTGTTCACCGGCCTGAACGCCTACCTCTTCTGGCCCCAGGTCGAGGTCTACCACACGGCGTCGCTGCGACCGATGCTCGACTTGCTGCCGTGGCTGCTGCTGGTCCTCGTCTCGGCCGTCACGATGCGCGCACTCGCCGAGGACACGCGCGCCGGAACGCTCGAGGTCGTGCTGGCGCAGCCCATCACGGAGCTCGAGCTGCTCGTCGGGAAGTACGCGGGCCAGGTGCTGTTTCTGCTGATCGCGCTGGCGCTCACGCTCACGATCCCGCTCGGCCTCGCGCTCGGCGCGAAGCTCGAGGTGGGGGTCCTGATCGCGCAGTACCTGGGCGCGGCCCTCCTCATGGCGGGGCTCGCGGCCGTAGGCGTGTGGGCGTCGAGCGTCACGCGCAACCAGATCACGGCCTTCATCGTGGCCGCCGCGGTGATCTTCGTGCTGATCTTCGTCGGGTACGATCCTCTCGTCGTGGGCCTCCCGCCCCGCCTCGGCGCGATCGCGGCCTCGCTCGGCGTGCTGTCGCATTTCACCGGGATCGCCCGCGGCGTGATCGACCTGCGCGACGCCATCTATTTCGTGACGCTGGCCGCGCTGTTTCTGGTGCTCGCCTACTTCGCGCTGCTCTCGCGCAAGCTCACGCCGCGCGGCGAGCCGCTCAAGCGCCTGCGCCTCGGCACGGGCCTCCTCGCCGCGGCGACGGTCGTGGTGAACCTGCTCGGGCGGAACATCGGCGGCCGCCTCGACCTCACCCCCGGCGGGGCGTTCACCCTGTCCCGGGCCACGCGCGACGTCCTCCGGACGCTGCCCGACCTGGTGACGATCAAGCTGTTCGCCTCGGGCGCGCTCCCCCCCGAGGTGATGTTCCTGAAGCGCGACGTGGACGACCTGCTGCGCGATTACCGCGCCGCGGGCCGCGGGAAGGTGAAGCTCGTCATCGCGGATCCCTCGGCCGACAGCGCAGCGCGGCGCGAGGCCCAGAGCCTCGCCATCCCGCCCGTGCAGTTCAACGTGGTCGGACGGGCCGAGCTGCAAGTGAAGGAGGGGTACCTGGGGATCGCCGTGCGCTTCGCCGACGGCGTCAAGACCATTCCCTTCGTGCAGCAGACGAACGACCTCGAGTACCGCGTCACCTCCGACATCCGTTCTCTCACCCACCCCGCGAAGCCGGTGATCGCGTTCGCGGAGTTCGCGGACGAAGCGGCCCAACGCGGCCGACGCAGCTTCGCGGCGTTGCGAGAGCAGCTGAGCGGCCGATACGCCTTGCAAGGGTTCGCGCTGACCGATACCGTGATCGCGCCCGACGTGAAGGTGATCGCGGTCGCCGGCACCCCGGACTCGCTCAAGGCGCCGGACGCCGCCCGGCTGCGGGCCTTCCTCGAGCGCGGCGGCAGCCTGCTGCTCATGGCGGGAGGGATGCAGCTCTCGACGCAGGGGCCGTTCGCGTTCTCACATCCCGTGGCCTGGAACGAGCTGCTCAAGCCGTACGGGATCGCGGTCGCCTCCGACATGGTGTACGACCTCGCCTCGAACGTCCGGGTCGGCGTCCCCGCCCAGTTCGGCCAGGTGCTCGTGTCCTATCCCTTGTGGATCCGGGCGCTCAGCACCAAGGCCTCGCCCGTGAACGCCGACCTGAACGGGGTGCTGCTGCCGTGGGCGAGCCACGTCGATACGACCCGGGCGACGCCGGGCACCGTGACGCCCCTCTTCGTGACGAGTCGCGCAGGCGGGGTGCAGCAGACGACGGCCTTCCTCGAGCCCACGCGGGAGTTCGGCCGGGACAGCTTGAAGAGCCGGCTCGTCGCGCTGCTCGTGAACCCCGCGCCGCGCGACACCGCGCACGGAGTCCCGCGCGGCCGCGTCGTGGTCGTGGCGAGCAGCGACTTCGCGAGCGACCGGTTCGCGCAGAACTCGCCCGAGAACATCGTGTTCACGCAGAACGCGATCGACTGGCTGGCGCAGGACGAGGCGTTGATCGCGATCCGGTCCAAGAACCGCGCGCCACCCCAAGTCGTGTACACGAGCGCTGCCACCCAGAACGCGGCGAAGTGGGGCGACATCGTCGGCGTGCCCGCGCTGCTGATCGTGGCCGGAGTGCTCTGGCTCGCGCGCCGGCGCCGTGCGACGCGGCGGACGTATCGCCCTCTCGCCGCGAGACCGATCCCAGGAACGTCATGACCGATTTTTCCCGGGCTGAGAGCCCGGGCTTGGCGCCACGTGCGTCCTTAAGGACGCACTCCCGGCCGAGCGCGCCCTCTCAGGGCGCGAATACACGGGAGACGGCCACATGACCTCGAAACAGCTCAAACTCATCGCCGCTGCCCTCGCCGTCCTGCTGCTCCTCTGGGGCGGGAGCGCGCTCCTCTCTCGCGGCTCGGACACGATCACCGGTTCGCTCGCCGTGCCGGCGCTGGTCGAGGCCGATGTCGACACGATCACGATCGTGAAGGCGACGGATTCGATCGTGCTGGTGAAACAGGCGCCCCCGCCCGCTCCCGCCGCTTGGACCGTGAACGGGCACCGCGCCGCGCCCGACCAGGTGCGCGACATGTTTCAAGCCCTGCGGGACACCGTGCGTCCGGAGCTCATCGCCCAGGACTCGTCGTCGTTCGCCCGGCTCAACGTGGACAGCGCCGCGGGCCGCTGGCTCCGGGTCCGGGGGGGCGGGGGCGGGGGCGGCAAGCCGCTGTTGCTGCTCATCGTCGGGGCGCGGGGCTCGGTCTACCCGAGCGTCTACGTGCGCCGCCCCGGCGACACCCACGTGTATCTGTGGCGCGGGCGCCTGGCCCAGCTCATGGACCGGGGGGGAGGCGTGGACGACTGGCGCGACAAGCGGATCGCCGCGCTTCAGCCCGACAGCGTCGAGAGCGTAGACGTGGCCCGCGGCAAGGAGCGCTACACGCTCACGCGAGGGCCGAAGGCGTGGGTCCTGAACGGCGGCGCTACCGATTCGGGCGGGGTCGCGCGCTACCTCGAGCGACTGCGGGCCATCGTCGCGTCGGGGTTCGCGACGCCGCGGCAAGCGGACTCGGCCCGGGCGGCCCGCGCCGCCCGGCCTACGCGCCGCCTCACGGTGCGCGGCCCTCGCGGGAGCGTGCTCCTCTCGCTCGCCTTCGACACCACCGCCACGGGCTTCCTGGTCCGCCACCTCGCGGGGAGCGGCGGCGAGGCGGCGACCGTGTACCGCATGAACGCCTGGGACGTGGACGGGCTCACGCCCGCGAGCCGCTCGCTGCTGCGCACCACGAAGTAACCACTTGGCTTGGCGCGGTTTGCCGTCTATTTTGCAGCGCTCACATGGCGGACCTCACGCTGTCGCGGAGCCAGCTCTTGCTCCTCGCCGGGACGGCCAACCGGCCGCTCGCCGAGGAGATGGCGCAACACCTGGGGCAGCCGCTGTGCGCGGTGACGATCCGCCACTTCGCCGACGGGGAGATCTTCGTCAAGATCGACGAGAACGTGCGCGGCCGGGATGTGTTCATCATCCAGCCGACCAACCCTCCGGCGGAGAACTGGATTGAGCTGCTGTTCCTGATCGACGCGGCGCGGCGCGCGAGCGCCGCGCGCACGACCGCGGTGGTGCCGTACTTCGGCTATGCGCGCCAGGACCGCAAGGATCAACCGCGCGTCGCGATCAGCGCGAAACTGATGGCGAACCTGATCACGCACGCCGGGGCGGACCGCGTGCTGGGGATGGACTTCCATTCCCACCAGCTGCAGGGGTTCTTCGACATTCCGGTGGACCATCTGTACGCGGCGCCGGTGTTCGTGAGTCACTTCCGCCAGAAGCAGCTGTTCGATCCAGTGGTGGTGGCGCCGGACGTCGGCTCGGCGAAGACGGCTCGGGGGTTCGCGAAGCGACTGAACGCGTCGCTGGCGATCATCGACAAGCGCCGCCCGTCGGCCAACGTGGCCGAGGTCGTGAACGTCGTGGGCGACGTGGAGAACAAAGACTGCCTCGTCCCCGACGACATGATCGACACGGCGGGGACGATCACCGAGGCGGCGGCCGCGCTGCGGCGGCTCGGGGCGCGCAAGATCTACGCGTTCGCCACGCACGCGCTGTTATCGGGGCCGGCGGTCGAGCGACTGCGCGCCTCGCCGATCGACGAAGTCGCGGTGACGAACACGATCCGCATCCCCCAGGAGCGCGGCTTCGAGAAGCTGAAGGTGCTGTCGATTGCCGGCCTGATGGCGAAGGCCATCGGGTACGAGCATTCGAACCAGTCGGTCAGCTCGCTGTTCGATTGAACGGATAACGGATAACGGACGACGGATAACGTATGGCTCAAATCGTATCGCTCGCGGCCAGCCCGCGGCAGGCAACCGGCAAGGGCGGCGCGCGCCAGGCGCGCTTCCGGGGCAGGGTCCCCGCCGTGATCTACGGCCACGGGCGGGACACCCAGTCGCTCGAGGTCGAGGCCAAGGCGCTCGAGAAGGCGCTCCAGGGCGTCGAGCCCGAGAGCACCATCATCGAGCTCGCGGTCGAAGGCAAGACGGTGAAGACGCTGATCCGCGAGATCCAGCGCCATCCGCTGCGGCCCGACATCATCCACGTGGACTTCTACGAGATCCACGCGGCGGAGAAGGTCACGCTCAAGATCCCGGTCCACTTGGTGGGGAACCCGGACGGCGTCCGCAACGCCGGCGGCGTGCTCGATCAGGTGACGCGCGAGGTCGAGATCGAGGTGCTGCCCGAAAACATCCCCGACCGCGTGGAGCTGGACGTGACGGCGCTGAAGATCGGCGACTCGCTGCACGTGCGCGACCTCAGCATCGCGAACGCCCGGATCCTGACCGAAGCGGCGCTCACGATCGCGACCGTGGTGCCGCCACGCGCCGAGGAGGTGGCGGCGCCGACGCCCGAAGCCGCGGTCGAGGTGGCCGAGCCCGAGCTCATCCGCAAGGTACGCGAGGGCGAGGAAGAGGAGGGCGAGGTCGCCGAGGGCGGCGCGCCCGCCAAGCCCGAGGCGAAGAGCGAAAAGCCCGAGAAGGCCGAGAAGACCGAGAAGCCCAAGGGCGGCAAAGAGAGCTGACGCTTGCGCGCCGTGGTCGGCCTCGGCAACCCGGGGCCAGAGTACGCGGCGACCCGGCACAACGCAGGCTTCTGGCTCGCCGACGCACTCGTCGCGCGCTGGGGGTTCCCCCCGTTTCGGCGCGGCGAGCGCGCCCGCGTGTCCGAGGGCGAGGTCGAGGGCGTCCCCATCCGCGTGCTCAAGCCCACCACCTACATGAATTCGAGCGGCGCCGCCCTCGCGTCGCTCCGCGCCGATCCCGGCTTCACTCCCGCGACCGACCTCCTCATCCTGGTCGACGAGTTCCGCATCCCGTGCGGCACCTTCCGCCTGCGGGCCGACGGGTCCGCCGGCGGCCATAACGGCTTGAAGAGCATCGAGGACGCGCTGCAATCCCAGCAGTACGCCCGCCTGCGCATCGGCGTCGGCCCGCTCCCCGACGGCTGGACGGGCGATTGGTCCGACTACGTGCTCGCCCCGTTCACTCCCGAGCAGGAGGAGCAGGTCGAGGCGGTCATGCCGGCGCTGGTCGACATCGTCACGAAATGGGTGAAGGAAGGCGTGCGCTGAGTGCTGCGCCTGGGCATCGTCGGCCTTCCCAACGTCGGCAAGTCGACCCTCTTCAACGCGCTCACCTCCTCCAGGGCGGCGGCTGCGGAGAACTACCCCTTCTGCACCGTCGAGCCCAACGTCGGCGTCGTCGAAGTGCCGGACGCCAGACTGGACCGGCTGTTCGCGGTCGTCCGGCCCAAGAAGAAAGTGCCGGCCGTCGTCGAGTTCGTGGACATCGCCGGGCTCGTGAAAGGGGCGTCGCAGGGCGAGGGGCTCGGCAACCAGTTCCTGTCGCACATCCGCGAGGTGGACGCGGTGGTCCACGTGATCCGCTGCTTCGACGATCCCGACGTGGTCCACGTAATGGGGCCGGTCGACCCGGTGCGGGACCATGACGTCGTCACGAGCGAGCTGGCGCTCGCGGATCTCGCGGTGGTCGAGCGGCGCCTCGAGAAGACGCGCAAGGCGGCGCGCGCGGGCGACAAAGAGGCCCAGGCGGAGGTCGTACTGCTCGAGCGCGTGGTGGAGGAGCTGAACGCCGGGCGCGGCGCGCGCGAGGCGGGCGAGAGCGACGCGGCCGTGAGGTTCCTCCGCCAGCTCGGCCTGCTCACCGCCAAGCCGATCTTGTACGCCGCGAACGTCAACGAGAACGACCTCGCGGCGGGCGGCGGCCCCTGGCTCGATAAGCTGCGCGCCGCGGTCCAGGCGCATCACGAAGAGGCCGAGATCGTCCTCTTCTCGGCCGAGTTCGAGGCGGAGCTGGGCGAGCTCGCCGGCGACGAGCGGCGGGAGTACCTCGCGAGCGCCGGGGTCACCGAGCCCGGGCTCGACCGTCTGATCCACGCCGGCTACCGCTTGCTCACCCTACAGACCTTCTTCACGGTTGGCGAGAACGAAGTTCGCGCGTGGACGATGCACGCGGGCGGTACGGCGTTCGACGCGGCGGGCGAGATCCACTCCGACTTCCAGCGCGGGTTCATCCGTGCCGAGACGGTGGCGTACGACGACTTCGTGCGCGCGGGATCCTACAAGGTGGCGCGGGAGCAGGGGCTGGTGCGGAGCGAAGGGCGGGACTATGTGGTGCGGGACGGGGACATCCTGCTGTTCCGGTTCAACGTCTGACGGCTAGTCGTCCCCCCCGTCCCCCCCGTCCCCCGAGGTCGCCGCCGACCCGGCGTGGACCCGGTTCCCGCGCCGCGAGCGCGGCGGCGCCGTCTGCCGCTGCTCGACCAGCGGCACCTGCTGCTGCACCATGTCCCGGCTGATCCATACGACCCGGTCGCCGCACATGATCGCGTCCACCGCGTACGGCTGCCGCGCGAACGACTGCGCGTCCGAGCTCGCCACCTGAGTGCCGGGGAAGTAGTACCAGCAGCGCTCGCCGGTCGGGTGGCTGTGGATCATGCCGACGGTCCCCATCCATCCCGCGTCCTCGCAGGTCTGCTTGGGAACGACATGCGTGGCGGTCGACTGCGCCGGATCGACGTCGGCCGGCGCGATCCGCCGCACCAGCACCGCGTTGCCGCTGATCTCGCCGATCATGCAGCCCATGAACTCCGTGGGATACGAGCGGTACTGCAGGGCGAGGTAGCGCCGTGCCTGGCTGGAAAGGACGAGCGCGCGCGCGTGCGGGCCGGCGCGCGCCGACGCCGCCTCCACGAGGCGCGCGGGCTCCGGCTGCAGCGCGAGCAACGCCAACAGCCCCGCCGCCGCGACCGCGGCGCGCGAGGCGCGCATGACGAGCCAGAGACGTCCCCCAACGCGCATAGCCCCTTCCTTTGTCGCTCCCCGATCTCCAGCACCGGGGACCCGTGACTCCTGAGGGTGCAACCGAGCAAGACGGATGCCACTTCCACCTCATTGGACGGTCGCGCCGCCAAGTCCTTACCCAGAGGATGATTGAACCCCCCTTTCCGTAGCGTGACGCTAATCACGGGGGATCAAAGCGAGATCAATTCAGCGCGTTTCGCGACGGTGGGATGTGAGCGGCATCACGCGGCGAGCGCCTCGAACGCGCGTGCGATGTGCGCGACGTGCGATCGGATCGCGGACGCTCGTTGCGACCGGCCGCCCTACCGCGCGATCGCCGGACCGCCTATGTTTCCCCCCGACAGAATTCCCTACTCGGCGCCGCACCTGCGCCGGGTCGCCCATGACCAAAGGGAGGTGGCATGGCTCGTCGCTACGAGACGGTCTACATCTTCGATCCCGCGCTGGAAGAGCCCGCGATCAACGAGAAACTCGAGAAGTTCCACGCCCAGCTGACCCGGGACGGCAAAGGCACCGTCGCGAACGTGGCCCACTGGGGCAAGCGCACGCTCGCCTACCCCATCAAGAAGAAGGACTCGGGCGCCTACGTCGTGGCGCAGTTCGAGGCCGCCGCGGAGCTGCTTCCCGAGTACGAGCGCGCCGTCAAGCTGGACGAGGGCGTGCTGCGGTTCCTGGTCGTCGTGTCGGAAGGCCTGCCGGCCAAGCCCGCCCCGGCCGCGGCCGTGATCGCGACGGAGGAAGAGGAGCTCGAGGAGGACGAAGCGTGAGACGCCCCGCGAAGACGTGCCCCGTGTGCGAGTCCGGGGTCCGCGTGCTCGACTACAAGGACGACCGCACCCTGGGCCGGTTCCTGACGGAGCGCGGCAAGATCCTGCCGAGTCGCCTGTCCGGCATGTGCGCGCGGCACCAGCGCCAGCTCGCGACCGCGATCAAGCGGGCGCGCCAGCTGGCGCTGCTACCGTACATCAAGGGCTACGTCGGCTGACGATCTGGCGCCTCGCGCTCGGCGCGCTGGCCTTCGTGCTGCTCGCACCGGCGAGTCTCGTCGGGCTGCCGTTCGCCGCATTGCTCGTGGCCGCCCGACCCCGGACCCGGCGAGAGTGGCTCGCCACGTCGCTGGCGCTGGGCCTCGCGGTTGCGTCGCTGCTCGCTCCCGCGGCCGGATTGCTCGACGCGCTCGTCCGCGCGTGGATCGTGCTCGTCAGCATCGCGTTCGCCGCGAGCGCGGCGGTGCGGCCGGCGACGTTCTGGTCGCTCGCCCTGCGCGCGTGCCTCTACGCCACCGCCGGCGTCGCGGTCCTGGGCCGCGCCATCGCCGGGCCCCCCGTCTGGAACGAGGTGCAGTGGGACGCCACGCGCGCGGCGAGCGCCGTGGCGCGACAGGTCGTGGAGCGCGCGCCCCCACTCTATCCGCTGTTCGAGCCCGCCGTCCGCGCCTTCGCGGTCGGCTGGCCCCTGTGGCTCCTGCTCGTGACGCTGGCCGGGCTGGCGCTCGCCTGGCAGGGTCACGCGCTGGTCGCGCGCACGCCCCTCGGGCCGCCGCGGCCGGCGTCACCCGCTCGGGGGGGGCCCGAGCGCTCGGTCCGGCGTGACGCCCCCGGCGCCGCGCCCGCGGGCGTCGTTCTGAACCACTAGAGGAAACGGGGACCATGGAGATCATCCTGCGAGAAGACGTGCAGCACCTAGGGAAGGCGGGGGAGGTCGTCAAAGTGAAGGACGGCTACGCCCGGAACTACCTCCTCCCCAAGGGGCTCGCCTACCCGGCCACGGAGGCCAACAAGAAGAAGATCACCTACGAGGCGGAGCGCATCGCCAAACAGCGAGCCGCGGAGAAGGGCGCCGCCGAGACCGAGGCGACCCGGGTCGCCGAGGTGCAGCTCAGCTTCACGGTGAAGGTGGGCGAGGAGGACAAGCTGTACGGCTCGGTCACGGCGAGCGACATCCAGCGCAAGCTGGAAGAGCTCGGCATCCACGTGGACAAGCGCAAGGTGGACCTCCCGGAGCCGATCCGCGAGCTGGGCGAGTTCCGGGTCGGGATCAAGCTGCATCCCGACGTGCATCCCGAGATTCGCGTGACGGTCGTCAAGGAGTAGCCACGTAAGGCCGATCATGGCCATATCTGTCGATGGGACACGGAACAAACGGGTCGGCGGGGCGCTATGACTAGCAGGCGGAGCGGACGCCCGGCGGTGCGGCCGGGCGCGGACGCGCTCGCGGCCCTGCGGCTCGTGACGGAGACGTTGGCGGACCGGAAGGCGATCGATCCGCTGGTGCTGGACTTGAGAGGCCTGACCGGCGCGGCCGACTACTTTGTGATCGTATCGGGCACTTCGGACGCGCACGTGCGCGGGATGGCGGAGCACTTGATGACGGCGTTGGCGCCCCGCGGCATCGCTCCCCATCACGTCGAAGGGCTGGGCCAGGGCCGCTGGGTGCTGCTGGACTACGTGGACTTCGTCGTACACGTCTTTCATCCCGAATTGCGCGAGTTCTACCAGCTGGAGCGCCTCTGGAGCGACGCACCGGTGCTCGGTGCCGTGACTCCGGGCGGCTTGGGCCGGGGGGGCCGGTCGAAAGGATGAGGTTCATGCGACGCATTGGCGGAGTCGCGGTGGCGCTCGCGCTGTTCGGCGCGGCACCGCTCGCGGCGCAGTACTTCGGCCAGAACAAAGTGCAGTACCAGAACTTCGATTTCCGGATCATCCAGACCGAGCACTTCGAGGTCTACTACTATCCGGCCGAGCGGGCAGGAGCGCTCGACGCGGCGCGCATGGCCGAGCGGTGGTACGCGCGGCTGTCGCGCATCCTGCATCACCAGTTCCAGGCCCGGAAGCCGATCATCTTGTACGCGTCGCAGTCCGACTTCCAGCAGACGAACATCATCGACGCCACGGGCGAGGGTCTGGGGGGCGTCACCGAGTTCTTCAAGCACCGCATGGTCCTCCCCTTCACAGGCTCCTACGCCGAGCTCGAGCACGTGATCGGGCACGAGATGGTGCACCAGTTCCAGTACGACGTGTTCAGCCGCGGCCGCATCGGCGCCGGGGTACAGACGCTCATCAACGTGAACCCGTCCCTCTGGTTCATGGAGGGGATGGCAGAGTATCTCTCCGTCGGACCGATCGATCCTCACACCGCGATGTGGCTGCGGGACGCGGCGCTCGAGGGGCACCTGCCGACCACGCGGCAACTGACCTACGACGAGGTGTTCCCCTACTACTTCGGGCACGCAATCTGGGCCTACATCGGGGAGAAGTGGGGCGACGAGGCGATCGGGGAGATCCTGCAGGCCTCGGTCTCGAGCGGCGTCGAGGGCGCCGTCAAGCGGGCGCTCGGCATCTCGCTCGACGACCTCTTCAACGAGTGGCGAGACGCCGTCCAGACGACGTATCTGCCGCAGCTCGCCGAGCATTACAAAGCCCGGCGCATCGCGCAGCCAGTCCTCACCAAGAAGCGCTCGGACGGCACGCTCCACCTCGCCCCCGCGCTGAGCCCCGACGGGCGCGACATCGCCTACTTCAGCGAGCGCAACTCGTTCTTCGTGGACCTCTACCTCGCGGACGCCGAGACCGGCCGCGTGAAGCGGCGGCTCGTCAAGTCCACGCTCAACAGCAATTTCGAGAGCCTGCGGTTCATCTATTCTGCCGGCTCGTTCTCGCCCGACGGCCGTTACTTTGCCATCGCCGCGAAGCACAAGGACCGCGACGACCTCGTGATCCTCGACGTCAAGCGGGACCGCGAGGTGCGGCGCATCGCCATCCCGTTGAACGGGCTCACCACACCCGCCTGGTCGCCCGACGGGAAGCAGCTCGTGTTCACCGGATACGACGGCGGCCTGTCCGATCTGTTCATCGTGAATGCCGACGGCTCGGACCTGCGGCGCCTCACCAACGACAAGTATGCGGACCTGGACCCCGCGTGGTCGCCCGACGGGAAGACGATCGCGTTCACCACCGACCGCGGCGGCGAGACGGACTTCGGCACGCTCAAGTTCGGCAACATGCGGATCGGGCTGTACCACCTGGCCGACGGCCGGATCGAGCTGCTCAAGCACATGGATCAGGGGAAGAACATCAATCCGGTGTGGGCGCCGGACGGTCGATCGCTTGCCTTCGTGTCCGACCGCAGCACCGGGATCAGCAACATCTTCCTGTACGACTTCGCCGACGGCAACGTCTACCAGCTCACCGACGTGTATACGGGCGTCACGGGCATCACGCCGCTGTCTCCCTGCCTCTCCTGGGCGCACGAGGCCGACCGCCTCGCCTTCGCCTACTACGAGGAGGGGGAGTACAACGTGTACGGGCTCGACAACCCGCGGTCGCTAAAGCGTCAGCCGTACCAGCCGCCCGCGAACCCGCCGCTGGCTTCGCTGCTCGCGGCGCAACGCCGGCCGGCGACCCCTTCCACGGCAGTTGCATCCACCGCGCCGGGCGGCACCGCCCAGGTGCCGGAGCCCCGTGCCGGCGGGTCGGTGTACCGCACGCCGACGGGCTTCCGCGCGTCCAGCGCTCCGGCAGCGCCGGGAACGCCCGACTCGTCCGCGCCGGCGCCGGTGTCCGTGAAATCGCTGATCGACTCGTCCCCGGCGCTCCCCGACACGAACGAATTCACGCTGAAGCCGTACCACACGCGCTTCTCGCCCGACTACGTGGCGCGGCCGACCATCGGGTACGAGCGCGACAACTTCGGACGGGGCTTCTTCGGCGGGACCGCGATCGTGCTCTCGGACATGCTGGGGAACCACACGCTGGCGTTCGCGGGCGCGGTCAACGGCCGCCTCGCCGAGGCGCAGGTGCTCGCCGCCTATCTCAACCAGTCGCACCGACTCAACTGGCTGGCCGGCGCGTCGCAGACGCCATACTACTTCTACCTGCCGTCGCCCGTGCAGACCACCGGCGCCAGCCCCTACGACTACATTCAGACAGCGCAGATCGAGCGGTTCATCGTTCGCGACGTGTTCGCGGCAGGCTACTACCCGTTAAACCGGTTCACGCGCGTCGAGCTCGGCGGGCACTTCGCCAACATCGACCAGTCTATCTTGCAGCAGGACTATGGGTGCGTGTACAACGTCGGTTGCGAGCCGGTCTCCGATTCCCGGACTCAGGACCTGGGGTCCGTCAGCTACTATGGGCCGCAGGTCGCGCTGGTGCACGACAACACCCTGTTCGGCTGGGTGGGGCCGTTCGCCGGCGCGCGCTCCCGCCTCCAGATCTCGCCCAGCTTCGGCAACTGGCAGTTCACCGAGGGCTTGGCCGACGTGCGCCGCTATTTCTTCGCGCGGCCGTTCACGTTCGCCTTCCGCGGACTGGTCTACGGCCGCCGCGGGCGGGACGCCGATCTGTTTCCCCAGTTCCTCGGCAGCACCGAGCTGATTCGGGGCTACACCGCCGGCTCCCTCCTCAACAACGAGTGCGTCACCGCCGACAGTACCAGCACGGGCCCCACCGGCTGCCCGGCGCTCGACCAGCTCATCGGGTCGAGCATCGGCGTGTTCAACGCTGAGCTGCGCTTCCCACTCACTCGGAGCGTGGTGCTCGGGTTCCTGCCCGTGGGGCTGCCGCCGATCGAGGGCGCCCTGTTTTACGACGTGGGACTGGCGTGGAACAACGGATCCCAGGTGCGCTTGCGCCAGAGCGCGTGCAGCAACCCCGACCCCGAGGTCTGCCGCGTGCCCCTCAAGAGCTGGGGCGGCTCGATCCGGATGAACTTCCTGGGGTTCGTGGTGCTGCGGTTCGACTACACCAAGCCGCTCGACCGGCCGCACAACTCTCCCTACTGGACGGTGAGTCTCGGGCCGACGTTCTAACTCCGCATCGCCAAAACACTTGTCCTGGCCTCGCCGGTTGCCTATCTTGTCCGGCGAGGCCATTTTGCGTACCCGCCGAGCCTGTTTTCTTCTCGCCAGCCTAGCGCTCTGGGGCTGCCGGTCCCGGGCGCCCGCTGCCGCATCGGCCCAGACCACGCAACCACAAGCATCGCAAGCTGTTAGTCGCCAGATGGCCGGGGCCCGTAGCGGCGCCGTGGCGATCCGCGTCGCGGCCAAGGGGGGCATCCCCCGGGTGTATCGCCTCTCCACCCTGGTCGAGGTCCCGGACATGATCCGAGGCAGGCTGCCCCCCGTCGGGCGGGTCGTCGGGCTCGACGCGGAGGCGGAGTTTCTCTACGTCGTGACCGGCAAGGGCGAGGTCCTGGCGGTCGACTTGGGGAGCGCCCGCGTGGACACGGTCGCGACGGCGGTGCAACAGGCGACGTTGGGACCCGACGGCACGCTGTTCACGGTGGACGCGAAGCGCCGGGTGGTGTCGCTCGCGCGACGCTTGCGGGTCGCTTGGGCCCAGCCGCTGCCGAGCCTGCCGCACCAGTTGTTCGGCGCCGCCGACCAGCGCCTCGTTGCCGTCGACGCGCCGAAGCTCCTCACCGCCGCCGCCGATCAGCCCGCCGCGAGCCGGCCCATCCCGACGGGGGGCGACGTCGCCGCGACGCGCTGGGGCGACCTGCTCGCGGTGTCGAGCGACTCGGGAGTGCTGCTCATGGATCCGCTGGGCCGCCGCGAGCCGGCCTTCGTCGCGCTGAGCGATCATCCCCGGGAGCTGGCCTTCTCGCCGTCCGGCCACCGCATCTATGTCACGCGGCGCACCGAGCCCGGCCTCGCCGCGATCGACCGCTTCGAGCGCGCGGAGATCGACGGCATCGCGCTCCCCCTCCCCGCTGCCGCGATCCGGCTCGACCCGCTGGGGCGTTGGCTGCTGGCGCGGCCCACCGTGGGAGACTCGGTGTGGGTCGTGGACCTGCCGGTGAAGCGGCTGGTGGGGGCCGTCGCGAGCGGCTGGCGAGCCGACCTGCCCGCGATCGCGCCCGACGGGTCGCTGCTGGTGCGTCAGGGAGACGACGTCGTGGCCTATCGCCCCGATTCACTCGTCGAGACGGGGCGGCTGAAGGGAGCGGCGGCGGACCTGTGGACGCTGAGTCCGTGGCGTCCGCGCGGAGGCTATCGAGGCGCATTCGCGGATGCGCAGGCTGCGGCAGGGCAGCCCGGGAGCCAGGGGGGAGGCGCCGCCGACACGGCGGGCGCCGCGGGCGGCCCCATGTACGTTCAGGTCTCCACGTCGCAGAACGAGGCGTGGTCGTCGGAGATGGCGCAGCAGCTCACGCGCGCCGGGCTCGCGGCGCGCGTGCTGCAGCCCAAGAGCCCCGATGACGGCTACCGGGTCGTACTGGGTCCGTACGCGACCCGGACCCAGGCGGACGCGATCGGCCGGAAGCTCGGGCGCCCCTTCTGGATCTACCAGCCCAGCACGCCGTGACGCTCCGCCCGCTGCCGCGCTCGCGGCTCGACGCCTTGGTGCCGTCGCTCGTCGCGGAGCAGGCGCTGGTGGCGCTGGTGCCCGCCACGGGCGACCTGAAGTGGGCGGCAGGCGCGGCGTGGGACGTCGCGCGCGCCGCCGCTCTGACAGGAGCCCGCCGCGTGGCGCTCGTGGACCTGTGGTTCGAGGACCCGAAGCTGCACGAGGTGGCGGGCCTCTCCCCTCCCGCAGAAGGCATCGTGGACGCCTTCGAGTACGACGTGTCGCTCACCAAGGCGGCCCACGAGATCGACCACGTTTTCTTCATCGCCGCAGGGACCGCGACGTCGCACGCCGGGGAACTGTTCGCGAATCCACGCTGGCGGCGGCTGCACGGCGGCTTCCGCGTGGAGGGAGCGCTGCTGTTGCTGTACCTGTCGGCCGGCGCACTGGCGCGACTCTCTGCCGTTCCCGACGGGCTGCTCGTGCTGTCACCCGACGGCTTCGAGCCGGAGTCGTCGATCGGCCAGGGCATCAGCGCGGCGATGGAGCGCGGCATCCCGTTGCTGGGCGTGGTGCGCGAGCGCTGGACGCCGGTGGCGACGCCAGCGCCGGACGCGCGGTCGTTGCGCGTCTCGGCGGCCCCTGCGGTGCGGGCGGCGCCGCGGCGCCGGGCGCGCCCCGTGGTCGTGGCGGCCACGCTCGCGGCTGGCGCCGCCGGCGGCTGGGCACTGTTCGCGCGTGGCGCCGAACAGCGTGCCGCGACGCGCGTCCCGCCTGCCGCACAGCCGGGCCCGCCCGCAGCCCCCGCCCGCCCCGCCCGCCCCACCGCCGTCACGCCGGCCCCACGTCGCGATTCGCTGCCGTGGACCGTACAGCTCGCGGCGTACGGCCGGCTCGACAAGGCGCTGGCCGTCGGCGACCGGCTCGCGGCAGGGGGTATCCCCCCCTTCGTGACACCGGTCGCGCTGAGCGGCCGCCGGGGGGGGGCCACCGTCTGGTACCGCGTCCTCGGCGGCGCGTATCCCACGCGCGACTCGGCCCTCGCAGCGCGGGCGCGGTTATGGAAGCACGGGCTCGTCGCCCGCGGCCAGGGCGACGTGCTGCGCGCCCCGTACGCGCTGCTGCTGGGCGGCGCGGTGCACCGGGACAGCCTCCGGGCCAAGGGGATCCCGGCCATCGCCTGGGATTCCGGCCGCCTCATCGTGGGCGCGTTCGAGAGCCCGGAGCAGGCGGCGCTCACCGAGGCGCGGCTGAAACGGGCCGGCATTCCGGCCACCCTCGTCACCCGCATGGGGACCACACCATGAGATTGACCCGGCTCGAACTGTCGGGCTTCAAGTCCTTCGCCGGCGGCGTGGAGCTGCCATTCGACGCGGGGGTCACGGCCATCGTGGGACCGAACGGCTGCGGCAAGTCCAACATCTCGGACGCGGTGCGCTGGGTGCTGGGCGAGCAATCGCCGCGGCTGCTGCGCGGCGGAAAGATGGAGGACGTGATCTTCCAGGGGTCCACGGGGCGGCGGCCGGTGAACGTCGCTGAGGTGTCGCTGGTGTTCGACAACGCGGACGGCACGCTGCCGCTCGCGTACCAGGAAGTCGTCGTCACGCGGCGGCTGTCGCGCTCCGGTCAGAGCGAGTACCTCCTCAACCGCTCGCCCGTGCGGCTGCGCGACGTGCAGGATCTGTTGCGCGGCACGGGGCTCGGCGCCGACGCGGCCGTCGTGATGGAGGCGCGCATGATCGAGGCGCTGCTCTCCGAGAAGGCGGAAGAGCGGCGCGCGCTGTTCGAGGAGGCGGCCGGGATCGGCTTGTACCGGGACCGCAAGAAGAGCACGGAGCGCCGGCTGGAAGAGACGGCGGCCGATCTGGCGCGGCTGGACGACCTGGTGAGCGAAGTGCAGACGCAGGTCCGGAGCCTAGCGCGGCAGCGCGGCAAGGCGGAGCGCTACGGCACGATGATCGAGGAGCGATTCGGGATCGCACTCACGCTCGTGCGGCGCGAGCTCGAGGACCTGGATCTCGCGCTGGGCGCGCTGGGAAAGCGGGCGACGGAGCTCACGGCCGCCCTCCCGGGTGAGCGCGCGCGGTTGGCCGAGGCGGAGCGCACCCGCGAGGCGCGCGCCCAGGCGCGGCACACGGCGGAGGCCCGTCGCACCGAGGTCGAGCGGCGACTCAACGACGCGAAGCTCGAGGTCGGGCGGCTGGAAGGCGACCTGGCCCTCGCCGCGGAGCGGCTGCACAACGCGGGACAACGGCGCGCCAAGGCGGCCCTCGATCGGGCGAGCTCCGAGACGCGCGCGGCGCGGGCAGACCGCGAGCGCGAAGCCGTCGCGGCCGAGTGCGGGGCGGCAGAGGGCGATCTCGCGGCGGTCCAGCGCGAGCTCGCGAACCGCACGACGCTCGAGCAGGAGGTGCGCGATCGTCTGCTCGCTCAGCGCGCGGCGGTGCGCGAGCTCGAGGAAGACCTGCAACGCCGGGCGGAGGCGTTCCGCGCGCTCGAGGGCGAGCGCGCGGCACTGGAGCGGGAGCGGGCGGAGCTGCGCCAACAGCTGGGGCAGGCGTCGCAGGAGCGCTCGACCCGCGACGCAGCCGAGCGGACTGCCGCCGCGGAGGCGAGCACGCTGGCGCAGCGCGCCACCGCTCGGGCGCGCGCGGCGACGGCGGCGGCGGAGGCCGTGGTGCAGGCGCGGCGGCGCGTCGCCGGCCTCAAGGAGCAGGAGACGCACGACCGGGCGGCGCGGCGCCAGGCCGAGGAGGCGGTGGCACAGGTGACGGCGCGGCGCGATGCCCTGGCGGACCTCGAGCGGGAGCGCGTCGGCCTGGCCCCGGCGGCGCAGGCGCTGCTGCGCGACAAAGCACACTTCGGCGACGCGGTGGTGGGGCCGCTCTCGGACTTCGTGCGCACCAGTCGCCGCGACGCGGAGCTCGCCGAGCGGCTGTTGGGCGAGTGGCTGCACGCCGTGCTGGTGCGCGACGCGGCGGCGATCGACGCCGTGCGCCACTGGCATGATCAGGTGCGCCCCGGGCCGCTGGTGCTGCTCCCCTGCGTGCCCGGCCCACGCCTGGCCGCGGACGGGCACCCGCTGCAGGAACGGCTCCGGGTGGACGGCCCCGCGACGGCATGGGTGCAGGCGCTGCTCGCCGGGCACGAGGTCCTGGACGGGAGCCGAGGGGCGGGGGCGGCGCTGCGGCGGCCGAACGGCGCCGTGTTCCTGGACGGCGGTCCCGCGACCGGGAGCGGAGCGGGGGGGCCCCTGCAGCGGCGCGCGGAGCTGGAAGCGCTCGAGCAAGACGTGCGCGAGGCGGAGGCGGCGCGCGGTCGCGCCACCGCGGCGCTCGAGTACACTCTCGCCGAGCTCGCCAAGGCGGACGCGGCGTTCACCGCCGCGGGGGCGGAGGCGGAGCAGGCACGGCAGGCGGAGCTCGAGGCGGGCGCCCTGAAGGGCGACGCCGAGCGCGCGGCGGCGCATGCCCAACGCGAGGCGACCGATGCGGCGGCGCAGGTGGAGCGGCTGTCGCGCCGGCTCGGCGAGGTCGAGGCGCGGCTCGCCACGCTGCACGGCGAGCTGGAGCGGCACGAGGTCGAGCGGGTGCGGCTCGACGAGCGTCTGGGAGCCGAGCGCGCGCGGCTCGCGGAGATCGAGGCGCAGCAGGAGGCGGCCCGCGAGCAGCGGGTGCAATGGCAGGTGGACGCCGCGCAGGTCGAGGCGCGGCTCGCCACGGCGCGCGAGCGCGCCGCCCGCGCCGCTGCCGACGCGGAGGAAGCCCGCCACCAGGGGGCATCCCTCGCCGGCGAGATCGCCGCGATCGACCACGACACGGCGACGCTCACCGGCCAGCAGACCCAGTGGCAGGACGCGCTCAAGGAGCGGAAGCTGGCCCTGGGCGCGCTCGAAGCCGCCGCCACCGACGCCGGGACGCAGGTCCAAGGGGCCGAGGCCGGGCTGGCGCAAGCAGAGGGGACGCTCACCGACGTGCGCCGCGCCCTGGATGCGCTCGGGGCGGAGGAGCACAAGCTCGAGCTCGAGCGCACCGAGATTCTCGGCCGCAAGCGCGGACTGGCCGAGCGGGTCGAGGCGGAATGGCGCAAACCGCTCGACCAGCTGCTCGCCGACGCGCCCGTCGTCGCGGGCGACCTCGCCTGGCTGCGCCAGGAGAACGAGCGGCTGCAGGGCGCGATCGACGCCGTGGGGCCGGTGAACGCCCTCGCCGTGGAGGAGCACGCCGAGGAAATGAAGCGCCTCGAGTTCCTGATGACCCAGCGAGACGACCTCGTGGCCGCCCGCCAGTCGTTGCAGCAGGCCGCGCGCGAGATCGACCGGACGGCGAAGGCCATGTTCCTCGAGTCGTTCGGCAAGGTGCGCGAGAACTTCCGCGCCGTGTTCCAGACGCTGTTCGGCGGCGGCGAGTGCGACGTGCGGCTCGCGAACGAGGACGAGCCCCTCGAGAGCGAGATCGAGATCCACGCCGCTCCGCGCGGCAAGCGCACCCAGCGGATTCACCTGCTCTCGTCGGGCGAGCGCACGCTCGTCGCCGTGTCGCTCTTGTTCGCGATCTTCCTGGCGAAACCCAGCCCGTTCTGTCTGCTCGACGAGGTGGACGCGCCGCTCGACGACGCGAACGTGGGCCGCTACGTGCGGCTGCTCGCCGAATTCAAGGATCAGACGCAGTTCATCGTCATCACGCACAACCCCCGCACCATGCAGGCCGCGGACGCGGTCTACGGCGTCACGATGCAGGAGCCCGGCGTGTCCACCATCGTGGGCGTGCGACTGGGCCAGATGGAACCGGTCTAAAGCGCGTGCGCCGGGCGCTCCGGGGCGCTCTGCTCCTCGGACTCGCCGTGCCGGCGGGCGGCGCGGCGCGCCGACTCCGTGTGTCTCCCGCGGCCGGCATCACGCCGCTCGCCCCGGTGGACCCCGTACTCACCACGATCACCCCCGACTTCTCCTGGTCGCTGGACAACCCACCGCCGCCCGGCACCACGGTGACCTACCGGCTGCGCGTCGCTCGGGACTCCGCGCTCGCGTCCCTCGTCGTCGATACCGCGACGGATACGGCGGGGTACGCCCTGCGGCGACCGCTCAAGCCGGGGCGGCCACTGTTCTGGCGCGTCGACGCGAGCAGCGCGACGACGGGCGTTGTCGGACCAATCACCGTCCCGCCCTGGGCTACGCTCACGACGCTGTCGGCGCCGGGGGGCGTCAACACCGCGGACGATCAGCCGACCTTCGCGTGGCGCTCGCCGGCCGTCGCGGCGCCGCCGGGGCCGTTCCACTACGACCTCACGGTGCGGCGCAGCGCGGTCCAGTTCGCCAATCTCCCCGAGTTCGCGGTCGGCGGGCTTCCCGACACGAGCTACCGGGCGCCGAAGCCGCTCGAGCGCAACGTGACCTATCTCTGGTCGGTCGTCGTGCACGCGGGCAGCGACACCAGCCTGGTGCGGAGCGCCGGGGTGTTCCTGGTCGTGGATTCGACCATTCCCCCCGCTACGCTGCTGTATCAGAACTTCCCGAACCCGTTCCCTGCCCTGGGGCGGGATTCGACCTGCATCTGGTTCGACCTCGCGGTGACGGGGCGCGTGGAGCTCGCGATCCTCGACCTGCGGGGCAACTCGGTGCGGCGCTTCGTGCCCGGGCCGGCGTTCCCCGAAGTCCTGCCCGCGGGCCGCTACGGTCGCAGCGGGGCCGGCGGACCGACCTGCGACCCGCGGCTGACGTGGGACGGCCGTGCCAACGATGGGCGCGACGTGCCCGCGGGCGTGTATCTGTACAAGTTGAATGCGGGGGGAGTAATTCAGTTCAGGCGAATCGTCTTCCGCGGAAGGAATCGGTAACGCAATGGAACTGGTCACCGTCGGGACGGGGACCGTAGCCCCGTCGGCGAGCCGGACGTCGGCGTGCCACTGGGTGAGCCGAGGCAGCTTGAAGATTCTGCTCGACTGCGGCGCCGGGGCGCTGCACCGCCTGGCGCAGTTCGGCCTCCCGTGGCACGACGTCACCCACGTGATCGTGTCGCACTTCCACCCCGACCACTGGGGCGAGCTGCCGATGCTGGTGTACGCCCTCAAGTACACCACCGTGCCGCCGCGCACGGACCCGCTCGTCGTCCTCGGGCCGCCGGGGGTGGTGCGCCTCGTGAAGAAGCTCGCCGAGGGGTACGGGCCGTGGCTGCTCGACCCGGGATTCCCGATCGGCATCCTGGACGTGCGGGATCGCGAGCCGTTTCCGCTCGACGGGGACGTGAGCCTCGAGACCTTCCCGGTGCCGCACACACCGGAAAGCGTGGCGCTGTCCCTCACGGCGCCCGAGGGACGGCTGGTGTACACGGGGGACACGGGCCCGTCGCGCGACCTGGCGCGCTGGGCGTCCGGCGCGGACCTACTGCTCGCCGAGTGCTCGCTGCCGGCCGATCAGGCGATCGACATTCATCTGACGCCGGAGCAGGCGGGAGAGCTGGCGCGCGACGCGGGCGTGCGGCGGCTCGTCTTGACGCACTTCTACCCACCGGTAGAAACTTCTGACCCGGCGCGCGCGGCCGGCGCGCGGTTCAAAGGAGGGGCGATCACCGCGGCGCGGGACGGTGACCGGTTCACCATCGGGGGGGGAGGCAAGTAGCAGTGCTGATCGTGATGCGACACGGGGCGACGGACGCAGAGGTCAGGCGCGTGGTCGCGGTCATCGAGGAGATGGGTTACAAGGCCCAGCCGATGCCGGGCGTGCAGCGTACCGCCGTCGGTCTGGTCGGTAACGACGGCCGCGTGGACGCGTCGCGCCTCGAAGGTCTCCCCGGTGTCCAGGAAGTGATCCACGTCTCCAAGCCCTACAAGCAGGTGAGTCGCGAGTGGAAGGCGGAGAACACGGTCGTGCGCCTCGGGGGAGGGGGCGCCGTTCAAGTCGGCGGCGCCGACGTGGTGGCCATTGCCGGCCCGTGCTCGGTGGAGAGCGAGCGGCAGATCATCGACGCGGCCCGCCTCGTCAAGGACGCCGGCGCGGTGATCCTGCGGGGCGGCGCGTGGAAGCCGCGCACCTCGCCCTACTCGTTCCAGGGGCTCGGGCGGCCGGGGCTGCGGCTGCTCGGCAAGGCGCGAGACGAGACGGGCCTCCTGATCTGCACCGAGGCGATGGACCCCGAGGGGGTGGGCTACGTGGCCGAGGTGGCGGACATCGTCCAGATCGGCGCCCGCAACATGCAAAACTTCTCGCTGCTCAAGGCGGCCGGCCGGGCCAAGAAGCCCGTCCTGTTGAAGCGCGGGATGTCGGCGACCATCGAGGAGCTGCTGCTGTCCGCCGAGTACCTGCTCGCCGAAGGGAACCACGACGTGATCCTGTGCGAGCGGGGCATCCGCGGCTTCGACACGGCGACGCGCAACGTGTTCGACCTCACGGCCATTCCGGTCGTGCACAAGCTGTCGCACCTGCCGATCATCGCGGACCCCTCGCACGGCACCGGACTGCGCGACAAGGTGATCCCCATGGCGCGCGCCGCCGTCGCCGCAGGCGCGGACGGGATCATGATCGAGGTGCATCCCGACCCCGAGCGCGCGCTGTCGGATGGAGCGCAAACGTTGTTCCCGGAGCAGTTCGCGCAGCTGATGCGCGAGGTGCGGGTGATCGCGGATGTGATCGGGCGGCGGGTGGCAGAGCCGGCACTAATAGACGGATAGGCGGTTAGACGGATAGTGAGGACGATGACAGGTCAGTCGCGGGTCGGGGGCCTTGCGTTCGCGGCGATGCTCCTATCCGGCTATCCGCCTAACCGTCTAACCGCCCAGGACCCCTGGCCCGTCCTCGACCACGCGAGCCAGACTTACCAGACGATCGCCAACCTGTCCGCCGACTTCGTGCAGGTCGTCGCGAATCCCATGATCGGCGCGCCGGACACGACGCGCGGGCGGCTGTACCAGATGCGGCCCAGCCGCTTCGCGATGCGGTTTACCGACCCGAAAGGCGACCGCATCGTCGCCGACGGCCGCTACCTCTGGCTGTACACGCCGAGCACGACGCCCGGCCAGGTGATCCGGTCGCGCATCCCCGAGGTCGGCACGACCGGTCCCAACTTGATCGGGCAGTTCGTGGAGCGTCCGCGGGAGCGCTACACGGCGCGGTATGTGCGGTCCGACTCGCTCGCGGACGGCGTAGCGGACATCGTGACCCTCAAGCCGAAGACGGGGGACCAGCCCTACAGCGCGGCGACCATCTGGATACGGCGCGACGACGGCTTGGTGCAGCGGATGGAGATCGCGGAAGCGTCGGGGCAGGACCGCACGGTGGTGCTGACGAACCTCAAGGTGAACGCCGGTGTGCCAGGCCGCGAGTTTACGTTTTCACCTCCGGCCGGAGTACGGGTGGTAGATCAGTAGCCAGCGCCGCGGCCACCCGCGCCGCCGTCGCCTCGTCCATCCCCCTCTTCTGCGCCAGCTCGAGCGCCGTGCGCCCCAGCGCGCGGTACAGCGCGGCGTCGTCACGCGTCAACACGTCGAGGTGGC
>WNEV01000060.1_pt1 | contig 53072 bp, 57 predicted proteins | sample 5399861 | NCBI WGS metagenome assembly WNEV01 (sample SAMN13153335, study PRJNA577476) | soil metagenome | isolation source: 40 cm grassland meadow soil 2 days after 3rd rain plot 2 | place: USA:California | collected 2015-11-11 | reverse complement strand
GCCGTGAGCCCGGTGACAGGCGCCGTAGAGCGCGGCGTTCTCGGCGGCCGGCCGCGCGGGGTTCGCCAGCTGGTGCGCGGCGCTGAAATGGTACACGCGGGTGACGTCGACCTCACGATTTTCGATCATTTCACCGCTCGCCTCGCCGGAGGCACCGGCTCAGCTCGCACTGCCGTATGTTCGATCATTTCACCGCTCGCCTCGCCGGAGGCACCGGCTCAGCTCGCACTGCCATCGTAGTCCACGAACAGCGTCGCGTCCTCCCAGACGCGCACGCCGGCCAGCCGGTCGGGGCCCAGCTTGGGCGCGAGCAGGTCCCAGATCGCGAGCGCGATGTTCTCCGTCGTCGGCACCCGGTCGCGGAACAGCGGGTCGGCGTTGAGGTCGGCGTGATCGAAGCGGTCGACCACGGTCTCGGTGACGATCCGCTTGAGCTCGCTCAGATCGATCACCATGCCGGTCCGCTCGTCGATCGGCCCGCGCACGCTGACGTCCAGCACGTAGTTGTGGCCGTGCGGCACCGTGAGCCGGCCGAACTTCTTCTCGTTCTCCGCCGGCGACCAGTCGGCGACCCAGTAGCGGTGGCCGGCCGCGAACGCGAAGCGCCGCGTCGAGCGCGCCTGCGCGGTCATGGACGCCCCCGGGTGGACGGCAGCGTCTCCAGCAGGCGCGCGGCCACGCGGTCGAGGTCGAAGTCCTCGACGCGACGGCGGCCCGCGGCGCCGAGCTCCGCGCGCACCTCAGCGTTCGCCAGCACTCTCTCCATCGCCCTCGCCAGCTCCTCGGGATCGTTCGGGCTCACCAGGAGCCCTGTGCGCCCGTCCTCGACGACCTCGGGGACGGCGGCCGTGCGGCACGCGACGATCGGTAACCCCGCGGCCATCGCCTCCGCGAACACGAGCCCGAAACCTTCCTGGACGGTCGGCAGGCAGAAGCAATCGGCACCCACATATTCTACGGCCAGCGCCGAGCGGCTGATCTCCCCCAGGAACGTCACCGTCTCCTCGAGCCCCAGGCCCGCCGACAGGGCCCGCAGGCGGGCGGACTCCGGCCCGTCCCCTACGATGCGGACGCGCACGCCCGGGATTCGGCCTCGCAGGCGCGCGCCGGCTCGCAGCAGGACGTCCAGGCGCTTGCGCGGGTACATGCGCGCGACGCAGAGAACGGTCGGCGGCCGCGAGCCCCGGCGTGGCGCCTCGGCGAAGCGGCGGCGCCACTCCGCGAGGTCGATCGGCTCGGGCACCACCGCGAGGCGCTCGCGCGGAACGTCGTAGACCTCGTGCGCGACGCCGGCGGAGTAACGGCTGGGCACGATCACCCGCTCGGCCAGGCGGACGTTGACGCGCTCCCAGCGCGCCTGCACCGTGAGTAACGCGCGAACCAGTCCGCCCTCGTTGCGGAGCTCGTCGGCGATGATCCCCTTCAGCATCACGGCGTATCCCACGCCGGGCGGCCGACGCGACGCCCAGCGGTAGCCGTCGAGGTCCACGCCGATCACGACGTCGGCGTCGGGCGGGTCGCTCACGACCGCGCGGTTGTAGCGCCAGCGGTCGAAGGTATGGAAGCCGGTGCGCGTGGTGATGGGGCGGAGACGGGCGGCGTGACCGAGGCGCTGGAGCCCGCGCAGCACGCCGTCGATGGCCACCCAGGTCCCGCTGCCTTCCGTCGGGCTCGGCGGTGTCGAGCTGAGGAACTCGAACCGCACCGGGCTCAGCGGCCCTGGAACTTCGGCGGGCGCTTCTCGAGGAAGGCCCGCGTGCCCTCCTTGTAATCCTCGCTCGCGGCCGCCTCGCGCGACAGCTCGCGCAACCGTGTGCGTCGCGCCTCGGTGTAGCCGGCGAGGTAGAACTGGATCGACTGCTTGCTGCCGCGCACCGAGAGCGGCGCGTTCTCGCTGACCAGCTGCAGATAGTCGTAGGTCGTGCGCTCCAGCTCGGCCTCCGGCACCAGGCGCTGGATGAGGCCGATGGCGAGGGCCTCGCGGTCGCCCACGGTGCGGGCGGAGAACAGGATGTCCTTCGCGTACGCGGGGCCGACGAGATCCACGAGCTGGCCGATCGCCTCGGGCGGATAGACGATGCTCAGCTTGGCGGCGGGGATGCCGTACTTGCTGCCCTCGGCGGCGAAACGCAGGTCGCAGCCCATCGCGATGCCCATCGCCCCGCCCATGCAGAAGCCGTAGATCATCGCGACCGTCGGCTTCGGGCACTCGCGGATCGCCGCGTAGGCGGCCGCGGTGGCCTCGCCGTAGCGCTGCGACGACTCGGCGTCCTTGCGCTGCTCCTGGAACTCGGAGATGTCCGCGCCCGAGGCGAAAGCCACGGTCCCGGCGCCGCGGTAGACGATGCCACGCACCGACTCGTCCTTCACGAGCCCCTCGGTGACGCGCGCGATCTCCACCCACATGGCGTAGCTGATCGCGTTGCGGGTCTTGGGCCGGTTGAAGACGACGGTGGCGATGGGACCGTCGTGCCGGACGAGGATGTCGTCGCCGTTCACGGTCGTGGAGTGTAGCAGAGGCGCGGAGGTGGTGGCGGTGGGAGGAATTGAACCTTATCCGATGGCGCTTATGAGACCCCACAGAGACGAGGAGATCCGTCCCGATCAGATCCGACGAATTCTCGCCTCGGTGCCCGTGGATTTGGTGGCGGTGGGAGGAATTGAACCTCCGACACGGGGCTTATGAGACCCCTGCTCTGCCGCTGAGCTACACCGCCGGATGGCCGGGACGACCGCGCAGCGAACGGAGTGTACCGCACGACGCCGACACGCAGCCAGCCCATGTGCGCGCAATTAAATCATGGCGCCGCCGTGCCGAGAACCCTTTGCTATAATCCGCACGGGCAATCCGAGGGCGCGGGTCCGGCTACTCAAGCAGCACGGTTCGGAGGACTCTTCAATGCAGTTCCGGCGACACCTCTGGCACGACGATCCCACGCTCCGCCAAGAAGAAGTCGACGACGATGACGACGACCCCGACGACGATGTCGACGATGAGGACGACGCGGAGGACGATGATCTCGACGACGACCTCGACGACGACGATGACGACGATGACTTCGACGAGGACGATGACGGGTTCGATGCCGACACCACCGAGGGAGAGGAGGACGAGGAGGACGACGAGGACGAGGACGACGATCTCGACGACGACGATCTAGACGACGACGATCTCGACGAAGACGACGACGACGAAGAAGAGGACGACGAGTAGCTCCATCGATCGACAGGAGGCGGGCGGATGCCAAGCATTGGGGATTGGACGATGTTCCTGCTGCGGTGGTTTCACTTCCTCGCCGGCATCACGTGGATCGGGATGCTCTACTACTTCAACTTCGTACAGACGCCGTTCTTCGCGACGGCCGAGGCCCCGGTGCGCTCCGGCATGATCGTGGGGAGCCTGGTCGGGCGTGCGCTGTGGTGGTTCCGCTGGGGCGCGATGCTCACCTTCATCACCGGCTGGCTCTACATCCTGTACATCGCGTTCCACCGCTTCGGCGGCCTCCAGCCATTCTTCTCGGTGCCCTACGGCTGGTCGATCTTCATCGGCGGCATGCTCGGCAGCCTCATGTGGGCCAACGTCTGGTTCGTCATCTGGCCGGCGCAGCAGGTCATCATCGCCTCGGCCACCCAGGTGTCGAAGGGAGGCCAGGCCATTCCCGAAGCGGCGGCCCGGGGCGCGCGCTCAGGCGTGGCCTCTCGCACGAACACGCTGCTCTCGGTCCCGATGCTCTTCTTCATGGGCGCCGCGAGCCACTTCGCCTTCTACACGCCGACCGCGCGCGGCGCGAAGGTGACGATGCTCGTCGTGCTCTTCGCCATCATGGCGATCGTGGAGTGGAACGCGCTCTCGACGAAGCAGTGGGCGGGCAAGAAGATGCTGACGACGGTCAAGGGCACGCTGTGGGGCGGCTTCGTGCTCTCGGCGGTCTTCTTCGTCGCGCTCAAGCTCATCTTCGCCTGATCGGACGGAGCAGCCGGGGCCGGTCCCGCGCCGGCCCCGGCGGCCTTCGCTCGAGCGCCCCCGCGGCTATTTTAGATACGCGGCGAGCGCCGGGATCTCCGGCGCGACCGCCGGCTGCGGCGGCATGACGTTCGTCGGGCGCTTCGGCTTGTAGCCCGGCGGATAGCTCCCCCTCAGAATCCTCGCCTCCAGGAGCTCACGCGACGCGCCCTTCACGGCCGGGCCGACGGCGCCGTCTTGCGCCGGGTCCGCGTTGTGGCACTGCGTGCACTGGGCGAGATAGACCTGACGCCCGCGCTCGGCGAGAGGGTCGCTCGACGGTTGGGAGCAGCCGCCGGCGAGCGCGGCGGCGAGAAGGACCAGCCCGAGGCGAGACCGCATCGGGCCGGACTGTACCAAAAAAGTTCGGGGGGCCCGAATGGCCCCCCGAACGCCATGCGAACGATGAACGGCCCGCTTACTTCGTCGCGACGGCCGGGCGCAGCCGCGCGCGCGCGGCGTCGAAGTCGATCACGGGTGCGGACCGCGCCTGGCCCGGGCGCCGGTCGACGATCTCGGCCCGCCCCTGGAGCATCGCGAGCGTCTCCTCCTCGGCGAACAGCGGCGTGGGCGCGGGGTTCAGCGCGAGCCGGATGCCGGCCATCGCAAAGCGCAGGCGCCACCACCTGCGGCTCAGGTTCGCCCAGCGCGACAGCGCAGGCCTGGCCTCGGCCACCGGCGTGGGCGCCGGCAGGTAGTACACGTTCGAAGACACCGCCAGGGTCGCCGTCGCCACGGAATTCCTCACGCCAGCCCCCGCTCTTCCATGAGCGCCGTGACCTGTCGGTAGGCGCCCGTCAGTGCCTGGTCGAACGACGCTTCCAGTCGATACGCCGCTATCGCGGCCGACACGCGCTCGCGTGCCGAGGCCGCCTCCGTCGCGCGCGCCCGTGCCTCGGCGGCACGGGCCGCCAGCGTGGCGCCGGCGTCGGCCAGCGAGAAGATCGAGCCCACGATGCGCGGCTCGCCGGAGTCGGGATGCGCCGTCGGCGCCGCGAGCGTCACCGGCTTGCGTCGTGCCGGCGCCTCGATCCGGCTCGCCAGGACGATGCTGGGGCGCCAGAGAACGACATCGGACGTCGGGGCCTTCACCCGGGGCTGCTCAGCGGCGCGTCGGGGCTTCTTCATACGCATCCTCGTAATGGCAACGAGAGTGCCACCCCGGATGCGTTCTAAGTGCTCGCCGGAACGGGCTTAGTAGAACATCCCGAGGAGCCGGGACCCGGGAGGTTCTCCGGGGCGGGCGGAAGAACTCCTAGGACGGCTTCTCGAGGCTGTAGTCGCGGATCTTCTTGTTGAGGGTCTTCACGTCCACGTCCAGGACGCGCGCCGCGCGGGCCTTGTTCCATCCCGTCGCGTTGAGCACGCGCTCGACGTGGCGCCGCTCGACGTCGGCCAACGGCACCAGCACGGGATCGGCCTCGCCCTCGACGGCGGCGGCCGGGCGCGACCGCGAGAGCTCGGGCGGCAGGTCGGCGGCGTGCACGTCGGCGCCCTCGTGCAGGATCTGCAGGCGCTCGACGAGATTACGCAGCTCGCGGATGTTGCCGGGCCAGTCGTACGCCATGAGCCGCTCCAGCGCGTCCGTCGCGAACGACAGCGGCTTGCGCGCGCCGACGTTGGCGCTCAGGAAGTGCTGCACGAGCAGCGGGACGTCCTCGCGCCGCTGGCGCAGCGCCGGCACCTCGACCACCACCGTGCTCACGCGGTAGAAGAGGTCCCAGCGGAAGCGGCCCTCGGTCGCCTCACGCGTGAGGTCCTTGGCCGTGGCGGCCACGATGCGCACGTCGACGTGGAACGCGCGCTCCTCGCCCACCCGCCGCACCTCGCCGGAGTCGAGCGCGCGGAGCAGGCGCACCTGCATGGCCGCCGACATCTCCCCGATCTCGTCCATGAACAGCGTGCCGCCGTTGGCCGCCTCGAAGAGACCGACGCGCGAGGTGACGGCGCCGCTGAAGGCGCCCTTGCGGTGGCCGAACAGCTCGGTCTCGAGCAGGGTGTCGGGCAGCGCGCTGCAGTTGATGGACACGAAGGGGCGCCCCGCGCGCTTGCTGCGGAGATGGATCGTGCGCGCCACCAGCTCCTTGCCGGTGCCGCTCTCGCCGTGGATCAGGACGGGGCTGTCGGTAGCGGCCACGCGGCCGATCACGCTCAGCACCTCGGCGACGGCCGGACTATCGCCGATGATGGTCGGGAGGCCGTCGCGCCGGTGGATGACCTCGCGCAGCGCGGAATTCTCGCGGCGCAGCGCCTTCTTCTCGGCCGCCTTGGCGACGACCTCGAGCAGCTCGGGGTTCTTCCAGGGCTTGGTGATGAAGTCGTAGGCGCCGAGACGCATCGCTTCCACCGCCGTCTCGACGTCGGCGTGGCCGGTGAGCACGATCAACTCGGCGTCCACGTCGGCGTCACGCGCCCAGCGCAGGATGTCCAGCCCGGAGTGGTCGGGCAGCTGGACATCGACGAGGGCCACGTCGAACTCTTCGCGCGCCAGGTGCGCCATCGCCTCGCCGCCAGAGCCGGCGTCCACGACGGCGAACGGAGAGCGCGAGAGGACGGCGACCAGCAGACCCCGCACGTTGGTGTCGTCATCGACGACGAGCACGTGGATCGTGTCCGGCATCTGGACGCCATGGTAGCACCTCCAGTACACTACCCACCTCAGGAGGACCGCTCGAATGTCGCAACCCCCGGCTCTCCGCATCGAGGGAGCCCGGCAGAACAACCTCAAGAACATCTCGGTCGAGATCCCCCACGATCGGCTCACCGTCGTCACCGGCGTCTCCGGGTCCGGCAAGTCGTCGCTGGCGTTCGACACCCTGTTCGCCGAGGGGCAGTGGCGGTACATCGAGTCCCTCTCGACCTACGCGCGGATGTTCCTCGAGCGGATCGACCGGCCCGACGTGGACCGCATCGAGCAGATCCGCCCCGCGGTGGCCCTCGAGCAGAAGAACCCCGTGCGCACCGCGCGCTCCACCGTGGGCACCGCGACCGAGATCTACGACTACCTCCGGCTGCTGTACGCGAAGGTCGGCCGCGTGCACTGCGCGTCGTGCGGCGCGCCCGCCGCCAGCCACTCGGCGGCGACCATCGCCGAGACCCTGCTGGCCGAGCACGCGGGCGCGCGGGCCCTCGTCACCTTCCCGCTGCCGGTCCCGGCCGGCGTGCCGCCGACCGAGGTCTGGGCGGCCCTCACGCGCCGCGGCTTCGCGCGCGTCCGCCTCGGCGCCGAGGTCGTGGATCTCGCGGCGCCGCCGCCCCCCACGCTTCCGGGACCCGAGCTCGACGTTGTGCTCGACCGCGTCGTGCTCGCTGCCGACGGCCGCGCGCGCCTCGTGGACTCGCTGGAGACCGCGTTGCGCGAGGGCGGCGGGCGCGTCGCGGTGGAGATCGTCGGCGGGGCGCGGCGCGCGTTCACCGAGGAGTTCCGCTGCGGGGCGTGCGGCGCCGCGCTGGAGCGGCCCCAGCCGCTGCTCTTCTCGTTCAACCATCCGCTCGGCGCCTGCGCGGAGTGCAAGGGCTTCGGCAACGTCCTCAAGTACGACGAGTCGCTCGTCGTTCCCGACCGCGCCCTCAGCCTCGGCGGGGGCGCGATCGAGCCGTGGACGCACCCGTCCGGCAAGTGGTACCAGCGCGAGCTCGTGAAGGCGGCGCGGCGGGCCGGGGTAGATCTCGAGATTCCGTGGGAGCGGCTGGGCGAGCGCGCGCGCCGCCTCGTCTACGATGGCGACGGCAAGTTCCCCGGCATCAACGGCTTCTTCGAGGAGATCGAGTCCTACCGCTACAAGCTGCACGTGCGCGTGTTCCTCTCGCGCTACCGCACGCAGTCGCCCTGCCCGGTGTGCGCGGGCGCGCGGCTCAAGCCGGCGGCGCTCGCCGTGAAGGTGGCGGGGCTCACCATCGCGGAGTTCACGGGGCTGACCATCGAGCGCGCGGCGGCCACCCTCGACTCCCTCAGCCTGACGGCGTGGGAGGCGGCGGTGGGGCGCGAGATCCTGCGCCAGCTCTCGGCCAAGCTCACGTTCCTGCTGCGCGTCGGCCTCGGCTACCTCACCCTCGGACGCCAGACGCGCACGCTCTCGGGCGGCGAGGCGCAGCGAATCAATCTGGCGAATCAGCTCGGCTCGCAGCTGGTGGGAACGCTGTACGTCCTCGACGAGCCGTCCATCGGCCTGCACGCCCGCGACACCGCGCGCCTGGCCGACCTCTGCCGCGAGCTCGCGACGGCCGGTAACACCGTCGTCGTCGTCGAGCACGACCGCGCCTTCATCGAGGCCGCCGACCACGTGATCGAGCTCGGTCCCGGCTCCGGCGAGCGCGGCGGGGAGGTCGTCTTCAGCGGCTCGCAGGACGAGTTCCGCAAGACGACGCGCTCGCTCACCGCGCGCTACCTCACCGGGCGCGAGTCGATCCCCGCGCCGCTGACGCGTCGGCCGGGCCGCCGCCACCTCGTTCTCACCGGCGCGCGCGAGCACAACCTGAAGGACGTCACGCTACGGCTGCCCCTCGGCACGCTCACCGTCGTCACCGGCGTGTCGGGCTCCGGCAAGTCCACGCTCGTGCACGACACGCTCTATCGCGCCGTCGCGCGCGCCTTCAAGACGGAGTTCCAGACGCCGGGAGCCTACACGGCGGTGACCGGCATCGAGTACCTCAAGGGCGTGCGGCTCATCGACCAGGAGCCGATCGGGCGCACGCCGCGCTCGAATCCCGTCACCTACGTGAAGGCCTTCGACGAGATCCGCAAGCTCTACGCCGCGCTGCCGCGCGCCAAGGCGCTGGGCCTCGGCGCCGGGGCGTTTTCCTTCAACGTGCCGGGCGGCCGCTGCGAGTCGTGCCAGGGCGACGGCTTCCAGAAGCTCGAGATGTACTTCTTCGAGGATGTGTACGTGTCCTGCCAGGAGTGCGAGGGCCGGCGCTACCGCCCGGAGGTGCTCGGGGTCAAGCATCGCGGCAAGTCGATCGCGGACGTGCTCGCGCTCACCGTCGACGAGGCGGTGGACTTCTTCGCCGCGACGCCGGCGCTGTCGCGGCGGCTGCGCACCCTCCAGGAAACGGGCCTCGGCTACCTGCGCCTCGGGCAGCCGGCCACCACGCTCTCCGGGGGGGAGGCGCAGCGGCTGAAGATCGCCGCCGAGCTGGCCGCGCGCGCCACAGGCGAGATGCTCTACCTGCTGGACGAGCCGACGACCGGCCTGCACCTCGACGACGTCAAGAAGCTCCTGCTGGTGCTCAACCGCCTCGTGGACGCCGGCAACACGGTCGTCCTCGTCGAGCACCACCTCGACGTCGTCCGCGCCGCCGACTGGGTGGTGGACCTCGGCCCCGAGGGCGGCGAGGAGGGCGGCGAGATCGTGGTCGAGGGGCCGCCCGAGATCGTCGCGCAGACGCCGGGGTCGTACACCGGCAAGTTCCTCGCGGAGATCCTGCCCAAGAACGGCGGGCCCAAGAACGGCAAGAAGTGATCGTTTTCGCGGCAATAGGTAAATTTTTGACCGGGCCCCCCCGTGAAGTTCCTGACCGCCGGCGCCCACGGGGGTGGTGGGAAAAAGTTTTCATGGATTGTGAGCAGGTTCTGGAACACCCTATACTCACAGGACAAATCAGCGCCGGGGAAGATCGACCTCCCGAATGAGAACAACGGATCTCCAGCTCTCGAACGGCCGCGCCAGTGGACTCGTGGACGTCCTCGACCGGGTTCTCGACAAGGGCCTGGTCGTGGCCGGCGACGTCAAGATTTCCCTCGCCGAAGTCGAGTTACTCACGATCCGGATTCGTCTGATCGTGTGCTCCATCGACAAGGCGCAGCAGATCGGCCTCGACTGGTGGAAACACGACGCCCACCTGTCTCCGAATCGTCTGTCCTCGGAGAACGAAGAGTTGCGCCGCCAGGTGCGGCTGCTCGAGCGCAAAGTCGCTTCGCTCTCGTCGCGCAAGGGCAACAGGCGGCGCGACGGCGGTCACGATGCGAACCGACAAGGAGACTGAGCGATGCCAGTCGAACGGACAAGCGGCGGCACAAGCCTCATCGACGTCCTCGACCGGGTGCTGGACAAAGGCATCGTCATCGACGCGTGGGTCCGCGTCTCGCTCGTCGGCATCGATCTGATCACCGTCGAAGCCCGTGTCGTCGTGGCGTCGATCGAGACCTATCTCAAGTATTCCGAGGCGGTGGGCTCGCTCACGTCCGCGTCGAGGCCCGCGATCGACGGTCACGTGAGCGAGGCGGTGATCGCCGAGAACGCGGCGCTGAGAGTCGAGATCGCGCGCACGCGCCGCGAGGGGACCGTCTCACGGAGACTGCGTAGGCCGTGAGTCGGAGTGCCGCGCTGCGCACCATGGCGCGGCGCCGGGGCAAGGTCGACGCTGCCGAGCGGCTGAAGCTGGCGGAGACGCTGCTCGAGACCGACGATCTCGCGACCTGTGCCCGGTGCGCGCTGGACTGGCTCGGCCGGTCGGCCGGCGTCGCGCGGGGGCTCTGCCTCGTGGGGTCGCAGGAAAGTCCATCCGTGCTCCAACCCGTCGCCACGCTCGCCGTGCGCAGCACACGCGCGCAGTCCTTCACGCTCGATCTGGAGACGCACAACGACCCGCTGGTCGCGGCCACCGTCCGGCTCGAGGCGAGTATCTTCGGCCGCAACGGCCGGCCGGCGCCGCGCACGCCGCTGGAGTCGAGCCGCCTCATCGCCATCCCTCTCCACGCGCGCCAGGCGCTCGAGGAGTACCCGATCGGCCTGCTGATCGTCGCGCCCATCGACCCCGAGATCGAGACCGAGGCGAAGTGGGTCGCGGGCCTGCTCGGCCCGCGCCTGACCGCGCTGCGGGCCGCCCAGCGCCGCCAGGAGGGCGAGCGGCGCAGCCTCCGCGAGCGGACGCTGCTCTACAACATCATCAACGCGGTGTCCGACCCGGTCCTCCTGACCGACACCGAGGGCCGCATCATCGTCGCCAACGCGCGCGCCGAGGTCCTGCTGTCGTCGGGCGAGGACGACAGCGAGGGGCGGCGCCGCGCGGTCGCCCTCAACAACATGCTCTTCTCGTCCGCGCTCACCCGGCGGGCCATCGAGGGCGCGGAACCGTGGCGGCACGAGCTGCTCCTCGTCGACCCCGTGGACGGCTCCGACCTGCTCTTCGAGCTGCTCAGCACGGTCACCGTGGACCCGCGCGAGGGCACGGGCATCGTGTCGATTCTGAGAAACGTCACCGACCTGCGCCGCGCCACCCAGGAGATCGAGGAGAACTACCGCAAGCTGCGGCTGGCGGAGGCCGACGCTCGCGCCGAGCGCGACCGCCTCGACCTCATCATCGACTCGGTGGCCGACCCGATCCTCGTCACCGATCCGAACGCCAACATCGTGATGCTGAACGCGCCGGCCGAGCGCCTGTTCACCGTCGACCCCGCCGCCGGCGCCGAGGCGCGCCGCACGGTGCAGGCGAACGACGCGCACTTCTCGTCGTTCGTCTCGAACCTCTTCTTCGAGCCGGGCGCGCTGCGGCGCAGCGGCTCCATCGGCCTCGTGGACCCGCGCACCGGCGCTCCCCTGCCCGTGGAGGCCATCTCCGGCAAGATCGTGTCGGAGCACGGCGAGGTCACGGCCACCGTGACCATCCTGCACGACCGCACGGAGGAGCTGGAGCGCGCGCGCCTGTACGAGCAGCTCAAGCGCGCCTCGAGCGAGCTGGAGCAGAAGGTGCGCGAGGCCACCGCCGAGCTGACCCGCCAGAACGAGCTGCTGCGCCGCTCGCACTTCGAGATCGAGCGGGCGTCGGCGGCGAAGTCGCAGTTCCTGGCGAACATGTCCCACGAGTTCCGCACGCCGCTCAACGCGATCCTCGGCTACACGAGCATGCTGCTCAAGGGCGTGACGGGCGAGCTCACGGCCCACCAGCGGCGCAACCTCGAGCGCGTGGACAGCAACGCGCACCACCTGCTGGCCATCATCAACGACATCCTCGACATCTCCCGCATCGAGGCGGGCAAGATGCCGCTCACGCTCACGACGTTCGACCTCAAGGACCTCGTGGCCGAGGTGCTGGCCGAGGTGGAGCCGATCATCGCCCGCTCGCAGCTCGCGGTGACGAGCCAGCTGGCGGCGGACGTGCCGCAGCTCAAGACGGACCGGCAGAAGGTCAAGCAGATCGTCATCAACTTCCTGACCAACGCCATCAAGTTCACGCCGCGGGGGTCGGTGGAGGTGCGCGCCGGGTCGATGCCCGACGGCGACCAGATCGCGATCGCCGTCGCCGACACCGGCATCGGCATCTCTGCCGAGGACCGCGAGCGGATCTTCGAAGACTTCCGCCAGGCCGACAACTCGCCGACGCGCGAATACATGGGCGCCGGCCTCGGGCTCGCCATCTGCCGGCGCCTGGCCGGCATGCTCGACGGGGCCATCACGCTCGAGAGCGAGATCGGCCGCGGCTCGACGTTCACGCTCGTCGTGCCGCGCGAGGTCAAGCGCGCATGACCCCGCGCCGGACGCAGGCGGCGAAGGAGGGCAAGGCGGCGGCGGCGAAGTCGCCGCTGATCCTCGTCGTGGACGACTTCGCCGACAACCGGGAGATGTACAGCCAGTTCCTCCAGTTCTCGGGCTTCCGTGTGGTGGAGGCGCAGAACGGCCACGAGGCGCTCGAGAAGGCGTTCGGGCACGCGCCCAATTTGATCGTCATGGACCTCTCGCTGCCCGGCCTCGACGGCTGGGAGGCGACGCGGCGGCTCAAGGCCGACGATCGCACCCGGGCCATCCCGATCATCGCCCTCACGGGCCACGCGCTCGCCGGCCACTCCAAGGGCGCGATGGATGCCGGCTGCGACGCGTTCATCACCAAGCCGTGCCTGCCCGAGCGCCTGCTGGAAGAGATCAAATCGATGCTGAAGGGCTAACCGGACCACCCGAGAGAGGACGTTAGCGATGGCTCCCAAGCGGAGGCCCTCTCGCCGCACCACCGCCCGTCCGTCGCGGACGGTGGACAAGAAGGCTGCGCCGAACAACGGCATGGCCGCATCGCGCGTCATCCGCGAGGTTCCGCCGCGGGCGGCGGCGCCCACCGTGTCGAAGGCCGGCGCGAAGCCGGTGGAGAGCCGCGGCAAGTACGTGTATTGCGTCATCCGGTCCGAGGACGCGCTGCGCTTCGGCGCCGTCGGCCTCGGCACCGTGCCCGCCGAGGTGTCGACGGTGCACTACAAGGACATCGCGGCCGTGGTGTCGGACACGCCGATCGAGGTCTTCGACGCCACGCGCGAGAACGTGCTGGCCCACGAGCGCGTGAACGAGGCCGTCATGCGCGACCACACGGTCATCCCGATGTCCTTCGGTACCGTGTTCAAGACGCGCGACGACATCATCGAGCTGCTGCGCGGGGCCTACAGCGCCTTCATCGACGTGCTCCTCAAGATGGAGGACAAGGTCGAGTTCGGCCTCAAGGTGCTCTGGGAGCGCGACGAGGTCGTCAAGCAGATCGAGCGCGAGGACGACGACGTCCGCCAGCTCAAGAGCGAGATCTCGTCGCAGAGCGGTCCGACGTACTTCGCGCGCGTGCAGTACGGGCGGCTCGTGGAGGGCGCGCTGCAGGCGCGCTCCGAGCGCTACGTGAGCGAGATCTTCGAGTCGCTGCGCGACGTGGCCGTCGCCTCGCGCGCCAACAAGCCCATCGGCGACAAGATGATCATGAACGCGGCCTTCCTGGTCTCCCGCGACCGCGAGCAGGCGTTCGACGCGAAGGTCAAGGCCGTCGGCGCCAAGTACGCGCCCCTGACGTTCCGGTACACCGGCCCGTGGCCGCCCTACAACTTCGTCAACATCCGCCTGAAGCTCGAGCGCGCGACGCCGGGGGGGTGATGCCGTGAGCGTCGGCCTGCGGACCTACGCCGTCGCCGTGGCGGCCGTGGCCGGTGTGACCGTGCTCGCGCTCGCCCTTCGCCCCGCCCTCCAGGGCGCCGTCTCGCCGCTGTTCCTGGCCGCCGTGGCCGTCGCCTGCGCGTACGGCGGCTGGCGCCCCGGCTTCGTGGCGACCGCGCTGTCCCTGATCATCACCGAAGCCGTGTTCCCGCCGTTCTTCTCGCTCGACACCGCCTCGGTCGTGCGCGCGGGCGCCTTCGCTGTCGTCGGGCTCCTCACCGCGTTGCTGTTCGCGCGCGCGCGCGACGCGCGCGCGCGGGCCGAGGCCCTGGCGCGGGCACGCGAGGAGCTCCTGCGCCACGAGCAGGCCGCGCGCGCCGACGCGGAGACGGCCGGGCGCTCCAGGGACGAGTTCCTGGCCACGCTCTCGCACGAGCTGCGCACACCGCTGAACGCGCTCATGGGCTGGATCTGGTGGCTGCGCCGCGGCAGCTTCGACGAGGAGCGCCGCGAGCGGGCGCTGGAGACGATCGAGCGCAACACGACCTCGCTCGCCCAGCTCATCGAGGGCCTGCTCGACATCTCGCGCATCATCACCGGCAAGCTGCGGATCTCGGCGAGCGAGGTCGAGCCGGCGGCGGTGGTGGCGGCGGCCGTCGAGGCCGTGCAGCCCGCGGCGGCCGCCAAGTCGATCGCGCTGAGCGTCGACGTCGACGAGACGGTGGGGCCCGTCGTCGCGGATCCCGACCGCCTGCAGCAGATCCTCTCGAACCTCCTGTCGAACGCCGTCAAGTTCACACCCGACAAGGGCCGCGTGGATCTCACGCTGCGCCGCGCGGGAAGCGAGGCCGTCCTCGAGGTGCGGGACTCGGGCCAGGGCATTTCCGCCGCGCGCCTGCCGCACGTCTTCGATCGATTCCGTCAGGCCGACGCGCGCCGGCCGATCACGGGTCTCGGCCTCGGCCTGTCGATCGTCCGTCACCTCGTCGAGGTGCACGGCGGGACGATCCGCGCGGAGAGCCCCGGTGAAGGCCAGGGCGCGACCTTCACGGTGACCCTGCCGCTGCGCGCGGCCGCGGGCGCGGACGCCTCGCCCGCGATGGCGCCGCGCGCGCAGGGACCGCGGCTCGACGACCTGCGCATCCTCGTGGTGGAGGACGACGCGGACGCGCGGCTCTGGCTCAAGGAGAGCCTCGAGAGCCTCGGCGCCGGGGTCCTGATCGCGACCTCCGCGCAGGAAGCGTTCGAGACGTTCGAGCGCGAGACGCCGCACGTGCTCGTGTCCGACATCCGGCTCCCCGACGCCGACGGCTACGCGCTGATCCGGCGCGTCCGCGCCGCCGACGCCGCGCGGGGCTGGCAGACGCCCGCGATCGCGCTCACCGCCTATCCGCGCGTGGAGGATCGCGCGCGGGCGCTGGAGGCTGGCTTCCAGATACACGTCCCCAAACCGGTGGCGCCGGACGAGCTCGCGGCCGTGATCGCCTCGCTCGCCGGCCGAAGCGAGGACCCGCCGTGATCATCCTCGACACCCTGCTGATCGGCGGTCTCAAGTTCGTGCTGAACAAGATCGTCGACGCCGTCGACAGCCAGCTCAACGACGACGGCGTCGTGCGCGAGGAGCTGCTGGCCGCGCAGATGCGCCTCGAGCTCGGCGAGATCTCCGAAAAGGAATTCGCGACCCTCGAGGCCGATCTGCTCGCCCGCCTGCGCGAGATCCGCGAGCGCCAGCGCGGGCCGACGCCGGCGCCGGGCGAGATGCGGATCACCGGCATCGAGGTGCGGTTCGACGACGGCTCGGGCGACACCGACGCCGAGGACGACGCCGCCGAGCGGTGACGCCGGCGGCCGGATTCCGCTTCTTCGGAGGCAAGGGCGGCGTCGGCAAGACCACGACCGCGGCGGCGGCGGCGCTGGCCGCGGCCGAGCGCGGGCGACGTGTCCTGCTCGTCTCCACCGATCCCGCCCACTCGCTCGGCGACGCCCTCGAGCGTCGGCTGTCCGCGCGCCCGTCTCGCCTGCCGACTCGACGCGGTACGCTCGCCGCCGTCGAGCTGGACGCCGATCGGGCGCTCGAGCGCTGGCTCGCCGCGCGCCGGCGTCCGCTGCGCACGATTGCCGCGCGCGGCACGTACCTGGACGAGGACGACGTCGATCGCCTGCTGGCGCTCTCGCTGCCCGGCGTCGACGAGCTGATCGGCCTCATCGAGCTGCACCGTCTCGCGGCCGCCACCCCGCGCGTGGCGGCGCGCGACGTCGTGGTCGACACCGCGCCCACCGGGCACACGCTCCGCCTGCTCGCCATGCCCGACACGCTCGCGCGCGTCGCCGGCGTGCTCGCCGACATGCTCGCCAAGCACCGGTTCCTCGGCGAGAGCCTGGCCGGCGCGCACCGGCCCGATGCGGCCGACGCGCTGGTCGCGGAGATCGAGGGCGAGGCGCGCGCGCTCAACGCGCTGCTGCGTGACCCCGCGCGCTGCCGCTTCACGTGGGTGCTCGTGCCCGAGCCGCTCGCGGTCGAGGAGGCGCGCGACGGCGTCCGCGCGCTCGAGGCGGCGGGGATCGCGGTGGACGAGATCGTCGTCAATCGGGTCACGCCGGCCAGCCGCTGCGACCTCTGTGGCGCGCGCGCCGCGGCCGAGTCCCGGGTGATCGCGCGGCTGCCCTCGCTCTTCCCCGGCCGCCGGCTCTCCTCGGTGCCGGCGCTGGATCGCGAGCCGCGCGGGGTCTCGGCGCTCAGGCGCGTGCGGCCGAGCAACGCGCGGTCGGCGGCGCAGCGACTCCCACGATCGGTTCACAGGCTCGCCTCGGCCGTCGACCGGCCTGCGGCTCGCACGGCCATGGAATGGCTCGACGCGCTGGCGCCGCCGGGCGTGCGCGTGCTCGCGTTCGCCGGCAAGGGTGGCGTCGGCAAGACGTCGGCCGCGGCGGCGGTCGCCCTCGCGCTGGCCGAGCGCCGCCCTGACGCGCGCATCCTCGCGCTGTCGACGGATCCCGCGCACTCGCTCGGCGACGCGCTCGGCCTGGCGCTCGGCGACGACGAGCGGCCGGTGCCGGATGTCCCGGGGCTGGCCGCCCGCGAGCTCGACGCCGAGGCCGCCTTCCGGGTGCGGCGCGAGCGCTATCGCGCCTCCGTCGACGAGGTCTTCGACGCGCTCCTGCGCGGCTCACGCTTCGACATCGCCTATGACCGCGACGTCGTGCGCGAGCTGATCGACCTCGCGCCCCCGGGCCTCGACGAGCTGTTCGCCGCGCTCTCGCTGGTGGACGCGGTGCTCGGACGCGAGCGGACGGCGTACGACGTCGTGGCGCTCGACACGGCGCCGACGGGTCACGCGCTGCGCCTGTTCGCCATGCCGGACGCCGCCCTCGAGTGGGTGCACGCGCTGCTCGCCATCCTCCTCAAGTACCGGACGGTGGTGGGCCTCGGCGAGCTGGCGTCGGACCTGCTCGACGTCGCGCGCGACCTGCGCGCGCTGACGGCGCTCCTGCGCGATCCCGCGCGCACGCGCGTGGTGGCGGTGACGCGGCCGGCCGCGCTGCCGCGGCTCGAGACGGCGCGCCTGCTCCGCGGCCTCCGCCGCCTGCGCATCGCCGTCGGCGCGGTCATGATCAATGCCGTCACTCCAGACTCCGCAGCGCGCCACTGCCCGCGCTGCCGGCGCGCCGCCGCCGGCGAGCGGCGGGAGATCACCGCCCTCGCCGCGGCCGTTCGCTCCGCCGCGGGACGGCGGTACGCTATGATCTCGGCTCCGGTCGAGGCGCCCCCGCCCGGCGGGGCCGCGAGCCTCGCGCGGTGGCTTCGGAGGTGGCAGTGGCACGAGCACTCGCAGGGCGAGCACACGTGATCAAGGAGGACGAGACGGCGACGTACGTGTACTGCCTGGTGCAGCGCGCGCGCCCCCCCATGCTCACGCGCGCGCCCCGGGGTCTGCCCGGGACGGCGCGGGTGCGGGGGCTGGACGCCGGTGACGGGCTGTGGCTCGTCGTAGCCGACGCGCCGCTGTCGCGCTACGGCGAGGCGCCGCTCGAGGCCCGCCTGCGCGACCTCGAGTGGGTGGCCGCGTGCGCCACCGCCCACGAGGCCGTGGTGGAGTTCGCCGCGCGCGGGGGGACCACCGTCCCGCTCAAGCTGCTCACGCTCTTCAACGACGACGAGCGCGCCATCGCCCACATCCGCCGGCTGCGGCCGACGATCGACCGCGTGCTCGGCCGCGTCGCCGGCCGCCAGGAGTGGGGCGTGCGCGTACGCCTCGACGAGGTCGCGGCGCGGCGCCGTCACGTCGAGCGCGCGCGGCGGGCGACGGCCGGCGTCAGCTCGGGTACGCGCTTTCTCGTGCTGAAGAAGGAGCAGCAGCAGGCCGTGCGGGAGGCGCTCGCGCGCGGGCGCGAGGACGTCGACGCGGCCTTCGAGGCGCTGGCCAGGGCCGCCGACGACGCGCGCCGCCGGCCGCCCGACTCCGTCGAGGGCGCCGCGCGGCTGCTGCTGGACGCCGCCTTTCTGCTGACGCCGTCGCGCGCCGCGCGCTTCAAGAAGGTCGCGCGCGCCGCCGCGACGCGGCTGGGCCGTCGGGGCTACGAGCTGACGCTCTCCGGGCCGTGGCCACCCTACAACTTCGTGGGAGGCGTCGCGTGAGCCGACGGCCGCTGACGCGCGACGAGGCGCGCGCGATCTTTGCGACCACCGACTCCTCGCTGCTCGAGGTCATCGACAACCTCCTGACCAAGGGCGTCGTCCTCAGCGGCGACGTGGTCCTCGGCATCGGCGGCGTCGACCTGATCTACGCGCGGCTCTCGGTGCTGCTCTGCGCGGTGGACCGGCTGCTCGAGGTGCAGGGCGAGATGCGGGAAGACTCGCGCCCCCGGGGCGGGCGCCCCCAGGGAGGGCCACGCCAGTGAGCGACGTGTACGTCTACGCCCTGCTCGGCGAGGCGCCGCATCCCGATGCCGGCGCCGGCCTGTGCGCCGAGCCCCTGCGCGTGGTCCGCGTCGGCGATCTCGTGGCCGCCGTCGGCGAGATGGCCGAGCGGCCACCGGTGAGCGAGGCGACGCTGCGCGCCCACGACGCGGTGATCCGCCGGCTCGCGGGCGCCGTCGACGCGATCCTGCCCGTGCGCTTCGGCTCGCTGCTCTCGGAGTCCGGCCTCGCCGACCTGCTCACGGCGCGAGGCCGCGAGCTGAGCGAGGCGCTGGCGCTGGTGGCCGGCCGCGAGCAGATGACGCTGAGGCTCCTCGGCGCGGCGACGCCGCCGGCGGCGCCGGCGCCGCCGCCCGACGATCTCGGTCCCGGCGCTCGCTACCTGGCCGCACGGCGCGCCGAGTGGCGGCGCGCCCGCGAGGCGCCGGAGCTCGAGCCGCTCCGACCGTGGCTGGAGCCGCTCGTACGGGCCGAGCGCGTCACGCGCCACGACACGCCGCCCCTCATCGCGAGCGTCTATCACCTGATCGACCGCGGCGCGGGCGCCGCGTACCTGGCCGCCGTGGAGCGCGTGGCGCTCGCGGCGGCCCGCGTCGTCGCCACGGGGCCGTGGCCGCCCTACGCGTTCGCGCCGGAGGCGCTCGGATGACGCCGCGCACTCCCGGAGACGGGCAACCGCGCGAGGCGTCCGTGCACGTGCGCGAGCTGGAGTCGCTGCGCGCGGAGCTCGAGCGGCGCGTGGGCGATCTCTCGCCGCCGCGCTGGAACGCCGATCCCGAGGACGTGCAGCGCTCGGTCGCGCGGCTCGTGCTCACCCTCGTGGAGTTCGTGCGCCAGCTCATGGAGCGCCAGGCGATCCGCCGCATGGAGGCCGGCAGCCTCACGCCCGAGGAGACCGAGGACGTGGGCCGTGCGCTCATGCGGCTCGAGGAGACGATCCGCGACATCGGCAAGCGCTTCGGCCTCGCCCCCGAAGACCTCAATCTCGACCTCGGCCCGCTCGGCCGCCTGCTCTGACCCGCAGCCAAAGGAGCGCGCCCGTGGCGACGAAAACACTCAGGGACAAGTACTGCATCGTCGGCGTCGGCGAGACGGAGTACTCGCGCGGCTCCGGCCGGACGACGCGCGCGATGGCCGTGGAGGCGGTGCGCAAGGCCATCCTCGACGCCGGCCTGCGCGCCTCCGATGTGGACGGGATGCTCGACTACCAGGGGGGCGATTCGACCTTCGCTCCTCACGTCGCGCCCGACCTCGGGATCCGGCTGAACTTCTACATGGACGTGGTCGGCGGCGGCTCCTCGACGGAGGCGCTGGTCGGGCTCGCCATGGGCGCGATCGAGACCGGCATGTGCAACACGGTGGCGATCTACCGCTCGATGAACGGCTACTCCGAGTTTCGTATCGGCGGCACCGGCGCCCGCGCGGCGCAACCGGTGCGCGGCATGGATCTCGCCCAGGTGCCGTTCGGCATGCGCAGCGCCGGCCAGACCTTCGCGTTCACCTTCATGCGGCACATGCACGAGTACGGGACGACCTCCGAGCAGGTGGCGCACGTCAAGGTCGCCCACAGCAAGCACGCCTCGCAGAACCCCAAGGCCGTCCAGAAGGAGCGGGTGACGGTGCAGGACGTCGTCGGCTCGCGCTGGATCGTCAAGCCCCTGCACCTGCTGGACTGCTGTCTCGAGACCGACAACGCGACCTGCCTGATCGTCACCTCGGCGGAGCGCGCGCGCGATCTGCGGGCGCGGCCCATCTACGTCATGGGCGTGGCCGGGCGCGTGTCCAAGCCGCGCGTCGACTTCCACTGGGCGCACGGTCCCATCTCGCGCGTGGCGGGCTACTATGCGAAGGACATCGTCTTCGGCCAGGCGGGCATCCGGCCCGAGGACGTCCACGTCACCGGCTCCTACGACGCGTTCACGTTCACGACCATGCTCCAGCTCGAGGAATACGGCTTCTGCAAGAAGGGCGAGGGCGGCGCGTACGTCTCGAGCGGGATCATCGAGCTCGGGGGCAAGCGGCCCAACAACACCTCGGGCGGCCACCTGTGCGAGGGCTACACGCACGGCATGTCGATGGTGATCGAGAACGTCCGTCAGCTCCGCGGCACGGTCGACGACACGTGCCCGGGCGCCGCGGAGGGCAAGCACACCCACGACTACTCGGTGGGCAAGTGCCGCCAGGTCAAGGACGCCGAGATCACGATGAACCTCGGCTGGGCGATGCCGGCCACGGGCTCGGCCCTGATCATGAGGAGATAGCGATGCCCCAGCCCGTCACCTACCGCGGCATGGCGCTGATCGTTCCCGACAACGATAGTGAGTGGAAGGAGTACTTCGCCCACGCCCGCCAGCACCGGCTGATGCTGCGCGCATGCAAGGCGTGCGGCCTGATGCGCTACCCGCCCACCCACGCCTGTCCCTGGTGCATGGACCTCGGCTGGACGTGGAAGGAGGTCAGCGGCCGCGGGACGATCTACTCGTACGAGGTCGTCCACCACGCGATCCAGCCGGGCTTCAAGGACGCGACGCCCTACGGCGTCGTGCTGGTGGAGCTGGACGAGCAGCGCGGCCAGCCGACGGCCGACGAGGGGCTGCGCATCATCGGCAACCTCGTGAAGCCGGACGGCGTGAGCTTCGAGGACGACACGCAGGTCGCCATCGGCAAGCGCGTGCGCGTCGTCTTCCAGGACCTCGCCGAGCACATGGCGCTCGTGCAGTTCGCCCTCAGCGACGAGGCGCCGCCGGGCCGCGTCTGGCGGCTGCCCGAGTAGCTCAGAAATACTCGAAGGTGGCCGTCCCTCGCGCCATGCGCACGCGGAGGTCGGCCATGAAGACGAGATAGGGGTGCGCGCCGCGCGCGACGAGTGCGTCGCGGTCGGACGCGAGCAGGGCGGCCTGCGACCCGGCGTCGAGGCCGTGCTCCGCCATGGCCGCCTTCGCGTCCGCGAGGAAGCGCGCGCGGAACGCGTCGTCGGACTTCAGGGCGTAGAGGCAGCGGTTGAGCGGGTAGGCGTTCGCGGGCGGAAAGCGGTAGTGCATCTCGTTCATAGGGCCCACTCCACCACGGCGTTGCCGTGGTGCCAGGACGGCTCGTAGCAGTAGACCTCGGCCTTCGCGGCGCCGACGGCGCCGAGCACGGTGATCCACGTCCGCAGCTCGACGTTGCCGGCCTTGTCCAGCTCCTCGCCCGTCAGCGCGGCCAGCTCGGCGCCGCGCCCGTCGCGCAGCGTGTCCAGGATGCGCCGATCCCAGTCGAAGTCGGGCGACGCGTAGCGATCCGTCCCCGGGTAGTGCGACATGCCGCCCGAGGCCATCAGCACGACGCGCTCGGGCCGCGCGCCGAGGATCGCGCCGAGGGCCTGGCCCCACGCGTGGCAGCGCCGGGGCGTCGGCTGCGGCGGCAGGTACACGTTGACGTGCAGCGGCACGATGGGCACGGCCGGCGCGGGCATCGTGAAGTGCAGGGGCACGAAGAACGCGTAGTCGAGCCGCGCGTGCTGCGTGTAGAGCAGGTCGAAGCCGCGCTCGATCCCCTGCTCGACGACGGCGCGGGCGAGCGGCTCGTGGACGGGAAAACGGTACGCGTACGGGCCGAAGGTGCCGGCGGCCTCCGCGCCCGCGTAGACGGCCAGCGCGGGCACCGCGTCGAGGAAGAACGCCTCCACGTGGTCGCCGGCCACGACGGCGATGGCGTCGGGGCGCAGCATCGCGAGCCGCCGCCGCACGCGCGCGAAGGCGGCGTGGACGCGCAGCACCAGCTCGCGGTCTTCCGTCTCCGGCCGCGCGATCAGCTGGGGCGTGTGGGCGCAGGCGAAGGCGCCGACGAGCATCAGGCCCTCAGGCCGTCACCCGCGCGAGCACCTCGTCGAACACCTTGTCGGCCAGCGCGCGCACCTCGTCCCGGGTGAGCGGCTGGATCGGATGCTGCACCATGACCGTACGGTAGCCGGTGGCGCCCAGCGCCTCCGCCTGCGCCTTCGCCGCGCGGGCGAACTCGGTGGAGATGATGGTCGCCGTGGGAATGCCGTGATCCTCGAAGAACACGCCGTCGTGCACACTGCACGTTGTGCAGGACCCTCAGTCGGCGAGCGCCTCGATGAGCACGTCGGTGGCGCCGACGATCTCGTCGCGCAGCGGGTCGGGCGCCGGCCGCGCGAAGGTCGGCTTCTTCTTGCGCACGATGGCCTTCGGCGCCGCGCGCTCGCGCAGCAGCTCCTCGAGGCGGTCCAGCAGGTGGTCGCCCTTGGCCTTCGAGATGTCGAGCAGCGTGACGACCTTGCCGTCGAGGCTCGACGGCCGCGTCGCCGTCTTGCGGGGCACGGCCACGGAGTCGGTGGGGTCGAGATACTCGGTCATCGGATCCTCCTCATCACGAGGTTGCTGCCCTTCGAGAACGTCCAGCCGGGCACCACGGCCGAGAACCGGCCGGCGGTGCCGCCCGCCACGAGAATCTTGATGTGCTGCGGCGCGCGGAACTTCGGGATCGGCGTCGCGTCGTGCTCGGGGTCGGCGAACTTGCGCAGCACGTGCTCGGGCAGCCCGTCGCCGCCGTTCTTCCCCGGCACGAGCTCGTGGACCGGGCGTTGCAGCCGCTCGAACAGGAACCGCCGCACGTCGTCCTTCGACCAGCCGTCACCGGCGACGACGGCGGCGTGCTCGGGCGAGAACACGAGCAGCGTGTCGCCCCAGTGCGTCATCTTGTGGTGCTCGATCACCGCCATGCTGGCGGCCACGGTGGCGAGCACGTCGGGCGCCGTGCGGCTGCGCTGGTCGTAGACGGTGATCGGCGCGTCGGCGGCGAGCAGCGCCACCGTGTCGTCGCCGGGTGCGAAGCCGTGCTCGACGGCCAGCGAGTCCCACGGGCTCGCCTCCTCGTGCTCGCCGATGCAGTACGTGTAGCGGCCCGGATGCGCGAACGTCGACATGCTCACCACGCCGGGCCGGGCGCCGCCGACGTTGACGCAGACGAGGCGCAGCGCGCGGCCGATGGTCGCGTTGGCGCGCCAGCCGGGGCCGAAGAGGCCGGCCCCGCAGTTGATGTCGAGGGCGCGGCGGATCGGCCCGTTCACGACGATGAGCGGCGCCGGCGCGTTGGTGGTCGCCGACACGCCGTGCAGGTCGAACGCCTCGTCGCACACCGCCTCGACGGCGGCGAGCACGACCGGCAGATACTCTGGACGGCAGCCCGCCATCACCGCGTTCACCGCGATCTTCTCGACGGTGGCGCGCCCGTAGTTGGGCGGGACGAGCGCGACGAGCTCGTCGCCCGCCCGGCCGCTGGCCTCGACGGCGCGCTCGACGCGCTCGCGCGTGGGCGGCACCACGGGCAAGCCGTCCGTCACGCCGCGCTCGTACAGGGCCTCGATGGGGTCGGTTTCCAGTTGGGTCACCACCGTGAGGCTATCATGGCCGTGTGATGCGACGTCTCGCCACCCTCGCCCTCCTCCTCGTCGTCGCCTCCATCGCGCGCGCGGCCGAGCCGCCCCCGCCGGGGCTCGGCCACGACCATCCGCTCACCGGCCGGATCTGGAACGTCGCGCAGGGCCGCTTCGTGGCGATGAACGCGCTGGCGGCGGCCGTGAGCGCGGCGCGCTTCGCGCTCCTCGGCGAGCGCCACGACCATCCCGAGCACCACGAGTTCCAGGCGTGGCTCCTGCGCCGGATGCTCGAGAGCGGCCGCCGTCCCGCCGTCGCCTTCGAGATGCTCGACACGACGCAGGCGCCCGCGCTCGCGCGCCACCTCGCGACCTCGCCGCGCGACGCCGCGGGCCTCGGCGATGCGGTGGGCTGGCGCGCCTCCGGCTGGCCCGAGTGGCGCCTCTACCAGCCGATCGCCGAGATCGCGCTCGCCGCCGGACTGCCCGTCGTCGCCGCCAACCTGCCGGCCACGGCCGCGCGCGCGGTGGCGCGCGGCGACCTGGCGGCGCTCGATCCGGCGCTCGTGCGGCGCCACGCGCTGGACCGGCCGGCGCCGACGCAGACGGCGCTGGAGGACGAGATCCGCGCCGTGCACTGTGGCGCGCTGCCCGACGCCCTCGTGCCGGGCATGGTGGTGGCCCAGCGCGCGCGCGACGCGCACATGGCCGAGCGCCTCGTCGCCGGCCAGCGCGACGGCGCCGTGCTGATCGCGGGCGCGGGCCACGTGCGCACCGATCAGGGCGTGCCGCGCGCGCTGGCCGTGCTGGCGCCGGACGCCGGCGTGGCCAGCGTCGCGTTCCTGGAGGTCGTCGATGGCTGGACGGCGCCCGCGGACTACGCCGCGCGATTCGCCGCCGCGCGCCTGCCGTTCGACTACGTGTGGTTCACCGCGCGCGCCGACAACGCGGATCACTGCGCGCGCCTGCGCGAGCGCGCACGCGCGCCGAGCGACGGTCCTAGCCCGGCGGATTGAGCCGCGCCGCGCGCGCGCGGATCCCGTTCGCCCGCTCGAGCAGGAGCGCGGCCTCGTTGGGCCGGCCGGCGCGCCGGAGCATCAGCGCCCAATCGTCCAGCGCCATCGCCACCGCCATGTGCTCGGCTCCGTACGACGTTTCGAGCGCGGCGACGCACCGGCGGAAGAGCGGCTCCGCCTCGTCGAAGCGCCTCTGCTCGCGATACACGACGGCCAGCGTCTGCAGGCTCGCCGCCGTCGCGGGGTGCGCCGCCCCCAGCCCACGCTCGGCGATCTCGCGTGCCCGGGTGGCCACCGTCTCCGCCTCCTCGAGCCGCCGCTGGTCGACGAGCAGGGCGGCGACGTGGCTGAGCGAGACGGCCTGGCTGGGATGGCCGAGCCGCTCCCAGATCCGCGCCGCCTGGCGCAGCTCGGCCTCGGCGTCCGTGAGCTTGCCCTGGAGGCGGTGCGTCGTGCCGAGATTGTCGAGCGCCGTGGCCACGCGCGGGTGCTCGGGGCCGAGCGCGCGCTCCCAGATCTTCAGCGCGCGCGCGAGCAACCCCTCGGCCTCGCCGTAGCGCCGCTGGGAGCGATAGTTCATCGCGAGGTTGTTGAGGCTCCAGGCGATGTCGGGGTGGTCGGGGTCCAGATACTTCTCCCGGATCGACAGCGCCTGCTTGTAGAGCCCCTCGGCCTCCCGGACGAAGCCGCGGTCCTCGCGGACGGTGCCGAGGATGTTGACGATCGCCGCCGTCTCGAGGTCGTCGGGGCCCCGCCCCGCGTCGAAGATCGCGCGCGCGGCGCGGATCTGCGTCTCCGCCTCCGCGAAGCGGCCCTGCATCCGGTAGAGGAGCGCGAGGTTGCGCTGCGCGAGACCGACGCGCAGGTCGCCGGGCCCGAAGCGCAAGGCGACCCGCAGCCCGCGCTGGATCAACGTCTCGGCCTCCGCATAGCGGCCCTCCTCGTAGGCCTGTCCCGCCTGGCCGAGCAGCGTCGCGAACTCGCGCTCGTCGAGCGACTGGCCGAGGGCAACGGCGGGCATCACGAGGAGGGCGAGGAGCGCGGCGCAGGCGACGCGCGACATGACCGCCATCTTACCAGCGCGTGCGGGCGGCGCCCTCACCTACAATGGTTCCGCATGAAGCCCGCTCGGATCTTCGCCGGCAGCGTCGGTCTGCGCGAGGCGGCGTCGGTCGTGTTCGCGCTGACCGCGCTCCTGCCGCTGCTGCTCGCCGTCCTCGTCCTCCATCGCACGGGCGCGCTCTGGACGTTCGAGGCGGAAATCGCGGTGCTGCTCGCGCTCACGGTGGCCGTGCTCGGGTTCGTGGTGTTCCGCCTGATGGTCGACCGCGTGGCGGGGCTGGCCAGCGCGCTCGCGGGGCCGGGCGAGCCCGGGCGCCCGACCGACCCCACCATCCCGGGCCTGGGGCGCGTGACGGAGATCGGCCAGATCGGCGACGCCTTCACGCGCATGCTCGACGACCTGCGCGGCTCCACCGAGCGGCTCGAGGATCTCGTGTTCAAGCTCGGCGCGCTCAACGAGGTGGTCGAGCTGGCGGCGCGGGTGCCGAACATGCAGCAGCTGCTCGCCCTCGTGCTCGAGCGGACGATGCGCACGGTCCGCGCGAGTATCGGCTCCATCATGCTGCTCGATCGCCAGCGCGGCGTGCTGCGCGTCGTGGCCGCACGCGGCGACAGCGTCGACATCCCGGTCGGCGCCGAAGTGCCGCTGGGCGAGGGCATCGCGGGCAAGGTCGCGCAGGTCGGCGAGCTCGAGCGGGGCGACGGCGGCGGCCTCATCTGCATGCCCATCCGCGTGGAGGACCGCGTCATCGGCGTCATCAACCTCGCCAAGGGCGCGGCCTCGCCCGTCGATCCGCGCGCCTTCTCGCCGATGGACCTCCAGTTCCTCAGCACGCTCATCGCGCACGTCGCCTACGCCCTGGAGAACGCGCGCCTGCTCGAGGAGTCGCGGCTGAGCACCGAGCGGCTGCAGAACGTCGTCGAGGATCTGCGCACGGCGCAGACGCGGCTGGTCGAGGGCGAGACGGGGCGGGCGCTCGGTCAGATGGCCTCGGGCATGGCGCACCACCTCAACAACCTGCTCGCCGTCGTCTCCGGCCGCCTCCAGCTCCTGCTGATGCGCGTGCAGGACCCCGTGCTGCGCAAGCCGCTCGAGACGGCCGAGCGCGCCGTCGGCGACGCCGCGGAGGTCGTGCGCCGCGTCCTCGGCTTCGCGGCCGCCCAGCCCGTGCCGGAGACCACCCGCGTGGACCTCAACGAGGTGGCCGCCGACGTGATCGAGCTGACGCGGCCGCGCTGGCAGGACACCGCGCAGCTGCGTCACGCGATGATCGACATCCGCTTCGAGCCGGGCGACGACGTCGTGGTGGCGGGCGCTCCCGCGGCGCTGCGTGAGGTCCTCATGAACCTCGTGCTCAACTCCCTCGACGCGATGCCCGAGGGCGGCTGCCTTTCGGTCCGTACGTGGACCGAGGACGGCTGGGTCTACTGCTCGGTCGGCGACACGGGTGCCGGCATGAGCGCCGACACGCGCCAGCGGGCGCTCCAGCCGTTCTTCACCACCAAGGGCCCCAAGGGCGTGGGGCTCGGCCTCAGCGTCAGCCTCGGGGTCATCCAGCGCCACCGCGGCGAGATGGAGATCCAGAGCGCGGAGGGCCGCGGCACCGTGGTGACGCTGCGCATCCCGCGCCCCGGCGTGACACCGCCACCCGACACGATCCCCCTCACGCCGTCGCCGGCCGCGCCGCTCAAGATCCTGATCGTGGACGACGAGCCCGCGGTCCTCGAGGCGCTCGCCGACACGCTCGCGGAGGACGGTCACACCGTGCTGAGCGCCGGCGGCGGGCGTGAGGCGCTGGCGGTGCTCGACGGCGGCGAGCGCGTGGATCTCGTGATCACCGACCTCGGCATGCCGGGCATGACGGGCTGGGAGGTGGCGCGCGCGCTCCGCACGCGGCAGCCGGATCTGCCGGTCGGGCTGATCAGCGGCTGGACGAACTCGGCGGACTTCAGCGCCGAGGAGGCGAGCCACGTCGCGTTCGTGGTCGCCAAGCCGTACACGCTCGGCGCGCTGCGGACGGCCCTGGCCCCGTTCCGTCCTAGACGCTGAGCGCTACTCGCGGCAGATCCGGAAGTCGGCGTAGTCGCCGGAGGCTGACGACTTCGTCTCGTCGGAGTCCGTGAGGACGGCGATGCCGGCGGGCTTCGGTGGATCCTTCACGTCGAAGTACCTCTGGTAGTCCTGAAGGACGTTCACCTTCTCCTGCCGCCACTCGCCGCGTCCCTCGGTGCCGCTGCGCAGCACGCGCACCTGCGTGAGGCCGGCGTTGGACGTCAGGTGCGTGTCGACCGGGACCTTCTCGCTCCAGATGTACTTCACGGCCTTCGGCCCGGTGACGCGCGAGTGCGGCACGAGCAGGTAGACGGCGAGCACGCTGTCGTTGCCGTCCGACTCCCGCTCGTCGGAGCCCCTGGGGAACTCGCGCGGCCGCCACGACCACGCGAGCACGGGATAGGCCGCGAGGTCCCAGCCCTTCACCTCGCGCGCGGCCTGGATGCCGAGCCCCTTGGAGACCGCGCGCAGGAAGTGTTTGCCGCCCTCTTCCTGGACCGCGTAGATGCTCTTGCCCTCGTCCTTGCGCGGCTTCCAGCCGGCGGGGAACTCGCCGACCTTCGCTCGGCCGAAGTCCTCGATCAGCGTGCAGTCCTCGTCGGCGGGCATCACGGGCGGGGCGACGAGCATGACGGGCAACGCGACGGCGAGGGCGAGCAGCACGCCGATCAGGAACTGGCGCATCACCCTGCGCCTGTGCAACCGCGAGGCCATCAGCGGCCCCGGCGCCACCAGTGGTAGACGAGGTTGTCGACGACCTCGCCGAGCTGGCCGATCGTGCGGCACTCGCGCACGAGATCACACGCCGGCGCGTACATCGGCATCACGCTGTCCCCGATGCCCCAGCCCCACTGGCCCTCGGGGTTGAGCCAGATGATTCCCTTCACGCGCTCGCGGATGAGCCGCAGCGCCCACGCCTGCGGGTCGTTGTAGTTGTTCCGCGCGTCACCGAGCACCAGGATGGTCGTCTTGCGGTCGAGCGACTCCAGCTCGGTGTTCGCGAAGCGGCTGAAGGCGAAGCCGAAGTCCGAGCGGCAGTGGTAGTCCACGGGCGCCGCCTTCAGCGCCCACTCGATCCCGCGCTCCACCGGGTAGGTGGCGAAGGCCTGGGTGACCTCCGCGATCTCGGAGACGAACACGTACGAGCGCACCCGGCTGAAGCATTCCTGAAGGCTCCAGACGAGCTGCAGCATGAACCGCGAGGCGTTGCGCACGGAGTCCGAGACGTCGCAGATGGTGATGAGCTTGGGCTTCTCCCGGTGGCGGCGCTTGAGGAAGACCTCCATGGGTACGCCGCCGTAGGAGAGGCTCTTGCGGATCGTGCGGCGCGTGTCGAGCCGCCCCTTCTGCTCCTGCCGCTGGCGCAGCGCGAGCGCGTCCTTGATCTTGCGCGCCAGCCGCGCCACGACGTTCTTCATCTGCGCGACCTCCTCGGGCGTCAGCGCGAACAGCGGCTTGTCCGAGAGCACCTCGCGCGTGAGCTTCTCGCCCTGGCGGTAGGCGCGGCGCTCCAGCTCGCGCTCGACGTGCTGGCGGATCATCCGGTTGAAGGCCTCCAGCCGCAGCTCGAGGTAGTTGCGGATGCGCGCGAGCTGGCCGGGATCGAGGCCCCGGGCCTCCAGCATCCGCATGATCTTCTCGATGTCGCGCTCGATCGCGGACCAGTCGAACTTGTCCGAGATCTTCCGCGAGAAGTAGCCGACCTGGAGGAAGTACATCAGCCGCTCGAGGCCGGCGTTCTGGCCGCCCGCGCGGATGGCCATCTCCATCTCGCTCCCCTCGCCGCGCATCAGCAGCTCGGTGAGATCGTCGAGCTCGAGGCCTTCCTCGTCGACGAGACGATCCAGCAGCTCCTGCACGCGCGGGTCCTCGGGGCCGAGGGCCTTCTTGATCCCCTCGCCGAGGGCCTCGAGGTCGAGGAAATAGAGGTTGAAGATGCGGTCGAAGGTCGCCAGGTCGCGCGATTCCTTGACGAGGGTGGCGGCCAGCGTGGCCTTGAACGTCTCGCGGTCGGTCAGGCCGACCTCCGCGCTGGCCGCGAGCGCGTCGAGCGCCTCCGAGGGCGAGATGCGCAGCTCGGCCCGGCGCAAGTCGCCGATGAACTCGAGGATTCGCTCGTCCATCTTATTTGCCGTCGGGGCGGCTGCGCAGGGCTCCGCCGCCCGACGGTCGGGGGATCACTGGCCGGGGACGCGCCTCGGCGCCGGCGGTCTGACGCGCCTCGGCGCCCGCACTCATGGCGCGAGAACTTTGTCCAGGGCGCCCTTGACGCGCTCGAGGTCCTTCTCGTACTTCACGAGCATCGTCAGCGTGGACTCGACCAGCGCCGGGTCGAGCGCCTGCGCGTTGAGGATGACGAGCGAGCGCGCCCAGTCGAGCGACTCCGACACCGAGGGCGGCTTGCGCAGCTCGAGCGCGCGGATCTTCTGCACGGCGGCCACCACCGCCGAGGCGAGCCTCGCGGGGATCTCGGGCACCTTGAGCCGGATGATCTCCAGCTCCTCGGCGGGCGCGGGGAAATCGATGAAGAGGTGCAGGCAGCGCCGCTTGAGCCCGTCCGACAGCTCGCGCGCGTTGTTCGACGTGAGCACGACGAGCGGAATGTGCTTGGCGCTCACCGTGCCGAGCTCCGGCACCGAGACCTGGAAGTCCGAGAGCACCTCGAGCAGGAACGCCTCGAACTCGGGCTCCGCCTTGTCGATCTCGTCGATGAGCAGCACCACCGGCGTGTCGGACTGGATCGCCGCCAGCAGCGGCCGCTGCGACAGGAAGCGATAGGAGAAGAACGCATCGTCCTGGCCCGCGATGCGCGCGACGGCGTCGGGTAACGACGGCGCGTCGGCGATCAGCTCTCCGATCCTGTCTTTCAGGAGCTGCGTATAGAGCAGCTGCTTCGCGTATTTCCATTCATAGAGCGCCTTGCCCTCGTCCAGCCCCTCGTAGCACTGCAGGCGGATGAGCGGGCGGCTCGTGATGTCGGCCAGCGTCTTGGCCAGCTCGGTCTTGCCCACGCCGGCCGGTCCCTCGATGAGGACGGGGCGTCCCATGCGCTCCGACAGGTAGACGACGGTGGAGATCCGCCGGCTCGCGATGTACCGCGCGCTCTTGAAGCGCTGCTGGACGTCCTCGACCGAATCGAACATGGGGCTCCTCTTACGCGAAAGGTGTGATTGAACGCCCGTTCATTGTAGCAGCAGGCCGCAGCGCGGTTAGTGGCGCGTGCCGCCGCCGCGGATCATCCGGTCCCGGATGTCGTCGGACGGCGCAGGCGCGGGCGTGGCGGCGGGCGCGGGCGTGGCCGGGGGCGCGGGCGTCGTGGTCGTGGGCGCCGGCGGCGTGACCGTCGCGGGCACCGCGCGCGCGACGTCGGGCCAGGCCGCGGCGACGTCGTCCGCCAGCGCGGCGGCATCGACGCGCGCCTCCTCGGCGATCTCGCTCCAGCCGGTGCCGGTGCGCCGCGCGGCAACGACCTTCTCCAGCGGATGGCCGCCGCGCGTCGCGAGGCGATGGGCGATGAAGAGATCGCCCCAGCCGAGCCGCGTGGTCGCACGCGAGGCGCGCACCTCGGCCGGCGTCCGGGCGAGCGCCGCGGCCATCCGCGCCACCGTCGCCGCCTCGCCGCGCGGCGTGGCGGCGCCACGGTCGACGGCGGCGGCAAGCGCGTCGAGCCGGTCCTGCGCGTGGGCGGCGCCGGCGGCGAGCGTGACGACGAGCAACGCGAGCAGCGTGCGCATGTCCGCCGAGTATGCCGCGCCCGCCGGCTGTGTACAATCGCCGCATGACCGCCCTCGAGTCGGGCCGCTATCATCGCCTCCAGCTGCTGCTCGGTCTGGCGAGGCTCGTGCTCGGCGCCGCCTTCCTCGCGGCCGTGCTGCTCCTGGGCGGCGGTCGGATCCTCGCCGAGCTCGCCGCGCGCGTCACCGCGAGCGCGGCGGGCCAGGTGGCGCTCGTGGCGGCGGCGCTCGGCGCGGGCCACGCGCTGCTCGGCGTGCCATTCGCATGGCTCTCGTCGTGGGTCCTCCCGCGGCGGTACGGTCTGCTGCACCAGCCCTTCCCCGCGTGGCTCGCCGACCGCGCCAAGGCCGCGGCGCTCGGCGCGGCGATCGGGCTGGCGGGCGTCGAGGTCGTCTACGCGCTGCTGCGCCTGACACCGCTCTGGTGGCTCGCGGCCGCCGCCCTCGCCGTCGCCTTCGCCATCGCGCTCACGGCCGTGCTGCCGATCTGGATCCTGCCGATGTTCTTTCGCCTGACGCCGCTGGCCGACACGACGCTCCGAACGCGTCTGCTCGCACTGGCCGAGCGGGCCGGGGTGAGCGCCGTCGGCGTCTGGATCGCCGATCAATCGCGCAAGAGCCGGACGGCCAACGCCGCCGTGATCGGGCTCGGCCGCACGCGGCGCATCCTCCTGTACGACACGCTCGCGGCCGGCTTCCGCCCCGAGGAGATCGAAGCCGTGCTCGCTCACGAGCTGGGGCACCACGCCCACGGCGACCTGCGGCGCGGCCTGCTCGTGCAGGGGGCGCTGAGCGTCGTGACGTTCTGGGTCGCGAGCCACGCGCTGAGCGCCGGTGTCGGCCGCTTCGGCTACGCGGGCGTCGCCGATCCCGCCGGCCTGCCGTGGCTGGCGCTGGTGCTCGCCGCGCTCGGCCTCCTGCTCACGCCGCTCGTCAACGCGTTCTCGCGCTACGTCGAGCGCCAGGCCGACGACTTCGCGCTGGCGCTCACGCGCGACCCGGACGGCTTCATCGGGGCCATGGAGCGCCTGGCCGCGCTGAACCTCGCCGAGCGCCGGCCGCACCCGCTGAAGGAAGCGCTGCTGTTCTCGCATCCCGCGCTCGACCGCCGCATCGCCCGCGCCCGCGCCGTCGCGTGAGCGCCATCACCGAGGAGCGACCATGAGCCGCCGTGCCGACCTCCGCCGTCTCGTCGAAACCAAGAACGGGCTCGTCGTCCCCGGCGCCTACGACGGCGTCTCCGCACGCCTCGTCGAGCGCGCCGGCTTCCCCGCCGTCTACATGACGGGCTACGGCACCTCCGCCTCGCGCCTGGGACTGCCCGATCTCGGCTACGCGGGCCTCGCCGAGATGGCCGACCACGCGCGCAACCTCGCGGCCGCCGTCGAGATCCCGCTGATCGCCGACGCCGACACGGGCTACGGCAACGCGCTCAGCGTGCGGCGCACGGTGCAGGCGTACGAGGCGGCCGGCGTGGCCGCGCTGCACATCGAGGACCAGGTGACGCCCAAGCGCTGCGGCCACCTCTCGGGCCACCAGGTGATCCCGCGCGGCGAGTTCGCCGGCAAGATCCGCGCGGCGGCCGACGCGCGCACCGATCGCGATCTGCTCATCATCGCGCGCACCGACGCCATCTCCGCGATGGACTTCGACGAGGCGCTGCGGCGGGGCGAGGCGGCCGTCAAGGCCGGCGCCGACATGCTCTTCGTGGAGGCGCCGCGCGACGAAGCGCAGGTGGAGCGCGTGGCCCGCGCCTTCGACACGCCGCTGCTCTACAACTACGCGCCCGGCGGCCGCTCGCCGCTGCTGCCGTTCGCGCGGCTGCGCGAGCTGGGCTTCGCCATCATCCTGCTGCCCGTGGACACGCTGCTCGTCGGCGTGAAGGCGATCGCGGACTTCCTGGGCGAGGTCCGCAAGCGCGACGACGTGCTCTCGCTGACCGACCGCTACATGCACTTCTCGGACTTCAACGAGATGATCGGCGTCGCGGACCAGATGAGGATGGCGGACCGCTACAAGGAGGAGTAGAGCCCGACCTCCGGCTCAGGGGCACTCCGAGACCGGCCTCATGCACGCCTCTGTGCAACAGCGAAGAGAAATGGCGCGCCCGGAGGGAATCGAACCCCCGACCCTCAGCTTCGAAGGCTGATGCTCTATCCAACTGAGCTACGGGCGCGGGCTCCTACGATATCAGGAGATGATCCACGCGGCGCGGATCGGCGACTCGGCGGGATCCTCGGACGCCGCCTGGGCGGACTGGATGCTGCGCGCGTGAACGGCCTGGCGCAGCGTCTCGAGCGCGGTCGGGGATGGCCCTCGCAGGCGCCGTCGGCGGGCGCGGCGACCGTGGGATCGGCGGCGGCGGGCGTCGGGCGCAGACAGCGAGGGCAGCTCATCACCGAGGCCACCACCGCAACCGGCGCGCCAACCACCCCGACCGCAGCGGCGCGGACTTAACAGGCGCCGCACGCGGCGAGGGAAAGAAAGTTCTGCGAAAGTCTTGCCATTCGGCGCCGGTGTATAGTGGCCTCGGTCGCGCCGCGCGGCCGAACCGACACTCCCCGGGAGACCCACCATGAGCGCTGTCAAAGACCTCGTCGGACCGGCGGTCGACCGTCTCGCCGGCGACCTCGAGAAGCTGTCGCGCCAGATCCACGACAATCCCGAGCTCGGGTACCAGGAGATCAAGGCCGCGGCGTGGCTCACCGAGTTCCTCGACAAGCAGGGCTTCAAGGTGGAGCGCGGCGTCGCCGGCGTCGAGACGGCGTTTCGCGGCACCATCGAGACCGGCGAGGGACCGACGATCGCGATCCTCTGCGAGTACGACGCGCTGCCCGGCATCGGTCACGCGTGCGGCCACAACGTCATCGCCACCGCCGGCGTCGGCGCCGGCGCCGCGCTGGCCGCGCTGCGCGACAAGCTGCCGAAGGGTCGCATCCAGGTCATCGGCACGCCCGCCGAGGAGGGCGGCGGCGGCAAGGTGAGGCTCATCAAGGGCGGCGTCTTCAAGACGGTGGACGCCGCGATGATGATCCACGGCTTCGACCGCTGGATCATGCACCAGGACCTGCTCGGCATCGTGCGGACGGGCTTCGAGTTCAGCGGCACGGCCGCGCACGCCTCGGCCGACCCGTGGGAGGGCGTCAACGCGCTCGACGCCGTCATCCAGACCTTCAACAACGTCAGCATGCTGCGGCAGCAGATCCGGCCCGAGTCGCGCATCCACGGCATCGTCACCAGCGGCGGCGCCGCCGCGAACATCATCCCGGAGTTCGCCTCGGCCATCTTCTACGTGCGCGCGGCCGCGCTCGACTACATGTGGGCGCTGCAGAAGCGCGTCATCGCGTGCGCCGAGGGCGCCGCGAAAGCCACCGGCTGCACGCTCAAGGTGATCGCGCAGCCCGACAACGTCTACGAGCCGATGAAACGCAACACGACGCTGCTCGACCTCTTCCGCGCCAACGCGCGGACGTTCGGCGTCGTCGAGTCGCCCGAGAGCCGCGAGCGCATGGGCAGCTCCGACGTCGGCAACGTGAGCCAGGTCATCCCCGCCATCCAGCCGATGGTGCAGATCGCGCCAGAGGGCACGCCGATCCACTCGCGCGCGTTCGAGCAGGCGGCGGTGCGGCCGCTGGCGCGTGACGGGATGCTGACGTCGGCCAAGATCATGGCCATGACGACGTGCGACCTGCTCGCCAATCCCGCGCTCGTGAGGGACGCGCGGCGCGAGTTCGAGGCGGCAACATGAGCGGCGCCGACGCCGTCAAGCCGAAGGTTGCCGAGGTCGTCGACCGCATCGCCGACGATCTCGAGCGACTCTCGCATCGCATCCACGCCTCGCCCGAGCTCGCGTTCAAGGAGGAGAGGGCGCACGCCTGGCTCACGGAGTTCCTCGAGAAGCACGGCGCGCGCGTCGAGCGCGGCGTGGGCGGGCTGGCCACGGCGTTCCGCGCGACGATCCCCGGGACCGGCGCGGGGCCGACGATCGCCATCATGGCCGAGTACGACGCGCTGCCGGGCATCGGCCACGCGTGCGGCCACAACGTCATCGCCACCGCCGGCGTCGGCGCGGGCGCGGCGCTGGCCGCGCTCGGCACGCTGCCGTTCGCCGGCCGCATCCAGGTCATCGGCACGCCCGCCGAGGAGGGCGGCGCCGGCAAGGTGAAGCTGATGGACGCCGGCGTCTTCGAGGGCGTGGACGCCGCCATGATGATCCACGGGCGCTGCGGCACCCAGGTGTGGCGGCCGAGCCTCGGGATCATCAAGGTGAAGGCCGAGTTCTTCGGCCAGGCGGCGCACGCCTCGTCGTGGCCGTGGCGCGGCGTCAACGCGCTCAACGCCGTCATCTCGCTCTTCAACGCGCTCGACGCCATGCGCCAGCAGATCCGTCCCGACGCGCGCATCCACGGCGTGATCACGAAGGGCGGCGATCAGGCGAACATCATCCCCGAGTACACGAGCGCGGAGTTCTACCTGCGCGCGACGACCGTCGCCTACTGCCGCGAGCTGCTGCGGCGCTTCACGCTCGCCGCCGAGGGCGCGTCCGCCGCCACCGGCTGCCGGGCGCAGGTGACCGCCGACCCGACCGTGCACGAGCCGCTGAAGGCCAACCCCACGATGGCGGAGGCGTTCAAGCGCAACCTCGAGTACATCGACTTCCCCGAGGATCCCGACGACGGCCAGGCCGGCTACGGCTCCACCGACTGCGGCAACGTGAGCCAGCGGCTGCCGACGATCCATCCCTACATCCGCATCTCCCCGGACGGCGTGCCCGGCCACTCGCGCGAGTTCGCCGAGTGGGCGCGCTCGCCGCTCGCGCGCGCCGGCATGCTGGCCGGCGCCAAGGCGCTCGCCCTGACGGCGCTGGATCTGCTCGCCTCGCCGGAGGCGCTCGCGCGCGCCAGGCAGGACTTCACACGCGAAGGAGGCAACGCATGAGACGCGCCAGCCTCGTCCTCGCCGCGCTGATGGTGGCCGGGTGTGCCAGCACGCAGTCCGGTGACAACGCCGCCGTCGCCGATCTCAAGAACACCGCGGGCCAGTCGGTCGGGGTTGCGCAGCTCACGCAGGCCGGCAACGTCGTGCGCATCGTCGTGGAGGCCCGGGGCCTGCCGCCCGGGCCGCACGGCGTGCACGTTCACGCCGTCGGCAAGTGCGACCCGCCGGATTTCAACAGCGCCGGCGGTCACTTCAATCCGCTGAACAAGCAGCACGGCGCGCTGAATCCGCAGGGCTCGCACGCGGGCGACCTGCCGAACCTCACGGTCGCCCCCGACGGCAACGGGCGCATGGAGACGACCACCGCGCAGCTCACGCTCGGCTCGGGGCCGGCGTCGGTGTGGGACGCCGACGGCAGCGCGCTCGTCGTTCACGCGAGCCCCGACGACTTCAAGACCGACCCCACGGGCAACTCGGGCGGCCGCATCGCCTGCGGCGTGCTCGTGAAGCCGCCCGGCCGCTAGCCCTCCCGCGCCAGCCGGCGCGGCGCGACGCCGACGTAGTCCGCGCGCGGCCGGATCAGCCGGTTGTCCGCATACTGCTCCATCGCGTGCGCGCACCAGCCCGCGACGCGCCCGATCGCGAAGATCGACGTGCAGAGGTCGGCGGGGATCCCGAGCGCGTCGTAGACGACCGCCGAGAAGAAGTCGACGTTCACGGGCAGGTCGGTGCGCGCTTTCATGGCGTCGTAGACGCGCTCGGCCACCTCGAACAGACGTTCGCGGCCCGTGGCTTCCGCCATCGTCTTGGCCATGCCGCGCAGGACGCGTGCCCGCGCGTCGTCCACGCGGTAGACGCGGTGGCCGAAGCCCGGCACGCGCGCCCTGGGGTTCGCGCGCTCGGTCTTCGACAGGGTGCCGCGCGCGCCCAGCCGCTGCCCGACGAAGGCCTCGGCCTTCGCGGGGTCGCCGATCTCCTGGAGCATGCGGAGCACGTCCTCGTTGGCGCCGCCGTGGCGCGGGCCCTTGAGCGTCGCGATCGCCGCCACCACCGCCGCGTGCAGATCCGCCAGCGTGGCGACGGCGACGCGGGCGGCGAAGGTGGAGGCGTTGAACTCGTGGTCGGCGTGCAGCGTGAGCGCGACGTCCATCACGCGCGCGACCTCCTCGCTCGGCTCCCGGCCCTCGAGCAGCCGGAGCACGTACGCCGCGTGCGAGCCGCCGGGCGGCGCCGTGACCGGGGCGCGGCCGGTCCGGATGCGGTGCCAGGCGGCGACGACCTCGGGCACGCGCGCCATGAGGCGGAACGACTTGCGGAGATTGGCCTCGAGGCCGCTGTCGGCGGCGTCGGGGTCGAGCGCGGCGTCCAGGGAGATCGCGGTGCGCAGCGCGTCGAGCGGATGGCAGTCGCGCGGCAGCCCGCGCAGCATCGCCTCGATCGGCGCCGGCAGCCCGCGCGCGGCCTCGAGGCGCGCACGGAAGTCCGCCGCCCGCGCCGCGTCGGGCCGCTCGCCGCTCCAGAGCAGCGCGGTGACCTCCTCGAACGGCACCACGCCCGCCAGCTCGCCGATCTCGTAGCCGCGATAGAAGAGCCGGCCCGCCGCGCCGTCGATGGCGCAGACGGCCGAGCGCGCGGCGATCACGTCCTCGAGTCCCGCCTTCCAGCTCGTGTCCATGGGCGTCCTCCGGGTGGGTCTTCGAGCCTTAGTCTTGCCGCCTCATTGATTATACATGATTTATATTGATTAGACTGGCTCAGGCCGTGACGGGCTCGACCGGGCGGCGAGACGGCTGGTAGCGTGGAGGCCGCGGTGGCGACGATCGTGGTGGACGGCGAGGAATACCTGACCGGCGACGACGCCGCGCGCGCGCTCGGCGTGAAGCCGGCGACGCTCTACGCCTACGTGAGCCGGGGCATCCTCAAGTCGTACCGCCAGGGCACGAAGCGCCGGCGGCTCTACCGGCGCGCGGAGGTCGAGGCGCTGCGCCGACTGGACCGCGGCGCGCCGCCCGAGATCCCGCCCGCCGACTCCTGGATCCGAGACTGAGCGTATCGAGGGGCGCCCCGGCTTCGCCGGGGCGCCCCGAGCGTTGGGGGGTATGGGGGGCCATTTCGGGGCCCCCCCATGTCAACAGCCAGCGAGCGCCGCGAGCACCTTGCGAGCCTGGTTCAGGTGGTCGATCGCGTGCAGGCGCAAGAAGACCGCGTAGGCCTTCCAGTCGATCTCGTCCTCCCACGCCAGCGGCACCGTGACGCCGTCGGTCGCCGCCGCGTTCATGACGACGACGACGCGCGCGCGCACGGCGGTGGGGAAGCCGTCGGGCGCGCGGGCGAGGTCGGCGACGATGTCGGCGTGGACGCGCCCGAGGTCGTCGAGCACCGCCGCCCACGGGCGCCCGAGCGGATCCTTCGACTGCAGCGACGCGGGGATCGGCGGGCCCACCGGCCGGTGGCCGGCGAGCAAATCGCGGAGCTCGTCGCGCGACGGGCGGTGTGTCTCCACGACGTGGTCGGCGATCTCGTGCAGGCTCCACTCTGCCGGCCAGGCGCGGCGCGCCGCGCGCGCGGGATCGGCGGCCCGAAGGAGCTTCTCGAGGCTCTCGAACGCCTGCGTCACGCGGCGGCGGATGACCGGCGTCGGCGCCAGCGTGCCGTTGTCGCGGAGGTAGTCACGCGCGCGCGCGCGGAGCGCGGCCTCCACCTCGGGTGCGACGACGCTCATCGATCGTCGTGGGGGGCCCCGATATGGCCCCCCACACCCCCCATCGCTCGGACGCGCCCCGGCGCAGCCGTGGCGCGCCTCGGGCTCGACACAGGATGATGTCTCATCGATCGTCGTGGGGGGCCCCGATATGGCCCCCCGGCCTCTTCAAGCGAAGGGGGCTACGCCCCCCTCGGACTCCCCCGGCCATCGCGCGGACGCGCCCCGGCGCAGCCGGGGCGCGCCTCGGGCTCGACCCAGGATGTCTCATCGGCGGCCGTCGCTAGGCGTCGGGATCTGCAGGAACGGCACCGCGCTGGAGCTGCCGAGCGTGTACTGGGGCAGGCGGCCGTCCCAGCGCGCCAGGTACTGCTGCTGAATGAGGACCGGCGTCAGCGAGGCGGCCACGCGCGCGTTGTACGCCGCCTCCGCGTCGCCCTTGAGCCGTAATGCTTCGGCCACGCCGCGGGCCTCCTCCCGCGCGGCGTCGCCCCGGCCCTTCGCGCTCGCCGCCGCGATCTCGGCCTGGCGCTGGGCCTGGATCAGCTCGTAGCGCTTCTGCTCGGCCTTCTGCTCCTCGATCTGCTTGGCCTCGATGGCCTTCTCGTAGTTGGCGTCGAAGCGGATGTTGGCCAGCGAGGCTTCCTTCAGCTCGACGCCGTACTTGGTCAGCCACTGTGTGATGCCGGCCTGCACGTCGGACTTGATGGCCTGCCGCCGCACCAGGATCTCTGCCGCGTTGTGGGTGGCCGTCTGCGCCTTCGGCCTGGAGATCCTTGGAGGCGGCGTCGTAGCGCGTGGTGTGCTTCTGCACGCGCGTGTCCATGATCACGATGTCGTAGAGCGGGTTCCAGACGACGTTGAGTCCCTCGCGCAGCGGCACCGGCTCGACCTCGCCGAAGAGCACCTTCACGCCGACCTGGCCGGCCGGGATGATGCGGAAGATGGAAAAGAGCACGATGAGCGCGGGGATGCCGATGGCGACGGCGAGGATGGCGCGCGGAACGATCTCCGCCAGCGCCGTCGGCAACAGCCGGCGCTGCCGTTGTACCGTCACGTACAGCGCGTAGCCCACCACGAACACGATCGCGGCGAACACCAGCTTGCCCATCGCCCCCTCCTAACCCGTCGTTAGCGTCCCCCTCGCCGCCGCTCCGCCGCCCGCTCGGCCTCCAGACGCTCGAGCGCGACCTCCGAGTGGTCGGCGAACGTCATGGCCGCCGCCAGCGCGCGGTGCCCGGCCCGCTCGGCGATGAGCCGGTGCATCGTCTGCGCGATACGGCGGTAGGCCGGGTGGCCCTGCGGCGCGCTGCGCAGCTCGATGAGGTGCATCGCCTCCCGCGCGTTCATCTCCATGTAGAAGCGCAGCCGGTACGCCATGGCCACGGCGTAGGGCGCCACCTCGACCAATCCCGCGGCCGCGATCGCGTCGTGCAGCGCGGCCGAGGCGTCGAGGGATCGATGCCAGCGATCCTCGACGCGCGCTTCGACGATGGCCTCCGGCATGACCGACCCGTGCTGCGGCGACAGCCGCTGCCACTCGAGCGTGAGCAATCGATGCCGCTGCAGGTCGCGGAACGCGCCGTAATCGCCGAGGACGTCGAACCGGTATGCCGTTCGCTCGAACGCGCGTCCCGGCCGATGTCGCCGATTCGTCCGCTGGCCGACGTACGCCTCGAGGACGGCCCGGCGCTCGCCCTCCGTCATCTTCTGCGCGATCTCGAGCAGTCGATCATCCGGAACGTCCGAGACGGCGTAGAGCGCCGCCGCCACGACCTTCACCTCGCCGTCCGGATCGAAGTCGGTCAGCGTGACCTCGTCGCGAGGCGTCGCGCCCTCCTCCGCCAACAGGGCGGCGGCGACGCGGGACGTCGTCCGGCGCGTCTCGTCCAGGTAGGACGACCACGCCCCGCCGCGGTCGAGGAGGTCGACGCGCCGGAGAAAGGCCGGGATCACCTTGCGAAGCTCCACGAGCATCATGTCCGCGTACGCCCGCACCTCCAGCAGCGGATGGGCGCGCATGCGAATCAGTAGATTTTCGTAGGCCTGCCCGCTGCCGTAGATTCCGACGTTCGAGGTCGTCGCCGCGGGCAGCAGCCCGCGCAGCGTGTCGAGCGCCTTCGCGCGGATGCTCATGCGGTACGCGGCGTCCGAGGTCTGCGCGTCCCGCGGGAAGCGATCGGCGAAGTGCTGGCGGAGGATCGGCAGCAGCTCGCGATAGGTGTCGAACATCGCGTCGAGCGTTCCGACGTACCGGTTGCGAAGATCGCCCTCCAGCTCACGCGGGACGTGATACCGGTACCGGCCGTCGACGAGGTCGTCGTAGGGGACGTACCGCGTCGACTGCTCGAGGTAGGCGGCGAGCCGTCCCCACTCGAGCACCTTCGTCAGGATGTTCGAGGCCCCCTCGCAGGCGAGGTGCACGCCGCCGAGCTGCGCGACGGAATCGTCGCCGTACTCGAAGAACATCCGGCCGTAGAGCTCGTCGGCGCGCTTCGTGTCGAACGGCGCGGCCGGCGCCCCTGCGAGCGTGCCGCTCGTCAGGAACTCGTCGAGGAAGAGTCGGCGGAGGGACTTCGGCGAGCGCGAGTAGCGGGCGAAGAGCGCGCCCTTCACGACCTCGGGAAGATTGACGAGCGCGAACACGGGACCGTCGAGATTCGTGAAGTACGGCGAGAGGGTCGCCCGCTCCTCTGGGCTGAACTGATCGGTCATCCGCAGAGCATCTTAGCCGAGCGCGCGCAGCAGCGCCACCACGGCGACGGCGACGGCGACCGACGCGAGGAGGTTCACGCCGCGCGCGGCGAGGACGAACACGATGGCGGCGCCCCAGAGCGGCGGATGCGCGAGGCCGAGCGCCAGCCGGCCGTCGCGCACGAGCACCAGCGGCACCGCGAGCGCCGGCAGCACCGCGAGCGGAACCAGCCGCAGCCAGAGGCGCACGCGCGGCGGCAGCGGCCGGCGGGCGAGCGCCAGGAACATCGGCGCGCGCGTCAGGTACGTGGCCACCGCCATCCCGCCGATCACGAGCCACACGCGGCTCACTGATCGTCGTGGGGGGCCCCGACATGGCCCCCCACACCCCCCAGCGCTCGGACGCGCCCCGGCGCAGCCGTGGCGCGCCTCGGGCTTGACACAAGATGTCTCATTCATGCCCCCCCTGGGGGTACGCGTGTGGCTCCGCCGGCGCGGGCGCGTCTTCCACCGGCAGCACGCGCGCGCCGAGCGCGCTGACCGTGAGCCCCGCCACCACGATGTGCCAGTTGCCGGGCAGCACGAGCGCCAGCGCCACCGCCAGCACGGCGGCGCCGATGGCCACGAGCCAGTCGGCCCGCCGGCGCAGCTGCACGGCCACGAGGGCGAGGAACACCGCGGGGAACGCGAAGTCCAGGCCGTACCGCTCCGGGCGCTCGACGAGGCCGCCGAGCGCGGTGCCGACCGCGACGCCGCCGACGAACGCGCCCGAGATGGCGGCGGCGCTGCCGAGATAGACCCACGCGTCCGGGGGCCGCGAGCGCGCGACGGCGACCGCGAACGACTCGTCGTTGATGAGGTGGGCGATGAGCGCGAGCCAGAGCCGGCGAAAGCCGCGGAACGACGGCGCGAGCGTGGCCGCCATCAGATAGTGCCGCATGTTGACCACGTAGGTGGTGACGACGATCGCGAGTGCCGGCGCGCCGGCGGCGATCATGGGCACGGCCACGAACTGCGAGGCGCCCGCGAAGACCAGCACCGACATGCCGAGCACCTGGGCGGGCGTGAGCCCCGCCTGGACGGCGAGGCCGCCGAAGACGCTGCCGTAGACGAAGACCGACGGGACGAGCGCCAGCGAGGCGACGAGACCGTCGCGCAGGCCGCCAGGCAGGCCGAGCCGCGTCAAAAGAACGCCCGCTCGACGAACAGGACGACGCCGACGAGCAGGATCGCCAGCGAGGAGCTCCAGATCATGCGCCGCTCCCAGCGCGTCTCCCGCACGAGCACGAGCGCCGGGACGGCGACCGCGACGACGAGCGCCTGGCCGATCTCGACCCCGGCGTTGAATCCGAAGAGCGAGAGCAGGAGCCCATGCGAGGACAGCCCGAGCTCGCGCAGCGCGGCGGAGAAGCCGAAGCCGTGGACCAGGCCGAAGCAGAAGCTGACGAGCCAGCGCCGGGCGACGACCGGCTTGAAGAACAGATTCTCGGCGGCGACGAACGCGATCGACAGCGCGATGACCGCCTCCACGAGGCGATCGGGTAGCACGACGATGTCGAGCGCGGCGAGGGCGAGCGTCACGCTGTGGGCGAGCGTGAACGCGGTGATGATCTTGGCCAGCGCGAACCAGCCCCCGCCGCGGAGGAGGAGACCGAGCAGGAACAGCAGGTGGTCCCAGCCGGTCAGGATGTGCCCGATCCCGAGCAGAGCGAAGCTCGCCAAGCCGCGGTGGCCACCCGACGCGTCGTCCAGCCTCACCCGTGTCTCCCGCGTCTCGGGCGTGAAGGCGAACTGCGTCGTCCGCCCCGGCGCATCGATGCGCGCCAGCGTGTGGTAGTCGGCGCCGAACACGTCGAAGAGATCGTCGCGCAGCGACAGGTCGCGGACGTCGCCGCCGCACGCGAAGTCGACGACGAGCGTGACGCTCTCCGCGCTCGGCGACGCCGCCGGCCATGACCCGGGGCCGGGCTCGCAGCGCCGACGCCCCGCCCTGAGGGTCACCTTGTGGCGGATGAACCCGAGGAGACGCTGGCGGCTCGACGGATCCCCGGCGCGGGCGCGTCGTAGCTCGTCGCCGATCGCGGGCGGCAATGCGGCCGGCCAGAGCGTGAGGCTGTAGCGGACGCTGTCGCGGTCGATCGCGACCGAGGCGTACCCGTTGCTGCCGCCGGTGTGGGCGAACACCGGGCTCACCACCGCCGCGGCGACGAGGACCCAACTCGCCAGGAGTCGCGCCGTGCGGGCCTTCATCGAGCGGTCGAGCTCGCGTTCGCCGCCCGCGTCAGCGCCAGCAGATTGTCGATCTGATAGGTGGGAATCGTCGTCACGACACGACTGCCCACCAGCGTCACGTAGCGACTGGCCGTGTCCGGGGCGACGTGGCCGACCGCGTACTGCGCGAGCGGCTGGGCCTGCTGCGGCCGATAGACGAGGACGAGGATCTCCGGCGTGGCGAGGCCGTAGGCGGCCCCGTCGCGGTCGAGGGCGAACTGCCGCTCGATGCGCGTCCGGCCGAAAGCCGCGAACGCGCGCTCGATGCGCGCCGCGAGCGCGGGATCGGCGGTGTGCGTGTGGCCGCTCTCGGCTCCCGTGTGAACGCCGTGATAGAACCACGTGCCGTTCGCGTCCCGCTCGAAGCGATGCAGCCGCCCGGCGTCGGCGACCTCGATCGCGCCCAGCTGCTCGACCGGAACGGGCAAGAGCCTGCGCGGGTCGGTCTCCACGGCGCCCGACGTCGCCCGGCGGCGGTCCGCGTATTCGAGCGCCACGATCGCCACGACCAGCACCGCCAGCACCAGCCACACGGCCACCAGACCGCGCCGCGGTCGGCCTCGGCTCAATGCTGCTTCCACCACACCGCGGTTCCCACCACGGCGAGCAGCGCGGGGACGAGAACGACGGAGAGGAAGAACGTGCCCTTCATCTGGCGGTTGGTGAGATTGACGCGCGGCAGGTCCGCCGTGCGCGGCTGCAGCCCGATCAGGTTCTCCTGGGCGGCCAGGTAGTTCACCGTGTTGAGGAACAGGGTGCCGTTGCCCATGATGTGAAAGAACGAGTTCGTGGCGAAGTCCGAGTCGCCCACCACCGCGATGCGCGAGCGTGGCGTGCTCTCTTCGCCGGGGCGCCGCAGCGCGACGACCATCAGCGTGTTCGGGCCGGGCGCGTCGCGGCCCTTGACGAATCCGACCCGATTGGGATCGGCCTGCCCCCAGCTGTTCTTGGACGAGTTGACGAGCGGCACCACGGAGGTGCCCGGCACGCGCTGCGGCGTCGGCGAGAGCGAGCGCGCCCCCGGGAAGAACGTCAGCGGCAGGTCGCGGGTGATCTGATGGCGGTTGTAGTCGGTGACGGCCGGTGACGAGACGTCGGCCCAGAAGTGGCTCGCCTCGTCGATGACGATGTCGTCGTCGACCACGACGCCGTACTCGCGGATCACCGGCTCGAGGCCCGTCCGCACGAAGGGATCGAGCATGAACAGCGCGTTGCCGCCCTTGGCGAGGTAGGCGCGCACGGCGTCGATCTCCCTGGGCAGCAGCGCGATCTTCGGTCCGCCCACCACGAGCACGGCGCAGCCGGCCAGCGCGTCGCCGCGCTGGAGCAGGAGGACCTTCTCGACCGTGTAGTTGACGGTCTCCAGGGCATGGCGCGCCTTGGCCATCCCGTGCCGCTCGTGGAGCACGTACTTGGCCCCGAGCCCGTGCGTGTGGCCAGGCGCGCCCTCCTGATGGTCGTGGGACTCGAGGCTGAAGGGATCGGGCTCGCCGTGTCCGTCGAGGAAGCACACCCGCTGTGTGGCGCCCTGCGACACGCGCAGGATGCCGTTGGCGATGTCGGACTCGCTGCCGCCATTCACCTGCAGGCGCCGACCCTGGGACTCGAGGATTGCCGTGCCAGCGAAGTTCACGCCGAGCATCCGCGCCTGCGCGGGGTTGATCATGGGATCGTAGAACTCGACGCTCACGAGCGTGTTCTGACGCGCGATGAGCTCGTAGAGCTCGACCGTCTCCCGCATCAACGGGTCGTGGAAGAAGACGATGTGGACGGGCTTGTCCAGACGCTTGAGCATCTTGACGGTGGGCTCGGACAGCGAGTACAGCCCCGCCGCGGTCAGGTCGAAGCGGAACGGGTAGCGCACCGAGAGATAGGCCAGGGCGATCAGCACGCCGACCACGCCCAGCGTGTGCAGCGCGATCTCGCCCCGGCGGCGGCCGACGAGGGCGCGGAGCTCGGTGCGCAGTCGCACCACGCCCACGGCCGTGAGCAGCGCCCCGCCGGCGCCGAGCAGCACGGTCCAGACCACCGTCTCGAGCAGGATCGCGTGGACGGCGAGGGCCGTCGCCAGCAGCGCGACGCCCGCGAGCACGATCAGTCCCGAGCGGAAGGAGCGGTCCATCTCAACGGCGCCACTGCAGGTAGCCGGCGCTGAGGGTCAGGGCAATGGCGGCAACGACGAGATAGAACGCCACCGCTTCCGTGCGCACGAGCCCCTGGATGAAGTCGGTGAAATGCTGGGCGAACGAGAGATACCCGAACAGCCCGCGCAGCGCGTCCGACCTCTGGAAGCTCTGCAGATGGCCGACGAACCAGAGCCCCAGCAGCACCGCCGCCGTGATGAGTGCGGCAACGATCTGGTTGTGCGTCAGCGTCGAGAAAAAGAGGCCCAGGGCGAGACACGCCATCCCGAGCAGCACGAAGCCGACGTAGCCGGCGAGAATCGTCGTCGTCTCTGGCGTGCCGAACAGGTACAGCGGGACGAGATCGACGACGGTGGCCGCCGTCATCAGGACGAGGATGGTGACGGCGCCCAGATACTTGGCGACGACGATCTGCCACGGCTCGAGCGGGAGAGTGAGCAGCAGCTCGGCGGTGCCGGCGCTGAACTCCGCGGAGAACAGCCGCATGGAGATCACCGGCACCAGCGTCACGAGCAGGATGCCCATGTTCTGGAAGGTCGCGGCCATCGTCGTCTCGCCGGTGAGGAAGACGTTGTACAGGAAGAAATAGCCCGTGCCCAGCAGGAACACGGCGACCACGTAGTACGCGATCGGCGAGCGGAAATAGCTCGCGAGCTCCTTCTGGTACACGGCCAGCGTGCCGGTCATGCGCCGTCCGGCCTCGTCTTGACGTACTGCAGAAAGACGTTCTCGAGCGTCGGCTCCTGCCGCTCGAGCCGGTGCAGGTCCCAGCGGTGCGTCACCGCCCGAGCGATCGCAGCCTCGAGGCCCTGCCGCGGCTCCACGCGGCAGTCCACGGCGAGGAGGCCCGCGTTGTCGGGCATCGCGTGAACGTCCACGGCGATGACCCCCTTGACCGACAGAAGCGCGTCGCGCACCTCCGTGGACGGACCGCTCACTTGCAGCGAGACGCGATGCGTCTCCTCCTGCGCGCGTCGCAGCGCGCTCGGCGAATCGATCGCGAGCAGCCGGCCGTGGTTGATGATGGCCACGCGGCGGCAGATGAGCGTCACCTCGGCGAGGATGTGCGTGCTGAAGAGCACCGCATGATGCTCGCCGAAGGCGCGGATCACCTCGCGCGTTTCCTGGATCTGGCCCGGGTCCAGCCCCGCCGTCGGCTCGTCGAGCAGCAACACCTGCGGTGTGCCGAGCAGCGCCTGGGCGAGTCCGAGGCGCTGCCGGTAGCCCTTCGAGAGCTTGAAGATCTCGCGACGGACCACGGCCTCGAGGTGGCAGGCCGCGATCACGCGCTCGAGCTCGGCGGGGACGGCAGCGCGCCTGACGCCCTTGGCCCGGGCCACGAATCGCAGATACGCGGAGACGTCGAGCGTGTCGTACAGCGGCGGGCGCTCGGGCTGGTAGCCGATGAGGCGCGCGGCTTCGACGTTCTGCGTCGCCATGTCGTAGCCGGCCACGCGCACGCGTCCCGTGCTGGCCGCCGTGAACCCGGCGATCATGCGCATCGTCGTGGTCTTGCCCGCGCCGTTGGGGCCCAGGAAGCCGACGATCTCGCCCTCGTCGACGGTGAACGAGAGATCGTGCACCACGGTCCGGGAGCCATAGCGTTTGCTGACCGCTTCGAGGGTGATGACCGCGGAGTCGGAAGTCATGGCGGAAACACGAAGGCCCCCCGCGGCGGGGGGCCTTCGCTCATCGGACTGCGCGAGGCCGTTACTTATACCACCGGCCGCCCTTCGCCTTGTACTGGTCCTGATCGTGGGCGAAGAAGAGATCGGCGTTTTCGAGGTCGCGCATCATCTTCAGGCGGTTGACGGAGTTGTTGTAGTCCTTGACGCTGTAGTTGAGGCCGGCCGGATAGCCGTCCAGGTTTTCCTGCATCCAGATCGCGTCCTGGGACATGAGGACCGTGTGCCCGCCGGCGAGCTTGACCTTCATGGACTGGTGGCCAAGCGTGTGGCCGGGCGTGCTGAGGACCATCACCGAGCCGTCGCCGAACAGATCGTAGTCGCCGTCCAGCTCGAGGTAGTTGAAGTCGCGAGCCGGGCCGTCGAAGTCACCCATCACGAACACGCCGCCGCCGCGCTGGAACTTTTCGGGCCACCACGCCTGGTACAGCTCTTTCTTCTGGAGGACGTGAACGGCCTTCGGGAACATCTTGATGTTCCCGATGTGGTCGAGGTGCGAGTGCGAGGTCACCACCACCTTCACCTTGTCCGCCGAGAAACCGAGCTTCTGCAGCTGCCGATCGATGACGTCCTCGCGCTTCTGGCTCGGCTTCAGGCCGTCGCAGTTGCCCGGGGCCCAGTGCTGCTTGCACCCGCCATCCGAGATCGCAACGTTGTTCCCGGTGTCGAAGATGACCAGGCCCTTCGGATGATCGATGACCCACATGCTGATGGGGATCGTGACGTTGCGGGCCTTCTCCTTGGGCACGCTCGGGATCAGGTCAGTGATCGGAAACGGACCGAAGAACCCGCTGGTCGTCCAGTACAGGCCCTTCACCTGGGCGAGCGCCGGAGACGGCAGAGCCAGGACGACGGCGAGCAGGGCGGCGACGATGCCTAGCTTCTTCATGGCGCGATCTCCTCTGACCACGGCGAACGGGTCACTTCGCGAGCGCCGAGCCCTTACGGCCCGCGACCATAGCGCGAGCCGTCGGCGAGTGTCAAGCCGCGACGCACACCCGGTTCTTGAGCGATTTTTCACCCCCTCCGTTGGACGTGCTGCGGGTGCGCTGCCTCAGCCCTTCTGCATGTACGCGGGCGCGCCGGCGCCCGGAAAGAAGTCCTCGCGTGGCGGCGCGAAGACGTCGATCACCTCCGTGTCCTCGAGGAACCACGCCTCGTGCTCGACGCCGCCCGGCACGACGGCGACGTCGCCCGGCCCGCAGATCTTGCGCTCGGCGCCGAGGCGGAAGTCCATCCGCCCCGAGATCATCCAGAACATCTGCTCGTGGGGATGGCGGTGGGCGGCGGCGTGCGCCCCGGCCTTCATCGACCACCACACGATCATCTCCTTCTCACCGACGAGGATGCGGCGGCTGATCGTGTCGGTGACCTTTTCTTCCGGCAGCTCGCGCAGCGCGTGAAAACCGTTCATCATGGGCATCGCGGCCTCCGTGGTGCCACAACGTAGCAAGGGTAGTATCCTCGCGCAATGATTCGCCCCTGGACCGACGCGCTCGCCCGCATGCGCGGCCGCATCGCGCGCACCGCGGCGAGCATGACCGCCGGCTTTCCACACTTCGCCGACCCGGCCACGGGTGCCTGGACGACCTCGCCCGCGGGCGACTGGACGGGCGGGTTCTGGAACGGGATGCTCTGGCTCGCCGCGCGTTACGGCGATGATCCACGCTCCCGCGCGTGGGCCGCGGAGTGGACCGCGCGCCTGGCGCCGCGCGCGGACTCGGACACCGTGTTCCGCGGCTTCCTCTTCTATTACGGCGCCGCGCTCGGCTGGCTGCTCTGCGGCGACGCCGCCGCGCGCGACGTCGCGCTGGCGGGCGCTCACGGGCTCGCCGCGTCGTACAACCCGCGCGCGGAGGCGCTGCCGCTCGGCGCGGCGGCGGAAGAAGCCTCCGACGTCGGCGCGGGCGAGGCCAACGTCGACACCGTGCAGGCCTCGGCCCTGCTCCTGTGGGCCCACCGCGAGACCGGCGACGCCGTGCTGCGCGACATCGCGCTCCGCCACGCGGCGCGGCACATCGAGTTCTGCCTGCGCGAGGACGGCTCGGTGTGCCAGTCGGCGTCGTTCGACCCCGCGAGCGGCCGGATGCTGCGCCGCTATACGCACAAGGGCATCACCGACGACAGCACGTGGGCGCGCGCTCAGGCGTGGGGGATTTTGGGCTGGACGCTGACGCACGCATGGTCCGGCGAGGCGCGCTTCCGCGACGCCGCCGAGCGCGCCGCCGACTGGTGGCTGGCGCACGCGCCCGCCGATCGCGTCGCCTTCTGGGACTTCGACGACCCGAAGATCCCGGACACGTTCCGCGACACGTCGGCGACGGCGATCGTGACCGCGAGCCTGCTGACCCTGGCGCCGCGCGCGTCGACGCCCGAGCGGGCGCGCGCGTATCGCGACGCCGCCGAGGCGACCGCCGCCGCGCTGGTCGAACGCCACCTGCGGCCGGATGGGCTGCTCGCCGACGGCTGCTACAGTCCGCGCATCGGCCTCGCCACGCGCCACGAGCTCGTCTGGGGCAGCTACTATCTCTTCGAGGCGCTGCACGCGCTGGCCGGGCTGCGGGACCCCGCGAAGATCGTCTAGGAGGATCGGATGGCGCGACTCAAGATCGGCTTCATTCCCATCGAGGGCGGAACCTACTACAAGGAAGCGCTGGAGGAGGTCACCCGCGCCGAGGAGCTCGGCTTCGACTCGGTGTGGATGGAGGAGCACCACGCGGTCACCAATCACTACTGGCCCTCGCCGTTCCCGGTGCTGGCCGGCTTCGCCACGCGCACCTCGAAGGTGATGCTCGGCACCGACATCGCCGTCGCCGCCTTCTACCATCCGGTGCGGCTCGCCGAGGACATCGCGATGCTCGACGTGATGTCGAACGGCCGCATCACGCTCGGCATCGCGATCGGCTACAAGCCCGACGAGTTCGCGCTCTACGGCGTGGATCTCGCCAGGCGCGGCGCGCGCTTCGAGGAGCAGCTGGCGATCATGAAAGGCCTGTGGACGCAGGAGACCGTGTCGTTCAAGGGCACCTACTACACGGTCGAGGGCCGCATCGAGCCCAAGCCCGTGACGAAGCCGCACCCGCCGGTGTGGATCGGCGGCTGGGGCGACATCACGCTGCGCCGCGCCGCCACGCTCGCCGACAACTGGATCCCGGGGCCGACCGCGGATCTCGCGCGCCTCGTCAAGGGCAAGGCGCAGTTCCTCGCCAACCGCCGGGCGGCGGGGCGCACGTCCCCGATCACCGAGTGGCCGCTCACGCGCGATCTCATCATCGCGGAGACCGACAAGCAGGCGCGCGCGCTCGCCGAGGAGCACATCATGGTCGCCTACCGCCGCGAGTACGCGGGCGGCTGGCGCCACCCGTTCATCGACGCCTCGATCGCAACCGATCTCGACCGCCTGATGGAGGATCGCTTCCTCATCGGCGGACCCGACCAGGTGATTCCCAAGATCCGCAAGCTCGTCGACACCTACGGCATGACCCATCTGATCTGCCGGACCTTTTTCCCCGGCATGCCGCACGCGCACATCATGCACGAGCTCGACCTGCTCGCCCGTGAAGTGATGCCGGCGTTCAAATAGGCGCCATTACGAGCGAATTTCGGTCCGACCAAAAGGCGGGCGTGCGCCGTAACTATTTGATATACTGGCGATTGCTGCTGACTCTGTCTGCAGGGAGTGAAGGGTCATCGGGCAGACCGTGTATCGCGTCGATCGGTCGTACTCGTGGAATTACAGCCACTCGCCTACCTTGCCGCGTGTCCGCCGCGTGCCCTCGGGTCCCGGCGGTAAGTTCCTCGATCACCCGCTGAACTCGCCGATCGGCATCGCCGCCGGCCCGCTGCTGAACAGCAAGTGGGTGGAGGCATATTCGCGCGTCGGCTTCGACGTGCTCACGTACAAGACGGTCCGCTCGATGGCGATGCCCGCGCACGCGCTGCCGAACATCCGGCCCGTCGAGAATCGCGAGCACGCGGCGATCGCCACGCGGAAGACGCAGATCGACAGCCAGCCCACCCTCGCCGTTTCGCTCGGCATGCCGTCCGCAGAGCCGGAGGTGTGGCGCAAGGACGTCCGCCGCGCGAAGGATCGCATCGGCTCGGGGCAGGTGCTCATCGTGAGCGTGGTCGGGACGTGGGCGCCAGGCATGGACGCCGAGCAGCTCGTGCAGGACTACGCACGCTGCGCGGCGTGGGCGGCCGAGGCCGGCGGCGACGCGATCGAGGTCCACCTGGCCGTCCCCGACCCCTTCGCCGAGCAGCCGCAGCTCATCTACGAGAACATCCCGCTCGCTGCGCAGATCCTCTACCGCGTACGCACGACGATGCCGAAGCCGGTGCTCGCCAAGCTCGGCGTGTTCCGCACGCCGCGGGTCCTGCACGAGACGGCCACCAAGCTGGCCTCGTGGGCGAGCGGCTTCGTCATGACGCACGGCGTGCGCCGCCGCGTGGTCGACGAGGAGGGCAACGCCGCGTTCGAGGGCGCCGGGCGCGACCGCGCGACGATCGTCGGCGCCGACACGTGGCCCCTCGCCTCGCGGCAGATCGAGGAGATGCTCTCGTGGCGGAAGGCCGGCGCCTGGGACCGCGCGATCCTCGCCGTCGGCGGCATCACCACCGTCGAGCGCGCCGACCACCTG
>WNEV01000055.1_pt1 | contig 54795 bp, 58 predicted proteins | sample 5399861 | NCBI WGS metagenome assembly WNEV01 (sample SAMN13153335, study PRJNA577476) | soil metagenome | isolation source: 40 cm grassland meadow soil 2 days after 3rd rain plot 2 | place: USA:California | collected 2015-11-11 | reverse complement strand
TGTTTTAGTCGCGCCGATCAAAACGTGGTCGCGACTCAAACACCCGAGAACGTCATTTAAGGTTTCGGAAGCTGTTTTAGATCGATCCAGTGAGTTTCCGGCGCCGTGCAGCATTCAGCATATCCAGCCCCCGCAACCACGATCGCTACACGGTCGTGAGGGGTTGGGGGCCCTTTCGAGGCCCCCATCAAATCAACCGCCGACGAAGAGATAGGTCAGCGTCGGCTGCTCGATGAGTCCGTGCTCCGAGCCGTCGCACAGGCCCCTCGTCTGGGCATCGACCTCGAGTGTGTAGGTTCCCGGAGAAAACGTCACCGGCACCGAGACATCCGCCGGCGTTCCCACGACGCCCGACGCCAGCTTTCAAGACTGCCCGCAACGTTGTCATGGCGATGGTGACCCCTCTCGGAAGGCGCGGAGCGTGGCCCACGTGTGCCGCGCGAGCATCAGATCTTCGTTGGTCGGGATGACCCGGACGGTGCATGCGCGGTTCGGCGCGCTGATGGTCGTGGCGTTGCCCGCGTTCTGCCGCGAGTCGAGCTGGACGCCCAGGTGCTCGAGCCCCTGACAGATCTCCCAGCGGATCGGCGCCGCCCGCTCTCCGATCCCGCCCGTGAAGACGAGCATGTCGACGCCGCCGAGGACGGCGGCCAGCGCGCCGATGTGCTTGCGAACGGAATAGCAGAAGGCGGCGATGGCGTCGGCCGCCCTCGGATCCGTCGCGCGCCGCGCAAGCAACGTCTTCATGTCCGAAGTGATGCCGGAGATGCCGAGGAGGCCCGATTCCGTGCCGACGAGCCGCTCGAGCCGCCGCGCGTCGTAGCCCTTTTCGCGCATGAGATAGAGCAGCACGCCCGGGTCGAGGTCGCCGGTGCGCGTCCCCATGACGACCCCCCCGAGGGGCGTGAGGCCCATGGTCGTGTCCACCGGATGCCCCTCCTGGAGGGCGACCAGGCTCGCGCCGTTGCCGAGATGCGCGATGATCGTCCGCCCGGTGCCGGCGGCGCCGAGCACCCCCACGATGTACTCATAGGAGAGCCCGTGAAACCCATATCGGCGCAGCTCGGCGCTCTCGCGCGCGCGCGGAAGCGGGAGGCGTTGCGCCAGCGGGGGCATGCTCCGATGAAACGCGGTGTCGAAGCACGCGACCTGCGGCAGATCGGGGAAGTGGTCCGCCACCGCGTCGATGACCGCGAGCTCGCTGGGCAGGTGCAGCGGGGCGAGCGGGACCAGCCGGCGCAGGGCGGCGAGCAGGGCCGCGTCGATCCGTTGCGGCGCCGTGTGGTCGGGCCCGCCGTGGACGAGCCGGTGCCCGACCGCGGCCGGGGTCGACACACCGTGCTTGTCGAGCGCGTCGAACACCTGGCGCACCGCATCGCGGTGGTCGCGGGACTCGAGGGATGCGTCCGTCAGGATGTCGCGCTCCGGACCCCGCAACCAGAAGCGACCGTCCGGGAGCCCGAGTCGCTCGACCGCGCCGTTCGCCAGCCGCACCTCCGCGTCGCCGCTCATCCGATAGAGGGCAAACTTCAGCGATGACGAGCCACCGTTGAGACAGAGGATGTCGCCCGTCGTCGTCCCCGTCCGCTTCACGCTTCGGTCCACGTCCAGTCGCGCACCTCGGGCATGTCTTCCAGATGCTCGCGGATGTAGGTCTCGTGTCGGGCCAGCATCGCCGTGCACCGGTCGATCAGGGCCGCCGCGCGGTCCGCCATCCGGGGCGCCCGTCGGAGAGCCTCGATGCACAGGTGATACCGGCTGATCCCATTCTTGACGACCATGTCGAACGGCGTGGTCGTGGTGCCCTCCTCGTTGAACCCGCGGACGTGGAAGCGCTCCGTATCGGGTCGCCCGTGCACGATCTCGTGAATCGCGCGCTGATAGCCGTGGAACGCGAAGACGACATCGGTATGCCGCCCGAACAGCTCGACGAAGCTCGTCTGATCCATGCCGTGCGGGTGGGCGTCCGGCGTGAACAGCGTCATGAGGTCGACGACGTTCACGACGCGCACCTTCATCTCCGGGGCGCGCCGCCGCAGCCACCACGCCGCCGCCACCACCTCCATGGTGGGGATGTCGCCGGCGGCGGCCAGGACCACGTCGGGCTCGGCGCCGTCGTCGTTGCTCGCCCAGCGCCAGATCGACGCCCCGCGGGCGCAGTGCTCCCGCGCCGCGTCCATGTCGAGCCACTGGGGCTGCGGCTGCTTGTCGATGACGATGAGGTTCACGTAGTTCCGGCTCCGGAAGCAATGATCCGCGACGGACAGCAGGCAGTTGGCGTCCGGTGGCAGATAGATACGTGACACGGTGCCCTTCTTCGAGAGGACCACGTCGATGAGGCCAGGCCCCTGGTGGCTGAAGCCGTTGTGGTCGTTGCGCCAGGTCGTCGAGGTGAGCAGGATGTTGAGTGACGCGATCGGGTCCCGCCACGCCAGCTTGATGCCCTCCTGGAGCCATTTGGCGTGCTGGACGGTCATCGACGCCGAGACCATGGCAAACGCTTCGTACGTCGCGAAGAGCCCGTGCCGGCCGGTCAATAGATAGCCTTCGAGCCAGCCCTGGCAGTTGTGCTCGCTGAGGATCTCCATCACGCGACCGTCGGGCGACACGTGGTCGTCGGTGGCCAGGACGGCGTCCATCGAGCAGCGCTTCTCGACGGCAAAGACGTCCCCGAGGCGGTTCGAGTTCGTCTCGTCGGGGCAGAAGAGGCGGAAATTCCGCCGCCGAGCGTTTCGCGTGAAGATGTCACGCATCATTTTGCCGAGCTGGCGCGTGGATTCGTGACGCGCCACGCCGGGACGCGTGACGGCAATCGAGTATTCGGTGAAATCGGGGAGGTCGAGGCCGACGAGCAGCTTGCCGCCGTTGGCGTGGGGATTGGCACCCATCCGGCGGTCGCCTTTCGGCACGAGCGCGGCGAGGGCCGGAACGAGACGGCCTTCGTTGTCGAAGAGCTCCTCGGGACGGTAGCTCTTCATCCACGCCTCCAGGAGTCGCAGGTGCTCGGCGTTCTCCCTGACGTTCGGCAGCGGGACCTGGTGCGCCCGGAACGTGCCCTCGACCGGTTGGCCGTCCACGATCTTCGGGCCCGTCCAGCCCTTCGGCGTGCGGAGCACGATCGCCGGCCAGCGCGGCCGCCGCGCGGGACGGCCGTCGCGCCGCGCCTCCTGCTGAATCGCGCGGGTCTCGGCGTAGCATGTCTCGAGCGTCGCCGCGAAGCGCGCGTGCATGTCCATCGGCTCGTGGCCTTCGACGAAACGCGGCTCGTAACCGTGCCCTCTGAGCAGGCTCGCGACCTCGTCGTCGCTGCTCCGGCCGAGCACCGTGGGGCCGGCGATCTTGTAGCCGTTGAGGTGCAGGATGGGCAGGACCGCGCCGTCCCGCGCCGGATTCAGGAAATGGATCCCCTTCCAGGACCCCTCGAGCGGCCCCGTCTCCGCCTCGCCGTCGCCGATCACGGCGGCGACGAGCAGATCCGGGTTGTCGAACGCTGCCCCGAATGCGTGGACGAGCACGTAGCCCAGCTCGCCGCCTTCGTGGATCGAGCCCGGCGTCGGCACGCTCACGTGGCTCGGCACGCCCCCCGGCGTCGAGAACTGCCGAAAGAGTCGCCGCAGGCCGTCGGCGTCTTGCGTGACGCTCGGGTAGATCTCCGAATACGTCCCTTCCAGGTACACGTTGGCCAGGATCGCGGGCCCGCCGTGGCCGGGGCCGGCGAGGTAGATCACATCGGCGTCGGTCTCTCTGATCAGCCGATTCAGGTGGAGGTAGATGAAGCTGAGCCCGGGCGACGTGCCCCAGTGCCCGAGCAGGCGCGGCTTGATGTGCTCGGCCCTGAGCGGCTCGCGCAGGAGCGGATTGTCTTGAAGGTAGATCTGGCCGACCGTCAGGTAGTTCGCGGCGCGCCAGTAGGCGTCGAGGTTTTGGAAGTCCATCATGCCCCCGTCGTGGTGTGAAGTATCTTCGGCGACGCCGCGGCGAGGAACGCGGGTAGGTCGTACGCGAGAAGGTCGCCGACGCGGTCGACCGTCAGGTCGGCCGGCGAAAAGGTGGCCAGCGCCTTCGGATCGTGTGCGTAGTGGCCCTGCCGCGGGAAGACCGTCGTCACCCGCCGTTCCCACACTTGCTTCACGGCGGTGAGGATGCGCAGTTTGTCGTCGACCAGGACATAGTGCTCAGCCGGATAGCGCCGTTCGACATCGTCGAGCTCGCGCTCCTTGTGGATGTAGATCAGAACGTTCCCGTCCACGAGTTCTTGAAGTCCCGAGCGCTCGATCTTGCGCGGTTGAAACACGGCGTCGCCATCGGAGAGGATGACCGTCGGTCCCCAGGCGCGGAAGCGCTCGAGCACGTCGAGGGAGTTCGGATAGAGCCGGTTGGCGAAGGGATAATTCACCATGAACGATGAGACGGTCAGCACGTGTGGGTCCCGGGGATGTTCCACTCGATACCGTTGCAGCGCGCCCAGGTAGTCCGCGTAGCCCAGCTCGGTCCGCAGCTCTTCGAAGATGGCCCAGTACCGCTCCTGCCGCTCGCGGCCGATCTCGCGCTCGAGGTGTCGCTTGAGATCGGCGGCGATGTGATCGTTGTCGATGAGCGTGTTGTCCACGTCGACCAGGAATACGACCGGATGAGAGGCACTCATCGTGGGCCAGCCTTTGACGCCTCAGTCTACCGCTGCCATCAAGCATCGGGCTCGCCTACACGAGCCGACCCCCCACGTCCTAGGTCGGGTCAGGGCGCTCGCATCGCGTGCGCAGGCCGCGCGCGCCGAACGCGAGCAGCGCCGCCGCCAGCCACGCCAGCACGCCGTCGAACACGTACGCGCCCGGCAGGCTGACGGCGGCGAGCGCGCCCGTCACGAGCGGGCTCGCCGCCGTCCCGAACTGCAGCCCGAACGCGAGCCAGCCGAACGCCGCGCCGCGATGCTCGCTCGGCACGATCTCCGCGCCCAGCGTGTAGGCGAGCGTGATGGCGCCGCCGAGACAGAGCCCGACCAGCGCCCGCAGCACGAGCAGCGTGGGCCACGTGCGCGCGAGCGCCATGGCCGCGCAGAGCGGGCCGCCGACGATCAGGGCGAGCATGAGCAATTGCGCGGCGGGGATGCCGCGCGTGAGCCGCGCGGCGACGTTGGACGACACGGTGGCCGCGACGGCGGCCACCGAGATGATCGTGCCCGAGACGGCTGCGATGGCCGTCATGCCCGGCAGTTGCGCAATATGAAGGGGAATCAGCAGGGCGAGCCCGCGGTCGAGAAACTGTGCGATGAGCAGCAGCGCGACCACCACGGGAAAGTTCCGGTGATGGATCACGTCGCGCATGCGGAACCGCGGAGCCTGGCGCGCGGCCGCACGCCCGGGCGCGATCTCGCGGAACAGCACGATCAGGGCGACGAGGGCGAGGGCGCACATGCCCGCCGTTACGAAGAACGCGTAGCGGATGCCGAAGTGCGAGGCGACGTAGCCGCCCGCGGCCGGGCCGACGGCGTTGCTCAGGAGCTGCGCCGACTGGAGCATGGCGATCACCATCGGCACGCGATCGGCCGGCGCCGACACGCTGGCCAGCGCCATGGCCATCGGCGTGAAGCCGGCGAAGAAGCCCTGGATCACCCGCGCGGCGAGGAACTGCTGCACGGAGGTCACCAGCCCCATCGCGGCGATGATGACGACGAAGCCGCCGAGCGAGCGGATCAGCATCAGCTTGCGGCCGAACCGGTCGGCCAGCCGGCCGACGAGGGGGCCGAGCAGGCCCGACACCGCCGGCGTCACCGCCGCCAGCACGCCCGACCACAGCGCGATGTTGCGTGGATCCGTCACGCCGAGCTCGTGGACGTAGAGCGGCAGGAACGGCGAGAAGAACTGGAAGCCGACGAAGGCCACGAAGACCGTGAGGGTCAGGGCCCAGACGTTGCGCTGCCAGCCGGCGTCGGCGGGGGCCAGCGTCAGCCGCCCAGGTACGCGCGCTGCACGCGCGTGTCGGCCAGGAGCGCGTCGCGTGGCCCGTCGAGCACCACGCGGCCGGTCTCGAGCACGTAGCCGCTCAGCCGCTCTTCGCGGTGGTGGAGCATTCGCAAGGTGCCCAGGATACGCGACCAGTGGCACTCGCCCGCGCCCTGATCTACGATGCGTCCCCGAAAGGAGCCTCCCATGGCGGCAAAGAAAGGCACCGGATTGTTGATGGTGTGGGCGGACGTGCCGGCGGACAAGGAAGGGGAGTTCAACCGCTGGTACAACGAGGAGCACCTGGCCGAGCGGCTCGCGATCCCGGGATTCCTGAACGGCGCGCGCTACGAGGCCGTGAAGGGGGGACCGAAGCACCTCGCCGTGTACGAGCTCGAGAGCCCCGCCGTGCTCGAGAGCCCGGCGTACAAGAAGGTGGCGGGCAACCCGACGCCGTGGACGAAGCGCAGCGGCCCCCAGGCCGTCGCCAGCACGTTCATCCGCAACGTGTATTCGATGATCCATCCGCGTTCCGTGACGCCGACGGTGGCGGAAAGCGGCATGGCGCCCGCGCTGCAGCTCGGACGGATGGACGTGCCGGCCGCGGTCGATGCGGAGTGGAACCAGTGGTACAACACGGTCTACGTGCCCAACTACGAGAAGGTCCCCGGCGTGATCCGCGGGCGCCGCTATCGCGCCGTCGACGGCACGCCGACCTACCTGACGTTCTACGAGTTCGAGCACCCCAAGGTCTCCGAGAGCCCCGAGTGGAACGCGCAGCGCAACGCCGTCCCCGCGTCCGAGACCATGCGCAAGCACATGCGCCACGCCCAGGGCTCGCCAGGCGTCTACGTCAAGACGTATGAATTGAAGCGCTGAGCCGACGCCGTGTCCAAAGAGGTCATGCTGCAGCGCGACGGCCGCATCGCCACCATCACGATCGATCGTCCGGCCGATCAGAACCGGCTCACTCGTGATGTGCTGCTGGGGCTCGAGGCGTTCGTGCACGACCTCGCGGGCGACGCCGAGACGCAGGCCGTCGTGCTCACCGGTGCCGGGTCCGAGTTCTTCTCGATGGGGATTCTCAATCCCGTCGTGCGGGCCGGCTATAGCAAGGAGCAGATTCTCGAGTTGGTGCGCACCGCCAACCGTCTGTACGACGCGCTCGAGGCGCTGCCGCAGATCGTCATCGCCGCTCTCAACGGCGCCGCGCGCGCCGGCGCGGCCGAGCTCTCGCTCGCCTGTGACATCCGTCTCGCGGCGGCGCACGCGACGTTCGCGCTGCCCGAGGCGCTGTGGGGCGGCTTCCCCGGCGCCGGCGGCCCCGTGCGGCTCCCGGGGATCGTGGGACGCGCGCGGGCGCTGGAGATCATCTGCACGGGGCGCGAGCTGGATGCCGCGGAGATGCAACGCCTCGGCCTCGTCCTCTCGGTGCATCCGGCCGACCGGCTCCTCACCGAGGCGCGCGCGCTCGCCGCGCGCATCGGGGCCAGCGGCCCCCTGGCCACGCGCGGGGCCAAGCGCATCGTCAACACGCGGCTCTCCTCGGGCTTCGGGGAGGCGCGCTCCCTCTCCGACGCGCTCCGCCATGCGCTCGAATGGAGCCGCGACGTGGACGAGGGCATGGCGGCGCACCGCGAGGGACGGGCGCCGCGCTTCACCGGGCGCTGAGCGATGCGGCCGGGCAGCCGGACGCTTGGCGCATTGATCGACGAGCTGGCGGCGGCGCGTCCGGACGCCGACGCCATCGTCTTTCGCGGCGAGCGGCTCACGTTCGCGGCGCTGCGCGATCGGAGCGACGCGATCGCCCGCGCCTTCCTGGCCGTGGGCGTGCGCAAGGACGACCGGATCGCCATCTTGCTGCCGAACCGTCCGGAGTGGCTCATCGCGGCCTTCGCCGCGGCCAAGGTCGGCGCGGTGAGCGTGGCCATCAGCACCTTCTCGACGGCGCGCGAGATCGCGTGGACGCTCGAGCACGCGCAGCCCACCGTTGTCGTCACCATGGAAGCGTTCCGGGGCCGCGGCTACCTCCGCGCCATCCACGCCGTGTGTCCCGAGCTCGGCCGCGCGGCGCCGGGCATGCTGCAGAGCGAGCGGCTCCCCGAGCTGCGCGCGGTTGTCAGCATCGACGAGCGGCGGCACGACGGTGTCTACGCGTGGGCGGATCTCCTGGAACGGGCCACCGAGGTGCGCGCGACGGCGCTGGCCGCGGCGCAGGCGGCGGTGAGCGCGGTCGACGTGTGCTACATCCTCTACACGTCGGGCTCCACGGCCACCCCGAAGGGCGTGATGCTCGCCCACGGCGGCGTGATCGACAACGGCTTCGACATCGGCGAGCGCCAGCACCTCACCGCCGCCGATCGCGTGTGGCTGGCCGTGCCGCTCTTCTGGTCGTTCGGCTCGGCCAACGCGCTGCCGGCCATCCTCACCCATGGCGGCACGCTGGTGATGCAGGAGAGCTTCGAGCCGGGCGAGGCGCTGGCCCTCCTCGACGGCGAGCGCTGCAGCGTCTATTACGGGATGGCGAACATGGCCCGGGCGATCCTCGAGCATCCGGAGCGGCCGCGGCGCGCGCTGGCCGCGATGCGCACGGGCCTCACGATCGGGCTGCCCGAGGACGTCGCGATGACGATGGAGGCGGTCAACGCGCGGCAGCTCTGCAACGTCTACGGCGCGACGGAGACGTATGGCAACTGCGCGGTGACCGATGCCCACGACTCGCTCGAGCGGCGCCTCACCACGCAGGGGCTTCCGCTGCCGGGGATGCAGATCCGCGTCGTCGAGCCGGGGAGCGACCGCCCGCTGCCGCCCGATGAGGTGGGCGAGCTGCGCGTGCGCGGCTGCGTGACGCCGGGCTACTATCGCGACGCCGAGCAGACGCGCGCGGCGTTCGACGCCGACGGCTTCTTCGTCACGGGCGATCTCGGCACGGTCGGCGGCGACGGACGCATCCGCTTCCGCGGCCGACTCAAGGAGATGATCAAGACCGGCGGCATCAACGTGGCGCCGTTGGAGGTGGAGGCGGTGCTGCTCGCGCATCCGGCCGTGAAGCAGGCCTATGTCGTCGGACTGTCGGATCGCGGCAAGGGCGAGGTGGCGGCGGCCGCCGTCGAGCTACACGAGGGCGCGACGGCCACCGCCGAGGCGCTCACCGTGTTCTGCCGCGAGCGGCTGGCCAGCTACAAGGTCCCGGCGCGCATCATTTTCAGGAAGGCCGGCGAATTTCCCCTCACGGCGACCGGCAAGGTGCAGAAGCCGCGGCTGCGGGAAGAGCTCGAGCGTCTATGCGCGCCGTGATCTGCCGCGCGTGGGGCGAGGTCGAGACCCTCACGGTGGAGGACGCCGCGACGCCGGCGCCGCAGCGCGGCCAGGTGCTGATCGACGTGAAGGCGACGGCGGTGAACTATGCCGACGCGCTCATGGTGGCCGGACGTTACCAGACGCGCCCGCCGTTTCCGTTCAGCCCCGGGCTCGAGACGGCGGGCGTCGTGGCCGCTTGCGGCGAGGGCGTGACACGGTTCGCGGTCGGCGACCGGGTCATGGCGATTCTCGCGTACGGCGGACTCGCCGAGATGGCGCTGGCCGACGAGGCCGAGACGTTTGCCGTGCCCGACGGCATGCCGTTCGACGAGGCGGGCGCCTTCCCCATCGCCTACATCTCGAGCCACGTCGCCATTCGCTGGCAGGGGCGGCTCGAGGTGGGCGAGACGCTGCTCGTGCTCGGGGCGGCGGGCGGCGTCGGCCTGACGGCCGTGGAGATCGGCAAGGCGCTGGGCGCCCGGGTCATCGCGGCCGCGAGCACGGCGGAGAAGCTCGCGGTCGCGCGCGAGCGCGGCGCCGACGAGACCGTCGACTACGCCACCGAGAAGCTGACCGAGCGCGTGCTGGCGCTGACGGACGGCAAGGGCGTCGACGTGTGCTTCGACCCGGTCGGCGGCGAGCTCTTCGACGCGGCGCTCTCGTCGCTTGGCTGGGGCGGACGCATTCTCCTGGTGGGCTTCGTCGGCGGGGTGCCGCAGATCCCGGCCAACCGGCTGCTGGTGAAGCACCGCGCCGCGCTCGGCTCGTCGCTGCGCTACTTCCGCTGGCACGCCCCCGACAAGCTCCGCCGCTCGGTCGAGGAGCTGTTGGGCTGGTATGGCGAGGGCAAGCTGCGGCCCTGCATCACCCACCGCGTGCCGCTCGAGCGGAGCGTCGAGGCGATCCGGCTGCTGACGGACCGCAAGGCTCACGGCAAGGTCGTGGTCGTGCCGGACGGTCGTTAGCGATGGAGATCCGCGTCGCCCAGCACGGTCCGCACGTCGTCGTCCTCACGATCGACAACCAGCCCCGGCTGAACGCCATGACGCGCGCGATGATGGTCGAGCTCGGTCGGCTCTGGGACGAGCTGCAGGGCGGTCCGTGTCGCTGCATCGTCCTCACGGGCGCCGGCGCGCGCGCCTTCACCGCCGGCGCGGACATGAGCGGGGATCTGTCCGCCGCCGCGGAGACGGCGCGGATCGTCAACCACGCCCTGCTCAAGCTGGACGAGTTCAGCAAGCCGATCGTGGCCGCGGTGAACGGCGATTGCGCCGGCGGCGGCGTGGAGCTGCTGCTCTGCACCGACGTGCGCGCCGCCGCGCCCCACGCCCGCTTCGGACTCCCGGAGGTGAAGTGGTCCGTCTACCCGTTCGGCGGTGCGACCATCAAGCTCGTCCAGCAGATCGGCTACGTCCACGCGATGGCGCTGCTGGTGACGGCCGAGCTGATCGATGCGGGCGAGGCGGCGCGCATCGGGCTCATCAACCGGGTCGTCCCGGCCGAGCGGCTGATGCCGTGGGCGCTGGAGACGGCCGAGCGGATCGCCGCCAACAGCCCCTCCGCCGTGCAGGCGGTGAAGCGGCAGATCAGCGCGACGATCGCCGAGCACGCCCGCGCGCGCGAAGCGCTCGATCAAGCGCTGGGCGATCGGGTGCGGGCGAGCGCGCACTTCCGCGAAGGCGTGTCAGCCTTCCGCGAGAAGCGCCAGCCGCGTTACGAGTGAGAACCGCGAGCAAAGAGCCACGAGGAGGAACGGACATGATGATGCGGATTACATGGGGAAAGCTCCGACCCGGCTCCTGGAATGAGTTCGAAAAGACGTACAACGCCACGGTGGCCGCAAAGGGCCGTGACGTCAAAGGGCTTCGCGGGCGGTGGCTGCTACAAGATTCGACCGACAAGGATACCGGGTTTGCCGTGAGTCTCTGGGAGAGCGCCGCAGATATGCAGGCCTATGAGCAGAGCGCCCTCTATCGACAAGAGTTCGCGCCCACGCTCCAGCCCTTTTTCGTCGGTGACTACAAGACCTATCGCTGTGACGTCAAGTACAGGCAATAGGGCGGATCGGGGGCTCAGAGCGCGCGATAGATCTCGGTCTCGAACCTCGTCAGCAGGTCGATCGCCGTGGGGTCGTAGAACGGCAGCACCTGCGAGAGGAAGACTCCGCACACGCGCTTGCTCCGGTCGATCCAGAAGTACGTGTTGGCGAGGCCCGCCCACGCCAGACTGCCCGCCGCCCGGCCCGTCGGCAATGGCGCCGTGTTGATCAGGAAGCTCAACCCCCACTTCTTGGACATTCCCGGAAACAGCTCGACGTCGTGGGAGAGCGACGGCATTGCGCTCGTCATGGCGCCGATCTCCAGGGGACCGATGTGGTTCTGGGCCATGTGATCCACGGTCTCGGCGCGGAGCACCTGGGCGCCGTTGAAGCGGCCGCCGTGCAGGATCATCTGCGCGAACGCGAGATAGTCGGGCGCGGTGCCGTTGAGCCCGCCGCCGCCCATGAGGAACTCGGGGTTCTCGGGCAGCCCGAACTCGATCGGCGCCAGCGCGCCTTTCTCGTCGCGCTGGTGCACGCTGGCCAGCCGCGCGCGCTGCGAGGCCGAGAGGCTGAACGACGTGTCCTTCATGCCGAGCGGGCCGAGGATGTTCTGCTGGAAGTACGCGTCGAGCTTCTGGCCCGAGGCCGCCTCGACGATCTTGCCGGCCCAGTCGATGTTGATGCCGTACTCCCAACCCTCGCCCGGGTCGAAGAGCAGCGGCGTGGTCAGCGCCGCATTGGTGCAGGTCGTGATGCCCGGCGTGTTCGTCGCCGCCTGGTATTTGGCGACCTCTTCGCGCCAGATCTCGTAGCCGAAGCCGGCCGTGTGGGTGAGCAGGTGACGCAGCGTGATCGGCCGCTTGGGCGCGCGCAGCCGTGGCTGCCCGGCCGCGTCGAACCCCTCCAGCACCTGCGCCTTCGCCAGACCTGGCGCGAGCTGGCTCGCGGGAGCGTCGAGCGCGAGCTTGCCGCGCTCGACCAGCTGCATGGCCGCGGTGGCCGTGATCGCCTTGGTCATCGAGGCGATCCACACCACCGTGTCGAGCGACATGGGGGCGTCCTTGCCGAGCTCGCGCCGGCCGAAGGCGCCCTCGTACAGCACGCCCTTGTCGGTGGCGGCCATCGCCACGACGCCGGGCATCTTCTTCGACTCGACGGCCTGGCTGAGGATCGCGTCGACGTTCTTCATAGCTTGTAGAACCCCCTGGCGCCGCCGCCCAGGATCTGGCGCTTGGTCTCCGGCGACAGCTCCGGCCGGTCGGCGATCAGCTTCGGCGCGCCCGGGAAGAAGCCGTCCGGGTGCGGATAGTCGGTGGCCCAGAGGATCTTGTGCGGGCCGATGTAATCGGCGAGCACGCTGAGGCTACCCTCGACGGGCTCGAAGGAGATCCAGCAGTTGCGCTGGAACAATTCGCTCGGGCGCATCGACAGGTTCGAGTCGTTGAAGCCCTCGTCGTCGAAGTGCCGGTCCATCCGGTCGAGCCACGGCGCGATCCAGCCGCCGCCGCTCTCCAGAAATCCCACGCGCACGCGCGGGAAGCGGTCGGCCACGCCCTCCCAGATGATGCTCATCGCGGCCAGCATCATCTCCATGGTGTGGGAGATGATGTGCCGCGCTCCGCGCGTCTCGAAGCGATCGACGCCGACCTGGGGCATGCCGCCGGTGGAGCCCTCGTGCAGGCCGATCGAAAAGTCGAGCTCCTGCACCTCTTCCCAGAACGGCCGGTAATCCGGGTGATGCAGCATCCGGCCGTTATAGGGATTGGGGCGCAGGAAGCCGCCGCGCATGCCGAGCTCCTTGCGGGCGAAGCGCATCTCCTCGATGGCCGCCTCGATCGACTGCATCGGCAGCGCGGCCACGCCGAAGAGCCGGTCGGGGTAGGGCTCGCAGTAGTCCGCGAGCCAGCGGTTGTAGGCGCGGCACACCGCCGCCGCGAGCTTCGGATCCTGGATCGCGCCGGCGAAGAGGCCGACGCTGGGATAGAGGAAGGCCGCGTCGATGCCGTCCAGGTCGAGGTCCACGATGCGGGCGTGCGGGTCGAAGCCTCCCTTCCGCCCATCGACGTATTTCATCGTGAGGTCGGAGACGTCGCCCTGGCGCGCGCCGATCGCCCCGAGGAGGCCCAGGCCTTTCTTGCTGCCCAGCACCTTGCCCTCGATGAGCAGCCGCTCCTTGCCGTCGGTGTCCACGATCATCCGCGGCGCGCGCTCCCGGTAGCCCGGGTCCATGTACTTGTCGAACATGTCCACCGGCTCGAGCACGTGACCGTCGGCGTCGATGACGTTGTAGGTCCGGGGCATGGGGGCCTCCTCTGCGGCGGTGGCGCTGATGAGACCACCGCGGTCGGTGGTCGTCAAGGGCGGCGTGCGGTCTGCTGTCCGGCCCGAATGGCACGCCAGACCCGCTCCGGCGTCGCCGGCATCTCGAGGTGCTCCACGCCCAGCTCCGCCAGCGCGTCGACGACCGCGTTGATGGTGGCCGCGAGCGCGGGCGTGGTGCCACCCTCGCCGCCGCCGCGCAGGCCGAGCGGGTTGGACGTGGACGGCACCTCGCTGATCTCCGTCGTGAACATCGGCAGCGTGTCGGCGCGCGGCAGGACGTAGTCCATGAAGGTCGCGGACGCCGACTGGCCGGTCTGCTCGTCGTAGTGGCATTCTTCCCACAGCGCCTGGCCGACGCCGGCCGCGATGCCGCCGTGCGTCTGGCCGTGCAGGATCAGCGGGTTCACGGCGCGGCCGCAGTCGTCCACGCAGGTCCAGCGCACGACCTCGACCGCGCCCGTCTCCGGATCGACCTCGACCTCGCACACCGCGCAGCCGTAGGGAAAGGACGGCGTGCTGATCGTCTCGTCGCCCTCGCCCGCGAGCGGACCGCCGAGCCCGTCGGGAGCGTTCGGCCGCAGCGCCGCCGCGGCCACCTCGAAGATGCCGACCGACCGGTCGGTGCCCTTCACGGCAAAGCGGCCTCGCGCGAACTCGATGTCGACGGCGGCCGCCTCGAGGAGCCACGCCGCCAGGCGCGTGCCGCGCTCGACGATCGCGTCGGACGCCTTGGCCATCACGACGCCGGCCTGGCGCATCGAGCGCCCGGAATGGCTGCCGCCGCCGACGCGCGCCACGTCGGTGTCGCCGGTGATGAGGCGCACCTGCGCGAGCTCGACGCCGAACCACTCGACGAGGAGCTGGGCGAAGCTCGTCTCGTGCCCCTGGCCCGACGAGAGCGTGCCGATGACCACGTCGATACGGCCGTCGGGCCGTACGGTGATCTCGGCGCGCTCGCGAGGCGCGCCGGTGTTCAGCTCGAGGTAGTTCGAGAGACCGATGCCGCGGTAGCGGCCACGGCGGCGCGCCTCGGCGCGACGGTCTTCGAATCCCTTCCAGTCGGCCAGCGTCAGCACGCGGTCGAGCGCGGCGGGGTAGTCGCCGCTGTCGTAGAGCAGGCCCATGGGATTGCGGTAGGGCATCGCGCCCGGCGGCACGAGATTGCGCCGCCGGAGCTGCACGCGGTCGAAGCCGTGGCGGCGCGCGGCCATGTCGATCAGCCGCTCGAGCACGTACATGACCTCGGGACGGCCGGCGCTCCGATAGGGGTAGGTGGGCGACGTGTGGCTGAGCACGGCGCGGGCGCGCACGTAGGCGGCGGGGAAGTGGTAGAGGCTCGGCAGCACGCCGACGCCCTTGCCGAGCGGGATGAACGACACGGCGTGCGCGCCGACGTTGCTCGTGTGCACACCGCGGAAGGCGAGGAAGTTGCCGTCGGCGTCGAGCGCCAGCTCCAGGTGCGAGACGAGGTCGCGCGCGTGGAAGTCGGTGAGGAACGCCTCCCGGCGCTCGCAGGTCCATTTGACGGGGCGGCGCAAGCGCTTCGCCGCCCACGGCACCAGCGCGAACTCCGGGTAGAACGCGTTGCGCGTGCCGTAGTTGCCGCCGACCTCGCGGGCGACGACGCGGACGGCGCCGCGCGGCACGCCGAGCGTTTCCGTCAGGTCGTGCTTGATGCGCTGGCTGCCGCCCGAGCCGGCATAGAGGGTGTAGTGATCCCGCTCCGCGTCGTACACGGCGAGCGCCGCGCGCGGCTCCATCGGCACGCCGGTGACGCGGTTCACGCGGGTCTCGAGCCGGACCACGTGCGCGGCGCGGGCGAACGCGGCATCGGCGGCGGCCGCATCGCCGCAGTCGGAGTCGACGCACACGTTGGAGCCGGCCTCCTCCCAGACGAGCGGCGCGCCGGGGGCGGTCGCCTGCGCGGCGCTGATCACGACGGGCAGCGGCTCGTACTCCACGCTCACGGCCTCGGCGCCGTCGCGGGCGGCCGCCGCCGTCTCCGCGATCACCATGGCCACGGCCTCGCCCACGAGCCGCGCGCGGTCGGCGGGCAGCGGCGGGTGCGGGGCGACGAAGTGCTCGGCGCCGTCGCGGTTGTGGAGCTGGGGCTCGTACGGGTTGGCCGGAACGGGGCGGTGCGGAATCGGCTTGAGGCCGTCGGCCTCGGCGTCGGCGCCGGTGAGCACCGCGATGACGCCGGGCATCTTCAGCGCGGCCGCGCCGTCGATTCTCACGAGGCGCGCGTGGGCGTGCGGCGAGCGCACGAAGCACGCGTACGCCTGTCCCGGCGCGTTGAAGTCGTCGCTGAAGCGGCCCTTGCCGACGATCAGCCGCGCGTCTTCCACCCGCCGAACGGGCTTGCCGAAGCCCTCCGCCGCCGAGCGGGTGCGTGACTGGAGCAGGGACATCGCCGCTACTCCTTGAACTGCGCCGCCCGCCAGCGCAGCGCGGCGCCGAGCCCTTCCTTCTCCCGGATCTCGTCGAACTTCACGCCGACCTCGGTGCGGGCCGCGTAGAGGGCGGCGAGCACGTCGACGCCGGCGTGCATGGCGTTGAGGAAGCCGGCGCACTCGGCGCCGCGGTTGACGGCGAGCTTGGTGGCGGCGAGCGCCTCGGGCGACATGAGGGCCATGCGCCGCGCGATCTTCAGCGTCGCCGTCGTCAGCTCGGCGCGCGGCACCACGCGGTTCACCATGCCGTACGCGAGCGCGGTCGGCGCGTCGATCGGGTCGCCGAGGTAGAGCAGCTCCCGGGCGCGCTTGAGGCCGATGACCCACGGCATGACCATCACGGGGCCGACGCTGGAGAAGCGGATCTCCGGCTCGCCGAAGAGCGCGTCGTCGGCGGCGATCGTGAGGTCGCAGACCATCGCCAGCTCGCAGCCCCCACCCAGGCAGTGGCCCTGCACGGAGGCGATCACCGGCTTCTTCATGTTCCACGGCGTCAGCTCGAGGGTGGCGTCGTCGGTGAGCGAGGCGTGCCAGGCCAGCGCGTTGCCGCGCCGCGCGGCCCGGGCCGGGTTGGGCGAGATGTCGTAGCCGGCGCAGAAGCTGCGGCCCTCGGCGCGCAGCACGACCAGGCTCGTGGTCGGATCGCGATCGGCCTCGTGGAAGCGCTCGACCAGCGTCGTCTTGAGCTCGGGGCTGATCGCGTTGAGCTTGTCGGGCCGGTTGAGCGTGACGAGGCCGACGCGGCCGTCGGCGGCGTAGGTGACGAGGCTCATCGTGTCCTCCAGAGGCGGGCGGAGGCCGTGCTGCGCTTCACCGGGGTGCGCCGAGCGGCACGAAGACCGACACGCGCGGCCCGGGCCCGACCTCGCGCGTGCCGTGGCCCTGGCCCGTCAGGTCCTCGGCGATCAGGATGTCGCCGGGGCCGAGCCGGCGGACGGTACCGTCGCCGATCTCGATGTCGACGGCGCCGGAGAGCGTGAAGACGGCGTAGCGCCCCGGCGCGTGATGCCAGGGGTTGGTGCGCTTGGGCTCGAAGCGGCGGACGACGATGCCGCTGCCGGGGATCAGCTCGGCGGCCTCGGACTGGTCGCCGCGCGGCTCGAGCCTGGGCTCGATGTCCTGGAAGTGCGACGTGCCGTCCGGGCCCGTGTAGATGCGGATGATCGCCATGGGCGCCTCCTCGGGGCCCCACGGATACAGGGCCGGGCGCTGTTCGTCAAGTACGCTGGTATGACGACTCTGGCATAATGGGATGACCGGGAGGTCACGAGTGAAAACGCTCTCAGTCAAGTTGCCGGACGGGCTCGACGCCAGGCTCACGGCCGTGGCGCGGCGCCGAAAGACGACCAAATCCAGCCTGGTGCGGAAAACCCTCGAGGGCGTGCTTCGCGAACGGGGCACGCCGAAGCGCGGCTCGGCGCTCGACCTCGTTCGCGATCTCGTGGGATGCGTCGCGGGGCCCGCCGACCTCTCGGTGAACAAGGCTCATCTGAAGACCTTCGGCCGTTGAATCGGACCGTCGTGCTCGATACCGGTCCGCTCGTGGCCCTCATCAACCGCCGTGATCGCTACCACCGGTGGACGACCGAGCAATGGGCCGACGTCGATCCCCCGGTCCTGACGTGCGAGGCCGTTCTGACCGAGGCCTGCTTTTTGCTCAGGAAGTCGTCGGGAGGTCCGGCGGCGGTGCTCGAGCTTGTCGGTCGAGGCGTCGTCAAGGTCGCGTACGACGTCGAGGCGGACATCGAGGCGCTGGGCAGGCTCATGACCCGTTATTCGGACGTGCCCATGTCGCTCGCCGATGCCTGCCTCGTCCGCATGATCGAGCGGCAACCGAATGTTGCAGTACTCACGCTCGACAGTGACTTCCGCGTCTACCGCTCACATGGACGGCGGGTCATTCCCATCGTGATGCCCTCTGACATCTGACCGTCTCGAGAGCGACAGTCCTCCGCACCGTCTGAGGCGACCCAATAGAGACTCCACCCCGAAGGTCTGCTGCTCACACGACTCCCCATCAGTCAGCTGGATCTCACATTCAGAACTATTGGCTCACGTGCTTGATGAACCGCTCCGGCGGGTTCTCGCCCCACTGGCTCCTGAACCCTTCCTCGGCCGACAGGAGATTGCTGCCGCTCTTCGCGTTGAGCCGGTCGGTGTCCGCCCAACGCTCGTGGACGCGGCCCCACGGATCGGCCCAGTAGTCGTAGACCTGGCTGCCGAGCAGGTGCCGCCCCACGCCCCACATGTGGTCGTACTTGCCGAGCCGCGTCAGGTACTCGTGGTCCTTGAACACGGCGTCCACGTCCGGCACCTCGAACGACATGTGGTTCAGCCCCGCGCGCTCGTTGTGTACGCAGAAGAATGTGTGGTGATCGACGTACTCGTCGCCACGATCGCAGCGGTTGAACGAGCCGATGACGTTGCTCTTGTCGCCCGCGTACACGTCGTCAGAGCAGATGAACCCCAGCGTCTCGCGGAACCACTGCACGGTCTCCTTCACCTTCGGCGTGCCGAGCACGCCGTGGCCCATCCGCTTGATCGGCGAGGGCGACGGGCGCAGCCGCATCAGATCGCCGGCGCGGCGGAGTGGCTCGAGGCCGCTGTTCATGTGCTGGCCGGGCACCGGGATCGGCGGCAGCGGCTCGATGCCGTACACCACCTCGACCTGGTAGCCGTTCGGCTCGCGCAGCCGCACGCGCCGGCCGCCGCCGGGCTCGTCGATCGACTCCACGCCGGAGGCGCCGGGCGCCTTCGCCACGCGCTTCAGGTCGTCCTCGCTCGCCGCGTAATACGCCAGGCCGACGAAGGCGGGGTCGCCCTTCTCCGTGACGTGCAGGTGATGGCCGGGGTCGGTGCCGCGCATGTAGAGCGCGCTCGGCGTGCGCGCCGCGCGGATCATGCCGAAGTGCGTGAGGAACTCCTCCGCCGCGTCGAGGTCGGGCGACCGCAGCCGCCCGTACGCGAGGTCCTTCACCTTGATCAGAGCCATGCTCGTCCCTCCTGGGTTTACGACGGCCCTCCGCCGTCGCGGAGACCAAGATACGCCTCCTGGATACGCGTTTGCTCGCGCAATACCGCCGGCGCCCCGCCCGCCACGACGCGGCCCTCCTCGAGCACGTAGGCGCGGTCGGCGATCTCCAGCGCCCGCACGACGTTCTGCTCGACGAGCAGGATGGTCACGCCCTCGGCGTGGATGGCGCGGATGATCTCGAACATGTGATCCACCACCGCCGGCGCCAGGCCGAGCGACGGCTCGTCGAGCAGCAGCAGGCGCGGGCGCGCCATCAGCGCGCGGCCGATCGCCGCCATCTGCTGCTGGCCCCCCGACAGCGAGCCCGCCGCCTGCCGCCGGCGCTCGCTCAGGATCGGAAAGAGATGGTAGACGCGGTCGAGCGTCTCCCGCCGGGCGCGGCGCGCCTCGCCGCGGTAGCAGCCGATGTCCAGGTTTTCCTCGACGGACATCCGCGCGAACAGCCGCCGACCTTCCGGCACCAGCGCGATGCCGTGGCGACACACGAGGTGCGGTGCGACGGCGCCGAGGTCGAGCCCGGCGAAACGCAACTCACCCGAGCGCGCGCGGTGCAGCCCGGCGATCGTGTTGACGAGCGTGCTCTTGCCGGCGCCGTTCGGTCCGATGACCGAGACGACCTCGCCCGCATCCACCTCCAGCGTCGCGTCCCACACCGCGGGGGCGTCGCCGTACGCGATGGCGAGCCGGCGCACCTCAAGCAACATGGGCCTTGCCGAGATAGACCTCGATGACGCGCGCGGCGCGCATCGCCTCGCGCGGACCGCCGGCGGCGATGACCTCGCCCTCGTTCAGCACCACCACGCGGTCCGACAGCTCGAGGACGGCGCGCATGAGGTGCTCGACGAAGAGAATGGCCACCCCACGCTCGCGGATCTGGCGGATCAGGTGGACCGCGCTCGCGATCTCCCCGGGGTTGAGGCCCGACAGCACCTCGTCGAGCAGGATCACGCGCGGCCGGCCCGCGAGCGCGCGCGCCAGCTCGAGGAATTTGCGCTCGTGCAGGTTGAGCTCGTGGGGCAGCGCCGCCGCGCGCCGGCCGAGCCCGGTGAACTCCAGCCAGGCGCGCGCCTCGGCGCGGGCCTCGGCGGGCGCGCAGCGCGCCGAGCCGAACGTCGCGGCCAGGGCCACGTTGTCGAGCGCGCTGAAGTGCGCGAACGGGCGCGGGATCTGATAGGTGCGCGACACGCCGAGCCCGGCGATCTCGTGCGCCGGGCGTCCGGTCAGCGTCGCTGCGCCCAGCTCGACCCGTCCGCGATCCGCCGCGTGATGGCCGCTGATCACGTTGATCAGCGTGGTCTTGCCCGAGCCGTTGGGCCCGACGAGGGCGACGATCTCGCCGGGCGCCACGCTCAGGCTCACGCCGCGCAGCGCCTGGATCCCGCCGAACGCCCTCCACACGTCGCGGCAGTCGAGCGTCGCCGGCGCTTCCGTACGCGCGCCGGCTGCCGCGAGGATCGGGGCCACCGCGACGTCGGCGGCGCGCCCCCGCTGGCCGCGCGCGCGCCGGAGGACGGCGGGCACCAGGCCCTCGGGCAGCAGAAGGACTATCAGGATGAGGACGAAGGCGACCACCGCGCGGCCGAGGATGGCCTGCTGGCCGCCGGTGAACGCGTAGAGCGAGGCCGTGATGAGGGCCGCGCCCACCGCGGGGCCCAGCCAGTGGCGCGCGCCGCCGAGGACGGACATCAGCACGACGTAGAGCGGCACGGTGATCGAGAAGGTGTCGGGAACGGTGAGGTAGCTCACGTACATGGCGTGGATGCCGCCGGCGACGCCGGCGATCCCCGCCGACAGCGCGAACGCCACGAGCTTGTACGCGAACGTCGGCACGCCCTCGACCTCGGCGACGTCCTCGTCGTCGTGGATGGCGAACAGGCCGAGCCCGAGCCGCGAGCTTGTGATGGTGTACGCGGCGGCCAGCGTGAGGACGGCGAGACCGAGGGCGAGGAGGTAGAAGGTGCCGGTGGGCGAGGCGACGAGGCGCGGAAGCGGCACGTTGCTCAGGTAGACGCCGGGCCCGCCGTCCAGACGCGTGTTGAGGACGATCGTCGCCAGCACGAACGTGATGGCGAGCGTGAGCAGACCGAACAGCTCGCCGCGCAGGCGCTTGACCCGGAAGACGACGGCGCCGATGCCGACGCTCAGCAGCGTAGCAACGACCGCCGCCACGGGCAGGGCGGCGAGGAACGGCGCGCCGAGGCCCGCCGTGAGCGTGGCCACCGTGTACATGCCGGCGCCGAAGAAGGCGCCGTGGCCGAAGCTGAAATAGCCGGCGTAACCGCTCAGCAGGCTCCAGCTCGTGGCGAGCGCGACCCAGTGGAAGACGAGGTAGAGGAAGGACTCGTAGAAGGCCGGCAGCCCGACCAGCGGCAGCATCGCGAGGATGAGTCCCGCGGCGAGAAGGCCGATGGCCTGCCTCACACGCGCTCCGGACGCAGCACGAGGAGCCCGATGAGGATCGAGAACGAGACGAGCGGCGCCCACGCCGGCGCGGCGACGGCCATCGTGACCGACTCGCTGACGCCGATCAGGAATCCCGCCAGCAGCGCGCCCACCGGATTGCCGAGGCCGCCGATGATCACCACCGCGAAGACCGTGCCGAGCCAGGCCCAGATCTGCGCCGGCGCCAGCGTCGAGATGAGCGCGATGAACGCGCCCGCCACGCCGGCGTAGGCCGCGCTGATGCCGGAGAGCACGAAGGCGTGGGCGCGGTGGTTCACGCCGAACGCGCCCGCCATCGCGGGGTCCTCGGCGGCCGCGCGCAGCGCCTTGCCCACGTAGGTGAAGCGCAGCCACGCCCAGGTGGCAACGGCCAGGGTGGCCGCGGTCAGGCACGCGAGCAGCTCGAGCGTCGGGACGAAGAGCGGGCCCACGCGGATGGACGCGCTCGCCCACGGCGTCTCGTAGCGCCGGTAGTCGGCCGTCCAGAACCACTGGATGAGCGACTCGAGGATCACCGCGAGCCCGAAGGTGACGAGCAGCGAGGTGAACTCGGTGACGCGGAACCGCGCGAAGACGACGTGGAGCACCACGCCGAGGGCGAAGAACGCCGGCACGATGAGGCCGGCGGCCAGCCACGGCGCCAGGTGGAAGGCGTGGCCGAGCTGGTAGGTGAGATACGCGCCAAGGAGGGCCAGGGCGAAGTGCGAGAGGTTCACGAGCCGCAACAGGCCCCACGAGAGACTGAGGCCCAGCGCGAGCAATGCGTACAGGCCGCCGGCCAGCAGGCCGGAGACGACCGACTGGCCGAGCAGCGTGAGGCTCGGCATCGCGCGCTACCCGCGCGATCCGGTCAGGGCGGGAGCAGCCGGGCGCCCGGCGCCGCGAACTCGCGGGGCCACACCACGACCCACTTGCCGTCCTGCACCTGCTTCACCCGGAAGAGATCGTCGCCGTAGTTGTTCGGGCCGTCGAAGCGCAGCTTGCCGATGATCGTGTCCACGCGGTTCTTCTTCAGCCACTGCGCGAGCACTTTGTCGTCGAGGCTCTTCGTCGCGGTCACCGCGGCCTCCAGGCACTGCCAGGCCGCCCACGAGCCGGCCACCTGCGTCTCCACGTACGGGTAGGGCACGTTCGCCCTCGTCGCGCGCTCACGGAAGAGCGGCACCAGCTTCGCGGCGCCCGCGTTGCTCATGAAGGGCGGGTGCTCCTCGAAGACGGTGACGGACAGCGCGTTCTTCGCGTCGGGCGCCAGCGCCAGCGGGCCGGGCGCGGGGAACAGGTGGAAGTGCCGCGGCGGCGTGTAGTCGAGCTTCTTCATCGCCTCCAGCATCTGGTTGCCGTCCAGGCCGAGCACGCCGATCCAGAGGAAGTCGGGGTTGGCGTCCTTCACGCGCGCGGCGAGCGCGCCCCAGTCGCGGTTGCCGAACTCGTATTCGAGGTACAGCACGACCTTGAGGCCGCGCTTCTCGGCCACCTCCTTCGCGCCGGAGGACTGGAATTGCGCCGACGAGAACTTGCTCGTCACGATGGCGACCGTCTTCGGCGGATTCGACGTGGCGGCGAGGGCGTCGAAGACCGTGGTCGGCACCGTGCGGTTCGGCTCGGGGCCGAAGGCCGCCGTCGGGAAGTGCATCTCGTACTTGGCCAGGTGCGGCATGCCGAACGAGTGGTGCGGGAAGACTTTCTGGTAGCGCTGCGCGACGCCCATCGCCGCCAGGATCCCGCTCGTCGCGTACGGCCCCATCAGGAGATCGACCTTGTCGACGGTGATCAGCTTCTCGTAGAGGCTGCGCGTGAGGTCCGGCTTGGACTGATCGTCGAGCAGGCCCCACTCGACGGGGCGGCCGAGCAGCCCGTTGCCCTTGTTCAATTCGTCGACGTAGATCTCGCCCGCGATCTTGTGCAGCAGCGCGGTGGGCGCGAGGGGGCCGGTCAGGGCGAGCGTTCCGCCGATGCGGATCGGCGGTCCGGCGGGCGCGGCCAGCGCCGTCGCGGCGAAGGTGACGAGGATGAGCGCGACCAGCGCGCCACGGACCATGATGGGTCCCTCCGCGATGGGGGTGGGTCCCGAATCGTGCGCGCAGAGTAGAGACTGCGCGCCGCGTTGTCAATCACCCGGCGCTCAGAAGCCCTCCGAAGACGCGACGTGCGATCTTGAACGCCTCCCGCACCGTTGCTCCTGCTCCCGGCGCCGTGGGATTCGTCTCACGCCACGCCCTCAAATGGTCTTCCGACCGGAAGAAGTTGAGCGTCGTTCAGAGCGAGTCCAGGGCCCGGCCTCGATGGTCGGCCTGCTTTTCGAACCACACCATCACGCCATCCACCTCTGGCCCTGCATCCGGGGAGACCGAGAAGTCCAGAGGCGCCTGGCAGTGGTGACATTTGGTACCGATGTGAACGGACAGCCCGAGCATCGGCGCGATACCGAGCGCGTCGGTGGCGCAGCACGCGTACCGTTCCGCTCCGTCGGGGAGCCGGATGACGAAGGACGTCGGCGCGGCCGCGAACGGGTAGGCGACATCCACATGCCCGTCGCGGACCCGAATCAAGTCGTCGTCGTCGAGCGCACGGAGCGTGTCGTGGACGCTCGCTCTCGCGTCGTCGGGAAAGGTGGCGACGATGTCGTCGACGGGAATCGGCCCGCCTCGCTCCACGAACGAGCGCAGGATTCGTTGCAGCACGTCGGTCTCGCGGTCCGCTCGACGCGCGGCCCACCTCGCCTCCAGGGCGGGGTCCGCGAGCTCCTCCGCCGTCCTGATCTCTAGGGTCGCCACCGGCGTCCTCCCGTCATGTATCCGCGAAGTATCGCACGGCGGCTTGACACCTCCGCGCGCCGGCCGCAGAGTCGTGCCGTGCTGCGCGCCACCCGCGACCTCGTGCTGCCGACGACGATCACCGGCTCCTATCCGCGGCCGCAGTGGTTCGTCGAGGAATTGCGCGGGCGCGGCTTCAAGGACGCGCTCGGTGACTCGCGCTTCCGCGAGCAGTACCTCGACGCGGTGGCGTGTCTCGTCCGCGAGCAAGAGATGGCGGGGCTCGACATCGTCACCGACGGCGACTCGCGCTTCGACCTCACCGTCGGCGGCAAGTCGTGGTTCTTCTACGTCATCGAGCGGCTGCGCGGCATCACCGGCCACGTGGACCGCGCGGCGGCCGGCGGCTGGCGCGGGCTGCCGCCGGGCCACATCCTGCGCGAGGTGATGGAGGCGTACCAGCCCGCGGTGGTCGGCGAGGCGGTCAGCGGCGCATCGCTGCAATACGCAGCGCTCTTCAAGACGGCCCAGCGGCTCAGCGCGCGGCCCGTGAAGTTCGGCGCCATCACCGGGCAGTCGCTCGCCAAGATGCTCGTCAACCGGCACTACGCCTCGGACCGTGAGCTGATCCTGGCCCTGGCCGAGATCAACAACGCCGAATTCAAGGAGGTCGCGGCCGCCGGGTGCCGCGTGATCCAGGTCGAGGAGCCGCAGCACCACATCGCCGGCGCCAACGGCACCGCCACCGACAAGGATCTGGAGTTTTTCACCGAGGCCGTCAACCGGGAGATCGCCGGCGTCGACACCGAGATCTGGCTGCACACCTGCTGGGGCAATCCCAACCAGCAGCCGCTGCACTGGGACCGGCCGTCCTACGAGCGCGCGCTGCCGTACCTGTTGGCGACGAACGCCGACGTGCTGACGCTCGAATGCGCGTCCACGAAAGGGCGCGACCTGCCGCTGCTCAAGCACCACCGCACCGACAAGAAGATCGCCATCGGCGTGGTAAACCACTCGACGGCCGCCGTCGAGCCGCCCGAGTTCGTGGCGAACTTGATTCGCAGGGCGCTGGAGTACGTGCCGCCGGAGCGCCTCGTGCTCTCCACCGACTGTGGCTTCGGCCGCGAGGGGCTCGCGCGCCGCATCGCGTTCTACAAGTGCGTCGCGATCAACCTCGGCGCCAACCTCGTGCGCCGCGAGCTGAAGCTGCCCGAGGTCGAGATCCCCGCCGCCGACCCGCGCTGGACGTTCGGGGGGTAGGCGTCCGGATCTCCATGCGCCTGATCACGCCATCCTCGATGACGTAAACGTGCTGAACCATCTGATCGGTGACGATCGTCCTGGCGCGGTCGCGCACGACTTGATGGACGTCGACGACGACGCGTCCCGGCTCGACGGTGGTGAAGCGCCGCGGCTCGACGTGGGGATCGATCACGTCCCACTGGCGGGTCCAGTAGGCACGCACGGCGTCGTGGCCGTGCACGTAGCCGCCCTCCATCCCGTTCGGCCACACCACGTCCGGATGCATCGTGCCCAGCGCGGCGTCGATGTCGCGGGCGTTGAACGCCGCGTACGCATCGCGGAGTAATTTCATACTCGCCAGCCGAGCCTCCCAGGCGATGTTCGCTCGCGGCATCGGACTGTATCAGATTCTGGACATTCCGTGCGACGAGCGTGGTCGCTAGGATCGATCCAGTGAGGCGCCGCCGAATCCAGGTCGATCAGCGGTCCATTTTGCTCGTCCGCGGTCAGCGCGCGATGCTCGACGCCGATCTTGCGGCGCTCTATCGTGTACGGACAAAGGCGCTCGTCCAGGCGGTCCGAAGAAACGCTTCGCGTTTTCCTGAAGACTTCATGTTTCGACTGACTGGCCAGGAGGCTGCCCGTTTGAGGTCACAATTTGTGACCTCAAACGTAAGGCAAGGGCGCGGTGGGCGTCGCTTCCTCCCATACGCTTTCACCGAACATGGCGTTGCGATGCTCTCGAGCGTGCTCCGAAGTCAACGCGCGATCGACGTCAACATCGCGATCATGCGCACCTTCGTTCGCCTCCGTCGAATATCGCTCTCGCATGAAGAGCTCGCGCGCAAGCTGAGCGCGCTCGAAAGGAAGTACGACTCGCAGTTCGAGGCGTCTTCGACGCGATCCGGCAGCTGATGTCCACGCCCGTCTCGGGACGCTCCGCGATCGGATTCCGGCCGCGCCCGAACGCCGAGCCTACATCCGCCAGCCGAGCCACTCGCAGACGCCACGGCCCATCACCCACTCGAGGTCGTCACCCTTCAGCCACGGCTGCTCTTTCGTGAAGAGATCGACGCACTCGCGGTAGGAGCACGGCATGCGCGTGAGGTCGGTGCCCCAGAACGTGCGCTTCGGCCCGAACGCCTCCACCAACCGCTTGATCGCGTCGTGCAGGTCGCGGAACGGATATTCCTGCGTCGACAGCGACGGCATCCCCGAGGCCTTCACGGCGATGTTCGGGTGCTTGGCGAGCGCGCACACGGCGGGCAGATCCTCGAAGACCTTCGGCGCCTTCTGGCGGATGTTGAGCCCCACGTGGTCGATCACGAGCTTCAGCCCCGGATGCTTGCTCGCGATGCGGTCGAGGTGGTCGAGGGCGCCCGGCACCAGCACCATCAGCGGGACGCCGGCCTTCTCCGCGGCCGGCCACAGCCAGTCGGCGGAGCCGTCGGTCAGGAAGTGGCGGTTGTGCTCGTTGTGGAACGTGAAGCGCATGCCGAGCATGCCCGGCTGCTTTCGCCAGTCGGGGACGAGCGCCTTGCTCGCCGGATCGGCGAGGTTCAGGCGCCCCATCACGGCGAACTTGTCGGGATGCGTCCGCGCCGCCTCCAGCGCGAGATCGTTGCGGTCGCCTTCCCACGACGGCGGCACGATCACGATGCGGCTGACCTTGGCCAGCTCCATCTCGAACAGCAGCATGTCGCGGGTGACGGGATACGGCTTCTGCGCCTCGACCCCGCGGCCGGCGGGCCACGGGCGCTGCGGCGTGTCGGCCCCCCAGAGGTGCACCTGCGAGTCCGCGATGAACATGAACGCTCCTTTCGGGCGCGGCGGGCGCTACTGGCCGCCCGTCACGTCGATGGTCACGCCCGTGACGAAGTCCGCGTCGCTGGAGGCGAGGAAGCAGATCACGCGCGCCTGGTCGACGGGCTCGGCGATGCGCCGCAGCGGCACCCGCTCGACCTCGGCCTTCTGCTCGATCGGCGACATGCCGTCCCAGCGCGGGCGCAGCCGCGGGCTCAGGGTCAGGCTCGGCGCGATCGCGTTGACGTTGATGCCGTGCGGACCCAGCTCCAGCGACAGCTTGCGCGTGAGCGCGATGATGCCGCCCTTGGCGGTGGCGTAGGCGGCGCTGCTGCTGGCGCTGAGGCCGCGCCCGGCGATCGACGAGATGTTGACGATCTTGCCCGCGGCCTGGCGCTTCATGACCGGCACCACCGCGTGGCAGAAGAGGAACGTCCCGGTGAGGTTGAAGTGCAAGAGCTGCTGCCAGTCGGGCAGCGTCAGCTCGTCGATCGGCGCCGCCGGCTTGCCGATGATCGTGCTGCCGCCGACGGCGTTGACGAGGATGTCGATGCGCTTGTGCTCCTGCACCGTTCGCCGCACGACGCTCTCGACCTGCGCGGCATCCAGCGCGTCGGCGGCGAGCGCGTGCGCGGCGCCGCCGCGCGCGCGGATGGCGCCGGTCGTCTCGTCGAGCGCGGCCTTGTCCGTGTCCACGAGGACGACGGTGCCGCCCTCGCGGCCGATGATCTCGGCGGTGGCGCGGCCGATGCCGCGGCCGCCGGCGGTGACGAGCGCGATCCGTCCCTGGAATCTCATGGTGGCGGAAGTGTACTCTACCTGCCGGCGTCAAGGAGGGCACGGTGATGGAGGTTCCGGACGGCTGGGGACTGGACGGCAAGGTGGCGCTGGTGTCGGGCGGCGGCGCCGCCGGCGAGGGCATCGGCAACGGCCGCGCGGCGGCGATCCTCCTGGCGAAGGCGGGTGCGCGCGTCGTCGTGGCGGACCGCGACCTCAAGCTCGCGCGGCGGACGGTGGAGATGATCGAGTCGGTGGGCGGCCAGGCCATCGCGGTCGAGGTCGACGTCACCCGGTCGGCCGACTGCGCGGCCATGGTGAGGACGGCCGTGGAGCGCTTCGGGCGGCTCGACCTGCTCGACAACAACGTGGGCATCGGCAGCCGCGGCTCCGTCGTCGACCTCGGCGAGGACGAGTGGCGGCGCGTGATGCAGGTCAACGTCGAGACGATGTTCCTCGTCGCCAAGCACGCGATCCCCGCCATGAGGCGCGCCGGCGGCGGCGCCATCGTCAACGTCTCGTCGATCTCCGCGCTGCGCCCGCGCGGCCTCACCGCCTACACCGCGTCCAAGGGCGCGGTCATCGCCCTCACGCGCGCGATGGCGGTGGACCACGGCCGCGAGGGCATCCGCGTCAACTGCGTGGCGCCCGGTCCCGTCTACACGCCGATGGTCTACGCGGGCGGCATGACGCCCGCCGTGCGCGAGAAGCGCAAGAAGGCGTCGGTCCTGCAGCAGGAGGGCACCGGCTGGGACATCGGTCACGCCGTGCGGTTCTTGCTCTCCGACTACGCGCGCTACATCACCGGCCACACGCTCGTCGTCGACGGCGGCACCACGCTCACCGCGCCGGAGCGCGACTCGCAGTAGTCAGCCTTTCAGGCCGCTGACGCGCACGCCCTCGACGATCCGCTGGTTGGCCACGATGAAGACGACCAGCAGCGGGAGCGCGCTCAACGCGGCGCCGGCCATGATCGGCCCGTAGGACTCCGAGCTGTACGCGCTGCGCAGCAGCGCCAGCGCGACGGGCAGCGGGAACATCTCGGGCCGGTTGACGGCGATCAGCGGCCACAGGAAGTCGTTCCACGCGGAGCGAAAGGCGAAGATCGCCAACGCCGCAAGGACCGGCTGAGAGAGCGGCAGCACGATGCGCGTGAAGGTCTGCCACGGGCTCGCACCGTCGATGAGCGCGGCATCCTCCAGCTCGCCCGGCATCGTCAGGAAGAACTGGCGCAGCAGGAACACGCCGAAGGCGAACGTCATGGCCGCCTCGGGGACGATCAGGCCCTGGTAGGTGCTCAGCCAGCCCAGGCGCTGCACGAGCACGTACTGCGGCACCAGCACGACGGCGTTCGGAATCATCAGGCTGCCGACGAGCAGCGTGAACACGACGTCGCGCCCGGGGAAGCGCAGCCGCGCCAGCGGATAGGCGGCCATCGCGCTGGTGACCACGACGATGGCGACCGTCCCCAGCGCGATCACGAGGCTGTTGGCGAACGCGCGGCCGATGCGCGCCGTGCGCGAGCTGCTGAACAGCACCTCCTGGTAGTGCTCTGCCGTGACCGGCCAGGGGACCCACTCCGGCGGCAGCCGCACGATGTCGGCGGTGAGCTTCAGCGACGTCACGAAGACCCACACGATCGGCAGCAGCCACACGATGGCCAGCACGCTCAGCGCGAGCGTCAGCACGAGCGCCTGGACGCGCGGGCGCCGCACCCTCAGTACTCCGTGTGTCCGCGCAGGAGCCGGAACTGGAGGATCGAGAAGACCATGATGATCGCGAACAGCACCCAGGCCATGGCGGAGGCGGCGCCGAACTGGAAGAAGTTCTGGAACGCCGTCTCGTAGAGATGCTGCACGACGGTTCGCGTGGCGTCGCCCGGCCCGCCGCTGGTGAGCACGAAGACCTGGCCGAAGATCTGGAACGACCCGATGACATGGGTGACCACGACGAACAGGAGCACCGGACGGAGCAGCGGGAGCGTGATCGACCGGAACGTGCGCCAGCCGCCGGCGCCGTCGAGGGCCGCCGCCTCGTACAGCTCGCGCGGGATGTCCTGCAATCCCGCCAGGTAGATCACGAGGTAGTAGCCGGTCACCCACCACACGGTGGTGGCGATGATCGCCCACATGGCGGTCGCCGGATCCGCCAGCCACGAGCGCGCCGGCACGCCGAGCGCGCGCAGGTAGTAGTTGAACGGGCCCACGACGGGATCGAGCAGCCAGAGCCACGCGAGACCGACCGTCACCACCGAGAGCGTGAACGGGAAGAAGAACACGCCGCGCAGCACGGTGCGCAGCGCGCCGCGATTCAGCGCGAGCGCCAGGACGAGGGGAACGGCGAGGATCGGCAGCGTGCTGGCCACCGTGTAGAACGCCGTGTTCCAGAGGCTCACGTGGAAGCGCGTGTCATCGGCCAGGCGCGTGTAGTTCGCGAGCCCGAGGAATTGATAGCTCGCGCGCCCGAGCCGCGCGTTGGTGAAGGACAGGCGCAGGCCTTCCAGCAGCGGGTAGACGCGGAAGGCCGCGAACAGCAGCAGACCCGGCGCGAGGAACAGGTACGCCGTCCCCGTCTGCCGGCGACGGCCTCGCGTCACGCTCAGTCCGGCAGCGCGTTGATCTGGCGGGCCAGGTCCTCCATCGCCGCCTTCGCGGGTTTCTGTCCGGTGTAGATGCTCTCGATCACGGGTCGCGTGAGGTTCTCGGCGGCGACCCACTTCGGCGTGGGCTGGCCGACCTGCCAGTTCGGCGCCTGGCCGAGCAGCGTCTTGAGCACCGGATCGCCGGTGACGCGCGGATCGCCGTGGGCCTTGCGGCTCGCCGAGACCTGGCCGGCCTTGAGCGTCCACTCCGCCACGTGATCGGTCAGCCACCGCACATGCGTCCACGCCGCCTCGCGCCGGTTGCGGTCGGCGCTCTTCGGCTTCGGGAAGGCGTACTGGTGCGGCATCGACCACACCACCGGCTGCTTGAACAGCCGCGGCACCGGCGCCGCCGCGAAGTCCACCTTCGCCTCGCGCAGGCCGGTGAAGTTCCACGAGCCCGCGATCCACATGCCCAGCCGGCCGGCGATGAACGCGTCGCGACAGTTGGCGTTCGCGGGGGGCGCGATGCCGAGCGGCCCGCCGAGCCCCGCCCAGAATTCCGCGACCTCGAGCGCCGCCGGCTCGCTCACGCCCGCGCGCTTGAGGTCCGGCGTGTAGATGTTGGCGCCGTTCTGCCAGAGCAGGTTGTGGAAGCCCCAGGTGTAGCGCCCCGGATTGCTGGTGCCGATGGCGAAGCCGAAGGTGTCGCCCCTGGCGATCTTCTTCGCCATGGTGACGAGCTCGTCACGGCCGGCCGGCACCTTCGGCTTTCCGTCGGCGCCGACGAGCCCCGCCTCCTTCATGACCTTGACGTTCAGATAGAGCAGGTGCTGGGGCACATCGAGCGGCAGCGAGTAGCGCTTGCCCTGGAACGTCCCGCCCTGCCAGGTCGCCGGCAGATATCCGTCGCCCCGAAAGCCCTTGCCGGTCGCCGTCGCCTCGTCGATCGCTTCCAGCACGCCGTCGTTCGCGAAGTGCGGGACCTCGACGGTGTGGATCAGCGCGAGGTCGGGCCCTTCGCCGGCGGGCACCGAGACCTGGAGCTTCGGGTAGAGATCGGCCCACGGCAGGCGCTGCTGCTCGACGCGGATGCCCGTCTCGCGCGTGAAGCGCTCGATCAGCTCGTCCATCACCTTGCCGTCGGCGCCCGTGAGGCCGTTCCAGTAGGTGATGGTGGCTTTCGACTGCGCGGCGCCGGGGCGCGGCCACGCCGTCGCCGTCGCGGCCGCCGCGGCACCGGCCAGGAATGTGCGGCGGCTCACTGGACGCTGTGCCATGGCATGTCCTCCGGCGACGCTCGCGTCGCGCCGAGACTCTATCACGGGCCGCGTCGCGTTGACACGCGCCGGCGCGTTCCCTAGACTCCGCGGGTCATGACTCGCATCTCGATCGATCTCGCGCGGCGCCTGGGCACCGTCGACCGCCGGATCTTCGGCCAGTTCATCGAGCACCTGGGGCGCTGCATCTACGGCGGCGTGTACGACGAGGGTTCCCCGCTCGCCGACGCCCGCGGCTTCCGGCGCGACGTGCTCGATGCCGCGCGACCCCTGCGCATCCCGATCCTCCGCTGGCCCGGCGGCAACTTCGTGAGCGGCTACCACTGGCTCGACGGCGTCGGGCCGAGAGACAAGCGACCGCGGCGCAGCGAGCTGGCGTGGTACGCCGAGGAGTCGAATCGCTTCGGCACCGACGAGTTCATCGAGTATTGCCGCGTGCTCGGCGCCGAGCCGTTCATCTGCGTGAACATGGGCTCGGGCACGATGGACGAGGCCCAGGCGTGGGTCGAGTACTGCAACGGCACGGGCAACACCTCGTGGGCGAATCTCCGTCGGCAGCACGGCCACCCCGACCCGTACCGCGTGCGCTACTGGGGGCTGGGCAACGAGATGTACGGCGGCTGGCAGATCGGCAACATGAACGCCCACGACTACGTGAAGAAGGCGCGCGCGTTCGCCATGGTCATGAAGCGCACCGATCCGTCCATCGAGCTCATCGGCTGTGGCCAGAACGGCTGGAGCGAGTGGGACGAGATCACCCTGGGCGGGCTCGCCGAGCTCATCGACTTCCATTCGATCCACCTCTACACCGGCGGCCCCGACCATTACGCGACGGTCTTCCAGTCGCACCAGGCGGAGCGCGCGATCCGCATCTGCTCGGCGCTGATCGAGCGCGTGCGCCACGCGCAGCGGATCGCCCATCCCATCCACATCGCCTTCGACGAGTGGAACGTGTGGTGGCGGACGCGGAGCCACGAGGACCGCGTGGGCGGCGTCGAGGAGCGCTACAACCTCTCCGACGCGCTCGCCGTCGCCACCTACCTCAACGGCTTCATCCGCCACTGCCGCACGGTGCGCATCGCCAACTTCGCCCAGCTCGTGAACGCGATCGCCCCGATCTTCACCAACCCGAAGGGACTCTTCGTGCAGACGATCTATCACCCGCTGCGGCTCTACGCTGAGCACACGCTCGCGTTCGGGCTCGACGTGCACGTCGAGGGCGAGACGTACGAGCTACGGCCGGAGCAGGAGTCGCCCAGCGGCCGCGTCCACCACGTCGCGGATCTCGGCCCCTTCACGCTGATCGACGCCGCCGCCTCGTGCGACGAGGCCGGCCGCGCCGTCTCCGTGGCGCTGGTCAACCGTGACCGGGACCGGGACCTGCCGGTGACCCTCGACCTCGGCGCCGCCGCGATCGCGGGAGCGGTGAGCGGCTGGGAGGTCAACGGCCCGGACGTGAGCGCGACCAATTCGTTCGAGACGCCGCGCGCGGTGGACGTCCGCGAGCGGAAGCTGGAGGCGCGCGGCTCCCGGCTCGAGACGGTGCTGCCGGCGCACTCCGTGACCGTGCTTCGCTTCGAGGTTCGCTGAATCGAGGAGCGCCACGGGTTCCCCGGGGCGCTCCGAGCGTTGGGGGGGGTGTGGGGGGCCATATCGGGGCCCCCCACGTCAGCAGGCGCGCACGGCGTCTTCGAGCAGCTTGAGGGCCGCGCGCGTGAACGCCCACATGTTGCGCTCGCGGTCGGCGTCGCCCGTCTCGACCGTGATCACGCGCTCGACGGGGCCGGACACGGCGATGCACGCGTGGCCCGCGGCGTCGCCGTAGCGGTTGCCCGTCGGCCCGCTCGCGCCCGTCTCCGCCAGCCCCCACGTCGCGCCCAGCAGCTCGCGCACCGTCCTGGCCTTGAGCTGCGCGTACGGCTCGCTGCTCGAGCGGATGCCTTTGACCGCCTCGTCGCCCACGCGCAGCAGCCCGCGCCGCGCGGCCTGCGTGTAGATCACGCCGCCGCCCAGGAAGTACGCGGAGGCGCCGGGCACGGCGAGCAGCGCCGCGGAGATGAGGCCGCCGGCCGAGGATTCGGCGACGGCGAGGGTCTGCTTGCGCTCTTTCAGGAGGGCGCCGAGCGCGGCGGCGATGGAGAGGTCGTTCGGCATGGCGGAGAGGATAACGCGTTCAGCGCCCGATGCTAGCATCTCGCGCATGAAGCGGCTCGTTCCGGCACTGGCCGTCGGCGCGATCGTCGTCGGCGCGGTGACGCTGGTGGCGCTCACGCTGCGCCAGCCGATGGTGCCCACCTACGCGCCGACGCCGCCGGCGCCGCGCGACGCCGGCCGCGCCCTGGTCGGTCCCGTCCTCTATACGGTGGATGCCACGGCCCCCGAAGAATGGCGCTCGTTCTCGTTCCGGCTCGGCTCCGTCCTCGACGGCGGGCAGGGCGATCTCGCCTTCCGCCGCTACTCGATCGTCGCCGGGCTCGGCGCCGGCATCCGCGACCTCGGCGAGACCCGCTTCGACGACGTCCGCGCGGTGCCGGCCGACGGCTACGCGGCCAACGAGGGCCGGGCCGAGCCGCGCAACCCCGCCATCGCCGCGTGGTATCGCTACGGCTTCTTCTCGCACGTGCTGAGCCCCAGGCCGCACGTGTGGGCGGTGCGCACGGCGGACGCGCGTTACGCCAAGCTGGAAATCGTCGGATACTACTGTCCGGGCGCCCGACCCGGGTGCCTGACGTTCCGCTACGTCTATCAGGGCGATGGCTCGACGCGGGTCGAGACGCCCCAGGGAGGGTGAGTTGGCACAGCACAGGATCGCGGTGATCCCCGGCGACGGCATCGGCAAGGAGGTCGTGCCCGAGGGGCTGCGCGTCCTCGACGCGGCCGCGCGGAAGTTCAAGGTCGAGCTGCAGCTCGATCACTTCGACTGGTCGTGCGACTACTACCTCGCGCACGGCACGATGATGCCGGAGGACTGGAAGGAGCAGATCGGCCGGCACGACGCGATCTTCTTCGGCGCCGTCGGCTGGCCCGCCAAGGTGCCCGATCACGTCTCGCTCTGGGGCTCGCTCATCAAGTTCCGCCGCGACTTCGATCAGTACGTGAACCTGCGCCCGTGCCGGCTCATGCCCGGCGTGCGCTCGCCGCTCGTCGACCGCAAGCCCGGCGACATCGACTTCTTCGTCGTGCGCGAGAACACCGAGGGGGAGTACTCGAGCGTGGGCGGGCGCATGTACGAGGGCACCGACCGCGAGGTCGTCTTCCAGCAGTCGTGCTTCTCGCGCAAGGGCGTGGACCGGATCTTGAAGTTCGCGTTCGACCTCGCGAAGAAGCGGCCGAAAAAACACCTGACCTCGGCGACGAAGTCCAACGGCATCTCGATCACGATGCCGTACTGGGACGAGCGCGTGGAGGCGATGGCGAGGTCCTACCCCGACGTGAAGTGGGACAAGTTCCACATCGACATCCTGACCGCGCACTTCGTGCAGCACCCGGACTGGTTCGACGTGGTCGTCGCCTCCAACCTCTTCGGCGACATCCTCTCGGACCTCGGCCCTGCCTGCACGGGGACGATCGCCATCGCGCCCTCCGGCAACATCAACCCCGAGCGGGTGTTTCCGTCGCTCTTCGAGCCGGTGCACGGCTCGGCGCCCGACATCTACGGCAAGGGCATCGCGAATCCAATCGGTCAGATCTGGGCGGCGGCGATGATGCTCGAGCACCTCGGGCATCCGGAGGCGGGCGCGGCCATCGTGCGCGGGATCGAGACGGTGCTGGAGCCGAAGTCGGGCGCCCCGCGGACGCCTGACCTCGGCGGCAAGGACAAGACCTCAGACCTGGGGAAGGCGATCGCGGACGCGCTCTAGGCCTTTCGTCACTACAGTTGACACCAGAGTCTGTCTGGCGCGCCACAATTGCCGACAGACGATCCAACCCTCTGATTTCCCTTGCCCGCCAACGTGGCACGTGCGCTGCACACCAGCGTCGGACTGGGCCGCGCAGAGCCCGGACGGGGGAGGGGTGGGATGGACACGCGAGACTCGATTCGCTACTGGGCCGGTGCCGTCGGCGCAGCCGCACTGGTCGTGGGCATCGTGGTGATCGTGGTGATGGTACGGATGCCGACGCCAAAGTCCAAGACGGCACAAACGCAGGCCGCCACCAGGACGCCGGCCGCGGTGAAGCCCCAGGCGACGTGGAAGCCTCAGGCGGCGGTGAAGCCCCAGGCGGAGGTGAGGCCCCAGGCCGCGGTGAAGCCGCAGACCGCGTCAAAGCCCCAGCCCGCAGAGCATGCGATCTCAGCCGCCGAGCGCAAGACGTCCGAAGAGCTGTGGGCGGAGCAGAAGAAGCTCGATGCCGATAGCGCGCGCGTGATGGCCGCGACGCCCGACGGCCGCCGCCGCGTGTCGGAGATGATCGCCAAGCAGTTCAACGTTCCGGAGAAGCTGGTCAACGACCTGCGCGGCCGCAAGATCAACTACGGTGAAATCACTGCGGCGCTGGCGTTCTCACAGCAGCTGATGAAGCGCGACAAGGTCACGCGCCAGCAGGCGCTCGACAAGGTTCTCGGTGCTCGCAAGGCGGGGCAGGGCTGGGCCGCCCTCGCGCGCAGCTTCGACCTGAGGGTTGCCGACGTCCTCAGCGACGTCAGGAAGACGGACAAGCAAGTCGCCAAGCTCGTCACGCTCAAGGCCTCCGCGCGCTAAGGCCACAGCGCGCGCAGCGCGGCGAGATCGGCGTCGCCATAGCGGCGCGTGACGAGCACGGCGTCGTCGAAGCCGAGGTCGGCGAGCATGCGCAGGCGCTGGGCGGCGGTCGTGGGATCGCAGCGCAGGTGGAACTGCCCCTCCTCCGGCATCGGCGCGGTCGGGGCCTCGAGATCCACCGGGATGTTCGTGGCGATCGCGCGCTGGCCGCCGGCCTCGCGGAAGCGCTTGATGCCGTCGCGCAGCGCCGCGACGCTGCTCCGCGCGCCCGAGCCGATCCAGCCGTCGAAGTCCTTGGCCGCGCGCGGGATCCAGCGGCTGCCTGCCCACGAGCCGATGAGGAGCTTCGGCCCGCCGAGCGCGGCCGGCCACGGGTTGAGCTGCGCGGGGCCGACCTTCTCGCCCTGCCAGAGCCGGCGCATCAGCGCCAGCGCTTCCTCCATCTGCTGCATGCGCGTGTCGAAGTCCACGCCGACCGCGTCGAAGTCGGCCTTCGTCGAGCCGGCGCCGACGCCGAGCAGCAGGCGGCCGCCGCAGATCAGGTGCGCGGTGAGGATCCGATGGGCCAGCTCCACCGGCCGGCGCAACGGCACCTGGAGGATGCCGGTGCCGAGCGTCAGCCGCTCGGTGACCGTCGCCGCCACGCTCACGGCGATCAGCGGGTCGGGGATCATGGAGCCGCGGCCGATCGAGTCGAAGCACCACAGGCTGTCGAAGCCGGCGCGCTCGACGGCGCGCGTCCCGGCGATCAGCGCGGGGCCGGTGAGGGGACGGCCCTCGGGGCTCGCGTTCGGCAAGGCCAGGCCCAGTCGCATCGCCGCATTGTACGATAGCGCCCCGGGAGGTGACCGCCATGCCCTATCGGATCAACCACATCCACCTGAAGGCGCCGGACCCGCGCAAGACCGCCGAGTGGTACGTGACCGCGTTCGGCTTCAAGATCGTGAACGACGAGACGCGGGTGTTCGGCGACCGCTTCGTGCGCTGCACGAGCGAGGACGGATTCGCCGTCAACATCTCGGGCGCGCGCACGAACGAGCGGCTCGGCCCCGGCGACGCGAACCCGCACCACGGCCTCGAGCATTTCGGCTTCGACTCCCAGGACATCGAGGCTGACATCGCGCGGCTGAAGGGGCTGGGCGCGACGCTGCTCGAGGGGCCGATCCAGAACCCCCGGGGCCCGCGCATCGCGTTCATGAGGGGCCCGGACGACACACGGCTCGAGCTGGTGGAGCGGAAGACGCCGGCGGGCGGCTGCTGCTAGAGCATGTCCAACGTCGTTACCCGTCGCAGCTCGCGGCGGTACCTCGCGTCCTCGAACGGCGTGGCGCGGTGCATCGTGCAGCGGTTGTCCCAGATGACGAGGTCGCCGACACGCCAGGAGTGGCGGTAGACGAACTGGCGCTGGGTCGCGTGCTCCATGAGGTCGCGCAGCATCAGGCGGCCTTCGGGCACGGGCCAGTCGATGATGCGCGAGGCGTGCGACGCCACGTAGAGCGTGCGGCGGCCCGAGCGCGGGATCGTGCGCACCAGCGGGTGGATCGCGCCCTTGAGCGCCTCCTCCTCGTCCTTCGAGAAGTCGAAGCCGAGCGTCTGCCGCGAGTAGGCGATCGAGTGATGCACGCGCAGGCCGTCGATCTGCGCCCTCGTCGCCGCGGGCAGCGCGTCCCACGCCGCCCGCATGTCGGCGTACTCGGTGTCGGCGCCGGCGGGCGGGATCACCTTGGCGTGCAGCATCGAGTAGCGTCCCGGCGGATCCTGGAACGAGGCGTCGGTGTGCCAGAGACGGTTGCCGAGGCTGTAGGCGCGGCGGCGGTCGTCGCTCTTGAGAATCTCGCCGTCGGCACCGAGGTTGGAGATGTCGCCGAGCGCCTCGTTGCCGAAGCGGTTCTTCTGGATCGCGGCCGAGCCGAGCTTGGTGTGCAGCGCGCCGTCGAGCCGCTGCGCGAACCCGAGGTGCTCGTCGTCGGTGAACGGCTGGTCGCGGAAGACGCACACGGCGTACTCGTCCATCCCCGCGCGGATGGCCGCCAGCGTCTCGGGATCGTGCACCCGGCGCAGCTCGATCGGGCTCGCCTCACCGACGAAGTGCGGATGCAGCTTCTTGAACGTCAGGCCCATGCGAGCCGAGCGTAGGATGGCGGTCGGTGCGAGTCAAGCATTCGCTCCGATAAGTGGTAGGGTATGGCCATGATGTCCGAGAGCGCCGAGAAGCTCCGGGACGCTCTTCAGCGGGAGCCGGGAAGACTGCTCTGCCTGCCCTGTGTCGGCACCGAGACCGGACTGAACGTCTACGAGGCCCGCAAGGCGGTGCGCGAGCTGATCCTGCGCGGCGGGGCGCTGGCGAGCCCCCAGGTGTGCTCCTCCTGCCAGCGGGTGGAGCTCATCGTGAGGCTTCGCGTACCGGACCGTTAGACCTCCGCGAAGCGCGCCCAGAGCGCGGGCAAGCGCGCGAGTGCAGCGGCGGACAGCGGACCCTTGGCCACCGACGCGGCGGCGTACTCCAGGTGCTCGAGGCTGGAATAGCCGAGCAGCACCGTCGACACGACGTCGCTCGTGAGCGCGAAGCGCAGCGAGGCCTCCACGAGGCTCGACGCGTGCCCTTCCTTGACGAGCGCCTCGAGCATTCGCGCGCGGCGCACGTCCACCGCGTACTCCGGCGCCGAGCCGATCGGATCCACGGTCGGCACCGCGATCGGATGCCGCGCCTCCGTGCCGCTCAGCGCGCCGGCCGCGAGCACGCGGATGACGATCACCCCGATGCGGCTCCTGGCGGCGTGGTCGAGCAGCCGCCCGAAGTCCTGCGCGGGAAAGCGCGGCGGCAGCGCGTGGGCCGCGCTCGGGTTCAAGAGGTTGAAGCACACCTGCGCCGTCTGGACGGTGGCCGCGTCGAGCACCTCGTGCAGCGCGGCCGTCTCGCCGAGCGCGGTCATGCCGTAAAAGTCGATCTTGCCCTGCTCGACGAGCCGGATCAGCGCCGGCGCGATCGCGTCGCGCATGTCCTTGACCGACACGCTGCGGCCGCTGCGCTCGCGCGTGACGAGGTTGTGGCACTGCAACAGGTCGACGCGCGGCAGGCCGAGGCGCTTGAGGCTCTCCTCGAGCGAGCGCACGACGGCGGCGGGCAGCTCGGCCGCCGGCACGTCCGGTACGCGGAACTTCGTGCCGACGTACAGGCGCGGCTTGAGCGCGCGGATCACCTGGCCGAGGTTCGTCTCCGACTGCCCGTCGCCGTAGAGCGGCGCGGTGTCGAAGTAATTGATGCCCAGCTCCAGCGCGCGGGCGACGGCGCGCTCGCGCTCCGCGGGGGTGCCGCGGATGAGCAAGCCGCCCACGTTGCCGCAGCCGAAGCCGAGGGCGCCGACGCGGAGTCCCGTCCGTCCGAGCGTGCGATAGTCCATGCGAGCGTCACCTCCGGGGGAGGATCATATAATGACGGCCATGAGCGCGCGCTCGAAGTCGGGCTACGACCTGGGTCCGCTGGCGGCGCCCGAGCGCGAGCGGCTGGCGCGCGGCCTCTCCGCCGAGGAGCGCCGGGTCCTGCTCGACCACGGCACCGAGCCGCCGTTCTGCGGCGGCCTCTTGAACAACAAGGCGCAGGGCGTGTACGGCTGTCGGCTGTGCGGACTGCCGCTCTTCCGGTCGACGACCAAGTTCGAGTCGGGCACCGGCTGGCCGTCGTTCTACGAGCCGTTCGACGCCGACCACCTCACGCTCCTGCGCGACCGCTCGTACGGCATGGAGCGCGTCGAGATCCGTTGCCGGCGCTGCGACGGTCACCTCGGGCACGTGTTCCCCGACGGGCCACCGCCGACCGGTCATCGCTACTGCCTCAACTCCGCCTCGCTGAAGTTCTTCACGGGGGACGCGCCCGCGCCCGACGCGCCCGCGTAAGTTCCTACAAGTCCCGGTCGGCGCGCGGGTGGCCCGGTCCATGCGTTTGCGGGGGAGCGGGAGGAGCGCCATGACCACCCTGAGACTCTCCGCGCACCACCACCGGCTCTCGCCGATTCTCGTCGCGGGGCTCGCGTTTGTCGTCGCGATGCTCGCCGTGGCGAGCCTGGCCGCGGCCCACGAGCCGATAGCGTTCGAGCTCTCCGTGGTGGCCCTGACCGGTGTGCGCATGTAGGCGGGCGACTCGCCTTGCTGGCTCGACATCCCACATCCGCGCAACTGGGATTCACTAACTGCCGGCGCCAGGAACGTTGCAAAGGGGCAGACAGGGCCAGGTGACGTTTTCCTACTCCTTCGCGTGTGGGCCGACGTCCTCCGTGGTGAGCGGCAGCGCGATTACTCCATCCTCACCGACTTCCTTCGCCGTCGGCCGTACGCCGTAGCTCTGTCATTTCGCTCGGCTTTGCTTTCGAGACCGTCCTGCTTGTGCAGGGTTTCGGACCGATTCGTCTGTGTCGACAACATGAATACTGGAATGTATATGTGTTAGATACGCAGAGGAGGCGTGCCCATGCCCGCTACACGAACGAAGGAGCGACAACCGCGTGATGTTGCAATCAACCTCCGCGCCAACCGGCGCCAGCGGGCGTTGATCGATCGCGCCGCCGAGGCGCTCGGCAAGAATCGCTCCGACTTCATGCTTGAGGCGGCGTGCCGCGAGGCCAACACCGTGTTGGTGGACCGCCGATTCCTTCTCGTCGATGAGAAGACCTTCAAGCGTTTCACAGGCGCTTTGGATCGCTCCCCGGCGGACAACCCGAGGCTGCGCCGCTTGCTGACATCCAAGGCGCCCTGGGGGCGATGACCGGCGCGGGGGAGATCAGCCCCCCGGAACGCCTCACGCCGGACCACGATGTCGGCGCTTTCGACTCTGGAGTTGCCCCTCTCGATGACTGGCTGAAACGCCGCGCTCTCCCCAACGAAGAAGCCGGCGGCTCACGGACGTTCGTTATCGGCGCCGCTGGACGCGTTGTCGGCTATTATGCGCTTGCGGCGGGCGCCGTGGAGCAGATCTCGGCGCCTGGCCGCGTCCGGCGGAACATGCCTGACCCTGTTCCAGTGATGGTCCTCGGTCGTCTCGCCGTGGATCGCGAGTACCAAGGACGCGGGATCGGCGAGGGACTACTCCGCGACGCCATCCTTCGCACGCTTCAGGCCGCTGAGTTCGGCGGCATCCGAGCGATCCTCGTGCACGCGATTTCAGATGACGCGAAGCGCTTCGACGAGCGTCATGGATTCAGCGCGTCGCCGATCGATCCAATGACGTTGATGATCACGCTCGCCGAGGCGAAGAAGGCGCTCAGGAAGTAGCCGCTGCTACCAAACCATCCGGAATCACGCCGATCCATCCCGTACGGCGTCAGTTCCATGTGTAGAGATCTTTGAGCTTTACATCGTCTTCGATCTCGGTGGAAATGCTCCGGAGATTACTCGACGTCAGACCGACCAGGATCGACATCTGAGCCGACGCGGGGCCCCGGTTGACACCACCGCGGGCGCCGCCGATACTCGCGCGCACACGGGAGGGGCCCATGGCACACCTGCGCGTGAGTCGGCGTCGTTTCCTGATCGGAGCGGGCACGGCGGGCGCGGCGCTGGCGCTGGGCGCGCGTGAGGCGCCGGCCCAGAAGAAGGCCGCCAGCCTGAGGCTCTGGATCCTCAAGACCTACGTCGAGCCCACCAACAAGGCCGTCGAGGCGAGCGCGCAGCGCTGGGCGGCCAAGCACGGCGGCACCGTCACCGTCGAGTACTTCACGTTCGAGGACATGCAGACGAAGTACGTGGCGGCCATCGAGAACAAGAACACGCCCGACGTCGGCCAGCTCGAGACGAGCGCGCCGGCACGCTTCGCCGGGATGGGCCAGCTGCTCGACCTCAGCGGCTTCGCGAAGCAGGTCGAGAGCCAGGTGGGCAAGCCACCCGCGAACGTGGCGCCGGTGACGATCGTCGACGGCAAGACGTGGGCGATTCCCTGGTACATCATGGCGCCCTTCTGGTACGTGTGGCGCGACGAGTTCGAGAAGAAGAAGGTCAAGCTGCCGACCACGTTCGAGGAGGCCAAGCAGGCCGCGCACGCGCTCAACCGGCCCAAGGACAACTTCTACGGCCTGGGCCAGTCGTGGAACCGCACCGCCGACGGCTACGGCGTCATGCAGAGCCTGATGTACTCGTACGGTGCGGGCTGGGCCACCAGGGACGGCAAGTACCGTTCGCTCAAGACGCCCGCCATGCAGAAGGTCATGCGGTGGGCGACGGACATCTACAAGGAAGGCATCCAGCCCGCCGACACCCTGACGTGGACGGGCTCGGGCAACAACGAGAACTTCATCGCGCACAACATCGCGCAGACCTCCAACGGGCCGAGCATCACCTTCGCGATGGAAAACGCCGTCGCCAAGGCCACCGACGCCGCGGACCGCAAGAAGAAGGAGGAGGCGCTCGCCAACCACCTGGCCCTGCCGCATCCGGCCGGACCCGAGGCGCGCCGCATGTGGGCGATCGCGATGAGCTTCAGCATCTTCAAGAACAGCAAGGACCCGGAGGCGGCCATGAGCCTGGTGGCCCATCTCCTGTCGCCCGAGGAAACGCTCGGCGTGATGAAGGACTCCTACGGGCAGTTCGCGCCGGTGCTCGACAAGGGGCGGCTGGCCTCGAAGGACTACTTCAGCAAGAACGACAACTACCGCACGTTCGGCCGCGCGGTGGAGTGGTTCGTGCCCACCGGCTGGCCCGGGCCGATCACGGCGGCGGCGGCCGAGGTGCAGGCGAGCAACGTCCTCACCGACGCGCCCGCCAAGGTCATCGTCGACAAGTGGTCGGTGGATCAGGCGATCGAGTGGGAGGACAAGAAGATCAAGGAGATCTACTCGACGCTCGGCGCGTGAGGCTGCCTCGCGCTCTTGGTCGCGATACGGGCGCGGCGTTTCTCTTCCTGCTGCCGCTCCTCGTGCTGGTGATCGGCCTGATCGGGTATCCGTTCGCGCGGGCCATCTGGCTGTCGCTGACCGACAAGCTCGTCGGCTATCCGGAGCGCTTCGTGGGCCTGCGGAACTACGAGTACTTGTGGCACGACGACACGTTCCGTGAGGTCGTCCGCAACACCCTCGTCTTCACCGCCGGCTCCCTCGTCCTCAAGGTGCTCACGGGGCTCGCGATGGCGCTCGTCCTCAACGGTGTCTGGCGCGGACGCAACTTCTTCCGCGGCCTGTTCCTGCTGCCGTGGATCACCTCCACGGTGATCATCGCGCTCACCTGGCGCTGGATGTTCGACGCCTTCCCGGGGCGCGGCTTCTTCAACAGCGTGCTGCTCGACGCGGGGCTCATGCGCCGGCCCATCGCCTTCATGGCCACGCCCGCCGGCGCCATGGCCGCGGTGATCGTGGCCAACTGGTGGCGGGCGTTTCCGTTCTTCGGCGTGTCGTACCTGGCCGGGATGCAGGCGATTCCGCGCGAGCTGTATGACGCGGCCTCGGTGGACGGCGCCGGCGCCTGGCACCGTTTTCGGCACGTCACGCTGCCGGGGCTCAAGCACGTGCTGATCGTGACGATCGTCCTGTCGTTCATTCTCACCATCAACGACTTCAACATCGTGTACGTGATGACGCGCGGCGGCCCCGGCACGGCGACGCAGGTGTTCGCGACCTACTCGTACGAGGTGGCCTTCAACCAGCTGCGCTGGGGGCGCGGGGTGACCGTCTCGATCTTCCTGGTGCCCGTGCTGATCGTGGCCATCGCGCTGGTCAGCCGGTATCTCTTGCGGGAGCGGGAATGAGCGCGCGGGTTCTCACCATCGCCGGCATCGGCGCCTTCCTCCTGATCGTGCTCGTGCCGTTCTGGTGGATCGCCAGCATGTCGTTCAAGACCTACGAGCAGATCCAGTTCGCCACGAGCATCTACGTGCCGAAGCCCTTCACCTGGGACAACTACACGGTGCTGTGGACGGCCACGCGCTTTCCGCTGTGGCTGCGCAACAGCCTGGTGACCGCGGTGCTGGTGACCCTCGTCACGACGATCGTCGCCAGCCTGGCCGGCTACGCCGTCGCGCGGCTGCGGTTCCCCGGGCGCGAGGGGTTCGCGAGCCTGATCCTGGTCCTCTATCTCGTGCCGCCGGCGCTGCTCTTCATCCCGCTCTATCGCGTGCTCGCCGAGCTGGGCGCGACCAACAGCCTCGCGGCGCTCGTGCTGTCGTACCCGACCTTCACCGTCCCGTTCTGCACGTGGTTGCTGATCGGCTTCTTCAAGGCCCTGCCGCGCGAGCTCGAGGAAGCCGCGTTCGTGGACGGCGCCACGCGCGCGGCGGCGCTGACGCGCGTGCTGCTGCCGCTGGCGGCGCCGGGCATCGTGGCCTCCGCGATCTTCGCCTTCACGCTGTCCTGGAACGAGTTCCTCTACGCGCTGATCTTCATCCAGGACGAGACGGTGATCACGGTGCCGGTGGGGCTCAACCTCCTGATCTACGGCGACGTGTTCTCGTGGGGTCAGCTCATGGCCGCCTCCGTCATCACCACGCTGCCCGTGGTCGCGCTCTACATGTTCATCCACCGGTGGATGGTGGAGGGCCTGGCGGCCGGATCGGTCAAGGGCTGACGGCGTCGTTCTGGAGCTCGTAGATCGACGTGTAGCCTCGGCTGAAGTCCGGCGGCATCGGCATGTCGCCGGCGGTCCGCCGCGCGACGGCCGGGTACGTGCCCCGCACGAGGCGCCCGTAGCGCGGTGAGCCCGTCGGGTCCGCCGCCAGGGGCACCGCGTCGGCGGCCGCGTAGGCGTTGATGAGCAGGCGCCGGTCGCCGGGTGACGTGTTGGGCGCCGACCAGTGTACGAGCCGGTAGTGGTGGATGTGGATGCTGCCGGCCGGCAGCGCGAGCAGCGCCGCCCGGCTTCGATCCAGGCGCGCGATGTCCTCGGGGCGCAGGCAGCCCACGAAGCGTCCCTGCGGGTCGAAGTGGGTGTGGATCGGCCCGCGGTGGCTGCCCGGCAGCACCGCCATCGCCCCGTTCTCCGCCGTCGCGTCGTCGAGCAGCAGCCCCACCGCCAGCACGTCGTCGTTGCTGTGCGGGTAGAACGCCGCGTCCTGGTGGACCTCGACCGGCGCGCCGACGTGGCTGCCCTTGAGGTTCAGCTTGCTGTGGTGAAAGCGCAGCGCCGGCCCGATCAGCTCGGCGACGACGTCGACGATGGGCGACTCCTCCGCCAGCCACGCGTAGAGCGGATCGTGATCGGCCGGATTCTTGATGCGCCTGAGGACCGGCGCGGCCGGGGTGTGACGCGGGTCGAGGTCGAAGACGCCGTCGCTCCGGGTCACGCCACGGGAGCGCTCGACGAAGGCGTCGGTCACCCGGCGCAGCGCGTCGACGCGCTCCGCGTCGATGAGCCGCGGTATGGCGAGGTAGCCGTCGCGGTGGTAGCTCGCGATCTGCTCGTCCGTCAGGTACCGCTGGGCAGTCGTCGTCATGGCCGTCCTCCGGGCCCAGACTATCAGAGAGCGAACCAGCCTTCGATCTCGCGGCCGAGCGCCGTCGGGTCGGGGTAGCGTTTCTCGGCTTCCGCGATGAAGCGCGCGACGTCAGCGTCGCTCGGCACCAGGTCGGCGGTCGGAATCCGGAACTCGTAGGCGGACACGCCCCCCGCGGGCAGCCGCTCGTCGATGGCCAGCGCCTGCGCGTGGCGATGCGTGAGCAGCCGCTCGTAGAGCGACCGGTAGATCGCCGGATCGTACGCGGCGTCGTCGGCGGCGTCCGAGATCCCCAGCGCGCGCGCGACTCCGACGAGCTCGCGCCACACGCCGCGCAGGACGTCGGGCGGCGCGTCCTCGCGCTCGCGCGCGTGCACGGGTGCGCTGGCACGGCGCGCGCGCTCCGCCTCGAGGTGCCGGCGCAGCGAGGGCGAGGGCACCGGGATCACGAAGCGCGTCGCCGGCGAGGCGAGCAGGGGCTCGGCCGCGTCGTCGATCGGGCGAGCCAGCTCGATCAGGCGGTGGCCGACGAACGGCGTCTCGCCAATGAGCAGGTCGGAGGCCGGCTGCGCGACGTGCCAGCGTGCGAGCGCGGGCCGCGCCCAGCCGCCGACGGCGACCCGGATGAGACCGTGCGTCACGCCGGCCTCTTGCGGGTAGCGACGTCCCGCCGCGCTGGCCTCGAACGCCGGACGCGCGACGTCCCACTGGAGCAGGCGGATGCGCCGCCCGCGGGCGTGAGCGAGGTGCGCGAGCTGGTGGATCAGGAGGCTCTTGCCGGTGCCGGGCAGGCCGGCGAAGAAGACGCAGCGCGCGTCGCGCGCCAGGGCCGACAGCGCGGCGAGCAGCGGCGAGCCCTCGCTCAGAAGGACGCCTTCGGGTAAGCTCACGCCGCCCGATCTTACGGGATCTTTTCCCGGCCAGGGGCGGAGGCGTGTGATGGGAGTGCTGCTGCGGGGCGGACAGGTCGTGGATCCGGGCGCCGGGCTCGCCGGCGCGCTCGACGTGCGCGTGCGCGACGGCCTCGTCACCGAGGTGCGTGCGGGGCTCGCCCCCGAGGGCGACACCGTGCTCGACGTCACCGGGCGGCTGGTCCTGCCCGGGCTCATCGACTTGCACGCGCACTGCTTCGCGGGCGCGGCGGACTTCGGCCCGCGCACCGACGACGTGGCGCGCTCGACGGGCGTGACGACGTGGGTGGACGGCGGCAGCACCGGCGCGGGCAATTTCGAGGGCATGCGCGAGTGGGTGCTGTCGCGCTCGCGGGTGCGGATGTTCGCGTTCCTCAACATCTCCGCGATCGGGCTCACGTACCTCAAGATCGGCGAGCTGAACCACCTCGCGTACGCCGACGTGGACGCGGCCGTCGGCGCCGCGCGTGATCACGCCGACCTCATCCTCGGCATCAAGGTACGCAACCAGATCGAGGTCGTCGGCGAGGCGGGGCTGGAGCCGCTCAAGCGCGCCGTGCGGGCCGCCGACGCCATCGGCGGCCGCGTGATGCTGCACTGCACGAACCCGCCGCGGCCGCTCGCGGAGCTGCTGGCCCTGATGCGTCCCGGCGACATCGTGAGCCACTTCCTGCACGGCCGCGGCCACGGGATCCTCGACGGCAACGGCAAGGTCTCCAAGGAGATCCGTGCGGCGCGCGAGCGCGGCATCGTCTTCGACGTGGCCCACGGGCGGATGCACGTGAACTTCCCGGTCGTGCGCGCGGCGTTCGCCGAGGGCTTCTATCCCGACACGATCTCGTCGGATCTCACCAGCGGCGGCGCGGCCGGCTGCGTCAAGGACCTGCCGACCACGATGGGCAAATTCCTGAGCCTCGGCATGCCGCTGCCCGACGTCGTGCGCGCGGTGACGGCGAACCCCGCGAAGGCGATCGGGCGGGCAGGCCGGCTCGGCACGCTGAAGCCCGGCGCCGTCGCCGATGTCGCCGTCTTCGAGCTGGAGGAGGGCGCGTTCGACTACGAGGACGCGCATGGCCAGCACATCACCGGGCGCCACCGCTTCGTGCCCGCGCTCACGCTGCGCGCGGGCGAAGTCTGGTGGCGCCGCCTGGCCGCCTAGGCCTGAGCCCCACGCCATCTCGCGCGCGCACCGCGCTGGCCGTCGGCGCCGCGGTGCTCGCCATGTTGATCTACGCGAGCCAGTTCGTGCTCTCGCGCTGGAGCATGCAGCGCACGCTGTCGCTCTGGGATCTCGCGGCGCTGCGCTTCACGGCGGCCGGCCTGCTCAGCCTGCCCATCGTCATCCGTCATCGCCCTGCCGGCGCCGTCGCCGTGCGCCGGCTCGTGGTGCTCTCGATCGCCGCCGGCGCGCCGTACACCCTGATCATGTACGCGGGGCTCGTGGTGGCGCCGGCCGCGCAGGGTGCCGTCGTCATCACGGGCGTGACGCCTGTCGTCACCGCCGCGCTCGCGTGGCTCTGGTTCGGCGAGCGACCATGGCCGGCGAGGACGGCGGGCCTCGGCCTCATCGTCCTCGGCCTGGCGCTGGTCGGCTGGCCGGGAATCACGCGCGGCGGTCACGCGTGGCTGGGCGACGCGTTGTTCATCGTGGCCGGTGTGCTGTTCGCCCTCTTCACGGTGGGCGCGCGTCACTGGCGGATCGATCCGCTGCCGGCGACGGCGGCGGTGTGGGTGCTGGCGCTGCCGTACGTGCCGATCTACGCGGCGCTGGCCGGATCGCGCGTGCTCGATGCGCCGCGCGGCGAGGTGGTGTTCCAGGCGATCTTCCAGGGCCTGGGCGTGGCGATCGTCGCGCTCGCCCTGTACGCATGGGCGATCCGCGTGCTCGGCGACTCGCGGGCGGCGCTGTTCATGCCGCTCGTGCCCGTCTGCGGCGTTCTCCTCGGGGTGGCGGTGCTGGGCGAGGTGCCGGAGGCGGTGCAGGTGGCCGGCATGGCGGGCGTCGCGCTCGGTATGGCGCTGGCCGCGAGGCAACCTCGTTGACCGCGCCGGCCGGGGCGAGTAGCGTTGTCGGACACTGGGGACACCAAGGAGGCCAGCGATGAAAGCGGCGGTGCTCTACAAGGCGAACACGGGGCTCGAGGTGGTCGACGTCGAGCAGCAGGGCCCGAAGGCCGGCGAGGCGCGCGTGAAGGTGAAGGCTGCCGGCGTGTGCCACAGCGACTGGCACATCATGAACGGCGACTGGCCGCTGCCGCTGCCGATGGTGCTGGGGCACGAGGCGGCGGGCATCGTCGAGGACGTCGCGCCCGGCGTCACCAACGTGAAGCCCGGCGACCACGTCATCTTCTCGTTCCGCCCGCACTGCGGCCGCTGCCTCTACTGTTCGATCGGCCGCACGATCCTCTGCGACGGCCACAACGACACGCCGCGCTGGGTGATGTTCGACGGCACGCACCGGCTGAAGCGCCACGGCGACGAGATCAAGCAGATGGCGCGCATCGGGACGTTCGCCGAGCAGGTCGTCTGCCCCGCCGAGCAGCTCGTGCCGATCAAGAAGGAGATGCCGTGGCCCCAGGCGGCGCTGCTGGGCTGCTGCGTGCCGACCGGCGTCGGCGCCGTCACGCGCTGCGCGGAGGTCGAGCCCGGCGCCTCGGTGATGGTCGTCGGCTGCGGCGGCGTCGGCCTCAACGTGGTGCAGGGGGCGCGGCTCGCCGGCGCGGGCGCCATCGTGGCCGTGGACCTGCTCGACAACAAGCTGGAGTTCGCGAAGAAGTTCGGCGCCACCCACACGGTGAACGCGTCCGGCACCAATGCCGTCGAGTTCGTGCGCGGCCTCACCGGCGGGCGCGGCGTGGACTACGCCTTCGACGCGATCGGCGGCGAGGCGACGACGCTGCAGATCCTCGACGCCGTCCGTCCCGGCGGCACCGCGGTCATCGTCGGCATGGCGGCCATGAACGTGCGCGCGCCGATCACGCCGTACATGATGGCGCTCCAGGAGAAGTGCATCAAAGGGACGATGTACGGCTCCGTGCGGCCGAACCTCGACTTCCCGTGGCTCGTCGATCAGTACCTCGCCGGCAACCTCAAGGTCGACGAGCTGGTGAGCCGCACCTACAAGCTCGAGGAGATCAACGAGGGCTTCTCGGCCCTGCGCGGAGGTCAGGTCGCGCGCGGCGTGGTGGTGTTCTAGCGGGCCATGGGCCGGATCGTCTACGCGGCGGCGATGTCGCACGTGCTCCACCCGCCCTACTACGAGAAGAACGTGGGGCCGCACGGCAAGCGGATGGTGGAGGAGCTGATCGCCGTCGTGGGCGACATGGGGCGCGAGCTGGCCGCGCGGCGGCCCGACGCGCTCGTCGTCGTCGCCGACGATCACCTCAACGTCTTCTCGTTCGACGCGGTGCCGGCGATGTGCGTGCGCATCGGCCGCTCGGTGTCGCGCATGGCGCAGGAGGGCGCCATCGAGTTCGATCGCGCGCTCGACGGCCTCGCCGAGCGCTACCCGGTGCACGAGGAGCTGGCCCATCGCATCCTCGAGGAGGGGCTGGAGGCCGGCTTCGACTTCGCAGCCTCCTGGTCGGCGCCGCTCGACCACGCGTTCCTCTCGCCGCTGACGGCGCTCCACGGCGGGCGTCCCATGCCGCCGCTCGTCCCGTTCTGGGTCAACTGCTTCGTGGCGCCGCTGCCCTCCGCGCGGCGCTGCTTCGCGGCGGGCCAGCACATCGCGCGCGTGATCGCCAACGGGCCGTGGAACGTCGGTGTCATCGCGACGGGCGGGCTCTCGCACTTCCCCGAGCTGTCGATGGCGCGGGTGGGAGAGTCCGACCCGGAGTTCGACCGGCGCGTGGTGGGCTGGATGGAGCGCGGCGAGCACGCGAGCCTCACCGCGCTGACGGCGAAGGAGCTGCACGCGACGGGCTCGCACGAGCTGCTGAACTGGATGGTGCTGCTCGGCGCCGTGGCTCCCGCGCGGGCGCGCGTGCGCTTCTTCGGCGAGATGGGGCGCATCGATCTCGCGGCGCTCGAGTGGCTCCTGGCAGACCCCCAGGGGGGGCACGAGTGAGCCGTTACGACCTCAACGTGCTGCTGTATCGCCTCAAGAAGGACCGCGCGTTCCGCGAGCGGTTCCGGAGCGACCCCGCCGCCGCGGTGCGCGCCGCCGACCTGACCGACGAGGAGCGCGAGGCGTTCGTGCGCTGGGATCCACGACGGCTCAACGAGCTGGGCGGCTCGCTCCACCTCGTGCTCTCCATCCCGGATCTCGGCGCGCACTGAACCCTCAACGCGGAGGGCGAGATGGCTGACCTCACACGGCGGACGTTTCTCAAGGGCGCGGCGCTGGCTGGCGGCGTGGTCGTCCGCCCGCCGGCCGTCCTCGGTCAGGCGAAGCCGTTCGCCGGCGTCACCATCAGGGGCTCCTCGTTCCAGCACGTCTTCCACACCTACCTGAAGGAGTACCTCCCCGAGTTCGAGGCGAAGACCGGGATGACGGTCGACTTCGCGCCGCAGGCGTTTCCCGTGTACAACCAGCGCGCCGATCTCGAGCTGTCCACGCAGGGCAGCGCGTGGGACTTTCTCAACATCACCTTCATCTACTCGGGTCGCTGGATCGGCGCCGGCTGGTTCGCGCCGCTCGACGAGCTCGTCAACGATCGCAACCAGACTCCGCGCGAGTGGGACGCCGCCGACTTCGTGTCCGGCGCGCAGTCCTCGCTCGTGGACGCCAGAGGCGCGACGTACGGCTTCGCGTGGGAGGCCGGCGCGATGCTCATGGGCGCCGGGCGCGCCGATCTCATCGAGAAAGCCGGGCTCAAGCTGCCCGAGACGTTCGATCAGCTCCTCAAGGTCTGCGAGGCCACGAACGGCAAGGACGGCGTCGCCCCGTTCGTCGCCGACAAGCTGCACCACTGGAACTGGATTCCCTACCTCATGGGCTACGGCGGGCGCGTCTTCAAGGATCCGCCCGGCAATCTGACGCCGACACTCGACACGCCGGAGGCGGCGCGCGCCGCCGAGTACTATGCGAATCTCCTCGTCACGTACGGGCCCTCGGGGCTGCTGTCCTACACCGACGACCAGGCCATGCGCGCGCAGCTCTCCGGTCGCGCCAACATGCGAACGCAGGCGCTCGGCTGGTTGTCGCCGCTGGCCAAGCACGAGGAGAGCAAGGTCAAGAGCACCGTCCGCTACGCGCTGATGCCCGGCGGCCCCGCCGGTCAGTTTCCCGGCTCCAACAGCCACGGCTTCGGCATCCCCGTGGGCGCAAAGAACAAGCGCGCGGCGTGGGCGTTCATCTCGTGGGCGATGAGCAAGGAAACGCTGCGGCGCATCACGATCGAGAAGGGCTACACCACCGTGTGCCGGCGCTCGATCATCGACGAGCCCGCCTATCGCAAGTCGATGACGTTCAACGGGCAGGACGTGGCCGAGCTCTACCTCAAAGTGTTGAGCCTCGGTGGCAAGAGCGGCTACATGAAGTACCGGACGGTACCGGTGTTTCCGCAGGTGGGCGACAAGATCAACAAGGCCATCGAGCGCATCGCGACGAAGCAGCAGGGCGCCCGCGACGCCATGAAGCAGGCGCAGGTGGAGGCGATCGAGGACCTCAAGAAGGCCGGCGTCAAGCTCGACGCCTGACGTGGCGCGCTCCGCGGCGCTGGACCGGCGCTTTCACTGGTGGTGTCTGGCGCCCACGCTGGCCGTGCTGGCGGTGGTGACCCTCCTGCCGACCCTCTACCTGCTCGCCACCAGTCTCACGCCGCTCAACCTGACGCAGCCGCGGACGGCGTGGGACTTCTCGCAACCCGGCCGCAACTACACCTTCCTCGCCGCCGACGGGCGGCTGCACGGCTCGTTCTGGGTCCAGCTCAAGCTCTCGGCGTGGACGGTGGGGCTGCAGATGCTTCTCGGCTTCCTGTTCGCGCTGCTGCTGAATCTCCGCTCGCGGTTCCTCGAGGCCCTGCGCACGGTGTTCCTGATCCCGATGGTGCTGCCGCCGATCGTGGTGGCGATCATCTGGAAGGTGCTCTACACGCCCGACATCAGCCCGGTGCACTGGGCGCTGGCCGCGCTCGGCTGGCCGATGCCGGCGCTGATCACGCACCCGGCGTACGCGCTGCTCGCGATCATCGTGGCCGACGTGTGGGAGTGGTTTCCGTTCACCATGCTGATGATCCTGGCCGGGCTGCAGATGCTCCCTCAAGAGATGGTGGACGCCGCGCGTATCGACGGCGCCGGCGCGTGGCGGCTCACCCGGCACATCGTCCTGCCGTTCCTGCGCGGCGTCCTCCTGGTCGCCGCGCTGTTCCGCCTCATCGACAGCATCAAGGCGTTCCCGCTGATCTTCATCCTCACCGACGGCGGGCCGGGCACGGTGACCGAGGTCACGAACTACTATTCCTACATCCAGGCGTTCAACTTCTCGTACCTCGGCTACTCGAGCGCGATCACCGTCGTGCTCGTGTCGGCGACCGTCGTGCTGAGCGCGATCATCGTCCGCGCCGTCGGCTGGGGTCCGCGCAGTGAGTAGGGCCCGGTGGGAGACCGAGGAGCGCCACGGGTTTCCCGGGGCGCTCCGAGCCGCTTGGGGGGTGTGGGGGGCCATGTCGGGGCCCCCCACATGAATAGGCGAGCCTGGGAGCGCCGGCTGCTTCACGCGGCGGTGGTCGGCCTCGTGCTCGTGATCCTGGCGCCGTTCCTGTGGCTGTTGCAGATGTCGCTGAAGACCCAGGCCGACATCTTCGCGTTTCCGCCGAAGCTCGTGTTCGTGCCGACGCTCGAGCACTACCGGACGATCTGGGACACGGCCTTCCGGCGCTCCTTCACCAACAGCGCGATCGTGGCCGTGCTCTCCACGGCGCTGGCCATGCTGCTCGGCGTGCCCGGCGCCTATGCGCTGTCGCGCGCGCGGTTCCGCGCCGCCGGCTCGCTGACCCTGTGGATCCTGGTCTCCCGCATGGCGCCGCCGATCGCGTTCACGATTCCGTACTTCCTCGCCTACCGGCACCTGGGGCTGCTCGACACCCGCACGGGGCTGGTGATCGTCTACCTGACGTTCAACCTGTCGCTCGTCGTCTGGCTGATGCGCTCGTTCTTCGACGCCGCGCCGCGCTCGCTCGAGGAGGCCGCGTGGATCGACGGGGCCAGCCCGGGGCAGGGATTCGTCCGCATCGTGCTGCCGCTGTCCGGGCCGGGCCTCGCCGCCACCGCGATCCTGTGCTTCCTCTATGCGTGGAACGATTTCTTCTTCGCGCTGATCCTCACGCGCACGGAGGCGATGACCGCCCCCGTGGCCGTCGTCAACTTCATGAACTACGAGGGCTGGGAGTGGGGCAAGATCGCCGCCGGCGGCACGCTGGTCATGCTGCCGGTGCTCGTGTTCTCGTTCGTCGTCCGGAAGTTCCTCGTGCGGGGGCTCACCGCGGGCGCCCTGCGCGGCTGAGCGGCGTACGGGCCCGGTGATCCGACGCTGCGCTGAGCGCGAGCGTCAGGTGGTCGAGCAGCTCGGGCGCCCAGGCGAGCCCGCACCATGCGCCTGCGAAGCCCGCCGCGCCGATCTCCTCGGCGGCGCGCACGACCGCGTGGCGTCGCCACCGTCCGAGGCGCAGCGTCTGCACCCGGGGTCTCACGCTCTCGGGCGCGCCGCCTGCGCCCACGAGGTGGTGGAACAGCTCGTGCGCGAGGATCGCCTCGCGAACCGGGACGTGGCCGAGCCGCTCCCGTAACGGGGGCGTCGTGAGCAGGCGCTCGAGCGCCGCGATGGGCGACCGATAGAGCGTCACGCGCGCCGGCGGCGCCGTGTACAC
>WNEV01000126.1_pt1 | contig 57316 bp, 55 predicted proteins | sample 5399861 | NCBI WGS metagenome assembly WNEV01 (sample SAMN13153335, study PRJNA577476) | soil metagenome | isolation source: 40 cm grassland meadow soil 2 days after 3rd rain plot 2 | place: USA:California | collected 2015-11-11 | reverse complement strand
GAGGGTCCGGTCGCTGGGGGAGGCAAGATTCTGGTCGCCGACGACGACCAGTCCTTGGTCCGCACCCTCACGTGGATCCTGAAAGAGAACGGCTACGAGGTGGTGACGGCGCCCGGGGGCGAGGGACTGATCGGCAAGCTCGAAGCGGAGCGGCCCCACCTCCTGCTCCTCGACATCATGATGCCCAAGATCGACGGTCTGCAGCTGCTGGCGAAGATGAAGTCCGACGAGCGGTTCCGGGATGTCCCGGTGCTGATGATCTCGTCCATGCCGCCCGAAGAGGCCACCGTGAAGTCGCTCGGGCTGGGCGCGGCGGACTTCATCGCGAAGCCGTTCCGGGTGCGCGAGCTGCTGGCGCGGGTGAGGGCGCATATCCGCTCGGCCCAGGAGCTGGCGCGCGCGCGCGACGAGGCGCAGAGCCGGGCCGCCATCGTGGACATCCTCCACGAGGTCACCGACTCGCTCAAGCCCGACGAGATCTATCACATCCTGGTGCGGCGGGTCGCCCGGGTGCTGCAGATCTCCAAGTGCTCGATGGTGCTCGCCAAGCCCGGCGATCAGCTCGGCGTCGTGGTCGCCGCGTACGAGAACCCGATGCTGCGGAACCTGCAGATCGAGCTCGCGCGCTACCCCGAGATTCAACGCGCCCTGACGAGCAGCCGGTCCGTGCTGGTCGAGGACGTCGGGTCGGATCCGCTGTACGCCGAGGAGCGGGTGCGCTGGCAACGCGACAAGATCGTCGTGCCGACCCGCTCCGCCGTCGCACTGCCGTTCTCGATGAAGGACCAGCAGCTGGGGGTGTTCTTCCTGCGCACCACGGGAGAGGACCCGCCGCTCACCCGCGCCGACGCGCAGTTCGCGGAGACCGTGATCCGGACGGCCGTGGCGGCGATCGAGAAGGCGTACGACTTCGAGACCGCCGTGTCCGACAAGAAGCGGCTCGAGAAGCTCGCGGCCACGGACGCCCTCACGGGAGCCTTGAACCGCCGCGCGCTGTCCGAGGAGCTCGAGGCCGAGCTCGAGCGCGCGCGGCGCTACGGTCTGGCGCTCACGATCCTGCTCGCCGACATCGACCGGTTCAAGCTCGTGAACGACACGCGCGGCCACATTGCGGGGGACTCGGTTCTGCGCCAAGTTGGCGAAATCCTGCGCCGCGAGGCCCGCTCCGTGGATCTGGTCGCCCGCTATGGCGGGGAGGAGTTCGTCGTCGTCATGCCCGAGACCGCGCTGCACGGCTCCGTGATCTTCGCCGAGCGCCTGCGGCGCCGCGTGATGAACCACGACTTCGCCGACCCGGGGGAGGACCCGCTGAGCCTCACGATCTCGATCGGGCTCGCGTCGTTCCCCGACGACCGCGTGAGCAGCGCCGACAGCTTCGTGGCGCTCGCCGACCAGGCCCTCTATCGCGCCAAGAACGAAGGGCGCAACTTGGTGCGTCAATGAGCGATCGCCGCTGCCCCAAGTGCGGCACGGTGTACGCCGGCGCCGCCCGCTTCTGCCCCCGCGACGGGAACCTGCTGGTCGAGGTGCAGCCGAAACCGGCGACGCCGCCGTCGCTGGCCGGCAGCGGCACCGCCGTCCGCACCCCGCCGCAGCCGTCGAGAGGCCTGGACCGCGCCGCGAGCCTCTCGGGCGAGCTGCTCGACGCGCGTTACCAGGTCCTCAAGAAGCTGGGCGAGGGCGGCATGTCCTACGTCTACCTCGCCAAGGAGGTCGCGACGACCGAAGAGGTCGCGATCAAGGTGCTCTCCCCCAAGCTCGCGACGGACAAGAGCTCGGTGGAGCGGCTGCGGCGCGAGGCAGGGCTCGCCATGCGCCTCGAGCATCCCAACGTCTGTCGCATCATGCGGCTGGGGGAATCCGAGGACGGCCTGATCTACCTCGTGATGCCGTTTCTGAAAGGCGAGTTGCTCTCGGACCGCGAGGTGAAGGATGGGCCGATGGACGTCGCCCTGGGCATCGACATCCTGCGTCAGGTGTGCGCGGGACTGCATCACGCCCACGAGCTGCAGATCGTGCATCGAGATCTGAAGCCCGAGAACATCATGCTCGTGGGAGGGCGGGACGGCGGCGGGGTCCGGGCCGTGGTGATGGACTTCGGGCTCGCGAAGGAGCGCCGCGCCGAGGGCCAGCTCGCGAAGCTCACCGCCACCGGCATCATCCTCGGCACCCCGGAGTTCATGAGCCCGGAGCAGATCCGGGGCAAGCAGCTCGACGCCCGGTCCGATATCTACGCCCTCGGCATCGTGGCGTTCGAGATGTTCACCGGCAAGCTGCCGTTCCAGGGCCGGAACGCGCAGGAGATGATGATCGCGCGACTGCGCGGCCAGCCCCTCAAGCTGCGCCAGCTCCGGCCGGACGCGTCCGAGGGCGTGGAGAAAGCCCTCGCCCGCGCCATGGACTCCAGTCCGGACGCGCGCTACGACACCGCACTCCAGTTCGCCGAGGCGCTCACCGCGTCGAACGAAGGCGGGTTCCTCTCGAAGATCAAGGAGCGGCTGAAATAAGGCGCTTCCCCGCCTTCGATCCCCCGGAGTACGTGGACTGGAAGCCCGACCCCGCGCTGGTGCGCCAGTTTCGGACGACCGTCGAACGGGACGCGGAGCGGGCGGCCGTCGTCGCGCGGCTCTCCCCGGACGCGAAACTCGAGCTGTACGCCGGCCTGCTGCGGGCTCGGCTCCACGACATCCAGCTCAAGCGCTGGGTGCGCACCGGCGTGCTCTCCAAGGCCTGGCTCGGCACGGGGGAAGAGGCGACCACCGTCGGCCCGGTGCACGCCCTGGAGCGGGGCAGGGACGTCGTGGCCCCGATGATCCGCAACGCCGCGGCCTGCTGTGAGCTGGGGATGTCGGTCGCGGACATGCTGCGTGCCTACCTCGCGACCGACGATTCGCCCTCCCGGGGCCGCGACCTGCACGTCGGGTCGTGGGCGCACGGCGTGCTGCAGCCGATCTCCCACGTGGGCGACATGGTGCCCGTGATCGCCGGGATCGCCCTCACCTTCAAGCTGAAGCAGGAGCCTCGCGTCGCGCTCACCTGGGTGGGGGACGGCGCGACCAAGACGGCCGCCGCGCACGAGGGAACGAACTTCGCCGCCGTGCAGCAGCTCCCCGCGATCTTCATCGTGGAGAACAACCAGGTCGCGCTGGGCACGCGGCTCGAGCAGCACCACCTTCCCGGCCATTTCCGGGAGTGGGCGGCGGGCTACGGCGCCTGGGGCGCGCAGTTCGACGGCAACAACGTGCTCGACGCCTACGCGACCACGAAGCTCGCCGCCGACCGCTGCCGCCGCGGCGAGGGCCCCGCGCTGCTCGTCGCCGAGACCTTCCGCATGGGCGGGCACGCGACGCACGACGAGCGCGAGGCGCGTGAGACGTTTCCCGCCGAGCTGTTTCAGCAATGGGGGAAGCGCGACCCGATCGGGTTGTACGAGGAGTACCTCAAGGCGGACGGCGTGGCGGCGACCCGCCTCGAGGCGATCGAGGGAGAGGTCACGGCCGCCGTCGAGCGCGCGGCGGAGGACGCCCTCGCGAGCCGCGCCACGATGCCGCCGGGGGAGAGCGCGTTGGGGGGGGTCTATGCGAAGGAGGAGAACCATGAACGCTAGGCGGTTAGACGGTTGGGCGGTTAGTTGGTCCTGGGCCGCGGCGGGCTTTCTCGGCGTGATATCGCTAACCGCCTACCCGGCTAACCGCCTAGCCCCCGACATCCACACCGAATACGTCAAGATCCCGAGCGGCCGGGACACTATCACGGCCTTCCTAGCCTATCCCGAGCGCAAGGACCCGGCGCCGGCCGTCGTGGTCATCCACGAGATCTTCGGGATGTCCGATTTCATCCGGCAAACGGCGGAGCAGCTCGCGAAGGACGGCTTCGTCGCGATCGCGCCCGATCTGCTGTCGCGCCGGGGCGGGACGCCCGCGTCGGGCGACTCGGCTCGGAAGCTGATCGCCCAGCTGGATACGGACACCCTGACCAAGGACCTCGACGCGACGGTGGCCTACGTCAAACGCCTCAAGGCGGTGCGGCCCGACCGGGTCGGGGTGATCGGGTTCTGCTGGGGCGGGGGCCAGAGCTTCCGGTACGCCACGAACAACCCGTCGCTGCGGGCGTTCGTGGTCTGCTACGGGCCGGGTCCCGAAGCCATGGCGATTGCGCGCATCCGCGCGAAGGGTCTCGGCGTGTACGCCGAGAACGACGCGCGCATCGACGCCGGGCTGGCCGAGGTGGACGCGGCCGTCCGGACCTACCACAAGGACTACCGCTACTCGATCTATCCCGCCGTCGGGCACGGATTCCTGCGCACCCGCGAGAAGCCGGAGGTGGCGGACAGCGCGTGGGGGCATGTGATTCGGTTCTTCAGGGAGACTCTGGAGCGCTAAGGGCGCTTTCCGCTCACATACGCCTTCGCCCGGTCCAGCGCCGGATCGGCCCCGGCGAGCACGTCGCGCACGGTCGGCGCGACCGGGAGGTCCGGCTTGATGCCGGTGCCGGCAAACTCGGTGCCGTCCGGCGCCGCGTGATGCGAGACGGAGAATTGCACCGTCCAGCCTTTGGGGAGCGGGAACGCGGCGACGTCCCCGGGGCTGCCGGCGGAGGGCTCGCCGACGATGACCCCGCGGCCGGCGGCCCGGAACGCGGCGAGGAAGTCCTCCGCCGCCCCGGCGGTAGCGGTCCCGGCGAGCACCGCGATGGGGCCGCCGTACGCCGGCGCGGCGCCGCGGGGTCGAACGGTGTCGGCGGGCGGCGCGTACCACGTTGTGGCGGAGTCGGTCTCGTTCCACGCGCGGAAGACGGCGCGGTGCTCCGGCGTCTTCCAGCGCGCCGCGACGAACGGCTTACCGGCGAGGCGGCCGAGGATCTGGTAGCCGAGCTCGGTCCGGCCTCCTCCCCCGGCGGCGCGGCGCAGATCCACCACCAGGCCCTGCACACCGCCGAAGTCGGCAAAGGCGCGGTCGAAGCGCCGCACCTCGTCGGCGTCGCTGAGCGAGTTGAGCCGCACGATGACCACGCGTCCCGGCAGCGACTCCACCGCGAACGCGGCCGGCTCGAGCGGCCAGCGGTCGTTGAGTGAGACGCTGCGGGTGACGCTGACGCCACGCTCGCCGCCCCCGGGCACGCGCAGCAGGAGCTGCAGCGTCGTGCCCTTTTCACCTTGGAGCATCCACGTCACGGCGCGCTGCCACCGGTCCGCCGCCGTGGCGGCGGAGATCTCGGGAAGCACGGAGTCGCGGAGCCACGCGTCCGCCGGCATCCCCTGGACGGCGAGGATCTCCCCCAGCCGCTCGGGGCGCGCCACGCGCATCTCGTCGTTCTCGGCGTAGTCGAGGAGGAACGGCCGACGCTCCACGCTGGCGAGGAGCAGCGGGGGCCGGGCGATGCGCGAGCGGACGGCCGGTGGAGGGATGACGGCGGACTGGCCGTCGCCGAGCAGGGCGACCAGGCGCCGCAGCCGGCGGCAGAACAGGAGATCGGACTGGGGCTCGGGTGCGAGCTTCAGGTTCGCGGTCAGGGCCGAGTCCCAGTCTGCCCGCACCCGGTCCCAGTAGGCGAAATTGTAACGCGCCTCCGCCCAGATGGTGGCGACGGCCGCGGCGCGCTCGGCGGCGGTGAGCTGCTGGGCGGCGAGCGGCGCCAGCGGCGTCGCGGCGAGCCACGCGAGGACCAGTGAGCGAGTGAGCACGCGCCTAATCTATCTGCTTCTCTTCATGGCGCCGCAGGCGCTGATCTATCTGTATCTGCGGGACCGCCTGCCCGACCCGACGCGACCGCGGCAGGCGCGCCTGCTGCGCGCCGCGCTCGCGACGGTGTTCGTCGTGTTCAACTTGCCGTGGCTCGCCGTCGCGCACCGCGTGCTGTTCGACACGGTGTGGGGCGTGACCTGGATCCCGCTCACCGGTCCCTTCCTCGCGTGGCAGATGCTGGGGTGGGTGTTCTGCGGGCTGGTGGCAGTATACCTCGCGCTCAAGGGCGTCCTCTGGGTGGTGGGAAAGTTGGAACGATGGAAGGTTGGAAGGACCGACCCCCTCGTCACCTTCGAACTTTCCAACGTTCCGTCCGTCCAACTCACCCGCCGCCAGTTCTTGGCTCGCGCCACCTATGTGTACGCCGGGGCCGGCGCCGCGCTCTCCGGGTACGGCATCTGGAGCGCCTACCGGCTCCCCGAGGTCACGCACCGCACGCTGACCTTCCCCGGGCTCCCGCCCGGCCTTGACGGGCTCCGGGTGCTCCACCTCTCCGACCTGCACGCCGGCCTTCACCTGGGCGAGGACAAGATGCAGGAGATCGTGGCGCGCGCCAACGCGCTCGCGCCCGATGTGATCCTGCAGACCGGCGACATGATCGACATCTCGCCGTCCTACATTCCGGCCTACGTCCGCGCGTTTCGCGAGCTGCGCGCGCCGCTCGGCGTCGTCACCGTGCTTGGCAACCACGACTACTATACCGGCGAGTACGCCGTGATCCGCGGGTGTCGGGATGCAGGCCAGGTGTTCGTGAAGAACGGCTGCCATGTGGTCGAACGCAACGGCGCGACCCTCGCGCTGCTCGGCATCGACGACCCGCGCAACTGGAAGGCCGACGACCCCCAGCCTGGGGACCTGGACGCCGCGCTGCGTGCGGCGCCGCCGGAGGCGTTCCAGGTGCTGCTGGCGCATCGCCCGGGCGCATGGGACGGCGCGGCTCCGCGGGGCATTCCACTCACCCTCGCGGGACACATCCACGGCGGTCAGCTCTACCTGCCCGTGCTCGGCTGGTCGGCTGGGCGGTTGATCACGAAATACGTGATGGGACACTTCCAGCGTGGCAACAGCCAGCTGTACGTGAGCCGTGGGATCGGCGTGGTGGGCGTGCCCATCCGGGTGTTCGTGCCGCCGGAGATCGAGCTGTTTGAACTGCGACGGATAGGCGGATAGGCGGATAGCCGGATAGGTGGATAGTCGGGTAGCCACACGACTCTCTATCCGCCTATCCGGCTATCCGACTATCCGTCTTGATGGCATCCCACGCCGCGTCCAGCGCCAGCGCCACCCCCGCGTGCGTCTCCGGCCATTCTTTGGCCGACACCCGATCGACGGCCAGCGTCACGACGGAGAGCCACACGGCGGCCCACACCTCGGCCGCCCCGGGCTTCACTGAGCCGTCGGCCTTGCCCTGCGCCACGAGGCTCTCGAGGCCGAGCCGGAAGTCGCGCGCGGTCTTACGGCTCTCCTCGTCCAGCAGCTCGCTGTAGCGCTGGAGCAGGAACAGCCGGGCCACCGCGGACTCGCGCGCCGCACCCGCGACGAGTCCGCGCCCGAGCTCGGCGAGCTTCTCGCGCGGCCCCACCTGGAGCGTGTCGGCGTCCCGCACGAGCTTACCCGCCCAGCGCGCCGCGCCGCGGTACAGCTCGTTCAGCAGGTGCTGCTTGCTGTGGAAGTGACGATAGATCGTTCCCTCGGCCACGCCGGCTTTCTTGGAGATCTGCGGCGTGGTCGTATCGTGATAGCCCTGCGCGGTGAACAGCTCCAGCGCGGCGCGCACGAGGCGCTGCCGAGTGAGATCGGCCTGGGTCATCGGTCGCGAATCTAACCCGGCGGCTGGGCTGGCGCCGTCCTTGCGCGACACGTGGACGAGCCTGCTGGGGGCCCGCGGAGCGACTGCGTATTTTTGTCGCGAAGCGGGGCCCCAGCGGGCGAGTCCAGGGTTCCGCGAGTCGACCGGCCCCGCTAGCTTTCCCGCCGCTCGTCTCCCCGCCGGTTCACTCGGAGGTTTTTGCGCGATGCGCATGCTGGTATTGGGCGCGGGACTGCAAGGGTCCGCCTGCGCCTATGATTTGTTGCAGCAGCCCGGGGTCGAGCGGGTCACGATCGCCGACCTGAAGCGCGATCGCCTGCCGGCCTTCCTCGAGCCGTACGTTGGGACGCGTCTGACCCTCGCGCAGCTCGACGTGCAGGACGGCGCGGCGCTGCGCGACGCGATTGCGGGTCACGACGCCGTCCTCAACGCGGCACCGTACTATTTCAACCTTGAGGTGTCCCGGGCGGCGGTCGCGGCCCGCGCGCACTGCGTCGATCTCGGCGGCAACACCGAGATCGTGTTCCGGCAGCGCGAGCTCGACGCCGCGGCGCAGCGGCAGGGCGTCTCCGTCATCCCTGATTGCGGTCTCGCCCCCGGCATGGTGAACATCCTCGCCGCCGAGGGGATCCGGCGGGTGGCGGACGCCGACTCGGTGAAGATCTACGTCGGCGGCCTGCCCCAAGACCCGGAGCCGCCGCTCAATTACCAGATCGTCTACTCGCTCGAGGGCGCGCTCGATTACTACACGACCCCGTCCTGGGTGCTGCGCGATGGCCGGCCGACCCGCGTGGATGCGCTGTCCGAGCTCGAGCGCGTCACCTTCCCGCCGCCCGTGGGCGAGCTGGAGGCGTTTCACACGGGGGGCGGCATCTCCACCCTCCCGTGGGCGTACGAGGGCAAGGTCCGCACCATGGAGTACAAGACGTTGCGCTATCCCGGCCACGTCGCGGTCATGCAGCCGATCCGTGAGCTCGGGCTGCTCGACCTGGCGCCGGTCAAGGTGAAAGGCAGGGAAATCGTCCCGCGCGACGCGTTCATCGCGACCGTGTCGCCCAAGCTCACCAAGCCCGAGGGGCGCGACCTGGTCGCGCTGCGCGTCGAGGTGCGTGGCCGGAACGGCCAGCGGGCCGCCTGGCAGCTGCTCGACTGCTACGACGAGGCGCACGGCATCAGCGCGATGATGCGGACGACGGGCTACTCGCTCGCGATCACCGGCCTGATGCAGGTGGACGGGCGGATCACCGCGCCGGGCGTGCAGACGCCCGACGAGGCGGTGCCGTTTGACGCGTACGTGGCCGAACTGGCGAAGCGCGGGGTCGAGATCCGGGAGATCTAAACACGGAGGACCAACAGGTCGAGCGGTTCTCCTCGAACCGTTCCGCCAACCAGCCGGGCTCGTTCACGGTCAGCCAGATTCCTCTATTGGATCCGTCCCCAGGCCACAAAAGCGGCCAGGAGGCCCAAGACCAACGTGGCTCCGGTGGGCACATAAGCCCTGTGCCAAAGGTGGTAGACAACAAACACAACCGCCTCGGCCGCCAGGATTGCGCCAGCCCAGCCCGCGACCGCTGCCCAACCGCGCGCGGCCGCCGGAAGCACCAGGGCGAATCCCGCCAACGCCTCCCCAACACCGATCACGCGAATGAGGGCGAGCGACATGCCCGGCATCATTTTTTCGAGCATCGGCCCCTGTCCCGTAACCTTGTGCAGGCCCGCCATGACATACAGGGCGGCCAATACTGTCTGCGCTACCCAAAGCGCGGTGTTCATGCAGCTATTCCTCCTGCTGAACGAGAGTCCGTCATCCGATTGACGAACACGAGCCGAGCAATGTGACAGAGGAAAGCAGGGCAGGGTGTCATGGCTCCGAGGTCGCGCGTACGTGTCGCAACTCGACCAGCACGAGGATCGCCATGCCGATCACCACGAGCGCGCTCGTGGCCATCCTAGTAGCTCCAGCTGGTCCCGAACAGCAGCTGCCCGCCCTCGCTGCCGCGGCCGTAGCCGACCACGACGAGGGAGTTGCGCAGGAAGCGAAGCGCCAGCTCGCCGCCGCCCGAGCGATGCAGGTCGGTCGTGGTGAGGCGGACCCCCCCCTCTCCCGGCCCGAAGACGCGCCCGGCGTCGTAGAACGCGACGAGCTTGAGCTCCAGAACGCTCGGCACCCATACGAGCCCGTAGCGCGCCTCGAGCCCCCCAAGCACCTTGCCGCGCCCCACGAAGCGGCCGTCGTAGAACCCGCGCAGCGACCGGTAGCCTCCCACCGCGACGAACGGCCGCTCGCTCGACTCCATCAACTGCTGCGCGGCGAGCGGCGGCGTGCCGCCGGCACCTTCGGCGGCAAGCCGCCCCGCCAGGATGAGCTTCTCGAACGGGTGGACGTGCACGCGCGCGTCGACGGTGGTGCGGGTGTAGCCCGTGCCGCTCGCGAACAACGCTTCCGCCATGACCCCGCGATGCGGGTCGAGCTCATTGTCCCGCGTGTCGAAAACGACACCGACGCGGACCACCTTGTCGGTGAACGGGACGGTACCTGGATCAACGGCTCCCGAGGCGAGATCGGTGCGGAACACGCTCGGCCCCGGGAGGGCCCGGAAGTCGGTGTGCGAGAGTGAGGCGCCGGCGAGGAGGCGCAGCGGTCCCGCCACGCGGCGTTCCACGGTGGCGCGCGCGACGAGGGAAGTCCGGCTGACCTTGTAGAAATACGTGCCCGCGATCGTGACGCTGTCGCGCGAGTACTGCGTGTCGTTGCCGAGGCCGTAATAGCCCAGGCGGTTGGCGCGCACCACCGCCAGGGTGAGCCCCGCCCGCCACGCCTCCCACCACGCCGGCGCCTGGGCGTCCATCACCACGGCAAAACTGCCCCGGGTGCTGGCACCCGCGTCGAGGTTGACGGCCGCCAGGTTCGGCTCGGGGCGTTCGACCACGCCGAGCGGACTGTAGCGCCCGTAATGGACCGCCCCCCACAGTCCGTCGACGGTGCTGTAGTAGCCGTACGGGTAGAAGTTGTCGCGCCAGAAGCGCTGCGCGCCGAGGGCCGGCGCGACGCCGGCCAGCAGCGCGAGCGCGGCGCTAGCGGCTCGCAGCGGGCCGCTCGTACAGGTACGCCGTGTCCATGAGCTTCGCCTCGGTGCCGTCGTGCGCGGCGAAGCGGCCGGGGTAGAGCGACGCGGCGCCGAACTCGCCGCGCTTGTTCACGGCGTAAAACTGCAGGCTGAACTTGGGCCGGCCGCGCTCGTCGAGTAAGCGCGTCTCGGTGGCCTTGACGACACGCTTCAGCGTCTCGAGGCAGGCGTCGGTGGGCTTCATCCCCCGGCGCATGTGCTCCACCGTGAGGAAACCACCGCACACCTTGATGTTCGACTCGCCCCGACCCGTCGAGCCCGCCGCCCCGATGTCGTTGTCGGTGTACTGACCGGCCCCGATGAGCGGGCTGTCGCCCACCCGGCCCGGGATCTTGAAGGCGAGCCCGCTGGTGGTCGTCACCGACGAAAGGTCGCCCTGCGGCGTCACGGCGTCGCAGTTGATCGTCCCGGTCGGCCGCGCGGTCATGTGCTCGCCCTCCGGCACGTCCAGGTAGTCGTCGTTCGGGTTCAAGTTGGCGCGCCAGTGCAGCCACACTTCGCGCGCGTGCTCGGTGAGCAGGTCCTCCTCCTTGAAGCCGTACTGGAGCGCGAACCGCTTCGCCCCCTCACCCACGAGGAAAATGTGGTTCGTGTACTTGAGGACGAGCTTCGCCACTTCGGAGGGCGTCTTGATGCCCTCGAGCGCCCCCACGGCGCCCGCGCGCTTGGTCGGCCCGTGCATGCACGACGCGTCGAGCTGCACCACCCCATCGGCGTTGGGAAGGCCCCCGTAGCCCACCGAGTCGTCGTTCGGGTCGAGCTCCTGGATCTTCACACCCTCGATCACCGCATCGAGCGTATCGGCCCCCTGCATGAGCAGGTCGAACGCCTTCTGCACGGCGCGCAGCCCGTTCGCGCTCGCAACGGCGACCGGCTTCGCCGCCCAGCGGCTGGGCGGGGGCAGCGCCCGGGGCGGGCGCATGGGGTAGGGAATGTGGCGCGCGCTCGCCGCGGCGGCTCCGACGGCGGCGGACGTGAGAAACTCTCGGCGGGACAGGAGGTCGAGCACGGTGGAGCTCCGGAGCGCTGAGGACCGCGTAGGTTTACGCCGCCGCACGGAGCCTGTCAACTTGCTCCCTTCCCACGCCTGCCCTACCATTCCGACCGTGAGCGTCCTTGAGGACCCGCCGACCCCGCGCGCCGTGGTGCGCGGCATTCTCGGTTTCGCGGCCGTGGTCGCCGCCGTGGCGCTGGTCGTCGTGTCGCTCGCCGTCGGTCACATCGAATGGCGGCTGGCCGCGCTGGCGCTCACGCTGTGGAGCGCGTACGGCTTCTGGGATGCCCTGTTGGGCGGCCTGTTCGAGCCGCTCGGCCAGTTCCTCGGCGACCAGCTCACCGGCGGCATGCCCGGGAGCACGGGGATCACGATCGACCAGGAGACGGCGTCGCTCGAGCACCTGCTCGCGGCGGACCCGCCGCCGCCCCTGCACCGGGTGATCATCGCCGGCATCCGGCTCGCCGAGATCTACCGGACCCATCAGCGCGACGTGCCGAAAGCGGACGCGCTGATCGCCCGTCTCGCGGCGCAGTACCCCGACGCCCCCGAGCTCAGGTATGTCCGGCCCCCGGCCCCCCGTTGACCTCTCGCTCGTCGTCCCCGTGTACAACGAGCGCGACAGCCTCCCCGTGCTCGTCGAGGAGGTCGGGCGGGCGCTCGCCGGACGGAGCTACGAGATCGTGGCCGTGGACGACGGGTCGACCGACGGTTCGCTCGACGTGCTCAAAGCGCTGAAGCGAGACCACCCGGAGCTGCACATCGTCGCCTTCGCGGCGAACGCCGGCCAGACCGCGGCGTTCGCCGCCGGGTTCCGAGCCGCGCGCGGCCGCGTGGCCGTGACGCTCGACGCCGACCTGCAGAACGATCCGGCCGACATTCCGGCGCTGCTGGACGAGCTCGAGCGGAGCGGTGCTGCGGCGGTCGTGGGCTATCGGGTGGACCGCCGGGACTCGGGCTGGAAGCGCCTCCAGAGCCGGATCGCCAACGGCGTGCGCAACCGGCTGAACCGGGAGACGATCCGCGATACCGGGTGCTCCCTGAAGGCGTTCCGCGCCGACGCCGCTCGCGAGCTGCCGTTGTTCAATGGGATGCATCGCTTCCTGCCGACGCTGATCAAGATGCAGGGCGGCCGCGTCAGCGAGGTGCCCGTGCACCACCGGCCGCGCCGCTTCGGCAGGACGAAGTACGGGATGTGGAACCGGGTGTTCCGGTCGCTCGCCGACGCCTTCGCGGTGCGCTGGATGCAGCGGCGGGCGCTGCGCTACCGGATACGGGAGGAGCTGCCCTGATGCACGACGAGTGGATGCGGCAGATCGACCTCGAGCTCGATGGCGAGCTGAGCCTGCCCGAGCGCGCCGCGTTGGCGCGCCACCTCGCGGGGTGTCGGCACTGCGCCGAAGCGCGCGTGAACCACCTCGAGATGCGGGTCGCGTTCGCCCGGTCGGCGGGGGATCCCCACGCCCGGACGGTGCCGCGCCCGCGCCTGCGCGGCCGGACGCTCGCGTTCTGGATGGCCGTGAGCCTCGCGGCGGGCGGGGCGGCCGGCTGGCTCGCGCACCAGCGCTGGGGCGGGCCGGGGCCGGCTTCGCTCGAGGCCTCGCGTGCGACGCTCGTGGTGCAGTAGCCTCGTCGTCGCCGCGGCCCTCGTCGCGGCCCAGGCGCCGAATTATCGCGTCACATACCGCCTGCGGCTGGTGGAGCGCGTCGGGTCCGACACGCGGCTGCTCGCGACCGGCGTCGTAAGTGGGCCGCCCGAGACCGCGCTGCGCCTGTCGCTCCACGCTGGGACGGCCGAGCTCGAGGCCCTGCTCGGCACGCTCCCCGAGCCCGATACGGTGAACCTCGCGGGCGTGTTCTTCAGTCGCCGCGCGGCCGGCCGCTCGCGCCGCGGGCTGCCGTTATGGGAGGAGGACAGCTACCGGCGCTGGGCAAGGCTCGCGTGGGGTGGGACGGCGCGGCTCTCCCCCTTCGGGCCGGAGCGCGCCGGCCAGCGGGGCGGGGCCCTCTGGGTGGAGATCGCGGTGGACCGCGAGTTCGCGGCCGGCGAGACGCGACCGAGCGAAGAAGTGACGCTGATCGACAGCGCGGTCGCTTTCGGAGCCCAGGCGGTCGTGCCGCCGCGGCGGGTGACCGTCCGCCTGACGCTGGTGCGCGCGGACACCGCGAGCAGCCGTCAGGTGCTCGACCTCGTCCCCGAGACTCCTGGGCGCCGCGTCCGGTTCGCCCTGGGCCGCCAGCGGTTCGAGTTCGACGTGACGCTCGAGCGGCCCGACCCGCCCCGGACCGCCCGCGACAGCGCGCTCGCCGCTGGCGCCGAAGTCGTGTGCCTCCGGGTCGTGGTCCCGGGCCCGGCCGAACCGGCTCGGACGCGCTGTGGCCGGCTCGACAACGTCGCCCGCCGGGTCGCGCTGGCCGGAGGGGACACGCTGGTGGCGACGTTCGCCTGGCCCGCGCTGCGCTGAGCGCGATATCTTCCAGCGATGCCTCGGAACGAGCGGCTCGACCCGTCCATCTTCCACCTCCCCGCCGAAAAGATGCGGGAGGGCTACTACTCGGATAAGTACTTCGTCCGCACGCGCGAGCTGCTGCTCAGGGACAAGCACCGTCCCTGCGTCACGATGCAGGTGTTCGGCAAGGCCCACGCCTTCCTGGGCGGGATCGACGAGGCGATCGCGATCCTGAAGCTCTGCAGCATGGAGTGGAGCGAGCTCGAGGTATCCGCCTTGTATGACGGTGACGAGATCGAGCCGTGGGAGACGGTGCTGCTGATCGACGGACCGTATGACGCGTTCGCCCACCTCGAGACCCTGTACCTGGGCGTGCTGGCGCGTCGCACCAAGGTCGGCACCAACACGCGGCGCGTGGTGGAGGCCGCGAAGCCGAAGCAGGTGATGTTCTTCCCGGCGCGTCACGACCACTGGCTCGTCCAGACCGGTGACGGCTACGCCGCCCACATCGCGGGCGCGATCGGTGTGTCGACCGATGCGCAGGCCTCGTGGTGGGGCTCCGAGGGGGTCGGCACGGTGCCCCACGCCCTCATCGCCGCCTACGGCGGCGACACGGTGCTCGCGTCGCGGAAGTTCGCGGAGCTCATGGACCCGAATGTCCGGCTCATCACGCTCGTCGACTTCGAGAACGACTGCGTCGGGACGGCGCTCACGGTGGCGCGCGCGCTGGGCCAGCGGCTGTACGGGGTGCGCATCGACACCTCCGAGACGCTGGTCGACAAGTCGGTCATTCCCCAGATGGGGACGTTCAAGCCGACCGGCGTGAACCCGCAGCTCGTCTGGAACGTGCGGCGGGCGCTGGACCGCGAGGGGTTCCATGGCGTGAAGATCGTGGTGTCGGGGGGGTTCACCGTCGAGAAGATCCGCCACTTCGAGGAGCAAGGGGTGCCGGTGGACATGTACGGCGTGGGCTCGAGTCTCTTTCAGGGGCGCTTCGATTTCACCGCCGACGTCGTGCGCGTGGAGGGCAAGCCGGTCGCGAAGGTGGGGCGGAGCTACCGGCCGAGCCCGCGTCTCGAGCGGGTGGAGTGACCTTTCGTCAGGGAGAGCATGCGATCATGAGCGACTATCCGTACGCCACCCATCTCAACGTTTACTACGGGCCGCGCGAGGTGGTGGACGTCCAGGCGCTGGCGGACGCCTGCACCGACCGCTGGTACAACCAGACGCTGTGCCGGGTGAACGACTCGGTCGTCCGGCTGGGCGTGGTGCAGGGGGAGTACCATTGGCACAAGCACGACACCGAGGACGAGTTCTTCTACGTCGTCGAGGGGCGGTTCCTCATCGACCTGGAAGGACCGGGGGGCCAGACCGTCACGCTGGCGCCGCGCCAGGGGTTCGTCGTGCCGAAGGGCGTGGTCCACCGGACGCGGGCGCCCGAGCGGGCGGTGATCCTGATGGTCGAGGGGGCCCGCATCGTTCCGACGGGCGACTGACGCCCCTTGCACTTCCCGCCAGGCTGCATATTTTTCCGAAGCAATGAATATTAATTCACCCGTGCCCGTGGGCGTTTTCGGGGCCTCCGGGTATGTCGGGCAGGAGTTGTTGCGGCTCCTCGCCGGGCATCCGGGGGCCTCGCTCGTCTTCGCCACCGCCGAGTCGGCCGCGGGCGAGCGGGTCGAAGGCCTGCGCCTCGTCCGGGCCGACGATGCGCCGCTCGACCGTGCGGAGGTCGTGCTCTCGGCCCTGCCGCACGGGATCTCGGGCCGCTACGTGCAGGAGGCGCGGGCGGTGGGGAAGCGGGCGGTCGATCTGTCCGCCGACTTCCGGCTCTCGCCCGACGCCGTGTACGGGCTGACCGAGGTGGCCCGGCCACGCGTCGCGCGTGCCGAGCTGGTCGCCAATCCCGGGTGCTACCCGACCGCCGCGTTGCTCGCCCTGATCCCGCTCGCTCAGTGCGGGCTGATCGACGAGTCTCGCGAGGTCGTGATCGACGCGGCGTCCGGCGTCACGGGAGCCGGCCGGAATCCCACGCGTGAGCTGCTGTTCGGTGAGGTCGCCGAGGACTTCCGGGCCTACGCGGTCGGCAACGAGCACCGCCACCTCCCCGAGCTCCGGGCCACGCTCGCGCGGGAGAGCGGGTTCGCGGGCGACCTGGTGTTCACGCCGCATCTCCTGCCGGTGAAGCGCGGGATTCTCGAGACCATCCACGTACCGCTCTCTCGCGTGCTCGACCAGGCCACGGCGGAAGGGATCTACGAGACGGTCTACGCGGACGAGCCATGCGTGCGGGTGCTGCACGGCGCGCTGCCGTCGTTGAAGGACGTCGTATACCGGAATCGCGTGGCGCTCGGCGTCGCCGCCGTCGGGAACGTGCGCCGTCCCCGACTCACGGTGATCGCCGCGATCGACAATCTCGTGAAGGGCGCGGCCGGGCAGGCGATCCAGAACATGAACGTGATGCTGGGCCTGCCGGAGACGCTGGGGCTCACATGCTGAAGGTGCGCGTCGTGAAGATCGGCGGCAACGCGCTGGAGCGGCCCGAGTGGCTGGCGGCATGCGCCGACGCTCTGAGGCCGCTCGAGCCTGTGGTGGTCGTGCACGGGGGCGGGCGGGCGGTGAGCACGCTGTCGCGCCGCCTCGACCTGCCGGTCGAAAAACAGGACGGGCTGCGGGTCACGACGCCGGCGGTGGCCGAAGCCGTCGAGATGGTGCTCGCCGGCCCGGCGAACCGGCTGGTGGTCGCCGCGCTGCGGGCAGCCGGGCTCGATGCGATCGGCCTGTCGGGGGTCGATGGCGGCCTGCTCACGGCGCGCCCGGCCCCGGGCGGCCTCGGTCACGTCGGCGAGATCGCGGGGGTGCGGGCGTCGCTGCTCGAGAGCCTGCTCCTGGCCGGCCTCACGCCGGTGATCGCGCCCATGGCGCCCGGCCCCGAAGGCGGGCTGCCCCTCAACGTGAACGCGGACGAGGCGGCGGCGGCCGTGGCGGCCGCGGTGCACGCGGCGGAGCTGCTGTTCGTATCCGATGTGCCGGGCGTGCAGGTCGACGGCGCCGTCCAGCCCGCCCTCGACGCGGGCGACGTCGAGACGCTCATCGAGCTCGGCGCCGCGACGGACGGCATGACGGTGAAGCTGCGCGCCGCGGTCGCGGCGCTCCGCGCCGGCGCGCGCGCCGCCCGCATCGGGGACGTCCATATGCTCGGGCATCCTTCCGCCGGCACCCGCGTCCTCGCCGCCGCAGCCCAGCCGGCGTGACCAGCACGACCGCCGCGGAGCAGTCCGCCGCGCGCGCCGCCTCGGCGCTGCTGGACGTGTATGCCCGCGTCGGCCCGCTGTTCGTCCGCGGGGAGGGGGCGGAGCTCATCGCGGACGACGGGACGCGGTACCTCGATCTCGTGGCCGGCATCGCGGTCAACGCGCTCGGCTACGATCACCCCGTCATCCGTGATGCGATCGACCAGGCACTGGCGAGCGGGCTCATTCACGTCTCCAACCTGTACCGCACCGAGCCCGGCGAGCGGCTCGCCGAGGAGCTCGTGGCGCGGTCGTTCGCGAGCCGCGTGTTCTTCTGCAATTCGGGCGCCGAGGCGAACGAGGCGGCGTTCAAGTTCGCGCGCAAGTGGTCCGGGAAGTCCGAGATCGTCGCCTTCACGGGCTCGTTCCACGGCCGGCTGTTCGCCTCGCTCGCCGCCACGGACCGGCCGGAGTACCGCAAGCCGTTCGAGCCCCTCGTCCCCGGCGTGCGCATCGTCCCGCGGGAGGATTGGGCGGCGGTCGATCACGCGATCTCGGCGTCCCGCACCGCGGCAGTGATCGTCGAGCCGCTGCAGGGCGAGGGCGGCGTCCGCCCGGTCGATCCCGAGTGGCTCGCGTTCGCGCGCGAGCTGTGCGCCGGGCGGGGCGTGGCGCTGATCTTCGACGAGGTGCAGTGCGGGCTGGGGCGCACGGGAACGCTGTTCGCCTACGAGCAGGCAGAGGTCGTCCCCGACATGCTGACCCTGGCGAAGCCGCTCGCCGGTGGGCTGCCGATGGGTGCCGTGCTCCTGACGGACGGCATCGCGGCGGCCTTGAAGCCGGGGGACCACGCGACGACGTTCGGCGGCGGGCCGCTGGTCGCGCGCGTGGCCCTCGCGGTCGTGCGCACGATCGCCGAGCCGGGCTTCCTCGCCGCCGTGCGGGAGCTCGGTGCGTGGCTCGGCGCGTCCCTCGCCGGCGTCGCGGCGCGCCACAGGCGGGTGGCCGAGGTGCGGGGGCGCGGCCTGATGTGGGGGATCGAGCTGACGGAGCCCGCCGCTCCCTTCGTCGCGGCGGCGCGCGAACGCCACCTGCTCGTCGCCACGGCGGGAGCGAACGTGATCCGTCTCGTGCCGCCGCTCGTCGTCACGCGCGAGGAGCTGGAGCGCGGCGTCGGGATCCTGGAGGAGGTGCTCTCATGAAGGGAGCAGGGAGCAGGGAGCTGGGAGCAGGCTCGCAGGCGACGGTACTGCTCCCTGCTCCCAGCTCTCCGCTCCCCGGGGTGGCGGTGCGAGCGGCGGTGCTCTCCGACGTGTCGCCGCTCGAGACCCTCATGGCCCCGTACGTCGCGACCGGCGATCTGCTGCCGCGCAGCAATTACGACTTGTGCCGGCACATCAAGGAGTACGTCGTGGCCGAGGCGCTCCTCGAGGGCGGCGCGATCGTGGGGTGCGGCTCGCTCAAGGTGTACTCGGTGGCGCTGGCCGAGGTCGCGGGCCTCGCCGTGCGGGCCGATTGGCAGGGCTCGGGCATCGGGCGCGCGCTGCTCGAGGCGTTGCTCGCCGAGGCGCGGGCGTACGGCCTCGCCGAGGTGCTGGCGCTCACCCGCAAGCCCACGTTCTTCCAGAAGCTGGGCTTCGTGACCGCCGAGCGGGAGCACTTCCCGCTCAAGGTGTGGGCGGATTGCGCGCGGTGCCCGCGGCAAAACTGTTGTGACGAGATTGCAGTAGTGCTGCGGTTGTAGTCCAGACGGGTAGACGGGTAGACGCCGAGCGGTGAGTAGCATTGAGGCGTCAGGGGTGCCTGGAGCCTCTATCGCTACATGCCGCTATCCGTCTACCCGTCTATCCGTCTCGTCTACGTCCTGTTGACACTCACCTGATTCTCCAGAGAGATTCCCCGACGCTGGCATTCCTCAAGGAAGGTCGCATGGCCCGCGTGATTTTCTGGGACGTCGATACCCAATACGACTTCATGAAGGCGGACGGCAAGCTGTTGGTGCCGGACGCCGATCACATCATCGGCAATCTCAAGCGCCTCACCGACTACGCGCACGCACACGGGGTCCGGATCGTGGCGAGCGCGGACGAGCACGTCGCCGGTCATGCGGAGATCTCCGACACCCCCGATTGGAAAACCACCTTTCCGCCGCACTGCATGCGGGACACGCCGGGCCAGAAGAAGATCCCCGAGACGGCCCTCCGGAACCCCTTCGTGATCGAGCCTGCCCGTCTGGACCCGAAGGCGCTCGCGGACCGCGTGCGCGCGCATCAGGGGGACATCCTGTTCCACAAGCACCGCTTCGACGTGTTCACGAACGAGAACGTGCCGGTGGTGCTGGACGTGCTCCGCCCCGACGATATCGTGCTGTACGGCGTCGCGACCGACGTGTGCGACAAGGCGGCCGTCGAAGGTCTGCTGGCGCGTCTGCCGCACACGCGGCTGTTCGTCGTGACGGACGCGGTGAAGGGGATCGACAAGGACATTTCGGAGCAGCTGCTCAAGGAATGGGGCGAGGAGGGAGTCCGCCTCGTGAGGACGGCGGAGGTCGTGGAAGAGGGGCTGGTCGAAGCGCTTGCTCGCGCCACGGCATGACCGCGGCCCCCCCTTCCCCCCCCGCCCCCCCCGCCCCTCCCTTCGGGCGGTTTTTTCTCCCCGGGCCCACCGATGTCCACCCCGAGGTGCTGGCCGCGATGCAGCGACCCATGATCGGGCACCGGTCGGGCGCGATGGAGCAGCTGCTCGCCGGGATGGCGCCGGGCCTCGCCCGCTTGTTCCGCACCACCCGCAGGGTCCTCGTCGGCACGACGTCGGCGACGGGGTTCATGGAGCTGGCGGTGCGGAACGGCGTGCGGCGGCGCGCGCTGTCGCTCGTGAACGGCTCCTTCAGCGAACGCTTCGCCCATCTGGTGCGGGCCTGCGGCAAGGAGTGCGTGCGGCTCGACGTGCCGCTCGGCTGCGCCGTCGAGCCCGACATGCTGCGTGACGCGCTGCGCCGCACGCCGGTGGACGCCGTAACGCTCGTGCATTCGGAGACGTCGACGGGGGTGCTGCAGGACGTCGCGGCCCTGGCGGCGGTCGTGCGCGAGTTCGAGGACGTGCTGCTGCTCGTGGACGCGGTGACCTCGGTCGCGGGCTCTCCCGTGGAAACGGATGCCTGGGGGCTCGATTTCGTGCTGACCGGCTCCCAGAAGGCGCTCGCGCTCCCGCCGGGGCTCGCGCTCGGCGTCGCGTCGCCCCGGATGCTCGAGCGGGCGAAGACGCTCCCCGATCGCGGGCTCTACTTCGACCTCGTCGGCTTCACCGAGGCGACGGCGAAGCACCAGCCCACCAACACGCCCGCCATCTCGCTGCTCTACGCCCTCCAGACCCAGCTCGCGCGAATCGAGCGGGAGGGCGGGGTCGAGGGACGCTGGCGCCGGCACGACGCCATGCGCGGCCGGGTGGAGGCGTGGAGCGAGCAGCGCGGCGTGCCCTACCTGCCGCGCGAGGGGCGGCGCAGCTGGACCGTGTCGTGCCTCAAGCTGCCCGAAGGAACGAGCGCCAAGCAGATCGTCAGCGGGCTCAAGGACGCGGGGTGGACCATCGGCTCCGGCTACGGTCCGTTGAAGGACTCGACCATCCGGATCGGTCACATGGGCGATCACACCGTCGGGGCGGTCGAGGAGCTGCTCGCCCTGCTGCAGGGGCTGCTCGCGTGACGCACCGCGTCGTGATCGCGGACCGCGTGGCGGACGCGGGATTGCGGCTCCTCGCCGCGACGCCGGAGATCGAAGTGACGAACTGCGCCGGCAAGCCGCGCGAGGAGCTCGAGCGGGCGCTTGCGGGGGCGGCCGCGCTGGTCGTGCGCAGCGAAACGCGGGTGACGGCGGAGCTGCTCACCCGCGCGCCGCAGCTGCGCGTGATCGCGCGGGCGGGCACGGGCGTGGACAACATCGACGTGCACGCGGCGACGCGCCGCGGCGTCGCCGTCATGAACACGCCGGGCGCCAATACCGTGAGCGCCGCGGAGCACACCATGGGCCTGCTGCTCGGGCTGGTGCGCCACATCCCCTGGGCGGCGGAGGCGATGCGCCGCGGCGAGTGGGACCGCAAGCGCTTCGAGGGCCGCGAGCTGCGCGGCAAGACGATGGGGGTCGTGGGACTCGGCCGGATCGGCGGGCATGTAGCCCAGCTCGCCCGGGCCTTCGGGATGCAGGTGGTGGGGCACGACCCGTATCTCTCCCCGGAGCGGGCCGCCGAGCTGCAGGTGAGGCTGCTGCCGCTCGATCAGCTGCTGCGCCAGGCCGACGTGGTGACGTTGCACGTCGCCCACACCGAGCAGACGCATCACCTGATCAACGCCGAGCGGTTGAAACTGATGAAGCCGACCGCCGTGCTGGTCAACACGGCGCGGGGCGAGCTCGTGGACGAGGCGGCCCTCGCGGACGCGATCCGCGATCAGCGCATCGGCGGCGCGGCGATCGACGTGTTCGCGGTCGAGCCCCTCCCCCCCGAGGCGCCGCTCCGCCGGCTCGACCGTGTGATCCTCACCCCACACCTCGCCGCCTCCACGGCGGAGGCGCAGGAGCGGGTGAGCGTAGAGATCTGCGGCGCCGTGCGCGACGCCTTGCTCGCCGGCGACCTGTCGTTCGCCCTCAACGTGCCGGGAATCTCGGGTGACCTGCTGCGCCGCCTCGGGCCGCTGTTGGACCTGTCGCGCCGACTCGGCCGCCTCGCGCTGGCGCTCGTGGACGGGCCCGTCACGGCCGTGGAGGTCGATTACGGCGGCAGGGACGAGGCGGCGCCGCGGCCGGTGTTGATGGCGGCCGTGGAGGGCCTGCTCTCGGCGATGAACGTGGAGCCGGTGAGCCTCGTGAACGCCCTGCTCATTGCGGAGGAGCGCGGCATCCGCCACGCGCGCAAGACGGGCGCCCCGGAACCCGGCTTCGAGACCACCATCGGCGTCTCGCTCGAGACGGCACGCGGCCGGGCGCGCGTCGCGGGGGCGCTCGTCGGCAACAGCCACGGGCGCGTCATCCGCATCGACGACTATCACGTGGACGTCGCGCCCGAGGGGTGGATACTCGTCATCCGGAATCGCGATGTGCCCGGCGTCATCGGGCGGGTGGGCACGCTGCTCGGCGGGGCCGGCATCAACATCGGGGCGTACCACCAGGCGCGGCTCGACCTGGCGGGGCACGATGCCCTCGCCGCGATCGCGGTGGATCAGGCGCTGATGAACGGCGTGCTGGACGCCCTCGCGAAGGTGCCGGAGATCCAACAGGTCCGGCTCGCGTACCTCGGCGCCTAGTCCGCGGCCTGGCGCGCCGGCGGTTCCTCGTCGGTGAGCAGGCGGAAGGACTTGACGGCCCCCGTCAGGCGGTCGGACGCCTCGGCCAGCTGATTCGCCGAGCTGGCGATCTCCTGGGTCGAGGCGCTCTGCTCTTCGCTCGACGCGGCGATCTCCTCCGCCGAGGCGAGCAGGGTGTCCGTGCCCTGCGCCACGGCCGTGAGGCGCCCGTTGATCTCTTCCACGAGCCCGCGCATCTCGCCGGCCATCTTCGCGATCTCCCGGCTCCAGACATCGCTGGCCTGGGCTTCCGCGGTCACGGTCGTGAGCCCCTGCGCCGCCTGCTGTGCGGCCGCCCGGGCGGCGGCCGCGCCTTCCGCGAGCTGCGCCAGCCGGTCGCGGGTTCCCTGCACCCGCGCCAGCACGCCTCGCACCGTGTCCGCGGTGTCGCCCGCGGCCGCGGCCGCGACCGACGCGAGTTTGCGGACTTCGTCGGCGACGACGGCGAAACCGCGCCCCTGCTGCCCGGCGCGCGCGGCCTCGATCGCCGCGTTCAGCGCGAGCATGTTCGTCTGCGTCGCGACCGCCTTCGTCTGCGTGATGAACTTCTGGATCTCGGCCGAGGCGCGGGTCAGGGCATCCGCCTCCTCGGCTCCGCGGCGCACCTCCTCCGCGAGTTTCGCGAGCTGCGCCGTGCTTTGGTCGAGCACCTCCTTGTTCTGGCGCGCGATGTCCGCCACGGCGGTATTGCGGCGCACCGAGTCTTCGGCGCCCGAGGCCAGCACCGTGGCGATCTGCAGGATCTTCGCCGCGTCGTCGGCCGCTCCGCGCACCAGCTGCGCCTGCTCGGCCGCCCGCTTGGAGAGGTCCTGGCACGTGGCCGACATCTCTTCGGTCGACGCGCTCATCTCCTCGGTGGACGCCGAGATCTCGGTCGCCATCGCCGCCGCTTCGTCGGCCGCGCTGCGGATGGCGCCGACCAGGCGGCGCAGCGCCACGACCATCGTCTGCACGGACGACTGCAGTTCGCCGATCTCGTCGGCCACCGTCTCGACCGCCCCCCCCGCCACGGTCAGGTCCCCGCTTGCGACGCGGGCGGCCACGCTCCCCGCCGTGCGCACGGGCGCCGCGACGCGGCGGTTGAGCCAGCGCCCCAGCCACAACGACATCAGCACGGCGAACGCGAAGAGGACGATGGCGCCGAACCAGACGGATCGCTGCACCGCCCGGGCGGTCGCGTAAGCGACGGCGCTGGGCTCGCGGAACAGGACCCAGTAATACGCCTCGTTCGCCGGAAAACGCCCCCGGACCGCCGGCACGGACACGATGAGCTCTGAGCCGCGGGCCGTCTGGACGATGGCCCGCTCGGGCCGGTCCGGATTGTAGAGCGCCCGGTCCTGTGGGACGTCGCGTAACTCGGTCTGGGCCGGGCCGTACAGCAGGTTGCCGCGCTTGTCCACGAGCTGCAGGAAGGCGCTGTCGCCGAGATCGATGCCGGTGAGCAGCCAGCCGACGCGGTCGAGCGGGTAGACGCCCTCGAGCACCCCGACCGGGCGGGCGCCCTCCGCCGGACGGAGCGCCACCGCGTACCGCACGGTGATCGACCGGGTCGACGAGTCGATGGCCGGCGCGCTCTCCGCGGCACCGTCCCGGATCGCCTGCTGCCACAACGGGTCGTCCCGCTGCTGGAGTCGTTGGGGCTCGCCGGAGGCCGTCACGATGAGCCCGTGGCGCTCGCTGACGGTGAGGTCGGTGAACTCGGATCGCTCGGGGTAGCTCCGGAGGTACCGGGCCAGGTCGGGGTCGGTGCCGAGCTGGCGCCTGGCCGCGAACATGCGCTCGAGGTCCGCGGGCGCCAGCGCGTCGAGGTGCCGGTCGACGACCGAACGCGCGGCTTCCATCGCGGCGCGGATCAGGGATGGGTTGGCGGCGAGCTGGTCGGCTTCCGCGTGTCGCTCGCGCACATAGTTCGCGACCAGAGCAGTGGCGCGAGCCGCCACCTCGGCCCCCCGTTGATCGGCCAGACGCTCGAGCGTGCGCGTCGCTGCGCGACCGGCGAGGGATGCCACCACGAGGACGGCGACGAGCGCGATCCCGGCCGCCCAAAACGTGAAGCGCTGCAGCAGGTCTTTGAGGGTCGAGGCCATGGAACCGTGGCGCAAGGTACGCCGGGTTTCTTGGGGGAGCAAGTCTGTGTAATTTCAGACACTTATGTCGCGCGTTCTGCCCCCGCCGTACGACCCGCAGGTCGTCGAGGCCGGCTGGCAAGCACGCTGGGTTGAGCAGCGCACCAACGAGCCCGACCTCGACCGCCCGCGCCGGCCGTTCTACAACCTCATGATGTTCCCCTATCCCTCCGCCGAGGGGTTACACGTAGGGAACATGTTCGCCTTCACGGGCGCGGACATCTACGGCCGCTTCAAGCGGCTCCAAGGCCACGACGTGTTCGAGCCGATCGGGTTCGACGCCTTCGGCATCCACTCCGAGAACTACGCTCTGTCGGTCGGCACGCACCCGGCGCGGCTCATCCCCCAGAACATCGAGACGTTCCGGCGGCAGCTGAAGCGCTTCGGCGGCATGTTCGACTGGCGGCACGAGCTCTCCACGACCGATCCCCGCTACTACAAGTGGACGCAGTGGATCTTCCTCCAGCTCTTCAAAGCGGGGCTCGCCGTCCGCAAGAAGGCCGCCGTCAACTGGTGCCCGAAGGACATGAGCGTTGTCGCGAACGAGCAGGTCATCAACGGGTACTGCGAGCGCCATCCCGACACCAAGGTCGAGCAGCGCTTCCTCGAGCAGTGGTTCTTCGCGATCACGCGCTACGCCGAGCGGCTCCTCAAGAATCTCGACTGGCTCGACTGGTCGGACTCGACGCGTACGCTGCAGCGCAACTGGATCGGGCGGAGCGACGGGGCGGAGCTCGTGTTCGAGACGCCCGCCGGCGAGAAGATCACCGTGTTCACGACCCGGGCCGATACGGTGTTCGGGGCCACCTACCTCGTGCTCGCGCCCGAGCACCCGCTCGTGGACCGGCTCACCGCCGACGAGCAGCGCCGCAAGGTCAACGCCTACCGCCGCGAGGTCCAGGGCAAGGACCTCGTCTCCCGCAAGGTGGGCGAGAAGACCAAGACCGGCGTGTTCCTCGGCTCCTATGCCCGGAATCCGGCGACCGGGGAGGCGATCCCCATCTGGATCGCCGACTACGTGCTCATGGAGTACGGCACGGGCGCGATCATGGCGGTTCCCGCCCACGACCGACGCGACCATGAGTTCGCCACGGCCTTCAAGCTCCCGATCCGCGAGGTGGTGCGGAGTGACGAGCCGCTCCCCAGCGTCACCGAGGACGGCGTGCTCGTGAACTCGGGCCGGTTCAACGGACTCTCCTGCCGCGATGCGCAGCGCGAGATCGTGGCGTGGCTCAAGTCGAAGGGCCTCGCGACCCCGCAGGTCCAGTACCGCCTGCACGACTGGTGCATCTCGCGCCAGCGCTACTGGGGCCCGCCCATCCCGATCATCTACTGCGACCGCTGCGGGCCCGTGGGCGTGCCGGAGCAGGACCTCCCCGTGGAGCTCCCGTTCATCGAGGACTTCCGCCCCGACGCAACCGGGGTGAGCCCGCTCGCGCGGCACAAGGAGTGGTACTACGTCAAGTGCCCCACGTGCGGCGCGCAGGGGCGGCGTGAAACGGACGTCTCCGACACGTTTCTCGACTCGGCCTGGTACTTCCTCCGCTATCCGTCCACCGAGTTCGACGATCGACCGTGGGACGAGCAACGCACCAGGACGTGGCTCCCGGTGACGACCTACATCGGCGGGAACGAGCACGCCGTGCTCCACCTGCTGTACTCCCGCTTCGTCACGATGGCCCTCCAGGAGCTCGGGCACCTGCATTTCGAGGAGCCGTTCCCCAAGCTCCGGGCGCACGGGCTCATCATCAAGGACGGCGCGAAGATGTCCAAGTCGCGCGGGAACGTCGTGATCCCCGACGCCTACATCCAGAAGTGGGGTGCCGACACGATCCGCATGTACCTCATGTTCCTCGGGCCGTTCCAGGAGGGCGGCGACTTCCGCGATACCGGCATCGTCGGCATCCGGCGCTTCCTCGAGAAGATCTGGAGCACGGTGCACGACGTGGCCGCCACCGACCAGCAGCCCCTCCCCGCCGAGGTCCGGCGCAAGTTGCACGAGACCATCAGGAAGGTGACGGTCGATACGGAGCGGCTCGATTACAACACCGCGATCGCCGCGATGATGGAGTACGTGAATCTGGTGCGGGAGCAGGGAGCGGGGAGCCGGCAGGCACTCGAACCACTGCTCGTCATGCTCGCCCCCTACGCTCCCCATCTCGCCGAGGAGCTGTGGGCGGTGCTCGGCCACGACCGAACCATTTTTGCAGCGAGCTGGCCCGGTTACGACGAGGCGCTGGCGGCAGCGGGCCAGGTCGAGATCGTGGTGCAGGTGAACGGCAAGGTGCGCGGTCGGGTCACGGTGAGCCGCGGCGCGACCGAAGCGCACGTGCTCGAGCAGGCGCTCAAGGATGAGTCCGTCAGGAGATTCGTGAACGGCCAGCCGGTCCGAAAAACCATCTACGTCCAGGACCGGCTCTTGAACCTGGTCGTCTAGAGGGTTTTCGCGATCAGGTCGCCGACGAGGTAGCCGACCGCTGCGACCCCCAAGCCGACGACGAACATGTCGATCCCGCTGCGGATCACGCCGCGGCCGGTGAAGAAACTGCGCGCCGCGCCGACCGCGAAGTGGGAGAGCATCGCGATCGAGAACGCCGTCCACACCGCGGCCCGCCCGGAGAGCACCAGAAACGGCGCCACGGGGATGAGCGCCCCGATCGCCGTCGCGGCGCCGGTGACCCACCCCTCCTTGAACGGCGTGGCGTGCGCCTCGCCGATCTTCAGCTCCTCGCGCACTTGTTCGTCGAGCGCCCGCTGCGAATCGCGCATCACCTCCGCCGCCAGCTTGCGGGCGATGCCGGCGTCGATGCCCTTGGTCTGATACACCAGGGCGAGCTCCTCCTCTTCCACCTCGGGCATGATCCGGATCTCTTCCTTCTCCATCGCGATCTCGTGCGCGTACACCTCCTGCTCGCTCTTGGCCGCGAGATAGCCCGACGCGCCCATCGACAGCGCGTCCGCAATCATGCCCGCGAGCCCCGACACCGGCACGATATGCGGGGCGACGTCGGCGCCGATCACGCCGGCGACTAGCCCGAAGTTCGCCGTCAGCCCGTCGTTGAAGCCGTAGACCACGTTTCTCAGGAAGCCGCCGGACCCCGTCTTGTGCCAGGGCTCGCTCGCCCGGCCGGCGAGGTCGGCGAGCGTCTCGGCGTGCGCCGCGGATTCCCGGGCGAGCTTGAGTGAGACCTCCCGGGCGTCGTCGAGGCGCGACTCCTTGTGGAGGTCCATGTAGCCTTTGACCTCCTGCCCCTCTTCCCGCAGCAGCAGCGGCAGCAGGTAGCCGGGGCCGAAGCGGCGCCCGAACCAGGCCCGCAACCGGGCATTGAAGGAGGGCCGCGGCTGCGCGGCGACGGGATGGCCGTGCTCGGCGAGGAGCTTCTCCCACATCTGCGTGTGGCGCTCCTCGACCCCGGCGAGCTTGATGTAGACGTCCTTGCGATGCGGGTCGGACTCCTGGCCGGCCAGCACGAGATACAGGTACGCGGCGTCGAACTCGTCCTGCCAGTGGTGGAGCCAGGTGTGCAACGTGGCGGTGTCAACGGAGGGCATGCCTAAACATAGCCGCAACTGACAGGATGGCAATTGGTTAGAGCGCGTCGCGGAACGGCGTCGCGAAACAACGTCACGGTACGACGTCCTGAGACGTCGTTTTCGTGACGCCGTTCCGCGACGCATTTCGTACCTGACGCATCTAGGTTTTCAAGAGATGACCATCTCCCTCACCGTGCCGGACATCCTCGTCGCCCGGGCCAGGTCTGGCGATCTGGACGCGCTGGAAGCGCTGTACCGGGCGTTCGAGACGCCCGTGTACAACCTCGCGCTCCGCATCCTGCGGAGCCCCGAGGACGCCGAGGACGTGCTGCAGGAGACGTTCCTCGAGGTGGTGAAGAGCATCGCACAGTACCGCGGTGAGGGGCACCTGTGGGGATGGATCCGGCAGATCGCCGCGTCGAAGGCCCTGATGCGAATCCGGCGCAACCAGGTGCGCGCCGCCGAGCCGCTCGACGAGGAGGCGGCGGGCGGCCACGGTCCCGTGAGCGGGGTGCCCGCGCGGATCGATCTGGAGCGCGCCTTCGAGCAGTTGAGCGAGACGTCGCGCGCGGTGGTGTGGCTGCACGACGTGGAGGGCTACACGCACGAGGAGATCGCGGAGCAGATGGGCAAGACCGTGAGCTTTTCCAAGTCGCAGTTGGCGCGGGCGCATGCGCGCCTGCGGCAGATGCTTGATGCTGAAGGAGTGGGACGATGATGCATTGCACGATGGAAGACCTGCTGGCCCTGCAAGCGGGAGAAGGGACGACGTGGGCTCGCCGCCACCTCGAGGCGTGCGCGGCATGTCGGGCCGAGGTGGAGGCGCTGTACCAGCGTGTCGCGCGGCTCAAGGCGCTGCCGGCGCGCCGGCCGGCGCGCGACCGCTGGCCCGCCGTGCGCGCGGCGGCGCTCGCCGAACGCCGGCGGCGGCGCAACCGCTGGGGCCTGTGGAGCCTCGCGGCGGCGGCGGCCGTGGCCGGGCTCATCGTGCTCCGTCCGATCTGGACCAACCGGCTGGACGCGGCCGAGCTCGCCCGCGTGAAGCGGCAGTGCGCGACGCTGGAGCAGGAGTTGGGGCGCTACGACCCCGACGCCCGCGTGACCAGCGGCCGGTCGGCGGCGCTCGCAGCCGCCCTGGAAGACCGCATTGCGCTGATCGACGGGGAGCTGACGCGGCTGGGCCCACAGACCCCGGCCCGCCCCGCGGCACTCGTGAAACTCTGGCAGCAGCGGGTGGACCTGATGCAGCAGCTCATGAGCGTCCGCGTCTCCCGCGCCAGCTACGTGGGGCTGTGAGGCCCCGGAGGATATTGTCCATGCAGCGGAAGTGGATCGTGATGGCCACGGCGGCGCTCGCCGCGTGGCCGGGCGGGCTCGTGGCCCAGCAGCCTCCCCGTGCTCCGCGGGCGCCGCGCGTGTTCACCTACTCGGTCACCGACAATCGCGGCCGCATCGGCGTGGTCGTGCGGACCGACGCGGACCCCGAGACCGACAAGGTCGGCGCCAAGATCGAGGGCGTGACGCCGGGGGGCCCCGCCGACAAGGCCGGGCTCAAGGTCGGCGACATTATCACCAAGTTCAACGGGACGTCGCTCGCGGGGGCGAAGGCCGAAGACGAGGAGGAGTCGGGGCCGGGATCGAAGCTCATCGAGCTGGCGCGCAAGCTCGCGCCCGGCGACACCGCGCGGCTCGAGTACCGACGGGGGACCGACGCGAAGAAGGCGACGCTCGTGGCCGAGGATCTGGGCTCCAGGTTCCGGGTGGAGATGCCGGGGATGGAGATGCCAGGGCCCCGGACCATGATCATGCCCAAGATGCCGGGGATGGACTTCGAGTTCTCGTTCGGCTCACCGTGGGGCGATCTCGAGCTCGCGAGCCTCAATGCCGACCTGGGGGAGTACTTCGGCACGAGGGACGGCGTGCTCGTCGTACGGGCGCCGGCGGACTCCGGCCTGCCATTGAAGGGCGGCGACGTGATCCTGTCGATCGGCGGGCGGAAGCCGACCTCGCCGACCCACGCGATGCGCATCCTCCGGTCGTATGACGAGGGCGAGACCGTGTCCGTCGAAATCATGCGGAAGCAGAAGCGGATGACCCTAGCGTGGAAGGTGCCGGCCCGCGAGGAGCGCTCGTTCAAGCGCCGTCACGAGCGCGAGGAGCAAAGCCAATTCCGGTGGCTCCGCCCGCACCGGCAACGCGTGCAGGGCGTCTGACCGGCGTCAGCCGGCGCGTCGGGCGGGGAGCACCTGATCGAAGGCGCTGAACTCGAACGGTTTGGGTACGCACGGGCGCCCGGTCGAGGCGAGGAACGTCCGCACGCTGTCGTCCACCAGCTGCCCGGTCGTGAAAATCACCCGCTCGGCGGACGTCGGGTCGCGGCCCTTGAGCTCCTGGAACAACTGCTCGCCGGAGAGATCCGGCATCCGCATGTCGATGATCACCGCATCGAAGGAATCCTCGCGCATCCGGGCGAGGGCCTCCTTGCCGCTCGCGGTCGTCTCGACCTCGTGCCCGCGGCTCGACAAGTAGCGCTGCAGCGCGACCCGCACCGACGCCTCGTCGTCCACCACCAGGACATGCAACCGGTCGGTCACCGACGTCACGGCGGGCGAGGCCAGCGATTCGCCGGTGCCGTGCGGCGTCACCATGGGCAGCTCGATGACGAACCGGGCGCCGCCGTGTGGGGCGTTCTCCGCCCAGATGCGGCCCTCGTGCTCGCGCACGATACCGAGGGAAATCGACAGGCCGAGCCCCGTGCCCGAGCCCGTAGGCTTGGTCGTGAAGAAGGGGTTGAAGATGCGCTCCAGCAGGTTCGGCGGGATGCCGGAGCCTGTGTCCTCGACCTCGATGCGGATCAGGTCCCCCGTGCGGCGCGTCCGCACGATGAGGCACTGCTTATCCCGTTCGGAACGCTCCATCGCCTGTTCGGCGTTCGTGACCAGGTTCAGGAACACCTGCTGCAGCTGGTGCGCATCCGCCATCGTTTCGGGGACCTGCTCGTCGTAATCGCGCTCGACGTCGATCCCGCGCACCCGCAGCTCGTAGCCGCGCAGCTCGAGCGTGTCGTCGAGCACCTGGTTCACCGACGTGGGCGTGCGCTCCGGCTTGTGCTGCCGCGCGAACGTCAGCAGGTTCTGCACGATGCGTGACGCGCGCCGCGCCTCGGCGTAGATCATCTCCGCCGCCGTGCGCTGGTCCGGTGGAAATCGTTTCTCGGACAAGAGCAGCTGCGCGAACGCCGAGATGCCGGCCAGGGGGTTGTTGAGCTCGTGCGCCACCCCCGACACCAGCTGCCCGATCGCCGACATCTTCTCCGACTGGATGAGCTGCTCCTGCAGCATCTTCTGGTCGGTGACGTCGCGGATGACGCACAGCACTTCCTCGTCGAGCCGCGGCGTCGAGTACGTGACCTGGATGGTCCGGACCTCGCCGTCCTTGCGGTAGAAGTTCGTCTCGAACAGGCCGGTTTCGCCGGCGAGCGCCTTCTGGAAGTGCCCCAGGGCCTTGGGCAGCTCGTCGTCGGGGAGCAGCGGCGCGAACCACTGGCCCTGCAGCTCCTCGCGGCGGTAGCCGGAGATGATCTCCGCGGCGTGGTTGAAGGTGGTGAACCGACCGTTCGCGTCGAACGTCGCGATGGCGTCGGACGCCGACTCGAACAGGTTGCGGTACCGCGCCTCCGAGCGGGCGAGTGTGTCCTGCGCCAGGTTTTGCTCGGTGACGTCGCGCAGCGTCGCCACCGTCCCCAGCAGCTCACCCTCGACCACGAGGGGCGTGGTGGACACGGCGACCACCCGCTCCTCGCCCGCCGCGCTCACGATCTTAGTCTCGTAATGCTGCTCTTGGCCCTCGACCGCGCGGTGCTCGCGCTCCGCCACGTGCTCGCGCTCGGTCGAGGCCACGAGGTCGTCGATCGCCGTCCCGGGGAGGTCGTCGAGCGGCCGGCCGAACAGCGCCGCCGCGGCGCGGTTGGCGGAGAGCACCCGCCGGTCCACGCCGGTCACCACGACCGCGTCCGCCAGGGTGGCCACGATCTCGGCGGCCACGCGGAGCGGGTCGAAAGCCGGGCGCTTCGGCGGCCTGGCGGCGGTGGGAGGCCGGATCCCCCGCGACGGTGGAGCGCCCCGGCCCTTATTCATGAGTCGTAGCAGGCCACCATGGCGTCTTTCATCAGGGCGAGGCTCTTCCGGGCCGAGTCGGTCACGGAGGTGGGGGTCTCCCCACGCGTGACGCAGCTCTTGATGATCTCGAGCGCCTGGATCGGGTGCTCGTCGTCGTACTTGGCGTGCTCTTCGAGCCACCACCGGCCGCGCGGCCCGATCTTCTCGTTCTTGGCGAGTCCGCGGAGCGCCTTTTCCGAGATCTTCTGTGCCACCCCTTCGACGGCATAATTCGTCGCCGACACCGCCGCGCCGAACGCGGCGCCGCGGCACATCTCGGTCAGGTACCCGTGGAAATCCCGCACCTCGGGCAGCATCGGCTCCGGGATCTGGAAGCGTTCCTTGGGAACACTAAAGCCGTCGCCCATCGCCCGCCACATCGCGTCGTGCCGCTTCTCGACCCGGATATTGTCCCGGAAGAAGGCCTTCCCGTCCTCCGGCGAGCGGTCCAGCAACAGCTGTAACCAGTTGGGGAAATCGCGGATGATCGGGTAGAAGGCCACAAGAAAGTCCTGGATCTTGCCGTCCACGAGCTGGTTTTCCGAGGCGTGCACGATCACGTTGGTGTCGAGAATCGCCTCGCGGCTCGGATCCAGTGTGGCATCCAGGTCGGCCACCCAAGCCGGGTGGGGGGTCACCTGCACGGACATCGAGTCTCCTTCCAGGGCACTGGAGCGTCATGGGCAAAAAGGGGATGGGCGCGGCGGGTTAATCTAGGGGCCCGGCCCAGTCGCACAAGTTTATGCGTCCGGATAACTTGACGAGTTTCCCCGGAGGCCGATGTGAGGGCTATTACTCTCGGTTGACAAGATATATCGTGCCATAATATCTTCACGTAACATCGTGTACCTGTGAAAACGTGGAGGAAGGCCATGACTCGGCATTTCGGATGGGATGCGTTCGCGTTGGGCTTCGGTCCCCGTGGCTTTTTCTGGCGGGGTCCCCGGCGCGGCCGCCGGCAGTGGTTCGCTTCGGGGGACATGAAGTACGTCATCCTCAAGCTGCTCAAGGACAAGCCCCGCCACGGCTACGAGGTGATGAAGGAGCTGGAGGAGCAGCTGCACGGTTGTTACTCGCCCTCGCCCGGCACGGTCTACCCGACGCTGCAATGGCTCGAAGACGAGGGACTCGTGGTCGCCCGAGACGTCGAAGGGAAGAAGGTCTACGAGATCACCGACGCAGGCCGCAAGTTCCTCGAGGAGCATCGCGACGTGGTGGACGACATCTTCGAGCGCGTGCGCGACACCGTGGACCGCGCGCTCGGCGGCGCGATGGCCGACGTGAACCGCGCGGTGGGGCGGTTGATGCGGGCCGTGTACCGCGCGGGGTGGCGGGCGCGGGATGACGGGACGCGCCAGCAGCTCGTAGAGATCCTCAGCAAGACCCTCGCCGAGGTCGAAGGCCTCGCGAGCTAAAAAACCGAGCCCCCTTCTCCCGAAGGGGGCTCGCGCTGCAGCGGGCAGCCGCGTACTTATGGCCAGCCCTGCTTGCAGCCAACTGGACCACCCTTCTTGGAAACGGTCGCGTTGACCCAGTTCATCTGGACGAGCCAATCCCGTCCGCCCACGCTGATGTTCGCGGTAGAGCCGTTGCCCGTCGTGTAGGTCTGGCCGAACTGCCAGGCGCACTTGTCGGCGTTCTCCGCCCCGCTGGCATCGTACCACGCGTCGAGATTCTCGTCGGTGGTCGTTTCCTCGGTCTCGTGCGAGATCAGGTTCACCTCGGCGTCCGCCGCGATGTCATCGTTGGGCGACCCGCTAAGCGCCGAGCAGGCCCCCGGGTAGGCGGGGTCGACGGCGTAGGGCATCGCCGAGTACTTCACGTTGCGTCCGTCCGCGGCGATGTAGTAGCCGTGGTAGGCGCAGTAAACCGTCCCGAACCCGCCGCCCGGATTCACGCCGATTCCCGTGAACACGATGTAGAGCGTGCTCTCGTCGAACGTCAAGGCGCCGCTCGAGAAGCCCGCCTCGATCTGCGCGATGATAGCGTCGTCGCTGAGCGGGCTGTAGTCCGTGGGCGGGAGGTTGGTGTTGGACGCCCAGTATTGCGTGTAGTTCACGACGTTGTTGATGTGCGTGTTCGAGCCGTCGAAGTACGTGGTGTTGATGTTGAAATAGGGCGACCCGCCCAGGTTGCTCATGTAGAAGCCGACCAGCGAGCCGTCCGCGCTCCCCGGGCCAGTGGTGCCCGGAGCGGGACCACCGTTGTAGATCGGCGCGGCCGACCAGTAGATCGCCGCCACGTTCTGGTTGTAGATGATCGGCCCGCCGTGGTAGATGATGCCGGTGTTGCCGCTGCCCTGGCCGCCGTGGCGGCCACGGCTCTGGCCGCGCGGCACCATCACGTGCGTCCGCGGTCCCCGTCCGTGCTCCGAGTCGAAGCTGGGCGCGCCGCGAACGGCGGGTTGAGTTGGGCCGCGGGACTCGGTACACCCGGCGAGCAGCAGGCCGGACCCGACGGCGAGTGGCAACCATCGTCTCATGGGAGCGCCTCCTCGACTGGAAGTGGACGGCATTCGGCAGGCCAGGGAACTGCGTGACGCGAGTCACACCGCCCTATGGTCGGGATGAAACGCTACGCCTGAATGGCGCGGTCGCAACGGTTTCAATATGGAACGTACCCGGGCGCATCACCGTTTTCGCGCGGTGTCGCGCGCCGTGTGATGTAGCGCGCGCGCGGCACACCGCCGCGCGTTCTGCTTGCCCAACGCGGGTCCAAGACTTGCGCCTCTGCCTCGGTCGAACGTCCACTCCGAGGACCGCGCATGGTACGAATCTGGGGGTCGAGACTCTTCACAGTCGTGACCGTGGCTGTGGCGGTCGGCTCCGCGTGTCGCGACGCTACCAACCCCCGCGCTGGCGCCGACGTCACACTCTCAGTCGGGAGTCTCATCGTATCGACCAGCACCACGGGCACCGCGCTCGATCCCGACGGCTACACCGTCACGGTGGATGGGACACAGGCGCAGGCGATCGCGACCAACGGCAGCGTCACGTTCGACGGCCTCGTGGCCGGTCCGCACAGCGTCCTGCTCTCGGGAGTGGCGGAGAACTGCACCGTGAGCGGGACGAACCCCGAGATCGTCTCGGTGCCCGCCGGCGACGCGGCGCGTACCACGTTCACGGTGACGTGTGGGGCGGTCCGCATCACGGGGCTCGGTCAAATCCACGACGCGGCGACGCTGCCGTCGTGGTGGGACGAGTTCAACTTCGATGTCCGCTCAGACCTGACGGGCAAGCTCGTGTACAACGAGCACTGGTATCAACCCGATGGGACCTACGCCACGCTGATCGTGGACCCGTCGGACCCGGACACCAAGATCACCGGGTTCTCGTCGACCTCGAGCGTCTGCGCCGACCCGACTCGGGGGGTGGAGTTCGACGGGATCGCCCGGGAGATCGTCAACCTGCTCGATCCGCAAAACGTCGGGTCGCTGTTCGCCTTCCATGCCGTGGCGTGCGACAACGGGGCCTCCAGCAGCGGCCTCGACTTCTTCAGCTTCGCGGTCCCCGCTTCGGATTACCTGCACAGCGGCCTCGTGACGGTCGGTGACGTCGCCAAGTCGACGACGTCGGTGCCCCCGGGCGCGCTCAGCGTGTCGACCTCCACCACGGGCGCCGACCTTGATCCCGACGGCTACACGGTCACGGTGGACGGGACGCAGAGCCAGCCGATCGGCGACAATGCCAGCGTGACCTTCCCCGACCTCGCGACGGGCGATCACAGCGTTGAGCTCTCGGGGATGGCGGCGAACTGCAGCGTAGACGGAGCGAACCCCCGGACCGTCCCGGTGCCCTCGGGCAGCACGGCGAGCACCACGTTTGCGGTGAGCTGCAGGGCGATCGTCGCGGAGCTGACGGGGAACGGGGCGATCGGCCCGGGCTCGCCCACGACCGGCTCGGAGTACCAGACCTTCACCTTCGACGCGAAGGCCGATCTGACCGGCACACTCGACTATACCGACTACAACCTCGTCCGGGACGGGAGCCCCACGACCGTCCACGTGGGGCCGGCATACCCCGGGACCGGGATCACGGCCTACCGGAACGTTTCGAGCGCCTGCAGCGACCCGACGAAAGGGGCGGAGTTCGACGGCATCCTGCAGGTGGAGGGGGAAGCAAACCAGTACACCTTCACCGTGGCGGGGTGCGACAACGGGCCCGCCGGGAGCGGCCTGGACTTCTTCAGTATCAGCGTTCCGGACGCGGGCTATGGCAAGTCCGGCTCCCTGGTGAGCGGTGATATCGCCAAGACGAGTCCGTGATATGGTGCGAATCCTCGGACGCGGGCTATGCGCAGTGGTGACCGTGACCGCGGCGGCGGGCACCGCGTGTCGCGACTCCACCAACCCTCTCCCCAACGCCGACGTCATGCCGCCGGTCCTCGGGACGCTCGTGGTCTCGACCAGCACCACGGGCGCGGCGCTCGATCCGGACGGTTACACCGTCACGGTAGACGGCACGCTGAGCCAGCCAGTCGGGACGAGCGGGAGCGTCACCTTCGACAGCCTCGTGTCGGGTCCGCATCGCGTCGAGCTCGCGGGCGTGGCGGAGAACTGTACGGTGATCGGCGCCAATCCACAGACGGACTCGGTGCCCGCCGGCGACACGGCGCGCGCCGCGTTCGCCGTGAGTTGCGCGAGCGTGCGCATCATCGGGCTCGGCCAGATCCAGGACGCGTGGACCCCACCGTCGTGGTGGGATGAGTTCAACTTCGACGTGCGCTCCGACCTGACCGGCAAGCTCGTGTACAACGAGCACTGGTATCGGACTGACGGGAGCTACGTCACGCTGGTGGTGGACCCGTCGGACCCCGAGACCGGGATCACGGGATTCAAGGCGACCGCCACCGCCTGCGCCGACTCGACCCGGGGCGTGGAGTTCGATGGGGTCAGTCGCGAGGTGGTCGACGTGCTCGCTCCTCAGAATGTCGGGTCCCTGGTCGTGTTCCAGGCCGTGGCGTGCGACAGCGGGCCGTCCGGGAGCGGCCTCGACTTCTTCAGCTTCGCGGTGCCGGGGGTCGAGTACTTACACAGCGGCCTCCTGACGACGGGGGACATCGCGAAGGCCAGCTACTGATCCACCCTCGCCACACGGCGTGGTGCGCCGCCGCGGCGCGGCAGCCACACCGGGTGGGGAATTCGCGTTACCAGGCCGCGCCCCGTGAGCGGTCCGAAACTTGCCCTCCACGCGCCTGACTCTTAGCCCGGAGAGACGGTCATGACACCAGCCGTGCAACGAAAACTGTTGGCCGCGGCGGCTGCCGCCCTGCTGGGCATCGGCTGCCGCGACTCGATGACTGCGCGGCCCGTCGCGGATCTGAGCGCCGGCGGCGTACGCGTCACCGGCACCGGACAGATCCAGGACGCGGCGTCGCCGCCCTCGTGGTGGGACGAGTTCAACTTCGACGTGCGCTCCGACCTGACGGGTAAGCTCGTATACAACGAGCACTGGTACCGCCCCGACGGAAGCTATGTCGTGCTCGTGGTGGACGCGTCGGACCCCGAGACCGGGATCACCGCGTTCCAGTCAAGCTCGAGTGCGTGCAGCGACCCGACGAAGGGGGCGGAGTTCGACGGGGTCAGCCGGGAGGTGGTCGACGTGCTCGGTCCGCAGAACGTCGGGTCCTTGGTCGTGTTTCACGCCGCGGTGTGCGAGAACGGGCCTGCCGGGGTTGGCGTGGACTTTTTCAGTTTCGCGGTCCCGGGAGTCAACTACTTGCACAGCGGCCTCCTGACGGTGGGCGACATCGCGAAGTCGACCTTTTAGGTCCGGTTAGCGCCGCCGGCGCAGCTCCCCGAGCGCTCGCGTGACGTACACGCGGGTCATTTGCTTGCGCCACGAGAGATCGAAGTCGGTATTGTCGAGCGGCTTCGCGGGACGGTAGGCGGCCTCCGCGGCGGCGGCGATCGCGGCATCCTCGAGCGCCGTCCCCGCGAGCGCCGCCGCGGCCTCGGGCATCTCCTGCGGCCAGCTCGCCACGCCGCCGAGCACGATCCGCGCTTCGGCAACCGTTTCGCGTTCCGCGTTCCGACTTCCGCGTTGCCACTTCACCCACGCCGCCACCCCCAGCACCGGAAAGTCGAATGAGCCCCGGCGCCGCAGCTTGTGATAGACCGCGTCCCAGCCATCCGGGGGGGGGAGCCGCACGGCGGCGAGGATCTCGTCGGGCTGCTTGGTGAGATAATTGATGCCGTCGTTGTGATAGAACCGCGCGGCGGGCACCACGCGCTCGGCCGCGGGAGAGGGGCCCACCAGGCGGTATTCGGCGCCGATCGCGACCATCACGGGCGCCACGTCCGAGGAGCTGACGGCCCAGCAGCGCGGGGACGAGGGCGCCACCCAGCAGATGTGACCATCCTTCTTCATGCAGAATCATGCAGAAGTCGATCGCCTTGCGCCACTCGTACGTCTGGTCGTAGTAGTTGCAGCGCGTGTCGAGGCAGAGGTTGCCGCCCAGGGTGCCCATGTTGCGGAGCAGGGGCGTGGACACGAGGTCGGCGGCGTGGGCTACGGCGGCGTAGGCGGGTAGGCGGATAGCCGGATAGGCGGTTAGTTCACTCAGGGTGACACACGGGCCGAGGACGCATCCCGCATCCCGCATCTCGCATCGCGCGAGGTCCCGAACTCCCATCAACGAAATCACGACGCGCGGCTCCTGATGCCGGCGCTTCATATTGGGATACAAATCCGTCCCGCCCGCGACGTACATCCCCTGCGGCCCTGCGTCGGCCTTCATCGCGAGCGCCTCTGGCAGCGTTCTGGGCTGCAGGTAGGTGAACGAGGGGAGCCGCAGCATCAGGATCCCCGTACGGTTTCGCGCGCCGCCGCCACCACCTTCCCCGTCCTTGCCCGTCCACCCCCGTCCTTCGCGGTTCCGTCACCGCCTTCCCACGGCGGCGATACCCGGATGGGCTCCGGCCAGAGGATGTCCGGGAACCGGTCCGGCCCGTACCGCGGCTCCTCGCCCTTCGCCTTGCGGCGCAGCGCCTTGAACACCTTCTCGGGGGTGATCGGCACCTCGTCGATGCGCACGCCGACGGCGTCGTACACGGCGTTCGCCACCGCGGGCGGAACCGGGAGCAACGGTCCCTGACCGCATTCCTTCGCGCCGAACGGGCCGTTGGGGTCGGGGTCCTCGACCACGTAGGTGACCACGTCGCACATCTCGAGCGTCGTGGGGCTCTTGTACTCGAGCAGGCTGGGAATCTTGTGCACCACGTTGCGGTTGCCGCGGTAGGCCATTTCTTCCATCAGGGCCTCGCCCAGGCCCATGTAGACCGAGCCCTCGATCTGTCCCATCACCGTCGCCGCGTTGATGCACCGCCCCACGTCGTGCGCGATCCAGATCTTCGGGACGCGCACGATCCCCGTCGCGGCATCGACGTCCACTTCGGCCACGCAGGCGCTGTAGGAGTACGCCGGAGAGGGCCCGACCCCCGCGCCCCGGTACTTGCCGGCCGACGGCGGCGGCGTGTACGACCCGACGGTGCCGACCGTTCCCTCCGCCGCTTCCGCGAGCTGCACCGCCTCGCCGAACGTGAGCCCGCGTTCCGGGCGCTCGACGTCGAACACGCGGGCGTCGGCGAACGCGGCCCGCTCCGGCGGGATGCCGAGCTTCTGCGCCGCGTGCCGGGCGATGACGTCTCGCGCCCGCTCGGCCGCCTGAATCGCGGCGTGGCCGGTCATCAGCGTGACGCGACTCGAGTAGCTGCCGAGGTCCACAGGGGTGAGATCCGTGTCGCCGGTGACGATCGCGATGTCGAAGGGATCGAGGCCCAGCACCTCGGCCACGATGATGGCGAGGATCGAATCCGATCCCTGGCCGATCTCGGTCGACCCACAGAACACCGTCACCCCGCCGCCGCGGTCGCATTTCAGCTGCACGCCGGAATGCGGCATGGGGTTCCAGTAGATGGGGAGCCCCGCGCCGGTGATGTAGGACGAGCACGCGAGCCCGATGCCCTTGCCGTCGGGAAGCTTGCGGAACTTCTCCTTCCAGCCGGAGCCGGCGACGACCTTCTCGATGCACGCCCCCAGACCCATCGTGCCGATGCGCAGCCAGTTGGCGGTCAGCGAGTTGGGGGGGACGAGGTGCTTGAGCCGCAGCTCGGCCGGATCGATCCCGAGTTGCTCCGCGATCTTGTCGAGGTGCACCTCGAGCGCGAAGCGCGGTTGCGGGGTGCCGTGCCCGCGTTTCGGACCGCACGGCGGTTTGCTGGTGAACGCTCTTGCGCCTTGGAACTTGTAACGTGGAACGTGATATGTGACGGTCTGCAGCGCGCCCGTGTAGTACGTGCTCGCCACACCGTACGAGCCGTAGCCGCCGCCGTCGAGCAGCGACTTGAAGTGCATGCCGGTGATGCTGCCGTCCCGCTTCACCCCCGTCTTCACCCACATCAGCGTCGGGTGGCGGCCACGGTGACAGTAGAACACCTCCTCGCGGGTGAGGGTGATCTTCACCGGCCGGCCAGTGACCATCGCCAGCTTGGCCACCACGAGCTCGTGGCTGAAGGGGTCGCTCTTGCCCCCGAACGCCCCGCCGTTGGGCGTCGCAATCACGCGAATCCTGGCGGGCGCGAGCTCCAGCACCTGAGCGAGCGCGCGATGCACGTAGTGGGGGGTCTGTGTCGAGCTCCACAGCGTGAGCTTGCCGTCCGCCGACCAGTCCGCGGCCGCCGCGTGCTGCTCCATCGGGAGATGAGTGTTCCCGTCGAAGAAGAGCAGGTCCTCGCGCACGAGATCGGCCGCGGTGAAGGCCTCCTCGACGTCGCCGAACTCCAGGTTGATCAGCTTGTGGAGGTTGCCGCCGTCGCCGTAGGCATGAATCCGCGGCTCGGGATGTGCGACCGCGTCCAGCGCGTCTCTGACGGGACGGAGCGGCTCGTACTCCACGGCGATCAGGTCCAGCGCGGCGGTCGCGATCTCCTCGCTCACGGCGGCGACGCCGGCGACGGGATCGCCCACGAATCGGGCCTTGTCCAGGGCCAGGGCGTGCTCGTCCTGGCTCACAGGGAGGATGCCGAAGGGGATCGGCAGGTCCTTGCCGGTCAGGACGGCCTTTACGCCGGCGAGCGCCAATGCCCGGGACGGGTCGATGCGAACGATGCGCGCGTGCGGATGCGGGCTCCGCAGCAGTTTGGCGTAGAGCATCCGCGGCAGGAACAGGTCGTCGGCGAACCGGGTCGCGCCGGTGACCTTGGCGGTGGCGTCGGTCTTGCGGTGTGCTTTCCCCACCACCCGTAACCCACCCCGACGAGGCGGGTGGCCTTGCATCCCCGTTCCGTCCTTCCGTCTTTCCGTCGCCTTGTTCTTACGGGTGCCCATACAACACTTCCCGGGCCGGCTGCGCGTCCTCCCCCCGCAGCTGTGCCGCGGCCCACTCGACCGCCTCGTAGATCTTGATGTAACCGGTGCAGCGGCAGAGGTTGCCCGCGAGAGCCTGTTTGATGTCGTCGCGCGTGGGGCGTGGATTGGCGGCGAGCAGCGCCTCGGCGGCGAGCAGGAAGGCGGGTGTGCAGTAGCCGCACTGCGCCGCGCCCAGCTCCGCGAACGCGTGCTGCAGCGGATGCAGCTTCCCGCCTTCGGCCATCCCTTCGACGGTCTTCACCCGGCGCCCCGCGCAGGCGAGGCCGAGCACGAGGCACGAGAGCACCGGCACGCCGTCGACGAGCACCGTGCAGGTGCCGCACTCCCCCAGCTCGCAGCCGTGCTTCGTACCCGTGAGGCCCAGGTCTTCGCGCAGCACTTCGAGCAGCGTCTTGTGCGGCGCGAAGGCCACCTCGACGGGCTCGCCGTTCAGCTCAAGCGCGATCTTCGCTTTGGTGTCGGGCATGGTTCCCAGCCGTAATCTTGATAAGCGGGCGGGGCGGCGCCAGCTTTCCGCCCAAACTGGAGCCACGGAGCGCACATGCGAAAGGCGACGGAAGGACGGAACGACGGAAGGGGGATGTGGGGGCTGGTGCTGGTGCTGGTGCTGCTGACACCTTCTGTCCTTCCGTCGTTCCGTCGCCTTGCGGCGCAGAGCGACACGAATCGCGCCCGAGCCGTTGCCATCCTTCGCACCGTTCCCCTCATCGACGGCCACAACGACATCCCCGACGCGATCCGCGAGCGGGGCGGGCTCGATTCGGTCGACTTCGCGGTGAGCCAGCCGAAGCTGATGACCGACATCCCGAAGCTTCGCGCCGGGGCGGTGGGTGGCCAGTTCTGGGCGGCGTACGTGCCGGTCACCACGATGGATTCCGGGCCGCACCCGGCCGTGTACGCGCTCGAGCAGATCGACCTGATCAAGCGGCTGTGCGCCCGGTATCCGCGCGACCTCGCGATGGCCTACAGCGCCGCGGACGTGGAGCGCAACTTCAGGGCCGGGAAGGTCTCGTGCCTGATCGGCATCGAGGGTGGGCACGCCATCGAGAATTCCCTCGGCGCGCTCCGGATGTTCGCGGCCCTCGGCGTCCGCTACATCACGCTCACGCACTGGCGCAGTCTCTCTTGGGCGACCGCGTCCACCGACACGGCGCGGCGCGGCCTCTCGGCATTCGGCCGAGACGTCGTCCGCGAGATGAATCGGGTCGGGATCCTCGTGGACCTCTCGCACGTGAACGACGGCACGATGTCCGATGCGCTCCACGCCACGCGGGCCCCCGTCATGTTCTCGCACTCGTCCGCGCGCGCGCTGGCGCACCATTCGCGGGACGTGCCGGACTCGATCCTCCGGCTCGTGCCGGCGAACGGCGGCATCGTCATGGTGAATTTCAACCCCGCCTTCGTCTCGGAGGCGGTGCGGGTGTACGAGGACAGCCTCGAGCCCCGAGCGCGCGCCCTGCGGGCCGCGGGGACCGATTCGGCCGCGATCGCCGATTCGGTGAAGGCGTGGCGGGCGCGCGCCCCGAAGGCGACGCTGCAACAGGTGGCGGACCACATCGACTACCTCCGGCGCGTGGTCGGCGTGGACCACGTGGGCCTGGGCTCCGACTTCGACGGCATCACCGAGGTGCCGGTGGGGCTCGAGAACGTGTCCAAGTTTCCGGACCTCATTGCTGAGCTCCTGCGGCGAGGCTGGAGTGAACAGGATATCAGAAAGGTCGCGGGGCTCAACGCGCTGCGGGTGCTGCGGGAGGCCGAGCGGGTCGAAGCCGAGCTGAGGAAGAGCAGCAACTAGCCCATCTGAAGGCCGAGCATCTCGGCGACCCGCGTGACGAACCAGCGGACCACTGACCCGCGATCCCCGTCGGGGTCGTGGGGCCGAGCGACCCAGTCCTTGGCGGTGGCCTCGAGGCCGGCGGCGAGGCGTGACGCCTCCGCGAAGCCGTACGAACCGGCGGACCCGTGAATCTTGTGGGTCTCGCGCTGCAGCACCGCGAGCGCTTCGCGGTCGTTGCCGGCCGCCGTGAGACGGTCCGCAATCGTCGCGAGCAGGCCTAGTTGTGACCGCATCCCCGCGAGGTATTCTTCGCGGAGACCCGGTGGCAGCTCGGGCGGCGTGCCGGCGTCGACCATAGGTCATGACAAGATGGGGAAGCGCCGGGGCAAAGCGCCATAGCGGAAGCGGTTGCGCGAGGCGGGCGAGGCGCGATATTCCGTGAGGGGGGCGCCCCCCGCCGCCCGCCCTCGCCATCCCAGGAGGAGGAGCGACCGATGAAGCGACCCGTCAATGAGCTGATCGCTCACGGCGTCGTCGGCGGGTTCCTCGCCGGCCTCGTTGTCGCACTGTGGTTTCTCCTGGTGGACTCCCTCGCCGGCCGGCCGTTCCACACGCCGGCCGTGCTCGCGAGCGCGCTGTCGCGGCAGGACATCACGACGCCCTCGTTCCGTCTGGTCGCCGCCTACACGGTCGTGCACTTCGCGGTGTTCGCGCTGCTCGGTGTCGCGATGGCCGGCGCGATCGCCGCGCTGCGTGTGCCGCCGCGCCTCCTGCTCGCCGTGCCGTTCGGCCTCGTGGCGCAGGAGCTGGTCTTCTACGCGGGCTTGCTGTCGAGCGGGACGGGACGCGTCGCGGTGGTGCCGTGGCCGCAGGTCGTCATCGCCAACGTGCTGTCGGGGTTCGTTCTCGTGGCCTACCTGCACCGTGCCGCGCGGGAGCAGCGCCCCCTCGGGTTGGCCTTTCTTAAGGGCTACCCGTTGCTCGCGCAGGGCGTCGTCACCGGCCTCGTCGGGGCCGCCGTCGTCGCGCTGTGGTTCCTCGCGCTCGACGTGGCCGCGGGGCAGCTGCTCCGGACGCCGGCCGCGCTCGGGGCGGCGTTGCTGTTCGGCGCCTCCAACGTAGCGGCGATCCAGGTGAACCTCGGCATCGTGGCGGCCTACACCGCCGTGCACGTCGCGGCGTTCGTGGTCGCCGGCACGGTGTTCGTGGCCGTCGCCGAGCAGATCGAGCGCGCTCCCGTGTTAATCGTGCTCATCGCGATGGCCATGATCGTGCTGGAGGCGGTCGTGGTGGCGATGCTCGCGCTCGGCGCGCAGTGGGTGCTGGGGACGCTCGGCATCTGGTCGGTGCTGGTCGCGAACGTGCTGGCCGTGAGCGCGATGGGCTGGTACGTGTGGGCGACTCATCCGCTGCTGCGGCGCAGACTGCACGAGCCGGTGCAGGTGCACGTGTGACGTGATCCGCCGTCCGTCATCCGTCATCCGTTATCCAGGTTCCGGGAACAGAGGCGAATGACGGATGACGGACAACGGATAACGGACGACGTCGGTCTTTGCCGCACCTGCCGCTGGGCCCGCATCGTCACCAACCGACGGGGCTCGACCTTCTTCCGCTGCGGCCGCGCCGAGACCGACGCGCGCTTCCCGCGCTACCCGCCCCTGCCGGTGCTGCGCTGCGTCGGGTACGAGCAGCGGCGGGTGGACGAGACGTAACTCGGCCTCCCACGGGCACCTACGGCGGCTGTGTGCCGAGTGCCATTGCGCCGCGGCACCGGTTTTCCCACTTTGGTCCCGCGCCCCCCCGACAACATTGGCCTCGAGGTTTGTGTGGCTCAGCAACGTCTGCTGGAGCGCGCGAAGCTCTTCTTCTTCCGCTACTTCGAGCGGACCTTCGTGCTGCTGCTCGTGCTCGCCATGGTCGGCATCCACTTGCTCGTCGACCAGAAGTTCGCGTTCCTGAGCTTCTATTACCTCCCCCTGATCCTGGCCGGGTTCTACGGGGGTCGGCGTTTTGCGGTGATGGCGGGCGTGTTCGTGGTGGCGCTGGTGTTCTTCTACCAGTACGTGCAGGGCCTGGACATGCTCCCGGGCTTCTACGGCGCCGCGCTACTCGCGCTCGTCCCGTGGGCGGGCTTCCTCATTCTCACCGGCTACGTCGTGGGTGGGCTGGCCGAGCAGCGGGAGGCGCGGCTCTCCGAGGTGAAGAACGCGTACCTCGCGACGCTCGAGCTCCTGACCTACCACATCGAGTCGACCGAGCGCCACCAACTGGGCCACTCCAACCGGGTGGCGGACGTGGCGGCGGCGATCGCCCGCGAGCTCGGGCTCTCCAGTGAGGACGAGGAGAACCTGCGGGTGGCCGCGCTGCTGCACGAGGTGGGGACGCGCGACCAGCGGCTGCTGCGGCTGCTGTCACGCTCGGTGACGGACTCGGCCGTGACGGTGGCGCGCGCGATGCGCGGCGCCGCAGAGATCATCGGCGAGTACGGCCACTACTATGAGATCGTGGGCGAGGACTGGGACATCGAGGCGCTCCCGATCCCGTTGACCGTCAAGGTCCTGGCGGTCGCCGACGCGTTCGAGACGCTGCAGATGGCCACCCCCGTGCGGGCGGCGTTCCCGAAGTGGAGCGCGCTCGAGGAGGTGGAGAAGGGTGCCGGGAAGACGTTTGCGAAGGACGCGGTGCGGGCGCTGCGCGTCGTGGCGGGCCGGCCCGAGGTCGCCGGGGAAGGGGTCGCGGCGGAGCTGAGGGTCGTCTAGGGCCGCCGCCGCCCGCTCGCGACCCCGCCCGCCACCCCGACCCCGAACGCCACCGCGGTCCCCACGGTCACGAGCGGCAGCACCGCGACCGGAAGCGCGACGGCCGTGGCCGCGAGACCGGCGAGGAGCGGTGCCGCCGGGCGCTGCACGGCGTCGACGAAGCGCAGCCGGCGCCGCACGAGGCGGCGGGCTCCGACGAAGCCGCCACCCAGCGCCGCGGCTCCCAACAAGAAGACGATCATCGTTCCCCGCTCCTTTCCCGTCGTCCTACGCGGCTTGCGGCGACCGGGTTTCCGGCGCACATCCGGCGCTACGACGTGTTCGAGTTTCGCGTGAAGACGATGGGTAACGGGTAGGTCCTACCAGCGGATCGCCGCGCTGGCCCACGTGAAGCCCGAGCCGAACGCCGTGAGCACGAGCAGGTCGCCGCGCCCGAGCCGGCCCTCGCACAGCGCTTCGTGGAGCGCGATCGGGATCGAGGCCGCGGTCGTGTTGCCGTACTTCTGGATGTTCATGTAGATCTGGTCGTCGCGCAGCCCGATCGTCTTCTGCACCATCTCCATGATCCGCAGGTTCGCCTGGTGCGGCACCAGCAGCTTCAAGTCGGCCGGCGAGAGGCCGTTCGCCTTGAGGGCGGTCGCCACCGACTGGGGCATCAGCACCGACGCGAACTTGAAGACCTCGCGGCCGTCCATCACCGCGCGGTGCTTCCCGGCGCGGATCAGCTCCTCGCTGATGTAGGGGTCGTGTGCGAGCCCGGGCGCGTCGACCCACAGCTTCTCGGCGTGCCGCCCGTCGGCGTAGAGGTGGGTCGAGAGGACGCCGCGCCGCGGGTCGTCCGTGGGGCCGAGGATCGCGACGCCCGCCCCATCACCGAACAGCACCGTCGTGTCCCGCCCGCGCGTCGTCCTGTCGAGACCGCGCGAGTGCACCTCCGCGCCGACCAGCAGCACGCGCCGGTACTGACCGGCGCGGATCCACGCGTCGGCGACCGAGAGGCCGTACACGAAGCCCGAGCACTGATTGCGGACGTCGAGCGCGGGGACGTCGCGCAGCCCGAGCTCGCGCTCGAGGAAGACGCCGTTGCCGGGCTCGAAGTGATCGGGCGTGCAGGTGCAATAGACGATGCAGTCCAGGTCCGCGGGCTTCATGCCGGCCCGCGCCAGCGCCTGGTGGGCCGCCTCCCGCGCCAGCGTCGCGCCCGTCTCTCCATCCGACACCCAGTGGCGCGTCTTGATCCCCGAGCGCTGGCTGATCCACTCGTCCGACGTGTCCATCATGGTCGCGAGGTCGTCGTTCGTGACCACCCGCTCGGGCACGTGGAACCCGGTGGCGATGAATTCGGTACGCGGCATGGGCCCTTTCCTTGCGAGAAACCGGCGCAGGGAGAAGATTTCGCCCGCGACCCGCCAAAGCAAGGGAGTTCATGGATCTCACGGTCACGCGTGCGCAGTACGACGCCGTGCGCGGGGCGCGGCACCTGCCCGACGTCCTGCGCAAGGTCCTGGACGCGGCGACCCGCCGGGGAGACGAATACCTGCTCCGGCTCACGTACGAGGAGGCGACGGCGCTGAACGAGCTGTGCGCCTGGAACGTGCACACCGACTCGAGCGGTGCGGTCAAGCCGGAATCGCAGGTGTTCGACGAGCTGGTGCGGGCGATCCTGACGCATCCGGACTATTGAAAAAAGTCGACGGAAGGACGGAAAGACGGAATGAAGAAGACCACACGACTGCTCATCGTTCTCGCCCTTGGCACCCTTCCCCCTTCCCTCTTCCCTCTTCCCCGGCTTTCGGCCCAGAAGCGCGCCATCACGATCGACGACTACTTGGCGCTGAAGGCCGTAGGCGATCCGCAGCTCTCGCCCGACGGTCGCTGGGTGGCGTACACGGTGACCGAGTACTCGCTCAAGGACAACCGCGGCACGACCCGCATCTGGCTCGCCGACGTGGCCACGGGTCAGGTGCGGGAAGTCACCGCGGGGCCGGGCTCGGACCGACAGCCGCGCTGGGCGCCCGACGGCAAGTCGCTCGCCTTCGTCGCCACGCGCCAGAACGGCCCGCAGCTCTGGCTGCTGCCGATCGGCGGGGGCGAAGCGCGCCGGGTGACCGACCTGGCCGACGGCGTGTTCGATCCCGTGTGGCTGCCCGACGGCAAGGGACTGGTCGTCACGAGCGACATCAAATGGCCCCCCGAGCAGGAGATCGAGCGCCGCAACGGCCAGTACCCGACCGAGGCGCGGATCTGGACCGATCTCCTGTGGCGCCACTGGGACGACTGGCGCGCCGGCAAACGGCAGCACCTGTTCCTCGTCACGCTCGCCGATAACCGCGCCCGCGACATCACGCCCCTCGCCCACGACGTGCCCACGATCGCGACGGGCGGCGACGGGGACGTGGGCGTGGCCCCCGACGGGAAGGAGATCGCCGTGGCGCTGCACGGCGACTCGAGCGTCGCGGACAACACCAACGTCGACGTCTACCTGTTGGGCCCCGACGGCTCGGGGATGCGCGCGCTGACGACGACCCGCGGCGCCGACAACACGCCGCGCTACTCGCCCGACGGCCGCTGGCTCGCCTACCTCTCGATGGAGCGAGCGGGGTTTGAAGCGGATCGAGAGCGCTTGATGGTGATGCGACGAAAGGATGGAAGGACGGAAGGTGGAAGCCCGACCGAGATCACGGCGGGATGGTCGCTGTCGGTGGGCTCGTATACGTGGTGCCCGGACTCGAAGTGCATCTATGCGGTCGTCGAAGAGCGTGGGCGCGAGAACATTTACCGCATCGACTTTCCGTCGTTCCGTCGTTCCGTCGCCGTTTCCTCCGGCGTCAACACCGGCGTGAATGTCGCGCCCGACGGCAAGACCCTCGTGTACGTGCACCAGAGCAACACCCAGCCGGCCGAGGTGTGGGTCGGCGGCGGACCGCTCACGCATCACAACGACGGCGCCGTCGCCCAGCTCGACCTGCCGCCGCTCGAGTCGTTCGGCTTCGTCGGCGCACTCGGCGACTCGGTGTACGGTTGGATCTTGAAGCCCCCGGGATTCGATCCCGCGAAGCGGTACCCGCTCGTCTACCTGCTGCACGGCGGGCCGCAAACCGCCTGGCTCGATCTCTGGCACGCGCGCTGGAACTACCAGATGTTCGCCGCGCGCGGCTACGTCGTCGCCGCCGTGAACCGTCACGGGTCCACCGGCTACGGCCAGAAGTTCACCGACGCGGTATCGCAGCACTGGGGGGACTACCCCTACGAGGACCTGATGAAGGGCCTCGACGTCGTGGCCCGACTCCCCTACGTGGACTCGACCCGGATGGGCGCGGCGGGGGCGAGCTACGGCGGCTACATGGTCTACTGGATCGCCGGTCACACGAACCGGTTCAAGGCCCTCGTCGCGCACGACGGCGTCTTCAATCCGGTGAGCATGGCGGGCTCGACCGAGGAGCTGTGGTTCGTGGATTGGGAGTTCGGCGGGACGCCCTACGCCAACCGGGCGCTGTACGAGAAGTGGTCGCCGCTCAACTTCGTGCAGAACTGGAAGACGCCGCTCCTGATCGTACACTCGCAGCTCGACTACCGCGTGGATCTATCGGAGGGCTATCAGGCCTTCACCGCGGCCAAGGTGCTGGGGGTCCCGGCGAAATTTCTGTACTTCCCCGATGAGGGTCACTGGGTGCTGAAGCCGCGCAACCGGCGCCTGTGGTGGGGCACGGTGCTCGACTGGCTCGATCAATACCTCAGGCCCGCCGGCGCCGCCGGAGCGCACCGGTGAGCGAGCCGTTCAGCAGGATCCTCACCCGGAACACACTCGCCGCGCTGGTGCTCGGCGCGGTGCTGCTGCTCGTGCTGCCGCGCCACGGCTCGCTTGGCGCCGACTTCGTGAACACGTTCGCCGTGGCGTTCTGCTTCACCTTTCTCGGATACTACGTGGAGCGGCTCCTGCTCGCGCTCCCCGACATTCACAGCGGTGCGGGACCACTGGTGCGCCTGGCCGGGTGGTTCGCCGGCGGTCTGTGGTGCTACGTGGTGGCGCGCTGGCTGTGGATCAGGTTCGGGCGGGATTTAAATGAGCTGCCCGGCTTGCTGTGGGGTGGCGTGTTCTTGGTCGTGCTGGAGCTGGTGATGAACATCGTGGCCCGACGGCACGACGCCACGGCGCCCAGGGAGTAGCTCCTGAGCGACGTGGCGTCGTGCGTCGTGTAACGCCGTTACTGCTTCACCCACACGTTGTTCCCCCGCCGCACGTCCGGGAAATCCTGCTCCGGATCGATCTCCACCTTGACCAGGTCGGCCGTCACCTTGCGGTCGTAGATCGCATGGTTGCCCAAAAACCAGATCTCGACCGGGAGTCGCTTGTTCTCGGTCGTGCCGTTGGCGAAGGTGAGGCGCAGGTCTACGGGCATCGGGAGCCCGCCGGGGCTCGAGAGGAATACGAAGGCCGTGGTGCCGCTCGTGTCCGTCCTGGTGCGCACCGAGTCCACCGCCTGATCCACCACGTCGGTGCGGTAGAACCAGCCGCGCCAGAACCACGACAGGTCCTCGCCCAGCGCGTCGTCCATGGTGCGGAAGAAGTCAGCCGGGGTCGGGTGCTTGTACGCCCAGCGCCGGATGTATTCGCGGAACGCCGCGTCGAACCGGGTGGTGTCGTCGAGGATGTGGTGGCGCAGCAGGTACAGCCCGGTAGCCGGCTTGTTGTACTCGACCTGGCCGAGGAGTCGCGGCGCCACGCGGTCGGCGGCGAGGATGGGCGGCTCGTCGAGGCCGGTGGCGGCGAACTTGGCCCACTGCGCACCGGCGCCGCGCCCCGTGGGGATCGTGTCGTGGTAGAAGGCCAGCCCCGAGTAGATGTTGGTGAAGCTGTTGAACCCCTCGTCCATCCACGCGTACAGCCGCTCGTTCGACCCGACGATCATCGGGAACCATTGATGCCCCAGCTCGTGGGTCGTCACGCCGAACAGGCCGCGCTGCCCCGACCGGGACGAGCAGAACACGATCATCGGGTACTCCATGCCGCCCACCGGTCCCGCGACGTTGATGGCGCTCGGGTAGGGGTAGCGGAACCACTTCTCCGAGTAGTGCTTGATCGAGTGCCGCGCGTACTCGGTGGAGCGCGCCCAATCGGCGTTCGCCTCGGGGGGATAGAACGACTGGATGAGGGCGCCGCCGTAGCCGCTCGCGTCCCAGATGAAGCTCGCCGCGGCGGCCCAGGCGACGTCGCGCACGTTCCTGGCCGTGAAGCGCCACGTGAGGGTGGGGCTCGCGCCCGCGGGCCGCGTGAACGGCTGGCCGACCTCGGTCTTCGCGATGATCGGGACGGTCGTGTCGGACTTCGCGGCCTGCACCAGGCGCGCGCGTTGGGTCGCCGTGAGCACATCGAGCGGGTTCGCGAGCGTGCCGGTCGCCGCCACGACGAAGCTGCGCGGCACGGTGATCGCGACGTCGAAGTCGCCGTACTCGAGGTAGAACTCCCCCTGGCCGAGGTACTGCTCGGTATTCCAACCGCGTACGTCGTCGTACACCGCCACGCGCGGGTACCACTGCGCGACCTCGTACAGCCAGCCGCCCGGGTACCGTTCCCGCCCCATGCGGTCGGAGCCGTGCTCGGGGACCTCGAAAGAGTATCCGAGCTCGAGGCTCGCCACCTGCCCAGGCCCGAGCGGCCGGTCGAGATTCACACGCATCATCGTGCCGTTCAGGGTGGTGGCGAGCGGCGTCTTGCCCGCCTGCCCGCCCGAGCGCCCCCCCCTGACCGCCCTGACGTAGGCGATCGTGTACCCGCCCTCGAACCCGCGGCCCGAGAAACGCGCATCCGTCGGGTTGACGGCGGCGCCACGGCTGTCGGCGCGGTAAATGTTCTGGTCGAGCTGCAGCCACAGATAGCCGAGCGTGTCCGGCGAGTTGTTCGCGTAGCGGATCGTTGCGGTGCCCGCGATTGTGTGGGTCGCTGTGTCGAGCGCGGCGCGGATCGTGTAGTCGGCGCGCTGCTGCCAGTAGCGCGGGCCCGGCCGGCCCGACCCCTCGCGCATCAGGTTCGGTGCGGGGAGGGCGAGACGCCGGAACGGCGATGTGTCGCCGGCCTGTGGCGGCAGCGCGGACGCGGGGGGAGCAGGCTGCTGTAGCGCGACGAGTACGACAGCGAGGGCCAGCATCGAGCCTCAATCCTCCTAAGCGGTTGGTTTGGCTTCAACCAGGTACCCCATGGCCACGCCCCCCACCACCATGGCGAGCCCCAGCCAGCCGGGCGCGGTCAGGCGTTGGCTGAACAACAACAAGGCGAGCAGCGTGCCCACTACGGGCTCGATCGTCGCCGCGACGGCCGCGGGCGCCGCCTCGATCCGCCGCACCGCTGCGAAGAAGAACAGGTTGGCGGCCAGGACCGAGCCGGCGGTCAGGGCGACCAGGCCGCGCCAAGCGGCGGCCGTGGGCGGCGGCGCGGGCGCGTGATGCACCAGCGTGAGCACGACGCCCAGGATGGCCACGCCGCCCAACGCCTCGAGGAACAGCACCCGCACAGCGCCGTAGCGCGGCACGGCGAAGCGGGCCATGAGCGTAGTGAGGGCATAGCTCAACGCCGACAGCAGGCCGCCGGCAATGCCGGCCCCGATCCCGAGCCGGGCCGCCTCCGCCCCGGCGTTGCTGCCGCCGGTCACGGTGAGGGCGACGCCCACCATCACCACCACAGCGAGCAGCAGTCGCACCGTGGTGAGCGCTTCCTTCAGGATCACGCGGGCGAGGACGGCAACGATCACCGGCGCGGTGTACAACAGGGCCGCGGCTCCCGCCACGCCAGCACCCGCGATGGCGAATTGGTAGGCGAGCTCGAACAGGGCCACGAGGATGCCGCCTCCGAGGCCCACCAAGAGCCAGCCCCGCGCGTCCACTCGGAACAGCTCGCGACGGAACCCGAGCGCCCAGAGCCCCAGACACACCGTGCCCAGAAGCACCCGCCAGAATCCGATGCTCGTGGCGGGCATGAGCCCATACAGCCCGGTGGAGAGGGGCCCGGTCGTCCCCCAAGTGGCGCCGGCGCCGAGCGCGAGGAGGTACCCCGCGAGGCGGCTCGTACGGGACGTCGTCTGCGGGGCGGTACTCATTGGGCCGAAGGATAGAGGTCCCCCGGCGCAAAAAGTAGGGGCGTCGCATCCTGCGCCCCTACGCGACACACTCGGTACTGCGCCCCCACCGGGAGCCTGTCAAATGACGGCGAGCTCGCCCCGCAACACGATCACGGCCTGGCCCCCGAGCGTCACGCGCGCGCCATTCAAGCGTACGCGCACCACGCCACCGCGCGGCGACGCCTGGTAGGCCGTCATCTCGGTCTTGTTGAGGCGCTCGCTCCAGAACGGCGCGAGCGCGCAGTGCGCCGATCCGGTGGCCGGGTCCTCGCGAACACCAACCCGCGGCGCGAAGAACCGCGATACGAAGTCGTAGCCGCGCGTGGTCGCGCGGCTCGTCACCATGACGCCACGGGCGTCTACCCGCTCGAGGCTGGCGAAGTCCGGCTCGAGGGCGCGGACGTGGTCCTCGGACTCGAGCTCGACGAGGTAGTCGAAGTTGCTGCGGCCCACCCAGCGAGCCGTTGCGCCCAGCGCGTCGGTGAGCCCGGCCGGCGCCGGGGCGCGAGCGGCCGGCGTCGCGGGGAAGTCAAGCTCGATCCACTCGCCGCGGCGATCGGCGGTTAGCAGCCCGCTCTTGGTGTGGAACCGCGCCTGCCGCCCCGCGGGCAGGTGGCCGTCCTCCCACAACACGTGAGCGCTCGCGAGCGTCGCGTGACCGCACAGCGCCACCTCGACGGCCGGTGTGAACCAGCGCAGCGCGTACCCGTCGTCGGCGGGATGCAGGAACGCCGTCTCCGACAGGTTCATTTCGCGCGCCACGTCCTGCATCCAGCGTTCGTCGCGCGGCACGGACAGCACGCACACCCCCGCTGGGTTGCCGGCGAACGGGCGATTGGTGAAGGCGTCTACCTGGACGATCGTGAGTGACATGCAGGGCCCTCGTGGTACGTCTAAGCTAGTCGCTTGGCGAGCGCTCGCGCGATCGCGTGCACCGCGAGTCCCAGCGCCACGGAGCCGAGCAGGATCCACGTTTGGTAATGGGCCCATCGGCCGAGCGCGGCGGCCGCAGCGGCGCCGTAGGCGTAGCCCAGCCAGGTGAAGAAGAGCGCCCAGCAGAGCGCGGTGGCGACGTTGTACCGGAGGAATCGCAGCGTCCCGACGCCGGCCGTGCCGCACAGGATCGGCAGCGGCAGGCGAATGCCGTAGGCGAACCGCATGAGGAGCATGATGCGGGCGTCGTTGTGGTGGACCAGCCTCCGGGCCCGCGCGATGGCCGGCTGCCAGCCGGCCGGGAGACGCGCCAGCAACGGGTCGCCGTAGCGGCGGCCCAGCGCGAAGTAGATCTGGTGTCCGGCGATCGCCGGGACGCAGGCCACGAGCGAGACCGCCCACCACGGCCAGTAGCCCTGTGCTGCGAGCGCGCCGCCGACGATGACGGCCGCCTCTCCCTGGAGCCAGGCCCAGACGAACAACACCGGACCACCGTAGCTGTGGATGACCGCGCCGAGGTCCACGGCTTGAAGAATACCCGAGCGGCGAACCTCAGGTCGTCAGGAAGAAATACCAGCCGCTGATCATGAGCCGTGCTTCTTGCAGGGCAGGGCCCTCAGAGTCGCTTCCTGCTCGCGCACGCGGCGCCGCGCCCGGGCCCTGGACAGGTTCCAGGTCCGCCAGTCCTCGTCCCGGGTCCAGCGTCTGAGGAGCCGTGCCGCGGCCAAGCATTTCTCGCGCTCGTCGAGCCGCGGGAACGCCGCCAGCAGGTCGGGCACGGCGTCGGCGCTCAGCGAGGCCGCGTACGAGGCGTCGAACGGGCGGTGGCTTGGCGGGCGGGTGAGATTCGTCCGCACGATGAAGGCGTCGGGATTGAGCACGTGCAGCCCCGCGAGCACGGCGAACCCTTGGACCAGCGCGCCGAATGCGAATCGTCGGGGCTGCCCACGCAGCGCCGTCCAGCCGAACCACACGAATACACCGGCCAGGTACGCCATGAAGGCGGTGGCGTACAGCCTGATCTCCGACAGCCCGAACTCCTCGACGTAGAGCCACACCCGCCGCAGCGCGGACACCATGACGACGGCCAGCAGAACAAGGAGCAACCCGGCGAGGTAGCGGAACATGCGCTGGTGCTCCCGCGGCTCCTTGCGAAGCGCCCAATCTCCGCCGAGCAGGATGGGCAGGACCAGGGAGCTCGCCGCGACGAGCTCGAAGAACCCGTGGCGTGCGTACTCGGCATAGGTCAAGTCTGTGGTACGTTGAATCAACTCCGTGCCGCCAAAGAAGTAGCGGAGCTGGACGACGACGAAGACGAGGAACAGCACATCGAGCAGGCCCAGCGCGGTGCCGACGGGGACGATGCCGAGCGCCAGGTCCGGGGGGGCCGTGAGGGGGAGGGGCGGCGTCGTACGGACGACGCTGCCCCAGAAGTATCCGGCGGCGAGCGCCGTCCCGGCCACGATGAAGGCGGTGTGGGACGCAACCGCCGTGAAGTCGACGTGGAGCGCGTTCGTCACCAGGTTGCCGAACACGGGGTCGGCTGACGCGAACAGGCCCCCGAAGACGAGGAGCAGGGGGAACGCGAGCAGCGCGCCGACGCTCGCGCCCCGGGCGTAACGGAGCGCCCCGCCACTCGGCAACTCACTCCACCGGACGTCCCGGGCGACGAGCGGCAATACGCCGATGCAGGCGCTCGCGGTCGCCGTGACTCCGGCAACCAGATAGTCCCAGGCGTAGCGGCCGCGCAGCGTGGCGCCCCGCAGGCTGAGCCCCGCGACGGAGAACAGGATCGCCAGCCCCAGGGCATCGAACGCCCGGAGCGCGCCCGAATCCCGCGCCACGAAGGTGGAGCTCAGGAGCAGAGCGGTCCCCGCCAGCCAGGGTGCGTCGCCGCTCGCGGCGATGCCCCCACGGCGCACGAGCCAGGCCGTCGCCGCCACCAACCCGGCGGTGCAGACGAACGCGTTCAGCCCCCAGGGCGTGGCTCGCAGCAGTGTGTCGCCCGCGATCGCCAGCGCGGCGGCCACGCCGAGGATCTCCAGGCCGAGTCTCGTTTTCCCGCTCAGGGCGCTCATCCGGCCGCCGCGTCCGGCAGCCCGCCGAAGCGGCGCTCCCGGGAGTGGAATTCTGCCACGGCGGCGGCGACGTCGGCCGCCCCGAAGTCGGGCCACATCGTGTCGGTGAAGTAGAGCTCGGCGTAGGCGCACTCCCACAGCAGGAAATCGGAGAGCCGCTGCTCGCCGCCGGTGCGGATCAGCAGGTCGACGTCGGGCAGGATCCGGCCCGCGCGGATGGCCGCGCGCGCCGAGTAATCGACCGCGAGCCGGAGGTGGAGCCCGCTCCCCGCTGCGGTCGCGCGCTCGGCGGCGGCGATGGCCGCGACGAGCGGGACGGGGAGGCGATCGCGGCGACCCACGACCTCGAGGCGCACCCTGTTCTCGAGAAGGCGGGGCACCTCGCTGCGGAGGTAGCGGGCGAACAGTCGCATTAGTGCGGCCACCTCGGCCGGCGGGCGGCTCCAGTTGTCGGCGGAGAAGGCGAACAGCGTGAGGCCGCCGATGCCGAGTCCGGGCGCCGCCTCCACGACCCGGCGCACCGCCTCCGCGCCGGCGCGATGGCCGGCGGTGCGGGGCCGGCCGCGCCGCGCGGCCCAGCGGCCGTTGCCGTCCATCACGATCGCGACGTGCAGAGAAGGACTTTGCGACATAAAGTTACGCCTCAAAAAAATTCGGCCTCAGCCGTGCCGGGCGGCGCGGATCAACGCCTCCATGTGGTCCAGGTAGCGCTCCAGCGCGCGGCGACCCGCAGCCGTGAGCCGGTACTCGGTCTTCGGGATGCGTCCCTGGAACGACTTGG
>WNEV01000046.1_pt1 | contig 58988 bp, 59 predicted proteins | sample 5399861 | NCBI WGS metagenome assembly WNEV01 (sample SAMN13153335, study PRJNA577476) | soil metagenome | isolation source: 40 cm grassland meadow soil 2 days after 3rd rain plot 2 | place: USA:California | collected 2015-11-11 | reverse complement strand
CAAGCGGTATCTCGGCCGCCCTAAGGATCGGGAGTCGCTGCTTCAGCTAGAGGCCATCAAGCGGCTACGCGAGCAGGAAGGCTTGCGCTGAGGCCGTCATGTTACGCTCTCGTTGGCTCGACGACGTCGCTGAAGGGGGCTCCCATGACAGGCTTGTCCTTTGGCATGGTGACGGTCGGCATCGCCGTGGTCTTGACTGCCTGGCCGGCCGGGCTCCTAGCCCAACAATCCACCGACCCGGCGATCCAGGTGGGCGCGAGTGATCTCGGCGGCGTGGTCACCAGCGCGAACGGCCCGGAAGCCGGCGTCTGGGTGATCGCTGAGACCACCGACCTTCCCACCAAGTTCAGCAAGATCGTGGTCACCGACGATCGCGGGCGCTATGTCATGCCCGAGCTTCCGAAGGCCAGTTACAGCGTATGGGTGCGCGGCTACGGGCTCGTGGATTCGCCCAAGGTTCGGACCGTGCCCGGGAAGACCCTCAACCTCAATGCCGCGACGGCGCCGAGCGCGGCCGCGGCGGCGGAATACTACCCGGCGATCTACTGGTATTCGATGCTCCGCGTGCCGGACAGGAGCGAGTTCCCGGGCACGGGGCCCGACGGCAACGGCATCAACCCCGCGCTCGCCAGCCAGGAGCAATGGCTCGACATCGTGAAGACCAATGGCTGCAACGGCTGTCACTCGCTCGGCACCCGGGCGATGCGCGCGATCCCCAGAGAGCTCGGTACGTTCGCGAGCTCGACGGAGGCGTGGCAGCGCCGGATCCAGTCCGGCCAGGCCCTGACCCAGATGACCACCAACCTCGGCCGGATGGGCGCGCCCCGCGCGCTGAAGCTCTTCGCGGACTGGACGGATCGGATCGCCGCCGGCGAACTGCCCACGTCGAAGCCGATGCGGCCGCAGGGCGTGGAGCGCAACGTCGTCCTCACGCTCTGGGACTGGGCGGGGGCGAAGGACTACCTGCACGACGAGGTCTCGACCGACAAGCGCAACCCGCGCCTGCACGCCAACGGCCCGATCTTCGGCGCCACCGAGGAGAGCACGGACCTCTTCCCCGTGCTCGATCCCGTGAAGCACAAGGTGACGCAGGTGAGGATGCTCGTCCGCGATCCCGCCACGCCGTCATCGAAGCAGAACCCGATGCTGCCGTCGCCATTCTGGGGCGACGAGCGGATCTGGGACAGCCAGACGAGCATGCACAACCCCATGCTCGACGAGAAAGGCCGCGTGTGGTTCACCTCGCGCGTGGGGCCGGCGGCGAACCCGGATTTTTGCAAGCGGGGCTCCGAGCATCCCTCCGCGAAGCTCACCCCGGTGGAGTCGTCCAACCGCCACCTCTCGGTCTATGAGCCGAAGACCGGAAAGATCACGCTGATCCGGACGTGCTTTCCGACGCACCATCTCGTCTTCGCCGAGGACGCGAACAACACGCTGTGGACCAGCGCGGGCGGCCCGCAGAGCGGCGTGATCGGCTGGCTGAACCGCAAGATGTTCGACGCGACGGGCGACGAGGTGAGATCCCAGGGCTGGACGGCGCTCATCCTCGACACCAACGGCAACGGCAAGCGCGACGAAGACTACGTCGAGCCGAACCAGCCCGTGGATCCGGCGAAGGACAAGCGCATCGTGGCGGCGTTCTACGGCATCGGTGTGAACCCGAACGACGGAACGATCTGGGGGACGGTGCTCGGCTTCCCCGGCTACGTCATCCGACTCGACCCGGGATCCAATCCGCCCGCGACGGCGCTGGCGGAAGTCTTCGAGCCGCCGCTGCCCGGCTACGGGCCGCGCGGGATGGACATCGATCGGCGTGGCGTCGTGTGGACGCCGCTGTCCAGCGGACACATGGCGAGCTTCGATCGGAAGAAGTGCAGGGGCCCGCTGAACGGGCCGACCGCGACGGGCAAGCAGTGTCCGGAAGGCTGGACCCTCTATCCTTTCCCCGGCCCGCAGCTCGCGAACGTGAGCGAGACGGGCAGCGCCGAGGCGAGCTACTACACGTGGGTGGACCAGTTCGACACGTTCGGGCTCGGCCGCGACGTGCCGATGGCCACCGGCAACCTCAACGAATCGCTCCTCGCGCTCGTGAACGGCACGTTCGTCAACCTGCGCGTGCCGTATCCGCTGGGCTTCTACACGAAGTGGATGGACGGGCGCATCGACGATCCGGGCGCGGGCTGGAAGGGCAAGGGCCTGTGGGCGACGGTCAGCACCCGCGCGCCGTTCCACATGGAAGGCGGCAAGGGGACGACGAGCAAGGTCGTGAAGTTCCAGCTGCGCCCGGATCCGCTCGCGAGGTAACGGACGAGGTCTACGACTTCATGGCGCTCTTCCCGCAGCCCGCACGCACGCGGCCGGCCGTCGAGTACGTGCCGCTGCCCTACCGCGGCACGCGTCACGGCCGGGAGTAGCGCCGTGGAGGACCCGCCGCTCGAGCCGCGGACCCTGGCCGGCGTGCTGGACGACCTGACGCGCCGGGGCTTCGCCGAGCACTTCCGCGTGCTGGACGGCAGCCGGCTCCGCGCGGTGAACGGCGGGGGCACGTTCACGCCGAGCCAGGTCTCGATCCCCGAGTGTCACCGGTTCGAAGGCGTCTCGGACCCCGACGACATGTCGATCCTGTGCGCCATCGAGACGCGCAGCGGCGTGCGCGGGACGCTGGTCGACGCGTTCGGCGTCTACTCCGATCCGCTCGTGGGCGCCTTCCTGCACGACGTCGTGGTGAAGCCGTGACGTTCTGAGTCACCTCCGCGTGCCATCACCTATCATGAGCCGGAGAGGAGACCGTCATGGACGCCAGCATGGACGAGCTGCTGAAGCGACGGGTGGCGCGGTTCGTGGATCGCCGGGCGGACTGGGACGCCTTCGCCGACGCGCGCGTCGAGGGCTTCCGGCGCGCGCAGCACCGCTTCATCGGGGCCGGCGCGTCGGGCAAGAAGGATCCCAACGCGATCCCCGCCGAGCACTTCACGCTGAGCATCATGTTCGTCCCGCCCGGCCAGGGCAATGCCGCCCACACCCACGAGGTCGAAGAGGTCTTCTTCGTCCTGCACGGCCAGGTGCTGGTCTTCTTCGAGGATGGCACGGGCCGGCGCGCGGAGGCGGTGCTGGGCGAGTGGGACTGCGTGTCGGCGCCGGCCAACGTGATCCACGGCTTTCAGAACGTCGGCCTCGAGCCCGCCTACATGCAGGTGATGCTCGGCCGCGCGACGCCCGACCTCATGCAGTACGCCGACGCGGGACTGCAGGCGCGCCGCGACGAGCATCTGAAGACGCGCTAGAGGCTGACCTCTCGACTCCAGAACCGGCGCTGGGCGCCGATCACGACCGTCGCCCCGACCAGCGCCACGAGGCCCATCGCGAACCAGCCGGCGTCGATACCGATGCCCGCCGCCTGGACCAGGATGGCCGCCAGGATGCCGCCGCCGAGCCCGAGGCCCAGGTCGCCCGCGACACCGTAACCGCCAGCCTTGAGGACGGAGTCCGCCACCCAGCCGGCGAGCAGCCCGACGACGACCACCGCGATCATCTCGGTGCTCATGTTCGAACCCCGAACGCCGGCTTCTTCAGCGTCGTCGCGACGGTCATCGACAGCGCCTCCCAGAGTCGCCGAACGTCGTCGTACCTCCAGACGGCCCCCGACCGTGTCAGGCCGTAGAGGTGATCCTTGGCGGACGCGATCTGGACGAACTCGACGTGCTCGGTCTCGGGCATCTTCGATCCCTCTCTCAGCGCATCGACGACGCGGCGTCGGCTCCCTGGACGCCCTGGCTGCGAGCCAGGGCGGCGACCACCTCGACGAGCTCGAGGACGCCGACCGGCTTGTCGACGTGGAACTGGAATCCGGCGCGCAGGACGCCCGCGCGATGCTCGGGGCTGGTGTAGGCGGAGAACGCCGCGGCGGGGGTGGCGCCACCGCGCTCCGGCGGCAGCGCGCGCACCTGCCCGATCAGCCAGTAGCCGCCCTTGTCCGGCATCGAGAGGTCGCTGAGCAGGACGTGGGGGCGCTCGCGCTGCAGGACTTCCAGCGCCTCTTCGGCGGAGCCGACCGCCGTCACCACGGCGCCATCCGCCTGCAGGATGTCGCTCACGACGTCGAGCACGTAGGGCGCATCATCGACGACCAGCACCCGCAGACCTTCGAGCCGCGATCCATCAGTCATGGCGGACTCCGCGTTTACAAGGTAGCAGCGGCTCGACACGGCCGATATTGGACCTTGGGCCAATGTCGCTGTGGGGCTGGCGGGGAGCGTAGAGTACCGGGCATGGGCCTGACGTGGCTCGATGCAGCGGCGATGACGCTGATCGTCGTCGAGGCGGCCTTCCTGGCCTGGCTCCTGCGCCACCGGGCAATGGGCAGCCGCGCGCAGCGGCTGCTGGAAGACCGCCTCCGGTTCGAGACGTTGCTCTCGGACCTCTCGGCCAAGCTCATCCACGTCGACGCGAGCGGTCTGGACGCCGCCCTGGGGGCCGCGCTCCGGCAGGTCGTCGCCTTCCTCGGAATGGACCGGGGGAATCTCGACGAATACATCGAGGGCCGGCCCGGTGCCCGCGTGTCGTGGACCGAGCCGGGCATCGAGAAGCTGCCGCCGATTCTGGCGGCGGGGCACTTCGTGTGGACGGCCGGCACGCTGCGACGCGGGGGTGTCGTCCGATTCCGGCGGACCGATGCCCTGCCCGCGGCGGCGGCGGCCGACCGGGCAGGCTACGAGCGCCTCGGCACGCGCTCGCACCTGTCGATTCCGCTGCAGGCCGGCGGGCCGATGCTCGGCGTGCTGTCGTTCGACTCCGTTCGTGCCGAGCGCGACTGGCCGGACGAGCTCGTCGATCGGCTCCGTCTGCTGAGCGAGGCGTTCGCCGGTGCGCTGGAGCGCAAGCGCATGGAGCTGGCGCTCGCCGAGCGGCTGCGCTTCCAGCGGCTGCTCTCGGATCTGTCCGTCAGATTCGCCAACGTGCCGGCCCTCGATTTCGATCAAGCCGTTCACGGCGCGCTGCGCTCGATCGTCGACTTCCTGGGCGTGGATCGCGCCGCGCTGATCGCGTTCCCGACACGGGGTGGGGCCGAGGCGTCGTGGAGCGTCGACGGCGCCACGGACATGAGCCGGCTTTCGTGGCTGATGCCCCGGCTGCAGAGCGGCGACGTCGTTCGCGTCTCGCCGCCAGCGGAGCTTCCGGACGGCATGAAGGACCTGGTCGCCCTGCCGTTGCGGTCCGGCGGTGTCATCCTCGGTGGCCTCGTGGTCGCGACGGTCGGCGCCGGGCGCGCGTGGTCGGACGAGCTGCTGGAACAGCTGCACCTCGTCGGCGAAACCGTGGCGAACGCCCTCGCGGCCGGGCAGGCGGAGCGCGAGTCAGGACGCCTCCGCCAGGAGCTGGCGCACATCGGCCGGGTCTCGGCCATGGGGGAGCTGGCCGCGTCGCTGGCGCACGAGCTGAACCAGCCTCTGACGGCGATTCTCAACAACGCAGAAGTCGCCCAGCAGCACCTCCAGGCCGCCGCTCCGAATCGCCTGGAGCTGCGCGAGATCCTCGATGACATCGTGGCCGACGACAAGCGTGCCGCCGAGGTGATTCAGCGACTGCGGGCTCTCCTCAAGAAGGGCACGCTCGAGCACGCGCCGCTCGACATCAACGACGTCGTCGGCGAGGTGGCCCAGCTCGTGCGGAACGACGTCGTTCTCCGCAACGTGCCGATGACGGTGGATCTCGCCTCGGGCCTGCCGGTTGTCCGCGGCGACCGGGTGCAGCTCCAGCAGGTGATTCTGAACATGGTTCTCAACGGGCTGGAGGCCATGGTCGAGCCCAACGGCCGGGCGCACGCCCTTGTGATCCGGACATCCAGGGCCGGCGACGCGGCCGTCAGGGTCGCCGTCGAGGACTCGGGGGCGGGCATCGACATGGAGAACGTCGAGCGGCTCTTCCAGCCGCTCTACACGACCAAGCCCGAGGGACTCGGCATGGGCCTCGCCATCGCGCGTACGATCGTCGACGCGCACGGCGGTCGGCTGCGCGCCTCGAACAACGCGGCAGGCGGCGCGACGTTTCAGTTCACGCTGCCTGTGGCCGCCGACCGGGGGCGCTGATGGCGGTCGCCACCGCCGTGGTGTTCGTCGTCGACGACGACCCTTCGGTGCGGAAGAGCCTCACCCGCGTCATCGCGGCGGCGGGGTATGCCGTGGAGACCTTCGTCTCGGCGCGCGAATTCCAGGAGCGCGCGCCCGTGACGGGACCCTGCTGCCTCGTCCTGGACGTGCGCATGCCCGGCGTCACCGGGATGGATCTCCAGAAGACGCTCGCGCAGGCCGTGCACCAGATCCCGGTCGTCTTCATCACCGGTCACGGTGATGTCGCGATGAGCGTCGCGGCGATGAAGGCCGGGGCGGTCGACTTCCTGACCAAGCCGTTCGCCAGCAGGGACCTGCTCGGCGCCATCCAGCGCGCCGTGGAGCGCGACACGCGGAACCTCGGCACCGAAGCCCGCACCGAGGAGATCCAGGCGCGCGTCAAGACGCTCACCCCGCGCGAGCGGCAGGTGTTCACCCTCGTCGTCGCCGGCATGTTGAACAAGCAGATCGCCGCGGAGCTCGGCGTCGTCGAGAAGACCGTCAAGGTGCACCGCGCCCGCGTCATGGACAAGATGCGGGCGGGGTCGGTGGCCGAGCTGGTTCGGCTCGCCGCCGACGTCGGCGTGATCGTCACGCGGGCCTGATCGCTCGCCGCTCGCGTCCCACCCCCGCTCCGCCCGAGTGCCCCCAAGGTCCAATAGCGCCCCGGCGCCTCCACGCCCAGGGTGGTGAGGGGAGGGCTCTGCATGAACGATGCGCACGTGATCGCGATCGTGGACGACGACGTCTCGGTCCGCCGCTCGCTCCTTCGCGTCGTCCGGAAGGCCGGCTACAAGGCCGAGGCCTTCGCATCTGCGCGTGCGTTCCTCGAGTGGCTCCTCACGGGTCGAGCGGCCTGTCTCGTGCTCGACGTCCAGATGGACGGGATGAGCGGCTTCGATCTCCAAGAAAGGCTCGCGGTGCCGATCATCTTCATCACGGCCCACGACGATGGGCCGATGCGCGCGCGCATCGAGAAGTCCGGCGCCGCCGCCCACCTGAGAAAGCCCTTCGACGCCGCGACGGTACTGGGCGCGATCAGTCGGGCAGTGGCGGCGAATCAGTTGGACCAAGGTCCAATTGGATGGCCGGACGGCGTCGGCGAGACTTGATCTCTTCGTGACAGGAGATGTCCATGACGTCCATGCCCGTGATCGCACGATGTCTCACGTGCAAGACCGCGTTGCCGGCGAGCATCGAAGGGTACTGCGACGAAGCGTGCCGCCTGAAAGCCACGCGCACCCATTACGCGCCCGGCCGGACCGCGGCTCGGCGACGGCGGCGCCGCGGCGGCCGCAGGCTCTAGCCGGGAACCGATGCTTGAGGAGACAGCGATGCTGAGAGGAATCGGCGTGGCGATCGTGATGCTGACCGTGGCCGCGACCTACGGGTGCGCGCAGCAGTCCCGCGCGGCGGTCGTGGTCGAAGACAAGACGTACGCGCTCACGCCGGCGACGGTGACGGTGAAAGCCGGGGTCGTCACGGGCGCGATGAGCGAGATGAAGGTGACCGAGCGAATCGAGACCGGCTCCGGCCGCATCGTGACTCCCGCGAAGCTCACCGGCTCGCTGAAGCTGAAGAACACCTCCGCCAACGAGAGCGTGCGCCTGATCGGGGCGAAGATCTTCTATCTCGATGGTCAGGGACGACCCATGAACCTCGAGGACTCACGAACCGCGCCGATCCTCAAGCTGGACGGCTACGGCGCCGAGCGCCTGGACCCGGGGCAGGAAGCGACCCAGGCCGTGGACGTGGAGTTCCCGGCGGCGGCATTGAAGGCGAAGTCGTTGAAGGACATCCGCCTCGAGCTGACGTACATCCAGTCGCCGTACAAGGCCGAGGCCGTCACCTTCGCCGTGACGATCGCCGAGCCGAAGTAAGTGCAGGTGACCGCGATCTCGACGCCGAGATATCCCGAATGGCGCTGGCGCATCACGGACTACGCCGGCGAGACCGTGGAGGAATCCAACGTCGGCTTTCCCAGCATCGCGGCGGCGGTGGCCGCGGGGACGGAGCGGCTGGCCAGCCTGAACGTGGTCGATCGCTCGGACGCGGCGACACGGCCGTGGCACCCCCGCCCGGGGCGGAGATGAAATGCGGCCGGGACATCGTCGACGCGACACAATGCAAGGAGGACCACTCATGAGCTTCACAGCGGTCGGTGTCGAGTGACGCGGTCGGGCCGGCCGAGCCGCGCGCTCGTGCGGATGGCGATCACGGGCATCTACCTCGTGCGCGGCATTCCTCTCGAGATCCAGCGCTCGGCGCGCGCGCGCGCCGTGAGTGAGGGCACCACGCTGCGCCGGGTGCTCGCGCGCGCGCTGGGTGAGTACGCGGCCGGGACCTGGTCCCCGCGGGCGGATGACGTCCATGTCTGAGACCCTCGTGCAGATGGTGCCGATGCTCGTTCTCGCCGGGCTCATCGCCGCGTGGCTGGCCGAGGCGGGCGTGCGCGCCGGCGGCTACGGGTTCATCCCCGATACGCTCCTGGGTCTCACCGGCAGCATGATCGCGGGCGCGGTCGTGTGGGGAGTCACCTCGCGGGATCCCGCGATGACGACGATGCTCCTGGCCGGCGGCGTGGGGGCGGGGCTGGCGATCGTCGCCCAGCGCGGTCTCTGGCGCTCCGCCCGGCATGCCACGTAGGCCTCGGAGGGAACGCTCATGAACGATGTTGCCGCGACACGCGTGTCCGGGGTCTCCGCCGCGGCGGCCGAGCGCGTCAGCGCATTCTTACGGGCCGTCTACGGCTGGATGTGCGTCGGTCTCGGCGTCACGGCGGTGGTGGCGTATGCGATCACCGCCTCGGCCGCCGTCGTGCAGACGATCGCGTCGAATCACCTGCTCTTCCTCGGCGCGCTCGCGGTCGAGCTGGGGCTGGTCTTCTACCTTTCGGCGCGCGTGCAGAGTCTGGCGCCGAACGCGGCCATGCTGCTCTTCCTGCTCTACTCGGGCCTGAACGGCGTCACGCTCTCGGTGGTGCTGCTGGCGTACACCGGCGCCTCCATCGCGACGACGTTCGTGGTCACCGCCGGGATGTTCGGGGCGCTCGCTGCGTTCGGCTCGACGACGAAGCGTAGTCTGGCCGGCGCGGGACAGTTCTTCTTCATGGGGCTCGTCGGCCTGATCCTCGCGTCGATCCTCGGCCTGTTCTGGCAGAGCGACGCCCTTCAGTTCCTGATCTCCGTCGTCGGCGTCATCGTCTTCACCGGGCTGACGGCATGGGACGCCCAGCGCCTCAAGCACATGGCGACCGAGCTTCCCGAGGGACGCAGCGGCGCGTACGCGATCGTCGGCGCGCTGTCCCTCTACCTGAACTTCATCAACCTCTTCCTCATCCTGCTCCGCTTCACGGGCGGCCGGCGGAGCTGAGCCGCGCGGATGAGGTGGGTGGTCGACTTTTATAACCAGCGGCGCGCGCTCGTGGCGCGCTATGACGTCGACGCGCCGTCGGCGGCGTCGGCGGTCGTGTCGGGCCGACAGGCGATGCTCGCAGAGTATCCGCCGGCGCGCGCTCCGGGGCCTCCGAGCCTCTTCGAACGGGCCGAGCGCGTCGGAGGCCAGGATGGCAGCGGGTGGATCGTCTACCGGATCGTGAAGGGCGACGGATAAGCGTCGAGGAGCCGGTTCGGTCGGAGCTCTTCGGTATCGAGCGGCTCGAGCAGCACGCGGAGAGCCTGGCCGCCGCGCAGCCCGTGTGGCGCGGCTCGGAGCGCGGGCATCGCCTGCTGGAGCGCGTCCACGACAACGGTCGCGTCCTGCGCGAAGCCTATCGCGCGATCAGCCGCTCTATCCGCGAGGAGCGCGCCATCACGCCGGCGGCGGAATGGCTCGTCGACAACTTCCACGTCGTCGAGGACCAGCTACGCGAGATCCGCGACGACCTGCCTGCCGGCTTCTATCGCGAGCTGCCCAAACTCGCCGAGGGCCCCCACCGGGGTTATCCGCGCGTCTACGGCCTGGCGTGGGCGTTCGTCGCTCACACCGACAGCCGCCTGGACCCCGACACGCTGCGCCGCTTCGTGAACGCGTACCAGCGCGTGCAGCCGCTCACGATCGGCGAGCTGTGGGCGGTCGCGATCACCATCCGAATCGTCCTCGTCGAGAACCTCCGCCGGGTGGCGGAGGCGATCGTGCGCGGGCGCGCGGCGCGCCAGGAGGCCGACGCCCTCGCGGACGACGTGCTCGGGCTCCGCGGCGGCCCGGTGGACCCGGCGGCGATCGGGCTGCAGTGGCTCGACGACGGCCCGCTCGTGACCGCGTTCGCTGTCCAGCTCGTCCAGCGCCTGCGCGATCAGGATCCGGCCGTTACCCCCGCGCTCCTGTGGCTGGATCAGCGTCTGGCCGCTCAGGGGACGACGGCCGACGAGATCGTCCGGGTCGAGCACCAGCGGCAGGCCGCCACCAACGTGACGGTCCGCAACGTGATCCTGAGCATGACCCTGATGTCGTCGCTCGACTGGGCGGAGCTCTTCGAGAGCGTCAGCCTCGTCGACGGCGTCCTCGGCGCGACGCCGACCTATCGCGCGATGGACTTCACGACCCGCGACAGCTACCGCCACGCGATTGAAGAGCTGGCGCGTGGGTCGAGTCGGTCCGAGCTCGACGTCGCCCGGGCGGCGGCGCTCTATGCGGAGCGCGCCGGGGCAGGGGAAGCCGGCGAGCCGCACGATGCCCGGCATCACGAGGTCGGCTACTACCTCGTCGGCAACGGGCGCGCGACCTTCGAGCAGTCGCTCCGCTTCCGCGGTCCCCCGATGCGTCGGTGGCTTCGGGCCTTCGTCGGGGCGGCGGTTCCCGCCTATCTCGGAACGATCGCCGTGCTCACCGGATGCCTCCTCGCGGTCCTCCTCGTCCGGACCGCGGCCTCGGGCGTCGGCCCCGCGATCCTGCTCGTGCTCGGATGTCTGGCGCTCGTTCCCGCGTCCGATCTGGTGATCGCGCTCGTGAATCGCGGTCTCGCGACCCTTCTTCCGCCGAGCGTTCTGCCGCGGCTCGACTTGCGCGAGGGCGTGCCCTCCACGCTGCGGACCCTCGTCGTCGTCCCCACCCTGCTCGCCGATCCCGTCCAGGCCGCGGCGCAGATCGAAGGGCTGGAGGTGCACTACCTGTCGAATCCCGATGGTGACCTCCGCTTCGCCGTCCTGTCCGACTGGACCGACGCGACGGCGGAGCACATGCCGGGGGACGAGGAGACCCTCGCGGCGGCGCGCGCGGCCGTCGCGCGCCTCAACCACCGTCACGGCGGAGCACCGGGCGGCAGCGACCGCTTTCTCCTCTTCCATCGCCGGCGGCTCTGGAACGCAGGAGAGCGGACGTGGATGGGCTGGGAGCGCAAGCGCGGAAAGTTGCACGAGCTGAACCGCCTCCTGCGGGGAGCGACCGACACGAGCTTCGCGCCCGTGAACGGCGCGTCCGACGGCGTCCCGCCCGACGTCCGCTACGTCGTCACGCTCGACGCGGACACCCAGCTGCCGCGCGAAGCCGTCAAGCGCCTGGTCGGCACGATGGCGCATCCGCTCAATCGACCGCGCTTCGATGCGCGCTGCGGCCGCGTCGTCGAAGGCTACGGCGTGCTCCAGCCACGCATCACGCCGCCCTTGCCCGGCGGCGAGAGCTCAGTCTTCCAGCGCCTGTCCGCGGGGCCGGCCGGGATCGATCCGTACGCAGCGGCCACGTCCGACGTGTACCAGGACCTCTTCGGCGAGGGCTCGTACACCGGCAAGGGGATCTACGACGTCGACGCGTTCGAGGCGGCCTTGACGGGCCGCGTCCCGGTGAACGTCATGCTGAGCCACGACCTCTTCGAGGGCGCGTTCGCGCGCGCCGGCCTCGTCAGCGACGTCGAGCTCTTCGAGCACGCCCCCTCGCATTACGGCGTGGCCTCCGCGCGTCAGCACCGATGGGCACGCGGCGACTGGCAGCTGCTGCCGTGGATCTTCGCCTCGGGATCCCGCTCGATCCCGGCGATCGGGCGCTGGAAGATGCTCGACAACCTCCGGCGCACCCTGTCGGCGCCGGCGGCGCTGCTCACGCTGGCTGTCGGCTGGACGCTTCCGGGGGCGTGGCCCGTCGTCTGGACCGCGTTCGTCCTGGCGACCATCGGGCTCCCGACACTTCTGCCCGTGCTCACCGGCGCCATCCCGCGCGGCCGCGGGATCTCCAAGCGCAGCCACGTGCGTGCCGTCGGCCGGGACCTCGTCCTCGCCGCCTCGCAGACGGCGTTCGTGACGACGCTGCTGGCGTACCAGGCCTGGCTGATGACCGACGCGATCGTGCGGACGGTGGTCCGCGTCGGCGTGACCCATCGCAAGCGGCTGGAATGGACGACCGCGGCGCGGGCGAAAGCCGGGCTGCGCCTGGACCTGCGCGGCTTCTACCGGCGGATGGCAGGCGGCGTCACCCTGGCCTGCGTCGCCGCGGTCCTCAGCGTGTGGGTTCGTCCGGCGGCGTGGCCCATCGCGCTCCCGTTTCTCCTGCTCTGGGCGGCGTCACCGGCGGTCGCTCGCTGGAGCAGCCTGCCGTGGCTGGCCGTGCGCACGAAGGCGCCCTCGGCTGCGGAGGCGCGCGCGCTCAGGCTGATCGCACGCCGCACCTGGCGCTTCTTCACGACGTTCGTCGGCGCCGAAGACCATGCGCTGCCTCCCGACAACTTCCAGGAGGATCCGAACCCCGTGGTCGCCCACCGGACGTCGCCGACGAATCTCGGGCTCTACCTGCTGGCCACGGTGGCCGCGCGCGACTTCGGCTGGCTCGGGACCGTGGACACCGTCGAGCGACTCGAGGCGACGCTTCAGACGATGATGGGTCTCGAGCGCTTTCGCGGCCACTTCTACAACTGGTACGCCACGCGGGACCTGCGCGCGCTCGATCCCCGCTACGTCTCGTCGGTGGACAGCGGAAATCTCGCCGGGCATCTGATCACGCTCGCCCACGCCTGTCGCGAGCTGATCGACGGTCCGCGCCCCGGCGCGGCGCTGGCCGGCATCGCGGACGCGGTGTCGCTCGTCCGCGAATCGCTCAACGCGCTGGCGGACCGAGGGCGCGTACTGGCGGTGGCGCGACGTCTGGAGGGGGCGCTCGACATCATGGCGGCCGCCATCGAGAGCAGCGTCCACACGCCGGGCGCGTGGGCGGCGTGGCTGGCAGAGCTGGAGGCCGGCGCCCGGATGGTGACGGCCATCGCCCGCTCCATCGCGGAGGAGGACGCCGAGAGCGCGCAGCCCGTCCTCGACTGGGCGGAGGCGCTGCGCGGGTGCGTCGACAGCCACCTGCGCGATCTGCAGACGCCGGCGCCGGCGCTGGCCGAGCGTCTCGCGGCGCTGGCCGAGCGTGCCCAGACGCTCGTCGCCGGCATGGACTTCACGTTCCTTTTCGACTCCGCCCGCAAGCTCTTCTCGATCGGCTATCGCGTCTCGGACGGCACGCTCGATCCGGGGCGCTACGACCTGCTGGCCTCGGAGGCACGGCTGACGAGCTTCCTCACGATCGCGAGGGGTGACGTCCCGGTGTCGCACTGGTTCCGGCTCGGCCGCGCCCTGACGCCGGTGGAAAGCGACTCGGTCCTCGTCTCGTGGTCCGGATCGATGTTCGAGTACCTGATGCCCGCCCTGGTGATGCGCGTGCCCGCGGGCAGCCTGCTCGCCCAGACCGGCGAGCTCGTCGTCGCGCGCCAGATCTCGTACGGGGCGGAGCGGGGCGTGCCGTGGGGCGTCTCCGAGTCGAGCTACAACGTCCGAGACCTCGAGATGACCTACCAGTACTCGAATTTCGGCGTTCCGGGTCTGGGGCTGCGCTTCGGCCTCGTCGACGACGTGGTCATCGCTCCCTACGCGACGGGACTGGCGGCCATGATCGATCCGTCGGCGGCGGTCCAGAACTTCCTGCGTCTCGAAGAGGCCGGCGCGCTGGGCGCGTACGGCTTCTACGAGGCGCTCGACTATACGGCCCAGCGGCGGCCCGAGGGGACGGGCGTGGCGATCGTCCGGACGTACATGGCGCACCACCAGGGCATGGTGATCGTGGCCATCGCCAACGTGCTGCACGACGGGGCGATGCGCGCGCGCTTCCACGCCGAGCCGATCGTACAGGCGACCGAGCTCCTGCTGCAGGAACGCACGCCCCGGGACGTGGCCGTCACGCGCCCGCGCCGCGACGAGGTGAGCGGCGTCGCCGACGTCCGGGAGCTCGCCCCGGCCGTGGTGCGCCGGTTCACCTCGCCCCACGCGGCGACACCGCGGACCCATCTGCTGTCGAACGGGCGCTACGCCGTGATGATGACGGCGGCGGGATCCGGCTACAGCCGCTGGAAGAGCCTCGCGATCACGCGCTGGCGCGACGACGTCACGCGCGATCTCGGAGGCACCTACGTGTTCCTGCGCAACGTGCAGAGCGGTGAGACCTGGTCGGCTGGCTACCAGCCGACCGCCCGCGCGCCCGACCGTTACGAGGTGCGGTTCGCCGAAGACCGCGTGGAGATCGTGCGGCGGGATCGCGGCATCGCCACCACGCTGGAGGTGATCGTCTCGCCGGAGGACGACGCCGAGATGCGCCGCGTCTCGCTGACCAACCACGGAACGCGGACGCGGGAGATCGACGTGACCTCGTACGCCGAGGTGGTGCTGGCCGAGCCGGCGGCCGACGCGTCGCACCCCGCCTTCTCGAACCTGTTCGTGCAGACGGAGGCGGTGCCGGAGCTGGACACCCTGCTCGCCACCCGGCGCGCGCGCTCGCGCGACGAGACGCCGGTGTGGCTGGCGCACGTCGCGCGGGTCGAGGGCGAGGCCATCGGCGCCCTGCAGTGGGAGACCGATCGGGCGCGGTTCCTCGGACGGGGCCGCGGCATCGGAACGCCGCAGGCCATCCTCGACGGCGGGCCGCTGTCGAACACCGTCGGCACCGTGCTCGATCCGATCGTGAGTCTTCGCCACCGCGTGCGGTTGCGGCCGGGCCAGACGGTCCGCGTCGTGTTCTCCACGCTCGTGGCGCCCTCGCGCGACGAGGCGGTCGCGCTCGCCGACAAGTACCGCGACGCGGCCACCTTCGACCGCGCCGCCACCCTGGCGTGGACGCAGGCGCAGGTCCAGCTGCATCACCTCGGCGTCAAGCCCGACGAGGCGCACCTCTTTCAGAGTCTCGCCGCCCACATCCTCTATCCGCAGCGCACGCTGCGGGCCTCCGCGGACGTCCTGGCGCGCCACGTGGAGGGCCCGGCCGCGTTGTGGGCGCACGGGATCTCGGGGGACACGCCGATCGTCCTCGTCCGGATCGACGAGGTCGACGACGTCGAGATCGTGCGGCAGCTGCTCCGGGCCCACGAGTACTGGCGGATGAAGCAGCTCGCGGTCGATCTGGTGATCCTGAACGAGCACGCCCCGTCCTACCTTCAGGACTTGCAAACGCTGCTCGAGACCGTCGTTCGCACGAGCCCGTCCTACGCGGCCTCCACCGGGCGCGCGACGCATGGCGGCGTGTTCATCGTGCGCGCGGATCTCACGACCGCCGCGCAGCGCGACGTGCTCCAGGCGGCCGCGCGCGCCATCCTGTTGAGCCGCCGCGGGACGCTGTCCGAGCAGGTCCTGCGCGCCGAGCGCGCCGAGCCGGCGGCCGCCCTACCTGCGCGGCACACGGCCGTGAGGAAATCCGCGGCGGCCGCCTCGCCCTCGCTGCCGGACCTCGAGTTCTTCAACGGCCTGGGCGGCTTTGACGCGAAGGGGCGGGAGTACGTTACGATTCTCGACGAAGGGCGCTGGTCGCCCGCGCCGTGGATCAACGTCGTCGCGAACGCGGCCTTCGGCTTCCAGGTCTCGGAGTCGGGCTCCGGCTACACGTGGTCGGTCAACAGCCGGGAGAACCAGCTCACGGCGTGGTCGAACGATCCCGTGAGCGATCCGGCGGGCGAGGTCGTTTACGTCCGGGACGACGAGACCGGCGAGGTGTGGAGTGCGACGGCGCTTCCGATCCGACAGGACAGCGAGACCTACGTGGCGCGGCACGGGCAGGGCTACAGCCGCTTCACGCATCGCTCCCACGGCGTCGCGTTCGAGCTCCTGCAGCTCGTGCCGCTCGACGATCCCGTCAAGATCTGCCGTCTCACACTGACGAACGCGTCCGGACGCCGCCGGCGGCTGTCGGTGACGGCGTACGTGGAATGGGTCCTCGGTGCGTCGCGGAGCGTCTCGGCGCCGTTCGTCGTGACCGAGATCGATCCGCAGACGGGCGCCATGTTCGCCCGCAACCCGTGGAGCGTGGATTTCGGCTCCCGGGTGGCGTTTGCCGATCTCGGTGGACGGCAGACCGCGTGGACGGCCGACCGCACGGAGTTCCTGGGGCGCCACGGAACGCCGGAGCATCCGGCGGCGCTGGAGCGGGGCCAACCGCTCTCGGGACGGGTCGGCGTCGCGCTGGACCCGTGCAGCGCGCTGCAGACGACCATCGAGCTGGCCGCCGACGAACGCGCCGACGTCGTGTTCTTGCTCGGCCAGGCGGCGTCTCGCGAGGCGGCAACGCAGCTGATCGCGCGCTATCGCGCATGCGACGTCGAGGCGGTGCTGGCGGGCGTCGTGTCCCACTGGGACGAGGTGCTCGGCGCCGTGCAGGTCTCGACGCCCGATCGCAGCCTCGACGTCCTGCTCAACCGCTGGCTGCTCTACCAGACGCTCGCCTGTCGGGTCTGGGCGCGGTCCGCCTTCTATCAGGCCGGTGGCGCCTACGGTTTTCGCGACCAGCTCCAGGACGTGGCGGCGCTCACGCTGGCGCGCCCCGACGTCGCGCGCCAGCACGTCCTGCGCGCGGCGGCGCGGCAGTTCGTCGAGGGCGACGTACAACACTGGTGGCACCCGCCGGCGGGGCGGGGCGTTCGAACGCGGATCTCGGACGATCTGCTCTGGCTGCCCTGGGTCGTCAGCCGCTATCTCGAGGTCACCGGCGACGCCGGCATTCTCGATGAAGTCGTCGCCTATCTCGAGGCGCCGCTCCTCGCCGCCGAGCAGACCGAGGCGTATCTGCAGCCGCGGCGCGCCGAGACAGCCGGCACGCTGTTCGAGCATTGCGGCCGCGCCATCGAGCGGAGCCTGCGCGTCGGGCCCCACGGTCTGCCCCTGATGGGAACGGGCGACTGGAACGACGGCATGAACCGCGTCGGCGTCGGCGGGACGGGCGAGAGCGTGTGGCTCGGGTGGTTCCTCCACACCGTGCTGAGCGAATGGGCGCCGCTGGCCGGCACGCGGGGAGAGCCGCAGCGCGCCGACACGTGGCGGCGACACGCGCGCGCGCTGCGCGCCGCGCTCGAACGCGAGGGATGGGACGGCGCGTGGTATCGCCGCGCCTACTTCGACGACGGGACGCCGCTGGGCTCCGTGCTCAACGACGCCTGTCGCATCGACTCCGTCGCGCAGTCATGGAGCGTGCTGTCGGGCGCAGGCGTTCCCGATCGCGCGCAGCGCGCCATGGCCGCCGTGGACGAGTACCTCGTCCGTCCGGCCGATCGTCTGATCGTGCTCTGCACGCCGCCGTTCGACGCCACGGCGCTCGATCCGGGCTACATCAAAGGCTACCCGCCGGGCGTGCGCGAGAACGGCGGCCAGTACACGCACGCGGCGATCTGGACGGTGATGGCCTTTGCCGCGCTCGGAGACGGAGACAAGGCCGGCGAGCTGTTCACCATGCTGAATCCGATCGGTCGCGCGGCGACGCCGGCAGGCGTCGCGCGCTACGCCGTCGAGCCGTACGTCGTCGCGGCCGACGTCTACGCCGAAGCCCCGCACGTCGGCCGTGGGGGCTGGACCTGGTACACCGGCTCCGCGGGCTGGCTGTATCGCGCCGGCCTCGAGTCGCTGCTGGGCTTTCGCGTCCACGGTACCCGGTTGCTGATCGATCCCTGCATCCCGCGCGCGTGGCCGGGGTTCTCGATCGCCTTCCGCCATCGCTCCCCGCGGTACGACATCGTGGTGGAGAATCCCGAGGGCGTGAGCCGAGGCGTGTCGTCGCTCGAGCTCGACGGACGCCCCGTCGCCGGCTGCGCAGAGGTCGTGCTCGCCGACGACGGCGCGGAGCACCGGCTCCGCGTGGTCCTGGGCAAGCCGTAGCGGTGTAGATTGAATCTCAACATGGAGGGTTTTCCCATGCCACTGAAGTCCATGTCTCTCATCGCCGCCGTCATCCTGTTCGGAGCGTGGGGCGTTGGTCACGCCGACGTTCCGAAGCCGGACGACATCATGGCCTGTAACGACGAAGCGCAGGAAGCGGCCCGCAAGGGCGACGATTCTCGGGCAGCCTCGCCGAACACCAAGGACCACAGCCGGGCCGCCGACGCCCGCCGGAGCGACGCGCCGTCGGCGACCGTGAGCGGCGACACCCGCGCGGCCGATCCGCAGACCGACGGCATGGACCCCGACGGCGCCAAGGACCCTGTGTACCAGGCGGCCTACCGGACGTGCATGCGCAAGGCGGGCTTCTGACCTTGACGCCTGGCGCCGGCGCACATATAAAGGACGCCGGCATGGCGCCCCGGATCAAGCGCGCGACCGACAAGAGCCGGCTGGGGTCCCCGTCGAAGGGACGCCCAGCGACGGCGGTGGCGCGCGCCGGCGGAGAGCCCTAGCGAAGTCTCAGCCACGTTCTCGGACCGACGAGGCCCGCGACCACCAGGTCGCGGGCCGTTTTCGTTTGCGCACGCGAGCAAAGGAGAGGGGCATGATCTCAGGAGTCTGGTTGCCGATCGTCACGCCGTTCGTGGATGGCGCCGTCGACTTCGCCGGCTACGAGCGGCTGCTCGAGCACTACCTGGGCAAGGGCGTGAGCGGCGTCTTCCCGCTGGGCACCACGGGCGAGAGCCCGACCATCGACGACGACGAGATGGAGGCGCTCGTCGAGCGGACCGTCGGCGTGGTCGCCGGACGCGTGCCCGTCTTCGTGGGCGTCGGCGGCAACGCGACCAGGAAGGTGCTCGCGACCCTGAAGCGGCTCGAGCGTCATCGCTTCGAGGGCATCGTCTCCGTGTGCCCGTACTACAACCGGCCGAGCCAGGACGGGATGCGGGAGCACTTCACGCGCATCGCGGAAGCCACCGACCGGCAGATCCTCGTCTACAACATCCCGTACCGGACCAGCGTCAACCTCGCCAACGACACGCTGCTGCGGCTGGCGGAGCTGCCCAACGTCGTCGGCGTCAAGGACTCGTCCGGCAACCTCGCCCAGTCGCTGGATCTCCTGCGGCAGCGGCCCGAGGGCTTCGCCGTCATGACGGGCGACGACGCGCTCTTCTACACGATGCTCGCCCACGGCGGCGACGGCGGGATCCTGGCCTCCTGCCACGTCGCCACCGAGGGGTTCGTCGGCGTCCACGCACGCATGGCCGCCAACGACCACCACGCGGCGCGCGCGATCTGGTCGCGGCTCGAGGCGGTGGTGCCGCTGCTCTTCAAGGAAGCCAATCCGATGCCGATCAAGCATTGTGTGTGGCGCCAGGGGCTGATCACGTCACCCGAATGTCGCCTCCCGTTGACGCGGATTTCCAGCGGTTTGGCCGATGAGCTGGATCGCGCGCTGAAGAATGCGGTAGTCTGAATGCATGGAGACGACGAAAGAGTGCAAGCACGGATTGAAGCAAGGATGCGTGTACTGCCACGCGCGCACGACGACGACGCCGGCCGCCCGGCCGGCGTCCAAGCGGCGGTCGCCGTCGAGCCGGCTGTCCGAGCAGATGAACGACCGCATGACGACGCTCAAGAAGCGGCTGAAAGAGATCCGCGGCGGGTAACGCCGGTCAGAACAGCGCGGTGATGCGCTCGCGCGTCGCCGCGTCGGGCAGGCGCCCCACGCCGGCCTGCATGTTGTCCTCGAGGTGCGGCAGCCGGCGGGTGGCCGGAATCACGCAGGTCACGGCCGGGTGCGCCAGGATCCACTTGAGGAAGAGCTGCGCCCATGACGCGCAGTCGAAGTCCGCCGCCCACGACGGCAGGCGACGGCCGCGCGCCTGGGCGAAGAGGGCGCCCTGGGCGAGGGGGCGGTTCACCAGCACCGCGATGCCGCGCTCGCGCGCCAGCGGCAACAGCCGCCGCTCCGCCTCGCGCTCGGCCAGCGAGTAGTTGAGCTGCACGAAGTCGAGCGGCACGCTGCGCATGACGCGCTCCAGCGGGTCGTGGCCGGCCGCGCTGTAGTGCGTCACGCCGAGATAGCGGATGCGGCCCGTGGCCTTCCACTCGCGCAGCGTCGCGAGGTGCGTCTGCCAGTCGACGAGGTTGTGGACCTGCATCAGGTCCAGCCCCTTGCCGCGCAGGAGCTCGAGCGAGCGCTCCATCTGGGCGACGCCGGCCGCGCGCCCCGTCGTCCACACCTTGGTCGCGACCCAGAGGGCGTCGCGCACGCCCAGCTCGGCGGCGAGGTCGCCGACGGCCGCCTCCGCGGCGCCGTACATGGGCGAAGAGTCCACGACGCGCCCGCCGAGATCGACGAAACGCCGCAGCACCTCGCGGAGCGGGCCGCGCCGGGCGGGATCGCCGACGTCGAAGGCCTGCCACGTGCCGAGCCCGAGGGCAGGGATCCTCTCGCCGGTGGAGGGAATCGCGCGGAGGACCGGCGTCACTGAGCCTTGAGCCGCATATCCTCGTACGACGGGAACGAGTACATCGGGATCACGTTCATGGTGTGCTCGCTCAGGCGGGGGCCGATGCCGATCAGGCCGCGCAGGTCCATGATCGGCGCGTACATCACGCGGTCGATGGTGAGCTGCTGGATCCGATGCAGGATCGCCTCCCGCTTGACGGGATCCCGCTCGCGTGACTGCTGCAGGAACATCTCGTCGAGGTCGGGATAGCCGCCGTAGGCGTAGGGGCCCTTGCTGTACATGAACGTCTCGACGCGGGTGGCGGCGTTGCCCGAGTTGCCCACGGCGGTGAGGAAGAGCCCGCGCAGCTTCTTCTCCTGCCACGCGGCGTAGAACGACGCGCGCTCCATCAGTCGCATCCTCACGCGGATCCCGACGGCGTTCAGGTTGTTCAGCGCGGATTCGCCCACGGTCGAGAAGCCGGGGATGGGCGTGAACTCGCCGGCGTCGAGGCCGTTCGGATAGCCGGCCTCGGCGAGCAGCTGCCTGGCTTTCTGCGGGTCGTAGGGGTGCGGGGGGACCTGGAGCGCGAAATCCATCACGCGCGGCACGATCACGCCGGCGGGCGGGCAGAAGCCGAGGCAGGCCGCCTCGTTCGTGGACTTGCGATCGAGGGCGTAGTTCACGGCCTGGCGCAGCCGCTTGTCGGCCCACGGCGACTTCGGGTCCCACTGGTCCGGGAACTCGATCCAGAAGATGGACGCGTGCCGCGTGTCGACCAGCTTGTAGCGCGCGTCGCCCTTGAGCGCCAGCGCGTCGGGGCCGTCCAGGAACAGGGCGAAATCCGTCTCGCCGCTCTTCAGCATGGCCAGCCGCGTCGTGCTGTCGGGCACGCTCTTCATCGTCAGCTTCCGGATGTAGGGGGCGTGCCGCCAGTGCGCCGTGTTCGCTTCCAGGACGATCTCGAGGCCGGGCCGCTGGCTGAGGAACCTGTACGGGCCCGCGCCGATGGGCTTCTGCTTGAAGCCGTCGGGGCCGACCGACTCGAAATATTTCTTCGGCAGCACGATGCCCGCCGCGGTGGCCGTGGTGCCGTAGAACGTCATGAAGTCCGGCCACGGCTCCTTGAGGGTGAAGCGCACGGTGAGCGGATCGACGATCTCGAGCTGCCGGACGCGCGCGCGCAGCTCTCGCGCGCCGGCGCCGTTGTAGCGATCGAAGCTGAACTTCACGTCCTCCGCGCTGAGCGGGTCGCCGTTGTGAAACTTGAGCCCGCGGCGCAGCTTGAACTCGTACACGAGCCCGTCGCGGCTCTCCGTCCACGACTCCGCCAGGCTGGCGCCCATCTTCTGGTTGGGCAGCGGCCGCACCAGCGCGTCGTGGATCGCGTACATCACGCCGAACGGCGTGATCTGGGGCGGGGCGGTGGACGGATCGAACCAGGCCGGCGCCAGCGTGACGTGGAACGAGACGGTGACCTCGCCCGCAGGCTCGGCGGCGAGCGCCGGCGCGGCGGCGGCGGCGACCGCCAGCGCGGCGAGCAGGACGACGCGAGCGCGCGTCGCGTATGCGTTCATGGGTGGACCTCCTGGAGCGGCGGTACGCTACCACGATTTCTTCGTCGGCGGCCAGTTCGGGCCGGGAGGCGCCGCGCCCGGCCGCGCGCCGCTTGACTCCGCGCCCGAGCCCGCTATAGTCCGGAACAACCGCGACCAGGCGCGACTCGGCCACCTCGGTCACCCGCGCAGGAGGAACTCATGAAGGACGGCCTCCGGTTCGTCGATTCCGACATGCACATCATGGAACCGCCCGATCTCTTCGACCGCTACCTGGACCCGGCGTTCAGGCACCGCATCAGCGTGCCGGTGGGCGCCGACGGCCGTCCCAAGCGCGGCGTCGCGGGCCTCATCATCATCGACGGGCTGCCGACGTCCGACATGGACCTGCAGCAGTACCGCAAGCGCGTCCGCCCGGCCGGCTCGCAGACCACCCAACCCCTCTCGGGCTCGCGGCTGTTCGACACCGGCCGGCTCGATTTCGCCATCGAGCGCGACTACAACGCCGAGGCGCAGGTCATGGGCATGGAGCTGGAGGGCGTCGACATCGCCGTCCTCTATCCCACCAGCGGGCTGGCTCTCATCGCCCGCGACAACATGGACCCGCGCCTGTCGCTCGCCATTTGCCAGGCCTACAACAACTGGATCCACGAGTTCACCCGCTACAGCCCCGATCGCCTGAAATGGGTCGCGATGCTGCCCGTCCACGACGTGCACCTGGCCTGCCGCGAGCTGATCCGGTGCGTGCGCGAGCTGGGCGCCGTCGGCTCGTTCATCCGGCCGAATCTGGTGAACGATCATTACTGGCACTCCAATTACTGGGACCCGCTCTACAGCGTGCACGAAGAGCTGAACGTCACCTGGGGCTTTCACGAGGGCGTGAGCGCAGTGTATTCGCGGATGATCCCGCTGTACGGCGAGAACCGGTTCTACCGTCACGTGGCCAGCCACTGGATCGAGATGCAGCAGGCGATGGTCGCCATGATCATCGGCGGCGTGTTCGAGTTTCATCCGCGGCTGCGCGTGGGCTTCCTCGAGGCTCAGAACTCGTGGGCGCCGGGACTCCTGTCACGGATCGAGTGGGATTACCCGCAGTACCGTGACTCGCACGCGCCGTACCTGACGTTGACCCCGCGCGAGTACTTCCGGCGCAACTGCTGGGCCGCCGTCGAGGGCAGCGAGCCCGAGATCGAGGCGACGGCCGGGCTCATCGGCGCCGATCGCATGTGCGTCTCGACGGACTACCCGCATTTCGACTCCAACTTCCCGCACGTTTCGGAGAACCTCCTCAAGAACGTGCCGCGCGAGATCGCCGCGCAAATTCTGATAGGTGGCGCGCACCTCTACGGCTTCACGGAGGCCGATTTCAACAAGGCGGACGCGGCCGCGGCACGGGCCTGAGCCGTCTCGGCGCGCGCGCGGCTCAGCGCCGCGGCGGTCCGTCCGCATTGGCCGTCGCGCAGGAGCGCGATGACGAGCAGGACCAAGGAGAGCCATGCGGACCATCGACATCCATGCCCATCTGACTCCGCAGTGCTTCTGGCGGGCGACCGAGAACGGCGGCGACTGGCACACCATCAAGCGCGAGAAGGATGCGCGGGGCAGGGAGTCCGCCATCGTCGGCGGCCAGCGGCACCCGCTGCCGCCGCGGGCCAAGTGGACGCCCGAAGAGCGCCTGGCCGACATGGACTCGCTCGGCGTCGACGTCCACGTCGTCTCGCCCTACGTCGGGTTCTACAACTATCACCTCGACACCACGGCCGCGGTCGCGACCGCCCGCGCCACGAACGACGAGATCGCCGACATGGTCCGGGCCCGGCCCCAGCGGTTCGCGGGGCTCGGGACGCTGCCCATGCAGGACGTGAAGGCCGCGATCACGGAGCTGGAGCGCGGCATGATGCAGCTCGGCCTCAAGGGCGTGGAGATCAACGATCACGTCAACGGCCGAACCCTGGACGAGCCGGACTTCCGCCCCTTCTGGAAGGCCGCCGAGCAGATGGGGGCGCTGATCTTCTTCCATCAGGGGGGCGAGACGCTGGTGACTCCGCGGACGAAGCGTTATCACCTCCCGAACAGCATCGGCAACCTCGTAGACCGGGCGGTGACGTTCGCCACGCTCGTGCACGGTGGCGTCATGGACGCGTTCCCGGAGCTCCGGATCGTGCTCGGCCACGGCGGCGGGTACACGTGCTACGGGATCGGCCGCATGGACCACGCATGGCAGGTCCGCTCCGAGGCGCGCGTGCACGTCACGCAGCCGCCCAGCGCGTATCTGCGGCGCTTCTACTACGACTGCATCGTCTACACCGAGCCGGCGCTGCGCTATCTCATCGACACCGTCGGCGTCGACCGGGTCGTGTTCGGGACCGACTGGCCCTACGACATGGCCCTGGACTGGCCTGTGGCGTGGATCCTCGGCATGAAGAGCCTCTCGCAGGACGAGAAGGAGGCGATCCTCTGGAAGAACCTCGAGCGGCTGCTGAAGCTCTGAGTGTCCGCGGATGTCCGACCTCGAGCGACCCGGGGTGAGGACGGTGAACTTGCAGTAGACGGGTATCTGAGAAGATCCTCCGGGTTCGTTCAATCCGGCCCCTCTTGGTCGGAGGCCGCTTTGTGCTGTACGTTCCGCTGGTGATCGCGTACCTGTTCCGCCGGCTCGCCTGGGCGGTGGTGCTGCTTTTCGGCATCACGCTGGCCGTCTTCCTCGTCGTTCACCTCTCCGGCGATCCCACCGCGCTCTACGTCGGTCCCGAGGGCACCCGCGAGGACTACGAGATGGTCCGCGCTGCGCTCGGCTTCGACCGTCCGCTGCCGGAGCAGTACGGCCGCTTCCTGCTCCGCGCCGTGCAGGGGGACTTCGGCCGCTCGCTGCGCCACCAGCAGCCGACGCTGCCGCTCGTGCTGACGCGCTTTCCCGCCACGCTCAAGCTGGCGCTCGTGGCCATGGCGCTCGCGGTGGCGCTCGCGCTGCCCCTCGGCATCCTCTCCGCGCTGCGCCGCAACTCCGTCCTCGACACCTTCGCGATGGCGTTCGCGCTGTCGGGCCAGTGCATGCCCACGTTCTGGCTCGGAATATTGCTGATCCTCGTCTTCGCCGTGCAGCTCCGCTGGGTGCCGGTCTACGGCGGTGAGGGCCTCGCCGCGCTCGCGCTGCCGGCGCTGACGCTCGGCGTGTGGGCGATGGCACGCACCGCGCGCATCACACGCTCGAGCATGCTCGAGGTGCTGCACCAGGATTTCCTGCGAACGGCGCGCGCCAAGGGGATCAGCGAATGGGGCGTGGTCCTCCGGCACGCGCTGCGGAACGGCGCGATTCCGATCGTGACGGCGATCGGGCTGGAGCTGGGCAACCTGCTGGGCGGCGCCGTCATCACCGAGGCGGTCTTCGCGTACCCGGGCGTCGGGCGTCTGGCCGTCGAGGCCGTGGTGAACAAGGACGTCCCCCTGCTGCAGGCCGTCGTGTTCACGGTGGCGGCGAGCCTGATCCTCTTGAACGTCGCGATCGACCTCCTGTACATGGCGCTGGATCCGAGGGTGCGCCTTGCCTAGCGGCCGCCGCACGCGCGCGCTGATCGGCTCGCCCGCCGCCGGGCTCGGCCTGCTGGCGGTGGCGCTCGTCACCCTCTGCGCGCTGCTGCCGGGCCTGCTCGCGCCCGCGGATCCGAACGAGCAGCGCCTGCTCGCGCGCTTCACGCCGCCGACGGCGCGCACGCCTGACGGCGACCTCGCCGTGCTCGGCACCGACCAGCTCGGGCGCGACATCCTCAGCCGCGTCATCCATGGCGCGCGCACCTCCGCGCTGATCGGCGTGTCGGCGGTGCTGCTCGCGGGCAGCGTCGGCACGAGCCTCGGCCTCACCGCGGGCATCCGTGGCGGCCTCGCCGACCATCTCGTCATGCGGCTGGCCGACATGCAGTTCGCGTTCCCGTTCATCCTGCTCGCCATCACGGTCATCGGCGTGCTCGGCCCGAGCGTGCGCAACATCATCCTCGTGGTCGGGCTCAGCAGCTGGGCGACCTACGCGCGCGTGGTGCGCGCGGAGACGCTGGCCGTGCGCGAGCGCGCGTACGTCGACGCCGCGCGCTCGCTCGGCATGTCGGTCCCGCGCATCGTCTGGCGCCACATCCTGCCCAACGTGAGCGCCTCGCTCATCGTGGTGGCCACCTTCGGCGTGGCCGGCGCGATCCTGACGGAGGCCGGGCTGAGCTTTCTCGGCCTCGGCGTGCCGCTCAGCATCCCGTCGTGGGGCGGCATGCTCGCCGAGGGGCGGCAGTTCGTGGACACGCGCTACTGGCTGGCGCTGTCGCCCGGCGCCGCGCTCTTCGCGACGGTGATCGCGATCAACCTGATCGGCGACGCCCTGCGGGACGCGCTCGATCCGTATCTCCAGACTCGAGGAACCGTCGATCGGTTCTAGGGAGGCCTCGACCATGAGGATCGTGCTCGGAGCGCTCGCGCTTGTCGTCCTGCTCGCCGGCGTCGCGCAGGGGCAGCCCAAGCCCGTGATCGTGGTGCAGTCCGGCGAGGCGGCCACGCTCGACTGGCACATGCACTGCGACAAGAACGCCCACGAGCCCGACCGGCAGATCTTCGACACGCTGCTGCGGCGCGACCTCAAGACGCTCAAGCTCGAGGGCAATCTCGCCGAGTCCTGGCGCCTGCTCAACGAGACGACGTGGCAGTTCAAGCTGCGGCGCGGGATCAAGTTCCACAACGGCGAGCCGCTCGACGCGGCCGCCGTCAAGTACAGCATCGAGCGGATGCTCAATCCCAAGCAGGGCGCGCCGGGGCGGACGAGCATCGCGACCATCGATCACGTGGACGTGGTCGACGCCTCCACCGTGAACGTCGTGACGAGCAAGCCGTTTCCGCTGCTGCCCGTACGGATGAGTCCCGGCCACTGCGGCACCGTCGGCATCGTGCCGCCGAAGTACATCGAGCAGGTCGGCGACGCCGGCTTCGCCGTCAAGCCCGTCGGCAGCGGTCCCTACAAGTTCGTGGAGTGGGTGAAGGACGAGCGGCTCGTGCTCGAGGCCAACCGCGACTACCACCGCGGGGCGCCGGCCATCGAGCGACTGGTCTTCCGTCCGGTGCCCGAGCTGACGACGCGCGTGGCGGCCCTGCTCTCCGGCCAGGCCGATCTCGTCAGCGACGTGCCGCCGGACCAGATGGCCAAGATCAAGGCCAGCGGCGTCGCGCGCACCGAGGTGAGCACGCTCGGCGGCTTCGTCATCATGGTGAAGATCACGAACTACCTGATGCCGGGCCCCTGGCAGGATGCTCGCGTGCGGCGCGCCATCAACTACGCGATCGACATGGACACCATCATCAAGACCGTGCTCGAGGGGCACGGCCACGTGCTCGGCGTCCCGCTGGAGCGCGAGGCGTTCGGCTTCAACCCGGCCATGAAGTGGTGGGGCTACGACCCCGAGCGCGCGAGGGCGCTGCTGCGTGAGGCCGGGTACGCCAACGGCTTCGAGATGACGCTGCACGCGCCGAACCGCCGCTACATGAACGACATCGAGGTCATGCAGGCGATGGCGGCCATGCTGGGCAAGGTCGGGATCAAGGCCAACGTGCAGGTGTGGGAGCAGAGCGTCTACACGACGAAGTGGCGCAAGCGCGAGCTGCTGCCCGCCTACATGACGGCCTGGGGCGGCGCCGGCGTCTTCGACGGCGACCTGCTCGTGAACTCCCTGCACAGCAAGTCCGCGCTCGCCATCCACAAGAACGAGGCGCTCGACAAGATCCTCGAGGAGGCGCAGGGCACCAACGATCCCGAGAAGCGCCGAGCGCTCTACTTCAAGGCCCAGGAGATCGTCTTCGAGGACGCGCCCATCATCAAGGCGTACCAGCAGGCGCACATCTTCGGGATCAGCAACCGGCTCGACTGGAAGCCCTGGATCGACAATATGCTGTTCCTGTACGACGCGCGGCTGAAGTGATGAGCGCGGCGTTGTCTCGGCTGTTCAGTCCGATCAGAATCGGCCACGCGACGGCCAAGAACCGCATCGTCTCGACGCCGCACGGCGCCGCGTTCGGCGAGAAGGGCAACATCACCGACCGCTACATCCGCTATCACGAGGAGAAGGCGAAGGGCGGTTGCGGCGTCGTGATGATGTTCGGCTCCTCGAGCATCCATCCGACATCGATCAACGACTGGGGAGAGGTCAACAACTGGGACGACGGCGTGATCCCGCAGTTCGCGCAGATGAGCGCGGCCATCCACCGCCACGGCGCGCTCTGCCTGTCGCAGATCTCGCATCGCGGGCGCCGGGGCCACTCGTGGTACTCCGGCGTTCCGCTGTGGGCGCCCTCCGACACGCGGGAGGAGCGGCATCGCGAGTGGCCCCACGTCATGACCAGGGCCGAGATCCGCGAGGTCGTCGACGCGTGGGCGGCGGCGGCCGTGCGGCTCAAGAAGGGCGGCTACGACGGCGCGGACATCCCGCTCTACGGCGGCCACCTGCTCGAGAACTTCATCTCGCCGCTCGCCAACACGCGCACCGACGAGTACGGCGGCAGCCTCGACAATCGCCTGCGCCTGCCGCGCGAGGTGCTGCGTGCGCTGCGGGAGGCGGTGGGGCGCGACTTCATCATCGGCCTGCGTCACAGCGGCGATCACTTCGTGGAGGGCGGGCTCACGCGCGAGGAGCTGCTGGAGATCGCGCGGCAGCTGGACGCGCTGGGCATCGCGGATTACTGGATGGTCAGCGGATCGAACACGGAGACGCTGAAATACGAGGCGGCGGTCACGCCGTCGCACTACCACCCCCGCGGCGTCTTCAACGACCTCGCCGCGCTCACGAAGAGCGTGGTCCGCGTGCCCGTCATCGTGGCCGGCCGCATCGTGACCGCCGAGCAGGCGGAGGCGGCCCTGGCGGCGGGCGTGTGCGATCTCGTCGGCATGACGCGGGCGCTGATCGCCGATCCCGAGATGCCGAAGAAGGTCAGCGAGGGCCGGCCCGACGACGTGCGCGTGTGCGTCGGCGCCGCCGAGGGCTGTATCGGACGCCTGCGGCAGGGCAAGGCGATCACCTGCGTGCAAAACCCGGCCATCGGCCGCGAGGCCGAGCTGATGGAGATCCGCCCGGCGTTGACGCGGCGGCGCGTGGTCGTGGTCGGCGGCGGCGTGGCCGGGCTCGAGGCCGCGCGGGTGGCCGCGCTGCGCGGTCACCAGACGATCCTGCTCGAAGCGACCTCGGTTGTCGGCGGCCAGGTCCTTGCCGTCGCGCGCGCGCCCAAGCGCGAGGACTATGCGTCGATCCCGGCATGGCTCGCCAACCAGGCGAAGAAGGCCGGCGTCGAGATCCGCCTCGACACGCCCGCCTCGGGCGCCGACGTCCTCGCGCTGAAGCCTGACGCCGTCATCCTTGCCACCGGCGCCACCCAGCGCCGGCCGGACATCCCGGGCGTGACGCTGCCGCACGTCGCGACCACCGTGGACGTCCTCACGGGCCGCGCCGCCACCGGCCGCCGGGTGGTCATCGTCGACGAGGAGGGCTACTTCGCGGCGCCGACGACGGCGGACTTCCTGGCCGAGCGCGGAGCCCAGGTCACCATCGTGTGCCGCTACTTCATGGTCGGCGAGGACATCGACGAGGGCACGCGCTCCGATCTCTACGCGCGGCTGTTCACGCGCGGCGTGACCCTGATCCCGATGACGGTGGCCAGGGAGATCCTGCCCCGCGGCGTGCGCACGCGTCACACGTTCGCGAACACCGAGGCCATCGTCGAGGCCGACTCGGTGGTGCTGGCGTTCGGCGGCAAAGCGAACGATCCGTTGTCGCGGGAGCTGGAAGGCAAGGTGGCGGAGCTGAAGGTGATCGGCGACGCGTACTCTCCGCGTCGCGTCCACGACGCCATCCTCGACGGCACCCGTGTCGCCCGGACGCTCTGATGACACAAAGGAGATCCCGACCATGAGAATCGTCCGCCTGCTCGTGTCGCTCACGCTCGTGCTGCTCGCGACCAGCGTCTTCGCCGCCGACCTGCCGGAGATCACGAAGCGCGGCCACATGGTCGCCGCCACCAGCGGCAACCTGCCGCCCGTGACCTTCCTGAACGATAAGAACGAGCTGGTCGGCTACGACATCGAGGTCGGCAAGTTCATCGCCAGGCACATCGGCGTGAAGCTCGATCTCGTCCGGCTGGACTGGAAGGGGATCCTGCCGGGACTGCAGACCGGGCGCTTCGACGCCGTCTTCTCCAACGTCAACGTGACGCCGGAGCGCAAGGAGATCTTCGACTACTCGATCCCGTACTCGCGCTCCGCGGTCGTCGTCGTGGCGAAGGCGAACGTCCCCGACATCCACGGGCCGACCGATCTCAAGGGCCGGATGGTGGGCGCCATCTCCGGCGGCATGGACGGCGAGATCCCGGCCAAGGCCATCGAAAAGGAGCACGGCGCGTTCAAGGGCTTCAAGGGCTACGCGGGCTACGCCGAGATGTTCGCCGACATGGAGATCGGACGGATCGAGGCGGCGGTGGCGCCCGACACGGCGGCGGCGAACTTCATCAAGGACAAGCCGGGCGTGGCGAAGATCGTCGGCAAGCCGTACGTCGTGCGCTACGTCGGGGTGCCGATGCAGAAGGGCTCGACGCAGCTCAAGGCCAAGATGGACGAGGCCATCCGTATGATGCGCAAGGACGGGCTGCTCGATCGCTGGGCCAAGCAGTACTTCGGCATCGACAACTTCAGCGCGCAGCTGATCGACCAGGTGCCCTGACATGCACCTGGACTTCGGCGTGGCCTGGAAGTTCCTGCCGATCCTGCTCCAGGCCTCGCTCATGACCATCGCGCTGTTCGTGCTGAGCCAGGTCCTTGGCACCGCGGCCGCGTTCTTCGTGGCGCTGGCGCGCATGTCGCCGCGCGCGTGGCTGCGCCGGCCGGCCATGGCCTACATCTGGATCGTGCGCGGCACGCCGCTGCTGCTGCACCTCTTCTTCGTGTACTACGCGGCGCCGGCCTTCGGCATCACGCTGGACGCGTTCCCCGCCGCCATCATCGCGATGTCGGCCAGCGCCGCCGCCTACAACGCCGAGATCATCCGCGCCGGCCTCCAGGCCGTCCACCGCGGTCAGCTCGAGGCGGCGTACGCGGTGGGCATGAGCTACGGGCAAGTCGTGCGGCGCATCATCGTGCCGCAGGCGGTGCGCATCATCATCCCACCCTATATGGGCAACGCGATCTCGCACTGCAAGAACTCGTCGCTCGCGTCCGTGATCACGGTGCCGGAGCTGATGCTGACCGCGCAGATGATCTACAGCAGCACCTATCGCGCGATCGAGATCCTCACCGTGACCGGCGCCATCTACCTGGTGCTGACGAGCTGCCTGAGCGCGCTGCAGATGTACGGCGAGCGGCTGACGGCCTACGAGCAGCGCGGGCTGGGCGAAGGCCGTCGCCGGCGACTCCGGCTGGACGCGCCGCTGCCGACGATGCCGGCCTCGTGATGGAGCGCGCGTGATCGAAGTCGAGAATCTCGTGAAGCACTTCGGCGCCGTGCGCGCGCTCGACGGCGTCAGCCTGTCGGTGGCGGCCGGCGAGGTGGTGTGCCTCATCGGGCCGAGCGGCTCGGGCAAGAGCACCCTGCTCCGCTGCATCAACTTCCTGGAGGAGCCGACCTCCGGCGTCGTCCGCGTGAACGGCAAGCGCGTCGGCCGGGAGGGCACGCGCCGGGTGAGCGCGCGCGAATTGGCCCGCACGCGCGCCGAGATCGGGATGGTCTTCCAGCATTTCTATCTCTGGCCGCACATGATCGCGCTCGAGAACGTCATCGAGGGCCTCGTGACGGTGAAGGGGATGGGCGTCGGCGAGGCGGCGGCCAAGGGCCGCGCGCTGCTGGAGAAGGTGGGCCTCACCGACAAGATGGAGGTCTATCCCGAACATCTCTCCGGCGGCCAGCGCCAGCGCGTGGCCATCGCGCGCGCGCTGGCCATGGAGCCGCGGGTCATGCTGTTCGACGAGCCGACGTCGTCGCTCGATCCCGAGCTGGTGGGCGAGGTGCTGCGCGTCATGGAGCAGGTGGCGAGCGAGGGAATGACGATGGTGGTCGCGACGCACGAGATGGGCTTCGCGCGCAAGGTCGCCGACCGCGTGGTGTTCCTGGACCAGGGCAAGATCCTCGAGGTCGGCACACCCGAGGAGATCTTCGGCCGTCCGCGCCACGAGCGACTGCGGCGATTCCTCGACAAGGTGCTCGTGTGAGGGCGCCGGCCGCGGCTGGCGCCCGCGCCCGATCCGGTTTACGATCTCGCCACCATCGAGCCGTGACCCGGCACCCAGGGAGCGCGACATGCAAGACCGGCTGATCTCCGGCGACAACCACATCGACCTGACCTACTGCCCGCCCGACCTCTGGTCCTCGCAGGCGCCGGCCAAGTGGAAGCTGCTGGCGCCGCGGGTCGAAGAGCTGGAGGACGGCCTGCACTGGTTCGTGGACGCGCAGGACCGCGGGATGTGGAACGGCGTGGGGCCCGGGTTCCTCAAGTACCAGAAGGGCATGTTCGGCCACATCGACGAGATGAAGGACCTCGGCTTCGAGTGGGGCAACGCGCCGGGCATCCAGCCGCGACCGACGACGCCGGAGCTACGGCTGGCCGACCTGGAGCGGGACGGCGTCGAGGCCGAGGTCGTCTACGGCTGCCTCATGATCAACGATTTGATCGACAAGGCCGAGCAGCGCACATGGGCGAACAAGGTCTACAACGACTGGGCCGCGGATTTCGCCAGGCGGGCGGACCCCAATCGCGTGTTCCCGCTGGCGATCATCCCGAACACCGATCCCGTCGAAGCGGCCGCCGAGGTTCGGCGCTGCGCGAAGATGGGCCTGCGCGGCGGCGATCTCGCCTTCAAGCGCATGAGCCCGCCGCTCTACCATCACGCATGGTACGCGCTGTGGGAGGCCGCCGCGGAGTGCCGCTTCCCGATCTCCTTCCACTCGACGGGCTTCAAAGGGCTGCGGGCGCCCGACACGCCGGAGATGGAGAAGGAGTTCAACCTCCAGTGGCGGCTCGTGCGCTCGGCGCTCTTCCAGCTCGACACGATGGAGGTGCTGGTCTCGCTGCTCGCCTCCGGCGCCTGCGAGAAGTACCCCGACTTCAACTTCGTGCTCGGCGAGTCCGGCGTGACGTGGCTGCCCTACGTGTTCGACCGGCTCGACACGGAGTACCACGACCGGGCGCGCGCGCTGAATTTCTCGCTGAAGCCGAGCGACTACTTCAAGCGGCAGGGCTTCGTCACGTACCAGCAAGACATGTACCTGGAGCCGATCATTCCGCTGATCGGCGAGGACAACATCATCTGGGGCGCCGATTACCCGCACCCGGATTGCATCTGGCCCGAGTCGCACGCCACGATCGAGAAGAACCTGGCCGCCATCTCGCCGCGCGTGCGCCGCAAGATCGTGTTCGAGAACGTGTGCCGGCTGTACGACCTGCCGCAGGGGAAGGCCGCGCGCTAGCCTTCCCGTCCGCTCAGCGGCTGCGCAGGTGCGACGTCGAGCGCCACGCCCGGGCGGGCGCGGAGCGGTCGACGTTGAGTCGGCTCATGTGCTCGGTGCCGCGCGCCACCGCGGCGGCGATGGTCGGAAACACGTCGCGCGACTCTTCGATGGTCTCGCCCGCGTAGTTGACGATACGCCAGCGCCAGTCCGGTCGTTTCGGCGTCGAGAATGCGGTGACCTGCACCGTTAAGCCTCCTTGCGTTGCCCGGAGAGACTATCACATCCGGCGTGTCACGCAGGCAGGCCGCGTCATTTCGGTGACACCGGCAAGACTCAGGCTCTTTGCAAGGTCCTGATTTTCCGGCCCAAAGCCCCTCTGGCGTACTCCTTGCCTACATAACGGAGAGCCCAAAAGGCGGGGAGGCCCCTCATGATGACGACGGCTGACAGCCACGCTCGTCACGTCCTTACGGTGTACTCGCGGGATGGCGCCGGCTCGGCGACGGTTGAGCCGAGCCTGCTCCAGAAGATCATCGCGGACGAGATCCAGAAGGCGGTGAGCGAGGACCGCGACGCCCTGCGCGAGCAGATGGCGTGCGACCGTCAGGATCCCTGCGAGTTCGAGAACGTCTGCTCGCACCACAAGGCGCTCGCCGGCGCCATTCTCGCCAGCCAGCTCACGGCCCGCTGATCGACCCGGGCGAGGAACGAAGGCCCCGGAGTCGGCTCCGGGGCCTCGGCTTTCGGCTGCTCGGTGAGATCCTAGCCGCCCACGAGCGCCAGACATTGGGCGGCGGTCGTGCACATGTCATCAGCGGGGATGCTGAGGACGACGCCGCTGATGGCGTGAACGACGTACCATCCGCACACGGCCGACGCGACCAGGACTCCAGCGGTCACGAGTAGATCTTCCGCCATGGCCATGTCCTCCTTTTTCCCGACGGGACGTGGGACCTTGGCCGGGGCACAGAGCAAGGCGAGTGCCGAACACGAACATCCAGGAAGAGCCGCGGTTTGCGCGGACAAGTTGGGACGGTTGGCGACGCGGACCGGATGCAGGTCGGGCGAAAGGCCCGAGCGATTGACCGCGCCTGCCCGGGAGGCTACTCTCGCCGTCTCATGGGGTCGATCGCCCTTCCGGCCAGCAACCTCGTCTACCAGATCGTGATCGACTGACGCCCGCGGTGAGCGCGCCCGCTCCCCGCTACACGCTGATCACGGCCGCGCGTCTGCTCGACGGCAGCGGCGCCGCGGCCGTCGAGCAGGCGGCGCTGCTCATCGACGGTGACCGCGTCGCGGCCCTCGGCCGCGCCGCGGACGTCCACGCACCGACCGGCGCCGCCGTCGACCGACACGATTATGGCGCCGCCACGATCCTGCCCGGGCTCGTCGACGCCCACACGCACCTCGTCGCGCCCGGCGACGGGACGCTGGGCGACGACGTCGCGAAAGAAGACGACGACATCCTGCTGCTGCAGGCGGCCAAGAACGCGCGCACGCTGCTGCATTCCGGCGTGACGACGCTGCGCGAGAACGGCGCCAAGGGCAAGGTGGCCTTCTCGCTGCGCGAGGGCATCCGCCGCAAGCTCGCGCCGGGGCCGCGCATGGTCATCTGCGGACGACCGATCACGATCACGGGCGGCCACATGGGCTACTTCGGCTCCGAGGCCGACGGCGAGGCGGCCGTGCGCGCGGAGGTGCGCAAGCTGCTCAAGGAAGGCGCCGACTACATCAAGATCGTGGCCAGCGGCGGCTCCACGCGCACCTCGGATCCCAACCGCGCCTCCTACACCGTGGCCGAGCTCGCGGCCATGACCGACGAGGCGCACCGGCACGGCAAGCTCACGGCCGCCCACTGCACGTCCGCGCAGTCGGTGCAGAACTGCCTCGACGCCGACGTCGACATGATCATCCACTGCATCTTCAACGAGCCCGACGGCACCTACCGCTTTCGGCCCGATCTCGTCGACCGGCTGGCCAAGGCGAAGGCGTGGGTGAATCCGACGCTCTACGTGCAGAAGGCGGGGATCGAGCGACAGCGCGAGGCGCGCGAGCGCGAAGGACGGCTGACGCCCGAGCTCGTCACGCAGCTGGACGCGGCCCGCCGCGCGCTCGACGTGAAGCTCGACGCCGTGCGCCGCATGAGCGAGGCCGGCGTGCGGATGACCGCCGGGTCCGACTCGCCCTGGGGCTGGTACGCGCCGGGCGAGTTCGTGCACGAGATCCACATGCTCGCGCAAGCGGGACTGTCGTACTCGGACGCGATCGTGGCCGGTACGGCGGGCGCCGCCGTCTCCATCGGCGTCGGGCCGGCCGCCGGCCGTCTCGCTCCCGGACGGACGGCGGACGCCCTGGTGGTCCGCGGCGATCCCACGCGCGAGATCACCGCGCTGTGGGATGTGCTCGACGTTTACCAGGCGGGCCGGCGCGTCGAGCGCGGTACGGCGTAGGCGGCTTCTCCTGAACGTCGACCAAGGGGCCCGATCTTGCGCCAGCGTCGACGGGCGCTTCACGGACAGTGCGCAGCTTTAGTTCTTGACGCACCAAACCCCACCGCTCTATTCTCCGGCCCGCGCGATGCGCTGGTCCGACTCCATCGAGGAGGACACCTATGGCGCGCTGCCTCTCGGTCGCATTTCTTCTGGGCTCCGACCGGCTGCGATCGGCGGTCGTCCTCCCCTTCGTCATGACTGGCCTCCTCGCGACCGGGTGCGCCCAATCCAGGGTTGCCACCAGGACGGACAAGTGGGAGCGCGTCCCGTCCAGTGCTCGCGTCGTGCTGATGACTCCCGACATCGAGTTGGCCGAGCTCACTGCTGGTGGTGTGCTCGAACCGAATGCAGAGTGGACGGAATTGGCAAAAATCCACGTCGTGGATGCGCTCCAGGGCGAGATCGGCGCCAGGAACGCGAGACTCGTATCCTACCAGCCACCCGCGAACGACTCGGCGCGGGCGTACCAGCACAACCAGCTCATCAAACTGCACGCAGTGGTGGGTAGCTCGGTCCTGCTCCATCACTACGGAGCTCTGAAGCTCCCCAACAAGGACGGAAAGTTCGACTGGACGCTCGGCGATGGTGCGAAGGTCCTTCGCGAAGATGCGGAGGCCGATTACGCGCTGTTCATCTTCGTTCGCGACAGTTACGCGAGCGCTGGACGAAAGGCGGCGATGGTCGGCGTGGCAATACTGAGCGTCGGCAGAGTGATCATTCCGGGCGGCGTACACACTGCCTTCGCGTCCCTGGTCGACTTGAAGACCGGTGACCTCGTGTGGTTCAACCGGCTTGTGGACACGCAGGCGGACCTGCGCGACGTGGACCCCGCACGCATCGCAATCAAGAAGTTGGTGGCCGACTTACCTCTGTGAAGCTCGCCACGCAGGTTCTGAGTCTGATATTGGCCCTCAGCCTGCTCGCAGGCTGCGCCACGCCACGCGGCGCGCCAGGGGCCCTCACCGACCTCAAGCCCGGTGAGCGCCCGGCGCTCGCTACCGACGAAGCTGGGCTGTGGATGGCCATGGACCGCGTCGAGGCGAACCTCAAGACGTCAGGGCATGTCGTCACGGATCCTGCCTTGAACAGCTACGTCCAGGGCATCGTCTGCCGCCTCGCCGGTCCGCATTGCGCCAGCATCCGTGTCTACATCGTGCAGACGCCCCATCTCAATGCATCCATGGCCCCTAACGGGATGATGCAGGTCTGGACCGGCCTCATCCTCCATGCCGACAACGAGGCCCAGCTGGCGTATGTGCTCGGGCACGAGATCGGTCACTACGTACGGCGGCACTCGGTTCAGCTATTTCGTGACGTTCGTCTGAAATCAAACGCCACGCTGTTCCTCAACGTTCTCGCTGGAGCCGCTGGCGTCGGGTTCGTCGGACCACTCATCCAGCTCGCGGCTCTGTCGAGCGTCTTTGCCTTCTCTCGCGACAACGAACGGGAGGCCGATGAGGTTGGGTTCGAGCTGATGGTGCTGGCCGGCTATGACCCGCACGAGGCGGCGAAGATCTGGGAGGCACTTCTCGCGCAGCGGGCGGCCACGAAGGACTCGCAGCCCTCCATCTTCTTCGCGACGCATCCGCCCACGGGGGAGCGGGTGGCGACGCTGAAGGCGCTGGCCGAGAAGACCCGAACCGCGCCCGGTGAACTCGACCTGGGCCGCGAGCGCTTCCTTGCCGCGACGGGCCCATTCCGGGCGACGATGCTCCGCGACGAACTCCGCCTCCGTCGGTCGGCGGCGACCCAGTTACTCCTCGACCGTTTGGCCGCCAGCGGGTCCGCGCCCGGTGAGATCCAGTTCTTCCAGGGCGAGCTCTATCGGCTTCGCGGCGAAAGCGGCGACGATGTGAAGGCGATCGCCGCCTATGAGAAAGCCGCCGCGGCCGGCGACGTCCCTCCGGAAGCGCACCGCAGCCTTGGCCTCGTGCTGATGAAAGCGCGTGCGAACGCCCGCGCCCGCGCGGCATTCTTCAGGTACCTCGAGCTTCGGCCCGACGCCCAGGACGGTGCGATGATCCGCGATTACCTCAAACGACTGGAGTGACCGCATGAGGACGCTTCCGCTGCTGCTGCTCGTTCCCGTCCTCGTGATCGCCTGCGCACCCGTAAAGCTCATCGAGAACACGAGGGTGTCGATCGGCGACACGTATAGCGTCGACCCGCAGCTGCGGTGGGCATCAGTCCCAGCGCGACCCGGGCTGGATCTCTGGACGGTGGACGGTGCCGCTCTGGATTCGGTCATGTTCATTAAGGGCGTGGCTGACGGCGAGGCAGTCTTCCGGGGGCCGATCCGTAGCGGGGCGCCAGACGACGACAAGAGACCGAAGTTCCGGACGGAGATGACGCCCAGCGACATCGCAGAGCTCTTTGTTGACAGCTACGCTCTGTTCCGCAACCAGAAGTTGGAGACGGCGGGACTTCGGCCGGAGAAGTTCGGGACGGAGGACGGCTTCCGTTTCGAGATGACGTGGGTCACGCCGGCCGGTCTCGAGATGCAGGCTCTCGTCGCAGGCGCCATCATCAAGAAACGCCTGCACGCGGTGGTCTACTCGGGCGCCCGCGCTCATTACTTTCCGAAGTACCGGGACGCCGTCGAGAAACTGCTGACCTCGATCAAGCTCCAGTAAGAAGGGCCGGCGCCTCGTTCAGGTGGCAGGCCGCCTCGTGTCCGCCGCCGACCGTGCGCAGCAGCGGGCGCTCGACCCGGCAGCGATCGAACACCAGCGGGCAGCGCGGGTGGAACCGGCAGCCGCTGGGCACCGCGAGCGGGCTCGCCACCTCGCCCTTCGGCACGATGCGCTCACGGCGCAGCTTGGGATCCGCCACCGGCGCCGCCGACAGGAGCACCTGCGTGTACGGATGCCTCGGCGCGCGGTACAGGGCGTCGCGCGGACCGATCTCGACGATCTCGCCGAGGTACATCACGGCCACGCGATCGGACATGTGCAGGACGACGTGCAGGTCGTGGGAGATGAACAGGTAGGTCAGGCCGAAGCGACGGCGCAGGTCCATCAGGAGGTTCAGCACCTGGGCCTGCACGGAGACGTCGAGCGCGGAGACCGGCTCGTCGGCCACGATCAGGCTCGGCCGTAACGCCAGCGCGGCGGCGATGCCGATCCGCTGGCGCTGGCCTCCAGACAGCTCGTGGGGATAACGCTCGGCGAAGGCGGGATCGAGCCCCACCACGTCCAGCAGCTCGCTTACCTGGCGCCGCCGCTCCGTGGCACCGGCGCGCTCGTAGATGGCGAGCGGCTCCGCGATGATGCTGCCCACGCGCATGCGCGGATTCAGCGAGGCGAACGGGTCCTGAAAGACGATCTGCATCCGCTGCCGCGTGGCCCACAGCCGTGGCGGCGACAGCGCCATCAGGTCGTGGCCCTCGAAGCGGATGCGCCCGGCCGACGGCTCGATGAGGCGCAGGATCAGGCGCCCCGTGGTGGTCTTGCCGCAGCCGGACTCGCCGACGAGCCCGAGCACCTCGCCGGGCTCGATGGCGAAGCTCACGCCGTCGACGGCGTGGATGACGCGCCGGCGGCCGCGCAGCCACGCGCCACCGACGCTGAAGCGCTTCTCGAGTCCCTGCACCTCGACGAGCGGCGCCATCACACGACAGCCACCGGACACGCCACGAAGTGTCCGGGCCGCCGCTCCGCGAGCGCGGGCTCGTGGCGGCGACAGCTCTCGATCGCGAGCGGGCAACGCGGCGCGAACGGGCAGCCGGCGTCGGCGCCACGGAGATCGGGCGGCGCTCCCTCGATGGAGGAGAGCGGCTGGCCGAATCGGCTGGGGTGCGGCAGGCAGCGGAGCAGGCCGCGCGTGTAGGGGTGCAGCGGCTCCTCGAAGATCCTGGCGACCGGCGCCATCTCGACGATCCGGCCGGCGTAGATGATGGCGACGCGGTGGCAGAGCTCGGCCACCACGCCGAGGTCGTGCGTGATCAGCAGCACCGCCATGCCCCGCTCGGCCTGCAGCCGGCGCAGGAGGTCGAGGATCTGCGCCTGGATCGTCACGTCGAGCGCGGTGGTGGGCTCGTCGGCGATCAGCAGCTGCGGCCCCGGCGCGAGCGCCAGGGCGATCATGGCGCGCTGGCGCAGACCTCCCGAGAGCTGGTGCGGATAGTCGCGCGCGCGCTCGCCCGGCGAGGGCACCTGCACCTGATCCAGCATCTCGACCGCGCGGTCCCACGCCGCGCGGCGGCGGCCGCCCTCGTGCGCGAGCACGGCGGCGGCGATCTGGTCGCCGATGGTGAACACCGGGTTGAGCGACGTCATCGGCTCCTGGAAGACCATGGCGATGCGCGCGCCGCGCACGCGGCGCATCGCCTCGGCGTCCTTGTCGAGCAGGTCTTCGCCCTCGAGGCGGATGCGCCCGGCGACGATCTGCCCGGGCGGGGGCACGAGCCGCATGATCGACAGCGACGTGACGCTCTTGCCGCAGCCGGACTCGCCGACGAGCCCCAGCACCTCGCCGCGCTCGATGGCGAAGCTCACGCCGTCGACCGCGCGTACCGTTCCCGCGCCGGTGGCGAATTGCGTGCGGAGACCCTCGACGGACAGCAGCGCCACTCAGACCTTCAGCCGCGGGTCCAGGGTGTCGCGCAGCCAGTCGCCGAGCAGGTTCACGGCCAGCACGGTGAGCATGATGGCCAGGCCGGGAAACGTGGCCAGCCACCACGCGGTCGCCACGTAGTTGCGTCCGTCCGCGAGCATCCAGCCCCAGGTGGGCGTGGGCGGCTGGACGCCGAGCCCGAGGAACGACAGCGCCGATTCGTAGATGATCATGAAGGCCAGCTCGAGGGTGGCCACCACGATGATCGGCGTGAGCGCGTTCGGCAGCACGTGACGGAGCAGCAACCGCAGCGGGCGGTTGCCGCGGGCGCGGGCGCCGGCGACGAACTCGCGCTCCCGGATCGAGAGGACGTCCGCACGAACGATGCGCGCGAACTGAACCCAGCGGGTCGCGCCCATCACGAGGATCACGTTGAGCAGACTCGGCCCCAGCGCGAACACGACACCCATGGCGAGCAGGATGTAGGGGATAGCGAGGAACACGTCCACGATCCGCATGATGAGCGCATCGGCGCGCCCCCCGAAGAAGCCGGCGAGCAGACCGAGCGTCACGCCGATCAGCGCCGACAGCGTCACCGCGGTGAGGCCGACGCCGAGCGAGATGCGGCCGCCGTGCAGGATGCGGCTGAGGATGTCGCGGCCGAGGTGATCGGTGCCCAGCGGGTGCTCACGCAGGCCATGCGCCTGCCACATCGGCGGCCGCAGGCGCTTGGTGAGCATCTGCCGGGCCGGATCCCACGGAGCGAGCTGCGGCGCGAGCACCGCGGATCCGCCGATCAACAGCAGAGCGCCGAGGCCGAACGCGGCGCGGAAGCTGACGCGCCGGCGCGGGCGCGCGACGACCGGAAGCATGGTGGCGGTGACGCTCACCGCGCGCTCCGCACGTAGACGATCCGCGGGTCGAGGTACGTGTAGACGAGGTCGATGACGAGGTTGATGACGACGAAGAGCGTGGCCAGCACGGCCACGATGGCCTGCACGAGCGGGTAGTCGCGGCTGAAGATGGCGTCGACGGCGAGGCGGCCGACGCCGGGCCAGGCGAAGATCGTCTCGGTGATGACGGCGCCGCCGAGGAGAATCCCGAACTCGAGCCCGATGATGGTGACCAGTGGGATCGCCGCGTTCTTGAGCGCGTATTTGTAGGTCACCACGAACGTGCGGATGCCGGCGGCCCGCGCGGTGCGCACGTAGTCCTGCGCCAGCACCTCCAGCATTCCCGAGCGCGCCATGCGGGCGATGCGCGCCATGGAGAACGCGCCGAGCGCGGTGGCCGGCAGCACGATGGAGGTCCAGCCGTCGCGGCCGGCGGCCGGAAACCAGCCGAGGCCCACCGCGAACACCATGATCAGCAGCAGCCCGAGCCAGTAGACGGGCATCGCCTGTCCGAGCAGCACGCCCACCGAGCAGAGGGCGTCGAGGAGGGAGTTGCGCTTCAGCGCGGACAGGATGCCGGCCGGGACGGCGACCACGAGCGCCAGGCCGAGACCCGCCGCCGTGAGCTGCAGCGTGGCGGGCAGCGTCTGGAAGATCAGCGCGAGCGCCGGCACCTGGTGCTTGAACGAGAGCCCGAAGTCACCGCGGACGGCCCGGGCCAGGAACCGGCCGTACTGCACCCACAGCGGGTCGTCGAGACCGAGCAGCGCGCGCAGCTGCCGCACGTCTTCCTCGCGCGCCTCGAGCGGCAGGAGCAGCCGCGTGGGATCGCCGGTGAGGTGCAGCAGCCCGAAGACGATCACCGACACGCCGAGCAGGACGCCCAGGCTCTGCAACAGCCGCCGTCCGACGTAGCCCACCATCGGTCAGGGCAATCGCGGATTCGAGCGCGGGCTTCGCCCGCGCAATCCTGCTCTGGGGGGAGGCAGGGCGAGAGCGAGCCGCGAGGCTCGCTCCGCCCGTCGGCCGGGGAGTCCGAGGGGGCGTAGCCCCTTCGCTCGGCAGAGAGGCGAAGCCCCCCTCCGAGCTAAAATCCGATCTCGGTCAGCCGTATCGACTCGTCGCCGCGCGGCGTCCACTTGAGGCGCTTGTTGACGCCGTAGATGTCCATCTGCTGGTAGCCGAAGATGTACGGCGCCTCGTCGCGGATCACGCGCAGGAGCTGGCTGTAGAGCTGCTTGCGCTTGTCCGGGTTCATCTCCGCGCGGGCCTGGTCCATGAGCTTGTCGACCTCGGGGTTGCTGTACTGCGACACGGCCTCCCCGGTCTTCAGATTCGGCGTCACCCAGTGGTCGGGCTCGAGGCTCGGCAGGCACCAGCCGGCCATGGCGATGTCCTCGGTCTTGTGGTCGAGGATGCTGCGCACGTACGCGCCCCACTCGCCGATGATCTTCACGTTGGTCTTGATCCCGTTCTCGGTCAGCTGGCCCGCCACCGCCTGCGCGATGTCCTTGTCCATCGCCCAGCGTCCGTTGGGCGCCTGCAGGGTCAGCGTGAGGTTCGTCTGCCCGGCCGCGGCCAGCAGCTCCTTGGCCTTCTTGGGGTCGTACTCGTAGAACGGGATGCTCGGATCGTGGCCCCAGACGTTGGGCGGCATCCAGGAGTTGATGCGCTTGCCGTTACCGAGCAGCACGGCATCGAGGATCCCCTGCATGTCGACGGCGTAGTTGAGCGCCTGGCGCACCCGCTTGTCGGCGAGCGGCCCGCCCTTGATCTGCGCGATCTGGAACGAGATGATCCGGCAGCTCGGAATCTTCTCGACGCGCACGCTCTTGGTCGCCGCGAGCATCGGGAGCTGGTCCGGCGGCACGTTGACGATCAGGTCGGCCTGGCCCGTCTGCAGCGCGGCGATGCGTGCGCCCAGCTCGGGGATGGGCCGCCACGTCGCCCGGCGCACCGCGGGCTTCCCGGTCCAGTGCGCGTCGTTGGCCTCGACCACGATCCGCTCGTTCTTCTGCCACTCCACGAACTTGAAGGGGCCGGTCCCGACGGGTTTCAGGTTCGCCTGAGCGTCGCCGACCTGGGCCACGTATTTCGGCGCCATCTGGTACATGAGCGTCATGCGCGCGGGCATCGCGGGATCCGGCACCTTGGTGTGGAAGCGCACCGTGGCGGCATCGACGATCTCCACGCGCTCGATGGTGCTGAACCAGCCCTTCTGCGGCGACTTGAAGTCCGGGCGCTGGATGCGCTCGACCGAGAACTTCACGGCCTCGGCCGTGCCGCCGCCGAAGCGCGAGACCATCGCCAACGTCGCCCGTCTGCACGCGTTCATGGATCGCCACCGCCTGGCCGCAGTGATCGAGTAGGAGCGCCCGCATGGTTGACGGCGGCGACTGGAAGAAGATCGTCGCGGGGATCAGCGACGCGCAGGTGCTGAAGCTCGAGCAGGCCGCCATCCGCATCCCGAGCACCACGTTCGAGGAAGGCACCCTCGCGGACTATCTCGCCAACCACATGTCCGACCTCGGCCTCGACGTGGAGATGCTGGACGTCACCCACTGGGCGAAGCCCGGCAAGAAGACGCGTCAGCCGATCGCGCGCCTGCGGGGCACGGGCGGCGGGCGGAGCCTCATGCTCAACGGTCACATGGATCCCGGCGTGGAGATGAGCGGCTGGAGCGTGGATCCGTACGGCGCCAAGTTCGAGGACGGGTGGGTGTGGGGCATGGGCGCGCACGACGACAAGGGCGGCGTCGTGGCCGCCATCTGCGCGGTGGAAGCCATCGTCCGCGCCGGCGTCCGCCTGCGCGGCGACGTCGTCGTCTGCCCGGTCGTGGCGCACAAGCTCGGCGGCGCGGGGACGCGCGCGCTCATGGCCAAGGGCCTGCGCACGGACCTCGCCATCAACATGGAGCACTCCGCCAACACCATCGCCAACGTCTGCGTCGGGATCGTCATGGTGCGCATCAAGACGAAGAGTCCCGAGCTCTTCTTCCGCTACAGCCGGGCAGCCAAGGCGCAGTACATGAACCCGATCGAGCAGCAGGCCGAGATCATGCGGCGCGTCGGGCCGAGCCTCGATCCGATCGAGCCCGGCGGGTGGCTGCGGTTCACTCCGCACCCCGAGCTGCCCGGCTTCCCGACGCACACGTTCGACACGATGCACAAGGAGCACTACTACCAGAAGAGCTATACGGGCATGTCGAGCCGCGAGTGCGAGATGATCTTCCAGCTCCGGACGGTGCCGGGTCAGACGCTCGAGACGGTGCGCGCCGACGTGCAGCGGCTCCTCGCCGACATCAAGAAGGACCATCCCGCCTTCGACGCCGAGATGACGATCCCCGCGAACGGCACGGAGGATGGCTGGTTCCAGGATCCGATGGAGGTGAGGCCGGACCATCCCCTCGTCACCTCGCTCGCCGAAGGACAGCGGCTCGCCACCGGCGCCCCGGCCGTCGTCGGCGGCTGGGGACGCCTCGGCAACGTCGGCGACGGCAACATCCTGATGTCTCACGGGATCCCCACCGTGCAGTACGGCGCGGGCGACATCCGCATCTACAAGGAGTGGCCGACGCCGGACGAGCGCGTTCCCCTGAAAGATCTGGTCGCGGCCGCCAGGGCGATCGCGTACGCGACCCACCAGCTCTGCGCGTGAGGAGACGACCATGAGAACGCTCGCGGCGCTGCGCGACGAGCTCGACCCGCGGCTCCGGTCACTCGCGAACCTTTAGCCTGCTATACTCCCGCCGCCATGAGCGGCGCGCGACGGCTCACGATCTACGAGCCCTTCCGGTCGATCTTCTACGCGCCGCAGTTCGTGGCGCTCTACGGCGGACACTTCGCCGGCGAGGGCCTCGACGTGCAGGTGGAGACGGCCGGCCGCGGGGTCACGACGACCGGCGCGCTGATCGACGGACACGCGGAGATCGCGCTGGGCGGAATCATGCGGAGCCTCGACGTCGCCGATCGCGGGGGGCCGTCGCTCGTCCACTTCGCCGCGGTGAACCAGCGGAACGGGTTCTTCCTGCTGTCCCGTGAACCGCGCCCGGGCTTCGCGTGGGCCGACGTCGTCGGCAAGACCATCGTCTCGTTCGCCGAGGCGCCGACCCCGTGGCAATGCATGCTGACCGTGCTGCGCAAGCACGGCGTGGATCCGGCCACGGTGCGAATCGAGCGCACGCTGCTGCTGCCCGAGGCCCTCGCGGCGTTCAAGAACGGTCACGGCGACTTCTTCGAGACGGGGCAGCCGTTCACCGAGCGGCTGATCGCGGCCGGCGCGGCGCACCTGGTCGCGTCGATGGGCGACGCGACGGGGCCCGTGCCGTTCTCGTCCTACATGACCACCGAGCGATTTCTGCGCGACGGGCGCGACGTGCTGCTCCGCTTCGCGCGCGCGCTCTATCGCGCCCAGCGCTGGATGACGGGCGTGGACGCCAAGCCCATCGCCGAGGTCGTCGCGCCGGCGTTCCCCGACATCGACCAGGCGATTCGGCTGCGCGCGGTGACGCGCTACCTCGGCCAGGACACGTGGGCGCGCGATCCGATTCTGGAGCGCCCGGGTTACGAGTATCTGCAGCAGATCCTGCTCGACGGCGGCTTCATCACGCGCCGGCATCGGTATGACGACCTGATCGACACCGCCATCGCCCGCGACGTCGTCGGCGATGCGGCCCGGAGGTCATGATGGCCAACGTGCTTCTCGCCCGCTGCGCGCTGCCGACCGGCCCCGCGTGGGGCGTGCTCGCTGACGACCGCATCGAGATCGTGGCGACCGACGCCGGCACCAACGGCGGCTTCCTCGCCTCGCTGCTTCAGCTGCAGCGCCCGGTCCGCGCGCTGCTCGAGCGCCGGCGCGGCGCCCTCACCCTGAAGGCCGCCGAGGTCATGGCCGCGCCGTCGAGCGCGGCCGTTCCGCACCTGCTGCCGCCGCTGGACCTGCAGGAGGTCTGGGCCGCCGGCGTGACGTACGAGCGCAGCCGCGTCGCGCGCATGGAGGAGACCGCGGGCGCCGAGACGTTCTACGACAAGGTCTACACCGCCGAGCGCCCCGAGCTGTTCTTCAAGGGCGCCGCCTCGCGCGTGAGCGGTCACCACGGGCCCATCCGCATCCGGCGCGACGCGTCCTGGAACGTTCCCGAGCCGGAGATCGCCGTGCTCGTCTCCGCCCACGGCGAGATCGCCGGCTACACGGTGGGCAACGACGTCTCGTCGCGCGACATCGAGGGCGAAAATCCGTTGTACCTGCCGCAGGCCAAGATCTACCGCGAGTCGTGCGCGCTGGGCCCCGTGGTGTGGCTGACCGACGACGAGAAGGCGCCCGTCTTCGACATCGCCATCATGATCCAGCGCCGCGGCGCCGTCGCGTACGAGGGCAAGATCTCGACCTCCGCCATGCGCCGCTCGTTCGACGACCTCGCCGCCTGGCTCGTCCGCGACAACCTGTTTCCGTCCGGCGCCTATCTGTTGACGGGCACCGGGCTCGTGCCCGAAGCGGGCTTCACGCTGGCGCCCGAGGATCGCGTGTCCATCACCGTGCCGCGCATCGGCACGCTGTCGAACCACGTGGTGCAGGGATGAGACATCCTGTGCTAAGCCCGAGGCGCGCCACGGCTGCGCCGGGGCGCGTCCGAGCGATGGCCGGGGGAGTCCGAGGGGGGCGTAGCCCCTTTCGCTTGAAGGATCTGGGGGGCCATATCGAGGCCCCCCACGACGATCGATGAGACATCCTGTGCTAAGCCCGAGGCGCGCCACGGCTGCGCCGGGGCGCGTCCGAGCGATGGGGGGTGTGGGGGGCCATCTCGGGGCCCCCCACGACGATCGATGAGCACCGTCGATCCGGTCTGGGCCGGCGTCGCCGAGCTCTCGCGCGCGTTCGAGGCGCGCGCGCTGTCGCCCGTGGACGTGGTGGACGCGCTGCTCGTGCGCATCAAGCAGCGCGACGCGCTCCACGCGTACATCGCGCTCTACGAGTCCGAGGCGCGGCTGGCCGCCGAGGCCGCCGACAGCGCCATCAGGAGCGGCCACCGCATCGGGCCGCTGCACGGCGTGCCCATCGCGCTGAAAGACCTCGTCGACCTCCAGGGCCGCCGGACGGCGGGCGGCTCGAAAGTGTGGATCGATCGCGTGTCGCCGGTGACGGCCACCCTGGCCGAGCGGCTGATCGGCGCCGGGATGATCGTGCTGGGCAAGACCCACACCGTGGAGTTCGCGATGGGCTCGTTCGGCACCAACACGCACCTCGGCACGCCGTGGAACCCATGGGATCTGTCGGTGCACCGGACCCCCGGCGGCTCGTCCAGCGGCTCGGGCGTCGCCGTCGCCGCCGGCCTGGCGCCCGTCGCCATCGGCACCGACACCGGCGGCTCGGTGCGGCTGCCCGCCGCGTGGTGCGGCATCGTCGGCCTCAAGGTGACGGCGGGCCGCATCAGCACCTACGGCGTGCTGCCGCTGTCGTTCACGCTCGACACGCCGGGCCCGATGGCGCGCTCGGTCGAGGACGCCGCGCTCGTCTTCAAAGCCCTCAACGGCCCCGACCCGCGCGATCCGCAGACCCTGGCCTGGACGCCGTCCGATCCGCTGCCCACGCTGCGCCGTGGCGTCGCCGGGCTGCGCCTGGCCGTCCTGCCGGACGACGAACGCGTCGGCGTCGACGCCGAGGTGCTCGCCGCCTACGACGCGTCGGTGAAGAAGCTCGCCGGGCTGGGGGCCGAGATCGTCCGCGTCGCGCTCCCCAACCGCTTCAGCGACTACGCGGCCGGCACCGGGCGCATCATCGGCGCCGAGGGCTATCGCTTCGTCGGTCACCTCGTGGACGACATGAGCCTGCCCGTCGATCCGCACATCCGCCCGCGCATCCAGGTGGGCCGCGGCATGTCCGCCCGCGACTATCTGATGGCGTTGGCCGACCGCGAGGCGCACCGCCGGGCGTTCGTGGCCGCGCTGGCCGATATGGACGCGCTGCTGACGCCCACGACGCAAACCGCGGCGATACCGATCGCGAAGGTCGATCAGTCGGGCACCGCGGCGTTCTTCACGCGCGCCGGAAACTATCTGGGGCTGTGTGGCCTCGCCGTCCCCAATGGCTTCACCGCCGACGGGCTGCCGACCTCGCTCCAGATCCTCTGCCACGCCGGCCGCGAGGACGTGGCGCTGCGCATCGGCTGGGCCTATGAGCAGGCGAGCGACTGGAAGACGCGGCGGCCGCCGGAGCCGGCGCGCGCGTCATAGAACCTTCACGGAACCGACCTCCCGGCTCGGGGGTTTGGGCGTGCGCGGCTCCTCGCGCACCGCAACTCACTCCCGTCACGCCTACGTGGAGGTCCTACCAATGAGACTCGGGGCTGTCCTTAAGTCGAAGGTTCTTCTGACGGTGTGCGTCCTCGCCGCCGGGCTGGGCATGGCAGGGGTGGCAGGCGCGGACGAGTTGTTCAAGGCCACCCTGACCGGTGACCAGGAGGTACCCCCGGTGGTCACCGACACCTCCGGGAAGGCGTTCTTCAGCCTCAACAAGGACGAAACGGCGATCGATTTCCAGCTCCACGTCAGCGATGGGGTAAGGATCACGCAGTCGCACATCCACTGCGCGCCCGCGGGCGTCAATGGGCCGATCATCATCTTCCTCGGCGGCCTCCACGCGGCCGGGCTGGACATCGACGGCAAGTGGGTCAGCAACGCGACGATCACCAACACCAGCATCATCAATACGGCCTGCGGCGCCACCCTCGCCGCGATCGCCCAGCAGATGCGAAACGGCAATACCTACGCCAACGTGCACTCTGTGGCGCACCCGGGCGGTGTCATTCGCGGGCAAATCGCGCCGGCCGGCGACTGAACAGGCGACCGCGCGTCCCTCGCCCCGGCCTCCCCGAAAGGCCCCGCTCCCGCGGGGCTTTTCCTTTGGGAAGGAGACCGCGGCGCCTCAGCGGCCGAGGAACCCGCGCACGATGCTCAGGAAGTCGTCCAGCCGGTCGTGGTGCAGCCAGTGGCCGGCGCGCTCGACGCCGACGACGCGCGCGTGGCGGAAGTGCGCGGCGCGGCCGTCGGCCGCCGGATCACCCGCCCAGCTCTCCTTGCCGTAGAGGAGCAGGGTCGGGCACCCGATCCGACCCCACAGGGTCTCGATGTCGCGTCGGGACATGTCGTACGGCGGAAACGCGCGCACGTAGTTGTCGAACTTCCAGGAATACGTGCCGTCCTCGTTCTGGTTCGCGCCGTGCACGGTGAGGTGGCGCGCCTGCTCGGCGCTGAGATGCGGGTTTTCCTCCTGCATGCGCCGGAAGGCGTCCTCGATGCTCGGATAGCGCCGGGGCAGCCGCCCCGCGAGCGTGCGCTGCTCGCGGACCCACTCGTCCACCCGCGCCTCGATCGGTCTGGCCTTGCGCTCGGCCAGCCGCTCGGCCGAGGGTCCGAGGCCCTCGATGGCGACGAGCCGGGCGACGCTGTCCGGGTAGATCCCGGCGTAGCGGAGCGCGACGTTGCCCCCCAGCGAGTGGGCGATGATCGTCACGGGCGCCAGCCGCTGCTGGTGGACGAGCTGGGCGAGGTCGTAGATGTAGCCGGCCATCGTGTAGCTGCCGTCGGTGGACCACTGGCTGTCGCCGTGGCCGCGCAGGTCGGGCGCGATGACGTGCCAGTCGTCCCGCAGGGCCGCCGCCGTCCAGTCCCAGTTGCGACAGTGGTCGCGCCCGCCGTGCACGAGCAGTAGTGGCCGCTTCGCCGGGTTACCCCAGTCCACGTAGTGCAGCCGCAGCCGCTGGGAGAAGTAGGTGTGCGAGGTCGGGCCGGGACTCGAGTCGGCCATGAGCAGCCTCATCCTATAGCGCCTATAGCGGTTCTCGACACTCTTCGACGCCCAGCGTCGGTCTTTCGACGCCATCGCGACCCGGTGTCGCCAAAAAGCCTGACTCTGCGGCACGCGGGATTCGGCTCGCGTTTTGCTTGGCACGCTGGCCATGAAATTTCGTCTCCCTCAGCGCTTCGTCAGCGACATCGGGATCGACCTCGGCACGGCGAACACGCTCGTCCACGTGCGGGGGCGTGGCATCGTCCTCTCCGAGCCGTCCATCATCGCCTTCGATCGGGCGACCCATGCCGTGGTGGCCGTCGGGACCCCGGCGAAGGCCATGCTCGGCCGGACGCCCGGCACCATCGACGTCATCCGGCCGCTGAAGGACGGCGTCATCGCCCACTTCGATGCGGCCCAGACGCTGCTGCGGCACCTCGTCGCCCGGGTCCAGGGCCGCAGCCCGTGGCGCCGCCCGCGCATGGTCATCGGCGTGCCGTCCTGCATCACCCCGGTCGAGAAGCGCGCGGTGCGGGAGGCGGCCGTGCAGGCGGGCGCGCACGCCGTCTACCTGGTCGAGGAGCCGATGGCGGCCGCGATCGGCGCCGGCCTGCCGATCCACGAGCCCGGCGGGCACGTCGTGGTCGACATCGGAGGCGGCACGACCGAGGTCGCCGTCATCTCGCTCTCCGGCGTCGTCCACTGCCAGTCGGTGCGGACGGCGGGCGACGAGATGAACGAGGCGATCGTTCAGTACATCCGGAAGCACTACAACGTGCTGATCGGCGAGCGCCGCGCCGAGGAGATCAAGCTGGCGCTCGGGGCCGCGCGGCGCTCGGGCGGCGAGCAGTCGATCGTGGTGAAGGGCAGCGATGCGGTCGCTCGCGTGCCCAAGGCGATCAGGATCGGCGAGGACGAGGTGCGCGAGGCGGTCCACGACTGCATCGGCAGCATTGTGGCGACGATTCGCTCGTCGCTGGAGTGCACGCCGCCGGAGATCGCCGCCGACATGGTCGACAGCGGCATCGTCCTCACGGGCGGCGGCGCGCTGCTGGACGGGCTGGACGAGATCATCCGCAAGGAGACGTACCTGCCCGTGACGATCGCGGACGAGCCCCTGTCCTGCGTCGTGCGCGGCGTCGGCGTCCTGCTCGAAGACATCAGCCTGCTGGAGCGCGTCAGCCTCCGGGACTAGGGAGATGGGGGGCCCCGAAATGGCCCCCCAAACCCCCCACACGTTCGGAGCGCCCGGGATGAACCCGGGCGCTCCTCTATCCCCCAGCCCCCACACGTTCGGGGCGCCCGGGATGAACCCGGGCGCTCCTCTATCCCCCAGCCCCCACACGCTCGGGGCGCCCCGGCGAAGCCGTGGCACCCCTCGATACTCCGACAGGCTCCTTGCCCGCGCCGGGCCGGCGGCCGAGCGGACTTGACACGGCCGCGGCAACGCAGTTTCATGGCGCCGACCGGGAGGTTCCGATGCGCTCGGATCGCGTGCTCTCGACCATCGACTTCCACACGGCCGGCATCGGGATGCGGCTGCTCACGACCGGCCTCGGGCGCCTGCCGGGCGCCACCATCGCGGAGAAGCGCCGGTGGTTCCAGGAGCACCTCGATCACCTCCGGACCGGGCTCTGCCTGGAGCCTCGCGGTCATCGGGGATTGCTCATCGCGATCATGACCGAGCCCGTCACGCCCGGCGCGCAGTTCGGGCTGTTCTTCATCTACCCCGGTGGCTACTACGTTTCGTGCGGTGAGGGGACGATCGGCGCGGCGACGGTGGCGATCGAGACCGGCATGGTCGCGCGCCAGGGCGCGGAGACGCGCGTCGTCATCGACACGGAAGCCGGCGCCGTGGAAACGGTCGCGCGCTCGGAGGGCGATCGCGTGCGCGAGGTCACGCTGAAATGGACGCCCTCGTTCGTGGTCCTCGCCGATCAGGTCGTCGAGGTCGAGGGTGTCGGCGAGGTCCCGCTCGACGTCGCGGTCGGCGTCGGCAATGTCTTCGCCGTCGTGGACGCGGAGCGCCTCGGCGTCGCGGTCCGCCGAGAGCAGGTCAAGAAGATCGCTCAGCGCGGGATGGCGGTTCGCGAGGCCGTGAACGCCCAGCTCCAGGTCGACGTCCCGGGCGTGGGCAAGACCAGCGTGGACAACGTCCTCGTCCACGAGCTGCCGGACGCGCACGGCGTGTCGCCGAACGCGCTCGTCTGGGGTCCGGGCCAGGTCGACGCGGCGCCGTGCGGCTCCGGCACGTGCGCGCGCATGGCGCTCTTCCACCACCGCGGCGTGATGGCCGTCGGCTCGACCTTCGTGAGCCGCGGCCTGCTCGGGCTGGACTTCACGGGGCGCATCGCCGGGGAGACCGCGGTGGAGGGGCGTCCCGCGATCCTTCCGGAGATCACCGGGACGTCATACCTCACCGGCTTCAGCCAGCTCCTCTTCGATCCGGCCGATCCCGTGCGCGACGGGTTCCTCCTCGACGCTTGAGACGCGCCCGATGAAGACGCTGGTCCTCGGCGGCGGCGTCGTCGGCGTCACCACCGCCTATTTCCTCGGCAAGGCCGGCCACGAGGTCACGCTCGTGGAGGAAAAGGACGCGCTCGGGCTCGAGGCGACCGGCGGCAACGCGGGCATCATCGCGCCCGGCCACTCCTTCGCGTGGGCGTCGCCGCGCGCCCCGCGCATGCTCTGGCAGTCGCTGCGGGGCGCCGAGACGGCGATCCGCGTGCGGCTCACGAGCGATCCGAGGCTCTACGCGTGGGGCCTGCGCTTTCTGCGCGAGTGCACGTCCGGGCGCGCGCGCCGCAACACGCTGATCAAGCTCCGGCTCTGCCAGTACAGCCAGGCGGTGATGAACGACCTGGTGCGGGCCGAAGGCATCGAGTACCAGGCGATCCACAGGGGCGCGCTCTACATGCATCGCGACCCGGTCGAGTTCGAGGCCGGGATCAAGAAGATGGCGCTGCTCGCCGAGCACGGGCAGAAGCAGGAGATCCTGGACGCGAACGCGCTGGCGCGGCTCGAGCCCGCCTTCGAGCCGGTCAAGAGCAAGATCGCCGGCGCCATCCGCGACCTCGGGGACTCGAGCGGCGACTCCCGCGTGTTCAGCGAGGAGCTGGCGCGTGTCGCGCGTGACAAGCACGGCGTCACCGTTCGGCTCGGGACGCGCGTCACGGCGCTGCGCGCGGACGGCGACCGCATCGACGGCGTGGTGACCAGCGGCGGCGTGCTCACCGCCGACAATTACGTGCTGGCCCTCGGGGTGGGGGCGCCGGTCGTCGCTCGGACCGCGGGCGTGAGCCTGCCGATCTATCCGGCCAAGGGCTATTCGTCGACGTTTCCCCTCAAGCCGGGCGGCCTGGCCCCGACGATCTCCGGCGTCGACGAGCAGTGGCTGGTCGGCTGGTCACGGCTGGGCAACCGGCTGCGGCTCACGTCCACCGCGGAGTTCGCCGGCTACGATTGGGGTTGGACGCCGCGCGACTTCAACAACATTCACAAATTGGCCCGCGACCTCTTCCCCGACGCCGCCGACTACGAGCGGGGCGAGTACCGCGCGTGTCTGCGTCCGATGACTCCCGACGGGCCGCCCATCCTCGGTCTCGGTCGCCACCGCAACCTGTTCCTCAACTGCGGCCACGGTCACATGGGCTGGACGATGGCGTGCGGCACCGCGCGCATCGTGGCCGATCTCATGACCGGCCGGATGCCCGAGCTGGACCTGGAGGGGCTGACCGTCCGACGCTGACAGGAGGCTTCCATGAACTACGGTGTCGTGCTCCCGATCTGGCAGCTGACGATTGCCGACGCGGAGTCGCTGACGACCCGAGCGGAACAGCTGGGTCTCGACGGCGTCTTCGTTCCCGACCACATCCTCGCCAAGCCCGCCACGACGCAGCACTATGGCGGTCACTGGCCCGACCCGTTCTCGCTTCTCGCATATCTCGCAGGGCGGACGCAGCGCATTCGCCTCGGCGCCAGCGTCATCGTGCTGCCCTACCGGAGTGCGTTGGTGGCGGCCAAAGCCGCGGCCACGGTCGACCAGGCGTCGGGCGGGCGCTTCATCTTCGGCGTCGGCGTGGGCTGGGACGAGGCGGAGTTCGTGGATCTGCGCCTACCCTTCCGCGAGCGCGGACGTCTGAGCGACGACTATATCCGGGCGATCAAGGCCGCCTGGGCCAACGACGTCCCGGAGTACAAGGGTGACTACGTGAGCTTTGGCGGAGCCACGTTCTCACCCCGTCCTCGGCAACGGCCGCACCCACCGATCTGGGTCGGCGGTGCGCCGGGCGCTGTGTCCGCGCCGGCGGTGCGCCGCTGCGCCGAGCTGGGCGACGCCTGGCATCCGCTGGGGCTGAGCCTCGACGATATCGAGAAAGGCTTCGCGACCGTGCGCGACCTCGCCGCTCGGCGCGGCCGGCGCGACGCGCTCGGTCTCGCCCCGCGCAATCTTCTGGACCTCACGGAGTCCCCGAAGGGCAGCAGCCGCGCGGCGTTTCAGGGCTCCGTGGCGGAAGTGGCGTCCGACGTACGCCGGGTGCGGACGCTCGGCGCCGAGTGGATGACGTTCGACCTGCCGCGAGCCGGCGTGCCCGCGATGGTGCGCGCGATGGAGCGCCTCGCCGGCGAGGTGAAGCCGGCCGCGGCGTAGCTCTGGACGCTCGGCATGGTGCGTAGGGCGGGGATCGACGACGCGCCCGGCGTCGCGGACCTCGTGCGGCGCGCGTTCTCGACGCAGTCGCGGCCGACAAATCCGCCGTCGGGCGCGCTGAAGGAAACCGCGGCCGACGAAGCCGAGCGCGAGGCTCGCCGACGCGGCCTCGCCCGGATGACGCTGGGCGTGCGATTGGAGCTCGAAGACAATCGCCGGCTGTTCGCCTCGTGCGGCTTCGAGGAAACGACGCTGCACCGTCACGAAGGGTTCAGCGAGCCGACCTGGGTGACGATGGAGCGCCGGCTGCAGTGACCCCGACTACTTCTCGCCGAGGTAGGTCTTGCGCACGAGGTCGGAGCGCAACAGCGTGGCCGCCGCGTCGTGCAGGACGATACGCCCGGTCTGGATCACGTAGCCCCGATGCGCCACGCGCAGTGCCATCCGCGCGTTCTGCTCGACGAGCAGGATCGTCGTCCCCTGGCGGTTGATGTCCTGGATGATGCGGAAGATGGTCTCGACGAGGATCGGCGACAGGCCCATGGACGGCTCGTCGAGCAGGAGCAGGCCGGGGCGGGCCATGAGCGCGCGCGAGATGGCCAGCATCTGCTGCTCGCCGCCGGAGAGCGTGCCGCCCTTCTGGCTGACGCGCTCGCGCAGGCGCGGGAACAGCGCGAACACGCGCTCGAGATCGGGCGCGATGCCGTCGCGGTCCGAGCGCACGAACGCCCCGAGCTCGAGGTTTTCCAGCACGCTCATGCGCGGGAAGATGTGGCGGCCCTCCGGCGATTGCGCGATGCCGAGGCGGACGATGCGGTCGGTGCTCAGGGCGTCGAGGCGCGCGCCGTTGAAGCTCACGGTGCCGTGCCGCGGCCGCACGAGGCCGAGGATCGTGCGCAGGGTGGTGGTCTTGCCGGCGCCGTTGGCGCCGATCAGCGTGACGATCTCGCCGCGCTCGACGGACAGCGACAGCCCGCGCAGGGCCCGGATGCTGCCGTAGTAGGTGTGGACGTCGGCGAGCTCGAGCACGGCGGTCAGGGGCTCGGCGCCGCCGGCTCTCGCTCGTAGCCGGTGCCCAGGTACGCCTCGATCACACGGGGGTGCCGCTGGATCTCCGCCGGCGTGCCCTCGGCGATGCGCGTGCCATAGTCGAGCACGGTGATACGGTCGGAGATCCCCATGACGACCTCCATGTCGTGCTCGATCAACAAGATCGACAGCGTCAGCTCGCGGCGCAGCAGCCCGATCAGATCGGTCAGCGTCTCGGTCTCCCGCGGGTTCATTCCCGCCGTCGGCTCGTCGAGCAGGAGGAGCCGGGGCTCGGTCGCCAGCGCGCGCGCGATCTCCAGCCGTCGCTGATCGCCGTACGGCAGGTTGCGGGCGAGATCGTCGTCCTTGCCGCTCAGACCGACGAACGCGAGGAGGCCGCGCGCCCGCTCGCGCGCTCGGCGCTCCTCCGCGATCACCGCGGGCGGGCGCAGCACCGCTCCCGCCACCGTGGCCGCCAGCCGGCAGTGCTCGCCGACGAGCACGTTGTCGAGCACGCTCATGTACGGGAAGAGCCGGATCGACTGGAAGGTGCGGGCGATGCCGCGGGCGACGATCGCGTTGGGCCGCAGCCCGATCAGGCTACCGCCCGCGAACGTGATGCGGCCGCCGTCGGTCCGGGCGAGCCCGGTCACCACGTTGAAGAACGTGGTCTTCCCGGCGCCGTTCGGCCCGATGAGCCCGATGATGGCGCCGCGGGGCACGACGAGATCGACCGCGTTGAGGGCGACCACGCCGCCGAAGGCCTTGCTGACGCCCCGCACGTCGAGAATCGCCTCCTCTTGCGCGGCAGCGCGCGTCATGCGCTCCCGCAGCCACATCGGAATGGCCTCGACGCGTGGCAGCGACGAGGGCTCCGGCGCGAGCGGCTGGTCGCCCTCGGCGTCGGCGGCGACCGGCTGCACGCGGCGGCCGGCCAACCCCTGGGGCCGGAGCAGCATGACGAGGACGAGGCCGAGGCCGAAGAAGAACCAGCGCCAGAGGGTGAGATCGATCGCCGCCAGCGCCGGGACACCGACCGTCCGCCCGATCGAGCGCACGAGGAACGTGCTCTGCGACAGCACGATCCGGTCGAAGACCGTGATGAGCATGCCGCCCAGGATCACGCCCTTGAGGCTGCCGGCGCCGCCGAGGACGACCATACAGAGCAACATGATCGACACCTGGAACTCGAAGGCGCCCGGCGTGATGGCCTGCAGCTTGGCGGCGTAGATCGAGCCCGCGAAGCCCGAGAACGAGGCGCCGAGGGCGAACGCCAGCAGCTTCGTCGAGACGGGATTGACGCCGGTGCAGTCGGCGGCCGTCTCGTCCTCGCGGATGGCCATCCACGCGCGGCCCAGCCGCGAGTCGCGCAGCCGGCTCATGGCCCACAGCGAGAGGGCGCCGACCACGAGGATGAGGAAGTACCACGGCACGGGATCCGTTTCGAAGGGCACGCCCGGCAGAACCGGGCGGCCCACCGGGTTGACGCCGTTCTCGCCACCGGTGAGGTTGAGCCGCTCGATCGGTCGCCACGTGCCGATCTCGATCGTGACGTCGCCGAGGTTGCGGATCGCCACCGGGATGATCTCGCCGAACCCGAGGGTGATGATGGCCAGGTAGTCGCCGCGCACGCGGAGCGTCGGCGCGCCGATCACGAGGCCGAGCAGCGCCGACACCGCCGCCGCCAGCCAGATGCACAGCCAGAAGCTCCAGGCGTGCCCGTACAGCGGGGAGCCGAGCACGGGCGAGTTGAGCAGCCCCATCGCGTAGGCGCCGATGGCGAAGAAGGCCGCGTAGCCGAGGTCGAGCAGCCCCGCGTAGCCGACGACGATGTTGAGTCCCAGCGCGAGCAGCACGTAGATCATGCCGTCGGACACGGCGTGGACGGTCTGCAGTCCCAGCGCGCGATCGACGAACGGGTACACGAGCAGGGCGACGACCAGCGCCGGGGGCCCGAGGCTCTCCCTCACAGGCCGAGGCCCATCACGCGCTCACGCCTTGTCCGCCGTCCGTTCGCCGAGCAAGCCGTGCGGACGGAACACGAGGACGACGATGAGGATCGAGAAGACGATCGCGTTGGTCCAGCGGGCGGAGATGTACTGGTCGCTCCACGCGGACAGGAAGCCGATGACGAGCCCGCCGAGGGCGGCGCCGCTCATGCTGCCGATGCCGCCCAGCACGGCCGCGGTGAAGGCGCGCAACCCCGCCTGATAGCCCATCCACCACTGGCCGATGTTGTAGTACATGCCCTGGATCAGCCCCGCCGCCCCCGCCAGGGCGCCGCCGACGAAGAACGTGATCAGGATCGTGCGCTCCACGTTGATGCCCATCGCCTGGGCGGTCTCCCGGTCCTGCGCCGTCGCGCGCATGGCCTTGCCCCACCGCGTCCGCGTGACGAAGTAGTGCAGCGCCACCATGAGCGGGAGGGTGGCGGCCACGACGAGCAGGTCCTTGCTCGTGAGGAAGATGGCCGAGTCCACGCCGAACCACTCGCGCAGGATGTCGAAGGACGGGAACACGTCGGGGTAGGCGATGGGCGCCGGTCCCTTCCAGAGCAGCGCTACGTTCTCCAGCATGAAGGAGACGCCGATCGCCGTGATCAGCGGCGCCAGCCGCGTCGAGCGTCGCAGCGGGCGGTAGGCCACGCGGTCGATGGCGACGTTGAGCGTGGCCGTCGTGAGCATGGTGAGGACGAACACGAGGGGGAGCACCGTCAGCAGCTGCCAGCCGGTGAGCGTCCCGGTGACGCCGAGCAGCGTGAACCAGGCGAGCGAGATGAACAGGCCCAGCATGAAGACGTCGCCGTGGGCGAAGTTGATGAGCTCGATGATGCCGTACACCATCGTGTAGCCCAGGGCGATCAGCGCGAAGACGGCGCCTCGGGTGAGGCCGTTGATGGATTGCTGAATGACGACTTCCCAGCCAGTCAT